>Ga0116231_10001089_pt1 | contig 53937 bp, 37 predicted proteins | sample S1TSphgellanicum_2_FD_89695 | JGI IMG/M metagenome (GOLD analysis project Ga0116231, IMG submission 89695) | Host-associated microbial communities from peat moss isolated from Minnesota, USA - S1T2_Fd - Sphagnum magellanicum MG | ecosystem: Host-associated > Plants > Peat moss > Unclassified...
ATTTTGTTTTTACATAAAAAATATTAAATTCATTTTTATTTATTTATTAAAATATGTTTTTTTTTTTTTTTTTTTTTTTTTTTTTTGTAAGACCCAATGTTGCTTTTTTTTTTACGGTTTTTTTTCCTTTTCCCTTTTCCCCCCCCCCCCCCCCCCCCCCAAAACTTCTCTCCCTCCTGAATCCTTAGGGAGAGACCTAGGGAATGTTGCAGAGTACTTTATGGAGACCACCAAAATTCTATATATATTTTTAGGTAATGGACCTTTTTGATTGGCCCATCACCACCAAATTTTAAAAAAAAAATAATGATCAAAGTTAGGCACTCACAAAATAGATTACAAAGAGGAGGGTTCGGTTCTTAGTGGTTCCCTTTCCTCCTGGTGGCCCGCCTCTTTTGGGCTGTTTATTTGCCTGGACTTTGGTCCTTGCCCCCTTGTTTCTTTTTCTCTCCCTTTCTTGGGTGCTTTCCTTTTATAAAGTTTGGCATGGTTTCATCATCAATTACAAAGAGGAGAATTTTTCAGCAAAGGATATGGGATAATGTATGGGGCTATTGTGAAAACATTGAGAACCTATTGGGAACACACTGATAACATAATAAATAACCATTGAGAACTTGGTGAGAACATGATAGAATCATATGGAACACAATTGGGAACATCAAATTCCAAAAATGATCTCACCATCCTCAGCCCCCAATTGGAAAAAAAGAATTGGCCTCATGTCATTGGTTGGGTGAGATTTGTATTCCAAATTTTGTTGGTCACCATTTTTGGCCTAGGCTAACGACAAGGGGCATGAATAGTGGGGGACGAAGTTTGTTGAGTGCTACATTTTAAGCATTGTTAACTCCTTATTTTAATTAGGATTCCATTTTTCCAAAAATATTAAATTGGGATTAGTTGCATTTTCCTGCAAATAATATAAGGAAACCCTAAATCTAAATAAACCAAAGATTATTGATTGGGTGCTCAAAAAGCAGATGCAAATTGGATTTAATTTGGATGCCATTTGAAACATGGATGGATGGTAAAAGTGGAGTTCTACCTCAAAAGGAAAAGAAGCACAAGTTAATTGGTGGCATCACATTATTAAATGCATCACATCAATGACAATGGACACAGCGATGAAATTTAAAACACATCCAAAACATGGATGAAAATTTCCAATAATGGAAAAGGAAAGAACGAATAAGGATGTGGTGATGTGGCCTTTGTGGAAAGCGCTCAAGGCCTTCTCCTCAACCAGCACCCATCAGCGCACCATCCACTGGATGCCCCCCTTGTTACTCAGTTGTGGATGAACCTCAACTGAGTTAATATTTGGTTTCACCTTGGTAACAATTCTGTAGAAAATATGTCTCATATATGGGTAGACAAGTAGGAAAATAGGTAACTACTAAGTAAGTCGATGGTTTACACATAAGTAAGGCCTGTTTTTACTACCTACCTACTAACAACCTTCTTGTGGGTTGTGGGTTGTTAGTAGGTAGGTAGAAAAAAAAAGCAACCAAGCTAATCACCATGGTTAGCTAGAGAACTGGAACTCAACAGAAAACTGTTTTATGACCATTTATCGTTCATCCTTCACCTTCTTCAACATTGTTGTTGACATTGGTGTTGTTGAACATTATTGTGATGTCCTTGTGATCCATTTTAATTAGTTGAGGGCATTCAGAGTTCTTTTTTGCAATGAGCTTCTTTGATTGGCCCATCACAATTTTTTTTTTTTTTTTTTTGGGAAACTTCTCAATATGAAAGTGTTCAATCCAAACATAGAAACACATAAATCCCAATATTCATTCACCTATTAATCCCATTTTTTGTTCAGATATATAGGTTCCAAGAGGACAATGTTGGGCAAAGCATATGTGACAAAGTGAAATACTATTGGGAAAATATTGGTGAACACATTGAGAACTTCATGAGAACACAATGGGAATAACTAAAATTCAAAAATCCAACACCGCCCCCACTAACCCCCCAAAAGAAATTTTTTTTGGCTCTGTCAGGTGCATGTTGCAATTCCGCATTTGCTAAGCACAATTTCTATTCCAATTATGTTCATAACCTATTTTGGCCTAAGCTAATGGCAAGAACATGAATTATAAGGTTATACTACCGTAGTTCTAGTTGTTATTGGACAATTGCAAAAAATGCCATTAATCACACACAAGTTTGATGTACTTATTTGATAGTTGCCTCACAATATTAAACCAAAAGAACCAAGAAGAAGTCATATTTCACAGCCCTTTCCATAATCATCAATCACTTATAACAAAAGAAAGCACAAAGGTTTTTTCAAGCTCAAAAAGTTTAAGACTTAGAGCAACTCCAACCATATATGGCATTTGGCTCTACAACAGTATTTTTCACATTCAAAATTACTTATTTAGTCTTTCCAAGATCCACCCATAAAGGTGAAATTGAAAGGTGAAATGTAAAAAATCAAAACTTCCTTACTACTTACAAATCATGCAAATCAATCAATATATTTGGCCAATCAAGAACAAGTGTCAAATTATGTTCTCACTTTTGATATCCTTTGCATACAAAGCAATTTTTTGGAATCACAATCATTCAACTAAGCCTATCGAACAATTTTTGAATGATCTTCATCCAAAACATGTTGTGGAATGTGTTGGTGAAGATGATTTTAAAATATAAACAAGCCCAAACGCTATTCACCCAGCAAATGAACATCATTTTTGCAAGAGTTCTTTTAATTTTTAAAAAGGAAATCTCAATTTCAATAATATGATACAAATTAATATCCTATTCATTTGGTAATGAAACTAGATATCAAACTTGGTAATCACCCAGATCAGAATACACAATCTTGAAATGTTAGAGAAAATTCTAACAACTATTTGACCAAAATAGAGGAAAATAAACCAAATGAAGAGACAAGAAGCACAAGTTAGAAGTACAACATGTAAATTCAAAGAAGAAAAAGCCAAAGACACCTACAAAGATTTTTAAAAGAATGCTTTAGGCTCCAAGTTTTTCTTTCTTCCAATATACCGAACATGGAGAAGATTGGATAGGATTCATTCCTTTCCAAAATACATGTCAATCAACAAGAACCATACAAAGTGTTGAAACGATCCATGGGCTTGAAGAAAAAGATGAAAACAACATTAAAAAAAGGTGCTTATTTATGTGTCATTCTTTAATACATATAAAGAAATCAAAAGTAACGTTAGTCCTCAAGCTAAATGATCAAAGTAAGTTGAACAACTTGTGTCGTCTATGAATTTCGATCAAAGGTTGCATAATTTTTTACAAGAGCTTTTGCAAGAAATGATTATACATTTAACAAAGAATTGCCCAAAGTGAGCAAACCAAGAAAATGTTTTCCATCAATTGTCCAAGGAAGTTGACAACAAAAAAAATTGTTTATTAAAATCCTTAAATAATAATTTTAAAAAATGATAAAAAGAGGAAGCACAAGTGAGAAAAAAATCAAGCACAAAACTCTTTTGTTGTGAGACAAAGTCTTGAAAATGTGTGTTCTCATCATCCTTCTACAAAAGCAAACTTGGAATATATAATTTCCTATCCATCATAATGACTACTTGTATTCCTGTCATTAGCCTTTTTGGAAGGACCATATATGGCTTCATGAGAGCTCCAGACAAGTATTTTTCTTTTACTTTTGTGATGATTGTTATGGTCTTGCCCAGGCTCTGAAGTCACACTTCTGGTCTCAAATTAACTTGAAATTGGAATCTGCTGCAGCTGAAGTTTGAATTGGTGGGTAGACCCACAAGGTTGCAACTCCCCAAGACACTGCAAAAACAAAAGAAACTTGTTACAAAAGCATCTAGTGGAGGCATTTGTGGAACATGTTTTCATCAGTTGCTTCCATCATGTTCGACCTACCAACTAAGATCCAAAAGATCCCTTTCAAACTGCAATCAATGATCTAAAGCAGGTTCAAATCTCTACAAAAAATAGCACTTGAAGCAACCCATTTCTTTCCTGAAAGTTATGAAATTGATCTTAGTGGCAACAGAAGTCTCCCACTTGGTATTCCTGCAAACAACCATTCAAACTTCATTGAGAAATGGCCCAATAAATCAGAACCTCATTATCAAACTTCCAACATCAGCAGCATCATCTGTCAAACACATCTGAATTGGTAATCAGGTTAAGACAAGGTAGACAGTGTGCAAGTCATGCAAAGCCAACTTATAATCATTCTTTCCCATTGTGTCAAACTCTGCCAGGTACTTAAGTGTCATCCTGTCTGTATGTACCTGAAGGAAATAAGAATTCCTGAAAACCCAAAGAGCATTCCTGAGCATTTGCCATGTCTGAGTAGAAAACATTTGCAGAAATTATTTGGAATAGGATTAAAGAGAAGGCAAGAGGACAGTATCTGTGATGACTGCAATTTAGAGAGCCAACTGAATGGTGGAAAGAAGAAGCTATCTGACCTACTGAGTTAGTATCAGGAGTTGGGTATCTGCATTTTGATGGAGCTTACCTGGTATAGCAATTTGCAGCTCTTAGAGATATTTGATATGCACAACATTGTGCTGAGAGAGTTTTCATGGTGATGATAAATAGCAGCCAATCAATTTCCAAATGCACAAATCTGTGCTGAGACACTAACTTGCAAGAGTCCAGAGACAAAGACACAGATCTCATGTCCTCCCAACAAGAAAAAGACCTCCTAAACCCTAAGCCCTAAACGAGCATCTTACAATTTGCAAAGCAGAGGTGATCACCGCCTCACAGCTCTTCTCATTAAAAGCTCAATGTGATTGATATCCAATGTCTCTCAACCAAGGATTCCTTCACATTTTCTTTGACCTTGTTGAACCAATTCTTTGTCTCTTGTAATAATTTTCCTCTCTCTTTCTTCTCTCTCTGTGCCGTTGGGCAAACAATCGTTCAACAACCTCTTGTTCATCTGCAGCACATCTTTTGCACCTCTCAAAAACTCTGTTGCAGAGATTGAGTTTGAAAAAACTTCTTCTTGTGCATCATCTTTGAACCACCTGGGCGTTAGGGTTTTAACAACCTCTTGTTCATCTTCAGCATGTCTTTTGCACAACCCACACTTCTCATAAACTCTGTTGCAGAGTTCGAGTTTGAAAAAACTTCTTCTTCTTGCACCGTCTTTGAAACATGTGGGAGCTCGGGTTTGTAAGGCGGGAAACAGTTGGCTGCTGTTGGACGCTTGCCATAGCAGCAGCCGCCTACTGGATTCAAACATGCAATAGAAAGCCTGCCGTTTTTGAAATGCTAGACAGCGAGAGAAGACGGATGGTCGTTTTCTTCTCCAGAAGAGACAAGAGACGCACCGCAACAAGCGGACAACAGACGGAAGTCTTGAATGCCGACAGAAGCAAAAAATAGAACGCGCGGTGAGGAAGTCTTGGTCAAGAACAACAATCGCCGAGCCCAATCAGTCTCCCGCCACCGCCCTTGCTTCACGGAGCAATTGCTTGTACTAGACAACGCTTGTAAAGATTCTTCCCCACACCTTGCATCATTCAAGCCTGCAATTACTCCACATCCAGTTCCTCCTCATCTCCCTGCAGATTTCTCTCCAACCGTCGTCGCCGCCTCCTTTCCGGAGCTCTCGAAGAAACCTCCAAAAGAAACCTCCTCGGCGATGGAAATGGTCCTCATTCCAAACCAGCACTCACGGGCTTCTTAGCTTAGCTTAGCTTGCCATTGCAATTGCAACTACTGCTGTTTGTGAGAAGCTGCTGCCCCAGTTGGCTCTTTTCTCGCTGAAGATCTAGTCGAAAGAGAGAGTATCGAACTGCAAGAAGATGCAGGAAGGAAGCTCTGATGATTCTCCTGATCTAAGCTGTGGCTTGACCGCTGTTGCGATTGCCTTCAACTGGGAGAAAGAGCCTGGAATGCCTGCAATAGTGGAGGAGGAGGCAGCGGCTGCAACTGCTGCTGAGGAACAGCCTCTTACACCTCCTCCTGGCTATCGTCAAGCTCGTAGTTGCGTAACCAAGCCTGGACAGCTCGCATTCTCCGGCTTTGAACCCGAGGAGAATGCGCGAAAGAAGACTGGGGGAGCACAGCTTCTTGCAGAGAAGATCCGCAAGAAGCTGGTGAAGAAGATGCGACGGAAGTCGTCGCATTCTACTGCCGCCGCGAATTGTTTCTCCCTGGATGCTTTCAGAGGAAGATTGTACTTGTCTGATGATTCAGAAGAGAGGAGCGGATCTCCTCCTGTCAGCATCGCTGCTCTTGATGAGCAACAGCCAGATACGCCATGCTCTTCAAACTCTTCTCTCGGCTCTTCTTCTTCCGCATCAGTTTCCTCTATCTCCTTCTTCTACTTCTAAGGCCACAAGGATGAGGCACAACAGCCGAAGTGCAGCTGCTCCTTCGCCATCCCCTCCTCAGCAACCGAGTTCTCAGCTCATGGCAAACTTGCTTCTCTCTCTCTCCCCTTTACAAGACCACGACGATGACGTTACAGAAGACGGCGATGCTGCTTCTGAAGACGGCGACAAGCTGAACGGCCCCCGGGAGTCCGCATGGCATCAACCTGAAGAAGAAGATGATGATGATGATGATGATGATGACGATGACTCAGGCTATCGAGATCGTTTGCGTCAAGAATGGCAACTGGTACTACGGTATGCAGGACCACAACCACGAGCGAGGTCTTCTTCTTCTTCTCTCCTGTCCTCAATCTCTAGGCAGGCTTCAAAATTCAGCTTAACGCAATACAGACTTTCGAGCTCACGATCAGTCTGGGAACAGCAACCACCTCGAACCAGTTTGTGCATCTCCAGAGCAGAAACTCGTTGATCTCAGGACTGACATAGGAATCAGATGTAGATGAGAATCCAATGCGGAAGAAGCTCAGCAGCGTCTGCAAACCCTGACCCGGAAGGGTTCCAACTTCCATCCTCACTTCTTTAAAGATGGGTATGTTGTGCTTCTTTCTCATCACGTTCATGTGAGAAAACCCACAAATTCGTATCTGTAGCTTTGTGGGTAGATAGATGCCGAGAGCTTCGGTAGTATTTGTCATGATGGCCAGGAGAATAGAAGAGCAAAACACATCTCTTCTCATCAAGAGCAGCAAAGAACAACGTGAAAACAGGCAGTATGCCAAGATTGAGTGCAGCAAACCTCATAGTCTAATTCATTTGTGCTGCACAAAACATCTTTCGTCTTTGGCAAAAGCAGCAATTCTGTGGTCCTGACTTCTAAGGTTTATTCTTTGTTGTTAGGGTTTGATGAATCTTGTCTTCTTCATCTTGTTAGCAATGGAGGCTGGTTGCGGGCAGCTTCAGCACTGCAATCTGTGTCATCTTCCAAAAGCTGCTTACACCTCCTCAACACTTTGAATCATAGAGCCAAAGCAGAGATGTACATGTTTTCCTCGCTTTCTCAGAGTGAGCTCTCAATTCTTTCAGCATTGATTGTCACAGAGATCTAGGAAAGATGTGGGAGACAAACAAAAACACACTCTTTCAATTCTCAATCTATTTCCATCCCTTGCAAACAACACATTGAAATGTTTACTCTTTCATATCTCCAACTGACTTACTTGCCCATGAAAGTGTGGAAGACCTTTGCCATTCCCAACTACTGAGCCTACCACTTCAAAAATCAATCTATTGTCAAATATTTAATTAATTTTCAAAAACTCAATTTTCAATACCCATTTTTATGTTATTTTTGAATTTAATAAAAGTTGGGATATTAATTAACAAATTGATATACGTGAGTATTAATTAATTAGAAGAAACTGGCATTGATTGCACTTTCATGAAGTAAGTTCAAGGGGAATTAATTAGTCTACTTTTTAAATATTGAAAGAGTCATTATTCTTTTGTCTTTCAGCTCCCAGAGAATTGGAGAAAGTTTTTTGCTAAAATTTTTAATAATTGAAATTTAAATTAATTTTTAAGTATAAAATTTGTGGCGAAATTTTTTGCAACTTGGTGAATTTTTTCAGAATGTCAAAGGAAATAGGCAATTATTGTTATTTTTAGGGATTTTTCGCCAATTTTCAAAATAAAAATAATTAAATTAGCCACATCCGAATGATATATCAGGCACACAAGTGTACATTTGAGAATCATCCTGATAAGAGCAAATGCCTGAGTCAAAGTAAAATGGGTTGCACAACTTTCACATACCATAGCCTAGGGTCAGTTTCCACATTGAGAAAACGAATAATTATTATTATTTTAAAAATGAATTCGTTTTAAATATATAATTTTCCATCATCTACTATAATATTGTGATATGAGTAGTGAAATTATTCAGAGTGTAACTACAATAATCATGATGATTTTTAACATGTCGAACTTCATATTTTCACAAAAATTCATTTCACTATTTTGAGAATTATATAATGATGAAACTGACCTTAGGGTAAGGTAGAGTGAAAATTGGCTTAGACAAGTATATATGTACATGTTTCATAGTGGTAATATGTTTCATATCTGTACATATATTTGATTAGCTAGTCATAATGATTAGCCCCCAAGTGATAGCATTCGAATAGTCTCTCACCTTGTAACGTCCAATCGTGCATGTTTGTTATGTTAGAGCATCCCCCCACCAGTGCTTAGTATAAAATATTTCTCACATCCAAGTTTGGTTATTTATGCTTTTTTGCAACTTCGCCCATAAAACTGAAACCGGGACTGCAAATATGTGGGTACTACTATGTAATAGTAAACCACCTGGACCAATCATTATGTTTGGCCAATCAAAAACAGGGAGGAGCAGTCAGATCAGATTTATTACACTCTTCTCCAACAGGTGCACAGCTGTGCTGCGCCACTCACCAGCCTCAGGAGTAAACTGAGCACAATTGCAAGAGCAAAACTATTTTCCGAAACTAAACCGGGGCATGTTATGACTTTTCTTCATCTGATGTTAATGTTCAGGGTCACATGCTGAGCACTGGTGGGGATGCTCTAGTGTGATACATATTAATCGGTTCAGGCCCGAGGGTGCCTTTCAAGCGTAATTTTTTTTAATGGTGCCAATGGACGTGCACTAAGGTCCTTTGATACCCGTGCATTGACCAGACCATATACCACCTATCATGTACCAAACCAAAATTGGTAGGTACCTACCTAAATTCCCAAAGTATTTTCTCATTTGGTGCATTGGTTCTCATGTAGAGGCCAAATAAGGGGTTGTGTGTGGACCTGCTCTGAAGGCCTGTTGCCGTATTTTATTTTTTGCGGGGGTCAATTTCTTGATGTAGCCAAAGTGGTGATCATCCACATGAAGATTCAGCTAAATTTGGCTACAAGCTCACCATGAAAGTAAAAAAATTGGAACATCCTTTTATATTTTTGGCTACCTACTTTGGAACACTGTATACATATCTGGAAATTTTTCTTAAATTTTTCTTAAATTCTGGCCATTGAAAACCTCAAAAAGCACTTGATTTTAGCACTTTTAATTTTTAATAGCACCTTTTTGGCTATATACAAACAGGCTGGGACTCATTTGATGCCAGTGCATAGACCCAAGCAAACACTGGTGAGTAGGTAAGTAGGTAGGTACGTAGTACAAACACTGGTGGGTAGGTACCTAGTACAAATACTGGTAAGTAGGTAGCTAGTAGGTACCCACCTGGTTCTCATTGGTATGGAGAAAAAGTGTACTTACAAATGTGCCTATTTTTCCTTCTTTCCCTTTCCTTGAGCATCTTTCCTTTCTCGTGCGTTAGAATGAGACTTTGGAGAACGAACACCGGCGTAACGTAGCGATGGCGGAAGAAGCTGCTCAGCCCATTTCTTCGTTCAGAGTACGCTTCTCTTCTGCCTTTGGTGTTTTCCTCAAATGAGTCCGGAGGTTGCCGACATCGCCGCTGGTCGTATGCTCAACTTTGGACTCTTCTTTTCTCATATGCAACCAAGCTTAGAATTTTCCACCTTTCGCTTTTTCTTTTCGCTTTTCTCCCTCTCCCCCTTTGTCATTCCAAGAGATGCCTGGGGAATTTGGGACGTTTTTTTTTTCCCATTTGGATTGACAAAGATTATTGTGCACTGTCCTATTATTGAATCTGTCTTGTACCCAATTCCTTCTTTTGTTGATTCTCTCAGCTGTAGATTTTTTTTACGTTCTGGATTTTTGTTTTTTCTCTGTGGAGGTGCAGAAGAGTCTCCAAAGTTTTAGGGCTTGAAGAATTTCACAAGTTTCTTACTGTGAACTCTTCTATTGTTGAATCTGTCTCGTGCCCAATTCCTGCTTTTATTGATTTTCTCAGCTGCAGATATTTCACCTTCTGGATTTTTTTGTTTTGTGGAGGTGGGATAAGAGTCCCCAAAGTTTTAGGGTTTGAGGAATTTCACAAGTTTCTTACTGGGTTTTGATAGTTTTCTTGAACTTCAGGAATTGCAGTAGCTGAACAAATGTCGAGAGATAGTCACAGTGGGGGAAAAAAGGAGTGTCATGGCTGCTGAAAAGAGATCACTTCATCCCCAGATACTAAATTTATGCAGCAAGGCCTCCTCCTGAAACAACCCTCAGAGGTGTTCCAATGGTAGCTCCTGGCAGAAAGTCCCCTACACAAGATCATTTGAAGATCAGTCTGCAGGCATGCATGGTAACATCCTTGAGTGGTCTATGACTGATCCCTTATTGTGATGGTGTGACGGACAATACAAGGCTTATTGAGGACCAGAGGATGAGGGGTATCAAGGTGGAGAGAGAAGGAGAACCCATCTATCAGGAGAACCAAGGAGACCGGGATGTAGCAGCAGGAGGTAAAAGCCTGGGAAATTCCCGGGTTGGTTTACGATCAGGGCCTGCCAATGTTGGCCGGTTGCGGTGTGGAAGATTTGTTCACTGGGCAGTAATTGCCATAATCCTCACCGAGTGTGTATATATCATACAGCTTGATGTTTTGAATGCATCCCTGAAGTCTGTTTACTCTTCATATTCAAAGTCCATGGTTTTTCATCGTAAACAACAGCCTCAGGAGCTTGAAGGGCCTCAAGGGCTCGGAGGGCTTGAAGCACAGAAAGAGCTTGTTGGGGGCGTTGAAGGCCAGAGAGAGCTTGCTGGAGAGCTTGAAGGTCGGAAAGAGCTTGCTGGGGGGCTTGAAGTGCAGAAAGGGCTTGCTGGGGGGATTGAAGGGCAGAAAGGGCTTGTTGTAGGGTTTGAAGGGCAGAAAGGGCCTGGTGGACTTGAAGGTCATAAAGAGTTTCTTGGAGGGCATCAAAGTAGCTGTAGTGAGGAGTGGCTAGAAAATGCTGACAGAGTTAAATACACCCGAGACTTTGTGAAGCAGCCAGTGCTTATTGTGTATGATGAAACCAAGGCAAACTCCTCTTCTCTTTCACCCTCTCAAATGGGTTCCATTCATTGTCTAGAAGTTGGGTTATCTTATATGGTTTGAATGTTGCAATTTGACACTGTACCCAAAACTTGTATACTCACCAAACACTGCATATCACACATCTTGAAATTGCATGCTTCTTGACAACCCTATAAGTAGTGTGCATCTACAATCAATAAATTGAACCTCAATGCAGCTGTGTTTCTCTCTAAGGAAACAAATGACATCATGCATCCTTCTCGCATTTAATTTCTGCAAATTGATGGCAACCTAGCCAAACATACTAGGGTTGTACGGAATGGAACAATAGTGCATGCATACTCATGGGGATTGGATGAACAGGAATGGAGCACATGTGCAGTCCCATGTGTATACCGCAGGAATGACAATGGTCCAGCAGATGGAGCATTTGGAGTTCTTGAAGGTGTTCCCCAAATCCACCGCTCCATGGAATCGTCAGCCTACTTTCCTGACAACGACCTTCAAAATGCACATAGGTGTGTTCTGCTTTCAGCTTGGCTAATTCTTTTTTAGAACAAAAGTTTGTGATCACAGGGTTATGAAGTTGTCATTTAAATGTATTAGGTTGCTTCAATTTTTCAGTTAGTAAGGCTCCAGGTGAATTTATTTATTTATTTATTTATTTGGTTTACAGGTTTGGGATTACAGTGGTGATGACAACAAGTTTATCATCAGATGTTCCAGTGGGCTACTTTTCCTGGTTTGAGTATCCAATCATGGATCCCCCAGAGCCAAAGACCAAATCTGCTCTTGCAGCAGCATTCATTTCTAATTGTGGGGCTCATAATGAGCGTCTGAGATTCTTGGAACTGTTACAGCAGGAGGGCATCAAAGTTGACTCTTATGGGGCCTGCAATCAAAATGTTGTTGGAGGCCGTGGTACATGCACTTTCAGTTGACATGTGTTCTTTCTTTCCTCTTATTTTGTCTGTATGTGAAAATTTCCATGGTGAAAGTTGAACAGCAGGTCTTCACCTTGACAGAACCTGGACCTATATTTTGCATCCTGTATAAAAAGTGGCAATTGAAGGAGGAATGCTTTCTCCGCATTGGGTATTTAACTGGTGTATCTGACTGCAGGTGTAGACAAGGTGGAGGCATTGCGGAAGTACAAGTTTAGTCTTTCGTTCGAGAACTCAAATGTTGAGGATTATGTTACAGAGAAGTTCTTTCAAGCACTTGTTGCAGGTACTGCTTACTGCTTTCTCCACAGCTCAGAACATATTAGATGGCATGTTACATGGTTACACGTTGTTGAGTCATGTTTTACCAGCTTCTTGCAGTGGTTTTCTAGGTTGATCACTGGACTTGAAAACATGATAGTCAAAACCCAACGAACTGTGCAGGAAACTCTCTGAAGAGCCGATAATGGGCTTTCTAGAATTTTCCTTCCTATATTTTTTCAACTCGAACTTCTCGAGAAAAGGACCTTCAGTGAGGGTTATTTGTTTAGGCTCTCTCATGAATTTAAAGGGCACCCATCCTGAATATTCATTTTGGATTACCAGTTATTGTGCGAAACTGTTGCCTAAGCAATGTGAAACTGCAGCCATGAAACTTGATGTTGTGATTTGTGATGGCAGGTTCCATCCCAGTTGTGGTTGGGCCACCTAATATCCAGGATTTTGCACCTGCACCCAATTCATATCTGTACATCAAGCATGCTGATGACGTCAAAGGTGTTGCTGCAAAAATGAAATTTTTGGCAGAAAATGTGACTGCGTACAATGATACCATCCGGTAAGCCTCCTTTCTTAGATGGCACGTAGGGTATGGACACCTACATGGGACAAACTAGTTTTGACCAAAGCACTGGAAGTGTAAGGGAATGAGGTGTCACCTGACTAATGTAGCACCAACATTTGTGCATTGTACAATATTGTTAGATATCAGTTTCGGGTTTAGTGATCTGTAACTTGTATGCTATTAGATTTGCTGCATGCAGTCCATGTTGAACTTTGGCTTTTGGGATCTGGTTACAGTTTGATTCTACTTGAAATGGTCATTGTGTGGTGGGATGTCTGTATGGTATGTCTGGTATGGTGATATGTAAAGTGGTTCTTGATGAGCAGGTGGAAATATGAGGGTCCTTCGGATTCATTTTTGGCCTTAGTAGACATGGCAGTGGTGCACTCCTCATGCCGTCTTTGCATCCATCTTGCCACCAAGATCCGCATGAAAGAGGATGCTGCTGTGGCTTCCCGACGCCCTTGTAAATGTACTAGCAAATCAGGCACTTTACATCATTTATATGTGCGTGAGCGGGGACGATTTGAGCCTGAATCAATTTTCCTTAAGTAAGAAATTTCTGATCATTCTGTATCCTACATTGAATTCTGATTCAGATGCAACAGGGAAGCTTGTGAACTTCCCTTTATCAAGGGACACTTATAAGTGGCTCTCCAAGTGGTCAATATCATACATGTTGCTGTTAAAGGTCCTTGAACATGTGTATGGTTAATCACTGTCATTTCTCAAACCACACCAATTTTGAATTCTCATACTTGAAATTCCTTTGCTTTCTGGCAGAGAATCAAGTCTTACAGTGAAGAAGTTAAAGGAGGCAGTTTTGCGCAAATTCACTGCCATAAAGCATGAGCCTATCTGGAAGAAGGAGCGGCCTGAGATGATCAAAGGGGACCCAAACCTCCGAATATACCGCATCTATCCAGTTGGCCTCACACAAAGGGAGGCTCTCTACTCATGGAGTTTCAAAGACGATAGTGAGTTCAAAGAGATGGTACTGAAGAACCCTTGCTCTAACTTTGAAGTCATTTTTGTTTGAGCTCTTATTTTATGTAAATTAAGTTAGGTTCCTTATAACCTATTATGAGTATACAAATGAGGGCCATTGGGTGTTGGATAGAAGCTGCTTTTTGGACTTCCTTTCTTGGGGACTTCACAGCAGTGGTGCCAGTGAGTTGAGCCAGTTGTTGTTTGGGCACTGATTCATCTGGTTATTACAATTGGCCTGAAGAAACATGAGTATGTTTTGTTCTTCAAGACTCTTTTTGTTTGTTTAGCTTAGCTTGTGGGTCAGTAAGTAGATGACAGGTTTTTGTGCCTAATTTGATGGAAAAAGCTTACCATTGACCAGTATATTGCTAACCCTGTACGCCACCCAAAGCTGTGGACATGTTTCCAAATTTTTTGGAGCATGCTCGATTTTAGAGTTAAAGGATTTGTCAAAATCTGGTTTCCAGTCTCTTTGGGAGGCAACAGGATCCTGAAATACATCTGCAAGAGGAACTTTCAGTACATATCTTGTTTCTGGCTTTCTTGGGTCAAAATGAACTGTTGAACTGAATCAAAATGAGCTTGTCAAGGTTACTCGGGCTTTGAAAAAAGTTGTCAAAACTCACATTGCTTTGACATGATGATGGCCTTACTGTCAAAGCTTTTACATTGAACAAGTGGACATCAACTAGGGCTGTCCAATGGAGAATCAGCAGGCACAATTTTGTGCTGTATAATAAGTCACAGAACTTCCGCAACAAACATCAATTGATACAGAGCCAGGTTTTTTTGGAAAATCACAGTGTTGACAATTATTTCTTCCTCTGAACCCTCAAAATCTTTCTTTGAAACATCTTGTGTCTTGTGGCACAACAGAAAAACCATTAGGATTCAGAGAGCAAAATAACTTAAGAGGAGACAAGGTGCAAAAATGATACAGAATTCTTCACGTTGGATGGATTGTGTGAAAGCAACATGGAGTGTGCAAAAACAACACAATGTTACAAATGATAGTCTTTTGGTAAGAAGATGGACAGACAATTTGTCTTCTTTCAACAATTCCCTTGCACTTACTGCATCAAAAAATTGCTGGCAAAATGTGTGTAGTGAAATCTGCAATGATATTGTGCACAAGTTCATCTTCCTTGACTCGCAATCCAAAAGTTGAGACAGTTATATTGCCTGTTTTCCCATGACTCAAATTGCTCATTTTGCAATTTCTCTCCAAGCTTTTGCTGCTGACCTTGCAGATTGGAGATGGAGCTCCCTTGCCAGCACATGCATCAGGAATGCAACTACTTGAACCTTGAGCCTTGAGGCTCCTAACCATGGATGAAAGCTGTGGATAAAAAATTGTCTTTTCCTGGCTCCTCTCACAGTTTCCAGACAAGGTTCTGATCTCAATTCTGTCCTACCCAAAAACCTGCCTGAGTGTACACTGACTCTCATAAAATACTTCCATCTCCTCATCACACTCTTGATCTTGATCTTGATCATAAAATTTTGTCTGTTACAATCAGATCAGCATCTTATGACTCCCCTAATGATGAGAAAATTTGTAATTTCTTATTCACCTTTCTCGCCAATTGGTAATCCACAACCCATGTATCTTGTGACACCATTTCACACATCTCCCATATGATTTGAAGATGTAATGTATGATGTAAGGAAGCACGTTCTTATCTGAATTGTAGGAGAAATTGTAGTCTGTAAGAATAAGAAGATTGACATGAGATGGACACAAAGAGAGGCATCACAAAGTCACAGAGAAAAAGCATCATTTTGTTGCCTTACAAAGAGACCCATATTTTTGTAGAGCTTGCTGTTCCATTCATTGATTTGAAAAGGAGCATTCTTATGTATGTTGCACAACATTAGTCACAGATAGAAATTGATGTTTCATTCACTTTGTCATGTGCTAGATACCCAACACTATCAAAACACATAGTCAGACACACAAAAATATACACCCTAAAAGCGTGTTTTTCATTATGTGTTTTGCACTTGGATTCCTGCAACAGTTGCCAATGAGTTCGTCTTGTAACACCAAAGATGAAACTCCAAATACACTCTTTGGTGATACAACATAAAACCCCCCAAAGCTAAAATGCCATTCACACTTAACTAGGTTCCAACAATAAATAATTACAAGAAAAAACTAATATTCTGCAATCAATACCTAACAATTTTCATTTTCATCTCCTGCATAAACTTGTTGATTGCACATTGCTTTTGACCAAACCATCCAAAACCAGCAGAATTAAAGACTCCTGATTTGAACATCATTGCATTGGGTTGACATGCATCGACCACAAATGAAGCAACCTCGCCTGAGATTTGCATCTCACATGAGAGTACATTCCACATGAGAGTTAAACCATCAATGCATAGTAAGACCAATGGACTCCCAGGACGTCCTTTTTTCAGTTCACCTTCCAAAGACAGTCATGCTAAACCTCTAATCAAATGTCACACAACTGTACAACTATAGTCTATCACCACTCAAAGGAAGTACAAAAGCCCCTACAACTGAAAGCCATGTCCATCTCAAACATTTGGCATAACATAGAATATTGGGTGTGAAGGAAATATCTTCAAATAGGTATTTTCATTACAACTACGACTGCCCATCTTAAATCCATGATTAAACATGGACTGTTGAGAGGGTACAAACCATGTTACACATGTGAAGTGACAAACTATCTGTGGGCGAGGACAAGGCTCACTGCATAAACCTCAAAGCTCTAATTGTCCACTTTGCAAAAGTGGAATCAACAACCAAACACTGTAACTTGGACAAAAAACCATCTTGAACTAAGTACAAAATATTTTCAACTGAAACTATGGGGAATTTTCTAAATAAAAGCACAAAATTAAAAGCGCTCAATTTATAACCTATCATCTTCACATGTGGTATAACCTAGATCCTGGGATGAGAGAGCCAACAAACACCCTTCAAATGTCACCACCATCCACCATGAACTATGCCACCCAATATATGCCACATGGCAATGTTGAGTACTGAAGCATACTTCACAAAAACAAAGTATCTGAAGGCGACAAACTCTCCCCGCCTAAAATTTATCATGTGGGAAGTCTTGGCAGAACAGTGTGTACCTTTTGCTGCAGACTTGGGTTTTTGACAAAGAAAAGTGAAGATCCTGGATGATATCGTACACTCAGAGGAGCCAATTTGTAAACCCAATTTGCTGCTAACAAGTCTTAACTCAAAGGTGTACATATGAATGGCCACACTCTAGGTGAGTGATCTGGGGAACCTGCAAGCATACTTCAACATGCTTGCACGATATGTGCATACGTCAACATTGTGTAGATGCACTAGTTTATGGACTTGTGGATTGGTGGTGGGCGATCAAGGTTACACTGGCAATGTGGACTTCCTAGTTTTCAATTTACATTCCAAATCCCTGACAGCCTAAAATCCCCCCCTACAAAAAAGCCTCAATTTGTCACTTGCTATATGGGTTAATTGCTACATCCAAGCCCCATAGAATTTTCTTCACACTTTGTAGCAGCTGCATGATGTGGGTTCCCCCTCAAGTGAGCCCAGACCGTGAGAATGGGGAGTGCAATGACTGTGGAACCCAAAAACGGGAGCAATCTCTCTTTCAGGGGAAAAAATTTGCAAATGGAGACCAATTTTTTTGGGGGCAAAAGCTGTCTTTTTTACTTCGCTCTCTTGTTGAAATATGAACCTAGTTTGGTTGAGAACCTTCCCTTCTTGGCCTTTTCTTCAGGTGGGACTTTTGATTGTAAGATGTCTGCAAGTAATTCAGATGTCCTCTCCTCTGGAACTGGAAGGGTGGCAGCAACATGATGAGCATCACCAAATAATGGATGTAATGGACTGCTATTTTGTGAGGTTACAGGTGTTGGGCTGTTCATGTACGCATGCCCATCTCCAAGAACATGTAGAGGGCTTGCGATGTATCCCCCATCGGCTCCACCAGGATGATGTGCATGAGTTCTACGCTCTCCTCGCCCACGTCGAAGCATCTCTTCAATGGCAGATTTTGCAGCCTCTGCATTCTCAACTTTTTGAGTTGCTTGTTTCAGTGCCGCCCGCATCACCTCTGCTTCATTTTGAGCCCCATCTAATTTCCGTTGCAGCTCTAGTTCACTTGCTTTTGCTGCATCCACCTGCTCAACTCAAGTGATAAAATCATCTTCAAAAGGATCCACACTTACATAACTTAAGTCAACCTGAATAGGAATTGAGAGATGATTGGTTTAGGGTTTAGGGTCTAAACCCTAAACCCTAAACCCAAAGAGTGCAGTTGTAACCTTCCAAGAGTTGCTAAAAGAGTGTCAAATCATTATCTTCTTCATCACAAATAGCAGTGATGAGCTGCCATGACTACTACCCACTGACTTCATCAGCTCCCAACGGTTGGTGTAGGGTTTAAGGTATATAAAGAATCCAACCAGAATCTGGGCAAATCACACTATGAACAGATCACACTACTACTTTGAGCTGGTTTTTGTGTTTCAGAGGTTATAAGAAGAGAAGGACCCACCTTAGCCAGAGCTGCAACCACTCGCTTATTTGCCAACTCGTCAGCTTCGTGCACTTGCCTAGTCAGTGCCTCATACTCCTCCCGGGGCAGTGTTATTTCTGGTCCTTGTCCGTTGCCCTCTGCATCAATGTCCATGTTGTTTTCTCTCCGTACTTTCACCTGAAAATCTTGAATTGAAGAGAATTTTACATCAGTGGTGTTCTCAAGTTCATCAGCTTGTGTCCCTCCTTGTTGCTGAGACAAAAGGGGATACTAGTCTGGAAGAATGCCAAAGGTTTGTATTTCTACATAAGAATAGCTTCTCCCCTGGTTGTCAGGGTTGGGGAAAAAAACAAAAAACAAAAAACTGGGTTGGGAACAGAGTGGAAGTTCATCAATGAAGTATGGGTGTTGAGTAGAGTTTTGCAGAATGCAAGTGTGTGTTTGCCTGTGAGAGTGCATGAGCTTCAGATGCTTTGACAGCCTCCAATTCCATGATCACTGCTTGCAGTTGGCTTTGTAAGGTATCTGTGTGCGCTTGGGCTTCTTCCAGTTTGTGTCTTGATGTCTCAGCTTCTTCTGCTGCCTTCTTTGCCACTGCCTTTGCCTCATCCACTTCCAGTGTCACCTTCCAGTGCACTCACATACTCAGATCAGCTATCTATACAGAAGGTAGACTGCAGTGGAGAGCTTAGAGAAATAAATAAATAAATAAATGTGAGTCATTCTCTCAACTCACCTGATTCAAGGCATCATTCAAGCGTGCTACAGACTCCTTTGCCTTGGCCTCTGCAGTTGTGGCAGCTTCCAAGAGATTGTTAACTCGAGAGAGCTCCAACTGCATCTCTGCAGAAACATCAGCCACAGCTGCCTCACCCTCCTCCTTCACAGCTGCAAGTTCAGTCCTTGTATTATTCAACTCTGCCTTGAGAGATGCCAGAGACGCAGACATTGTTTGCTCTTGCTCTATCGCCTTCTTCAATTTCACATTCGATTCCTCCAACTGCATTGCAAAGGACCTCGCCTTTCCAACAACCCAAAACCAGTTTCAATAATTTCTTGTTGCCCTTGTACAAAATCAGCAAAAATCTCAAAAGGGCAACAACAGGTATTGCAGAAACTTGATATAAACTTGAGTACCTTTTCAGCAATCTTTGTGGTATCCTCTAGGTCTAGCTTCAATCCTTGTAGTTTCAAGCTGTAGTCTGCAACAGCAGCTTTGAATCTCTGTTCAGAATCTTTTGTGGCAGCTAATTCTGCTTTGAGCTCCTCCAGTTCTTTGTTTGTTAGAATCATGGCTTCACCTGATTTCTCTTGAGTTTCCTTTGCAGCAGAAAACTCTGCCTTCAATGTCTCAAGCTCTGCAGTTGTTGCAGCCAATGCTCCTGTTGCTGTCTCTTCTGCTTCCTTTGCTGCTAGCAGCTTTGATTTCGCCTCCTCAAGGTCCAAAGCTGTCACTGCCACAACCCCTCTGTGCTTTTCTTCCGCTTCCTTGATTAGCCTCAGCTCTGCATTCAGCTCTTCAAGCTCAGCAGTTTTTGAGGCTACGGTTACCCTCAAGCTTGCTTCCTCATCTTTGCAGAATGCAAGCTCAGCCTTTGTTGCCTCTAGCTGGGCGATACTCTCTGCAAGATTGGCTTCAGCTTCCTTTAATACATTGAGCTCTGTCCTCACCTGTTCAAGCTCAGCTTCGGCTGCTGAATGATTCAAAGCTGCTTCCCTCAATATCACAAGCTCTGTCTCTGCCATGGCTCGTGCAGCACTCATCTTTTCCAAAGTCTCATTCGTCGCTATTAGCTCCTTGAGAAGTTCATCAGATTGCTGTTCTCCACGCAGTTCATCTTGCAATCTGTTTATCTCCTGTTTTGCATTTTCAAGGTCTATGGCATGGCTGCTGTTTTGCTCTGAAATTGTTTGCAACTCAGCTTGCAAACTACTGATTTGTTCTTTAACACTTGCAAGTTCTGCAATAGAGGTTCCATGTTGCCCTAAAGCATCGTTCAGCTGACCCAGCAACTCACCCATATCATTTTGTGCTGTTGTCAATTCAGCCTGCAAACTGCTGATTTCTTCTCGAGCACTTGCAAGCTCTGCAACAGAGGCTCCATGTTGCTCTGAAGCCTCCTTTAGCTGAGTCTGCAACACTGTAACCTCTTTTCTTGCATTTTCAAGATCTACGAGAGTGCTTCCCTGTTGCACCAGCTCAGCCTCGAGTCTACTAATCTCCTGCTTTGCACTATCAAGTCCAGCAGCAGAGCTTCCATGTTGCTCTGATAAAGAAGCCAGCTCCACTTGCAGTCTTGCAACTTCAGCTCTTGCAGTCTCCAGGTCCGTGGTTAAGCTCCCATGTTGAGCTGAAGAAGATGTCAGTTGAGCTCGCAACTCCACAATCTGTTTTTGAGCATTCTCAATCTCTGATGCACAAGCTGCATGCTCAGCTTGCAATCCTAAAATCTCTTTGTGAGCTCTTTCAAGTTCAGCATCATGTTGTTGAGTCTGGAATGCCATAGCTTCATCTCGTTCAGCTGCATCTGGCTTAGTCTGCATGCCTACATGACTGTCCTCCTGCACCTCAGGAGCTACATTTCCAGTTCCCATATTGCCCAATGAACCATTTGCCAAAACTGCATCAAGCTGGGTCTGCCAGTCTAAAGTGTCACCCCACGTCTGTGACAAGTTGTGAGGAGCAGCTTCAATGGCAGCAGTTGTGGCGTCATCCACCATAGCTCCATGTTCTAGTTGAGGCTTGTCATCTAATAGACTTCTCGTCTCCACTAGTTCTTTCAAAGCTTCAGCTTTTGCATTTTCGGCAACAGCTAGAGCTGTTTTCAACTTCAGTAGCTCTTCATGTGCCAGTTGCAATTCACCCTCCAATGTGGCGATTTTCTGTCATCACACCCAGAAAAGGCTTTTGATGATTCACAGCAAAAATGCATTCTCCAACAAAAAATTCTGAGGTGTTATTTTTCCACCTCACCTTTCAATTTTCTGAATATTTTTAACAAAGTGGCACCACCAGTATGGTCACAATTAGCAGTACATTATGTTCATGACCACCAAATTACACATCATAATTGTCACTCAAAAGAAATTCTGGCCTTCACCCCAGGCTTCTTAGGGTCAACTGCTCCTTCAAATACATGTGACCAGCACATAAAAACCTGACCTAAATTTTTTCTTTGCATTTGCAGGTACTCTACGAAGCATAATCGTCCTCCTCATCTCCTCTGAGGCACCTTACAAGCTATAAGCTGCCTCCAGGGTAAGAGATCCAAATTCTGGACTTGGTAACCATCGAGATGCCAGTTGTTACCAGGAATAGTTGAGGCGCAGAGGATGCACCCAGACTATTTCCAGTAACCAATGCCCTCTTGCCAGTTACCAGACATAACCAGCAACCTTTACAACCATAATTTGTGGATCAATTTTTGTGCAGACACTGCCTGAAATACAGGCACTTTTCATCATCTATTGTCCATATACAGCCTGAAATATGGGCAGCTCTAATGTGCAATATAACTGTGGCATGAAGGTCCAATCAGGATGAGACATGACAGTGGATCCACCCCTAGAATTGGTTATGTCAGGTTTTTTATATGTTGTAAGGAGGACAGGTCACATGGGGGTTATATTGTTCTCAGGCTTGGGAACTTGGCCTACCGCTCTTCTTGCCATGTCCTCAAAGAACATAACCCCATCTGGACCTGCCCTTCCCCTACACATAGAACATTTTCAGGACTAGCAAATTATCTAGAACAGTTCCTAATGGTGTGGGAGAATCTATCCTGAGTGCCAATTACATCAGATAATGGCTATTGGTCAAACTTGGCTCACAGCCAGCCACATCTCAGCCATGTCCTCGCAATGGTCATTGACCTAATACATTGTATCCCGATGATGTGTTATAGCAGCAATACCTCTGCATTTTGGGGGAAGAGATGTGGAGCTTGATGGCCAACATAGCCATGGTTGTTGGCAGAGAATGTGGGTGGGTGGTGATGATGAGAGTGGCTTGCATGTGCAGGGCTGCCAGATGACTTGATAGGAATGCGATCTCCAAACATACTCACTGCCGCCTTCACTGATGCAAATGGAGCTGAATTGTCAATCTCAGCTTTCTGCTCTGCCATTGCTGCTGTGGCTTTGCTTGCTGGCTTTGCTGGTTCTGCTCTTGGCCTGCACACACCTGACAGACCATTAACCCTGTTGACCACAAAGAAAGAGATCCAGCATCTTACAACGATGACTTTTTTTCTGGCAATCTGAACAATAAAATGTTTCTGGCAATTTGCAGCCAAGCCTGAAGAATTGAATATAATACCTCAAAAACCACTGGTGGTTGATTTTCCAATGGAGATATCAAGTTTTAGGGTTTAGTGACTCCACAGAGAAAGGGTTTCTGTATCTGCATCCTCCTATTGCTGGTGCTTCAAGAGTGATGGCCAATTGCAATTATAGGCATATACATGTATGTACAATTCTAGTCACAAATTGTGTGCCCTCCTCTGGGAGCTAGAAGTACAAATTTCTCACCTGTGAATATTGCTGTAAATTGAAGTGAAGAAACTGTAATGGGTGACTGCAACAAGGAGTATCCAGAATCCAATTCCTCTGTCTTTTTTTTCCCTGCCCTGCGTTTTCAATTTCTAGGGCAATTACAAATATTCTGGAATAGGTTGCAGGAGCAGGAGCAGCATCATGAACTTAGGGTTTAGGAACTTACTTGAAGAAGCTGCTTATAGAAAGGCTTGATACAGACACTAGACCCAACAGCGTGCACCTTCGTTGCTAGTAATTGCAGCTTCTTGACGAAAACGCTGAAACTACAAAACAGAGCCTCCTCGCGACCCTTTCAAATCTTCTTCAACCATACAGATTCAGAGATGGTCTACACAAGTGCACGAGCTTGGAGAAGAGCCAGAGGGAAGTTGGAGGGGAAAGAAAACGGGGGGGAAAAACCCCAAAAAAAAAAGAATCAAGGGATTTAAGGGATTTACAGTGAAGCTCAATATCTCTCCACCCACAAAACCACTTCTCTGCTGAGTTTGATCAGCAACCCAACTCACAAAAACGCCACATAATACACACCAGCTAATCATCCCCAAAAACCCAAAGATGTAACCTGCTGCATCAGCATGATATGGTCCCAGATCAAAACACAAGACTCACATCAAATTCTACCAACCAACCAGCTAGCTAGCTAGCTAGCTGTTGGCCTCAAAATAGACATGTACAGAAAATACACTAAAAATGATATTGAGGCGAGAAATTCACAGCGAGAAAAATATTGAGCAACAAAAACCCTTGCTACTCAAGTAGTACTCGCAAACAAAAAATCTGCTACTAAAAGAGAAATGAAAAAACAAACACACCCATACACACACACACACACACACACAAACACACTTAACTAGAAGAGATGATGATAGCTAGCTACACTATATCTATACCCCAAAAGAAAAAAAAGAAAAAACCACCCCAGTGAGATCTTCCACAACCAGATGTGTTATGGCAGATTAGAAAGTCTGAGGAAACATCAAGCCCAGATGATGATGATGAGGATGGTGGTGGTGGTGATGGTGATGAGGCTGATGAGTGTGTGTGCTTGCTTGCTTGCGTGATGCAATTCCACAACAAAAGGAAAGACAAGGCAAAAAAAGAACAACAAACAAAAAAAACCCAACAACAAACAAGACTCAAAAAGGCAAGAGTGCTTGCTTGATTGTTTGTTTGGTTTGCTTGCTTTTTGGATTTTCAGAAAATTTTGCAGCTAGAAAACAGAGAAGGAAGGGCTGTTTTCATTAATTATTATTATTAACTCTCTTGTCAGATCTACTAAGGACTTTCTCTTGTTATTATTTAGTCCCATTCAGGTTTTGCAGGTTTGTGTTTTAAATAGGTATATATATCATCCCCTCCTTTACTACCTACTAGGGCTAGGGCTAGGCTCTGACAAAGTGCTTATTTCCTATAGGTACTCTATGGTCTACATACTAGGTAACTCATTGGGCCCATGTCTTTTAGGCAAGGACCATGGGTCTATAATACTTTCACACTATAAAACTAGCTTGCTTGTAGCTTGCCCCCTTCAAAGTTCATAATGTGGGGAAATAGGGTCTTCATCATCTTCAAGCACACTTATTATGGATATAAAAGACCTACTAACTTTTATTTTTATTTTTATTTTTGTTAGGGGAATTTTCACATTTTTTTTGGAGATGCTTCAAAAATATGATTTCCACACATACATATTACAAACTTCAAAGGATCTTTGAGGGGAAACAATGGCCCCAATTTATCAAACTAAATACATGAAGTTTGCCCCGAAGTTCTAGTAAGTAGCCAAAATAAAAAAGGAATTTTTTTTAAAAAATCATATTTGGTCCATAGCCAAATTTGGTTGAATCTTCTGGTGGGAAATCACCAATTTGCTTACATTACAAAAATAATAATTAAAAAAATAAAAATTAATTTTAAGAAAACCATGCTCGGAAGTAGCTTAAAATATTAAGTACTTTTGAGCTTTAAAGATCTAGAAGTAAGAGAGGGGAGTCAAATGACATTCTTTAACATCAAACATCTACTTACCCATTATTAAAAGATCTCATTTTATTTTCCTCCTAATGCAATGTATTATTGGTTTAGTTACATTTTTCAAATTGGTATGCTATGTTTAATGGAATAGAAATTTGATATGCAGGTATTAAAGTAAATGAGGCAATCTGAATTATGAACTGTAATTATTTATGTTTAGTATTAAATAATATTAATAGAAATATCAATTCCATGGAGCAAGCATGGACTTCCTCGTGTAAATTTTGGCACCTTTATTGGAAAGTAGAAGAAGAGACTTTCACATTATTTTTGGGGGCAAAATTTGAGCTTGAATTTGGCACCAATGTGTGAAGAAGAAAGACCTGGCTATATATATATACTCTCTAACCATGGTGGCCAGTTTCATCATTTCTCATGATTTTGTTTGCATCTGACATATTTCAGGCCATAAATTTCAAAGGCAGTTCTCAAGAAGGGCCTATTAGTCCAGGCCAAAAATAGCATCCAATTTTAGGAATAGAATTTTTTCCATGCAACCAATGAGAAGCACCATCATGGAGTGAAGGGTCCTCCCTATTTTATTTTATTTTGTGGGTGAGGGGGAGGATAGTTCATACACCCATAGTTCATGGTCTAACCATTATTAGCCTAGGCCAAAAATGACAAAGATCACACAAGCAAGTTAGGCAAAAAAATATTCTTGGAGTCAATGAGGTGAGACAACATACACCTAAGGGACCCAGGTTTTTTGGTTTAGTCTTTTGGGAGAGGATGGGGGTGTTTGGATTTTTATTTATTTTTCGTTCCCAATATGTTCCCATGAAGTTCTCACTTTGTTCCCATCATAGTACCCAATGGGTTCTCAACTTGTTCCCCAAGTTTCCAATGTGTACCTGTTCCCAATAGCTCTTCACTTTATGCCATATCCTTTGACCTAAGCTCTAGGCTTTGTAACCTATATATGCAGCCCAAAGTCCAAGGAGATTACAACATATTTATTTGGGAATGTCCAAAGCTTGATTATTTTTATTTTGTGATGGGCCAATCAAAGATGCCCCCACACACACACACACACACACACACAAAATTAAAAAACAAATTGAACTTTGATGGCCACCTATGGCCTTTCATAGTGTAGGATTTGAGAGGGGCTTGCCCTCTTAGAAGAAATTTAGTCAATTGAAGGGGAGAAAGATAAGATGACACACCTAAATGGAGTCTACAGAATAATATATCCTTTTTTATAATTTACATTCTGAAGGAAAGTCTTTGTAAATTTCCTTTGAATTGAACTGCTGAGTTGGCCCATGGAGGGCACCCTATATCCATCAATACCCTTCCTAGAAAACAGAAGGGATATCATGCTGACTCCTAAAGAGCATCTCCAGCGGTGCAGTGTATGATGTGCACAGTAAAATTGGACGAAAAAAAGTCAAAACATGCCGGTTTGGCTCAGCATAATTGCACACATCTGCAGTGCCCTGTGAAAGGCCCACAAATAAGAGTGTAATAAATACGATCTGACTGCTGCTCAGTGTTTCTGATTGGCATACTGATTGGTCCAGAAGATGGTTTGCTATTCGTAGTCCCACTCAGTTTTATGGGTGGGGTTGGAAAAAAGGTTCAAAACTAAACTCGGATGTGAAAAATATTTTTGCAAAGTCATATACGGAGCACTGCTGGAGATGCTCTAAGAGTTAGAAAAAAATTATGTCTCCATATTGGTGTAAGATTCTTCCTTCCTTAAGGAGTAGGTGTAAGAACTAGAGTGTTGGGTGGGTATTAGAAAGAAGAAGAAAGCCTAAGCTCTATCAAGGCAATTCTTAGGATTTTATATCCGTGACTGTTTTTAAGAAAATCAAAGACATAACTTTGATATATAAACATGTTTTTTTTTTTAAATTTTAAAAATCAAAACAACTGAACGTAAAATTATTGATCCTTTACCAGTTCTTTAATGAAAATCACAGGCTCTTTACGATTTTTTAAAATAACTGGGACCAGCAGTTCTTTGATTGAAATGTTAAAGGAAAATCAAAACCTACCCACCTATTCTTTAACAATTCAAATAATTACACAAGACTGATAAGATAAGAACCCACCCCTTCCTACACCTCATGATCTGTCTATGTTCAAGTTCAAGATACAATTTGCCTGGTGGCCGTAGGTCGGGGACATTCTCAAAATGTGGGGGACAGACCCAACGATTGCCTTGTCCTAGGCCTCCTATTTTGAGAATGCACCCCACCCCTTCCCCTCCCCTCTCCTCCCCTCCCCACCTTGGGGGGGGGGGTGGGGGGTTACCCTGCATATTATTGCCAGTTTGAATGACTAGATGAAGGTTTTGCCATGAATTGGAAGAATTAGACCCTTGTTGAAAGACCATAAGTAATGCCCCCTTGTCCTCTTGCAATACTCCCTCGTAGAGTTGTTGAGGAACATTTCTTTTCTCTTTTGTTTCCGTGATCAAGATCTGCAGAACATGGAAATATCCACTCCAAGAACAGAAGGCTAGAGAACATGGAAAATTTCACTCTGAAAATGGAAGAATGTAGAACATGGAAAAATTCACTCCGAAAATGGAAGAATGTAGAACATGGAAAAATCCACTCCAAAAATGGAAGAACATAGAACATGGAAAAATCCACTCGGAAAATGGCAGAACTTGCTCATAATATGGAAGATCCTGCCATTGACAGGAAGAACCAGCTTCAAGAACGAAATAAGCCCTCCTTTAGGACATTACCATTTAGAACATGACCTCTAAAGACACTAGGAAATTTTGTGCAGGTCTTTGTGGCTTCAATTAAAATGAAATCCAAAACAAGCTCATAACAAATCCAAAACAAGCATAACATGAATCCAAAACATGTCTAGGCATGGCAAGGTGAAAATATCACAAGGCAAAGGGCAGACAAGGGGAAAAATTGCAGCAGTACTTTTGGTATTGGCTATATTCAAGACCCTTGGTCAATTTAACATTTTCCATCACATGCAATTTTAGGGTAGACAGGATGGTGAACAAACACTTAAGAACTTGAAGAAGCTCGAATCATTACAACATTTTCCCTTTGCTTTTGAAGCTTATAGAACATTTGTATGCCTCCACCTAACGCTTCCAACATTTGCAAAAATGGCTCAATTCAATAAAGGAATGTGAAAGTTATGGGGTGTTTGGTATAAGGGGGATCAGTGTTCGATGATGAGTGAAATAAAACAAATTATGATTTTGAGCTTAAATTTTTTTGTTGTTGCATCTTTGCCTTTGGACTCCAAAGAAGTTGGTGAATCCCTAGTTGGGGCACTTGACATGTTTTATATCACTCAGAATAAAAATGAGGAAGATATGAGGTTGGAACTAGAAAGGGGTCTAGAGCTTTTATTTCAAAAACATTGAAACAAACTATAAGTCATCCTCTTCTTGTGTTTTCTATTGTATTCTCAACGATGTTTTTTTACTTGTCACGCTCAAAGAACATTTGTAGCCTTTCGATTTGTAGGTCCAATGACACAAACATTGTTCAATTTGGTTAAACAATGAGTAAAATATTGGAAAATGTTTGATGATAGGTATGCTTATGGTGATGAGCGATTTTACCCTAGTATGAATCTAAACTAACATTGGAATGAAAAAATTGTTCAACAATTGAAACCATGGGTTCACAATGTCATGGAACAAATATCAGAATCAAACCATGGTTCTTATTTAAGAACGTCATAGGAAACCAAAGCTAAGCTATTAATTTTTTATTACCATGAAATAGTGTGAGTCCAATTCTAAGTTCAGTTTTAGCCAAGAAATTGGTTGAAGGTTTGAACATCAAGATTATATTGGATTACATTATGAGCCTTTGAAGTTTACATCACAATGTTGCATTGTGAATTCATATTTTGTTGTTGTGTTTATTTCTAGATATGTTTGTGAGTGGATCATCAGAAGAAGACAGATGTGTTTGCACAAATCTTTGCAATCCTCTTCACTTTTGGAATGAACTTTCAAGTTTGTATATCATCATGAATGTAAATATTTTAAAATAGTTTTGAAGCTTGGATCAACTTGATGGAAGCTCAATGAACTTCATAAGTAATCCTTGGTATGTAAAAGATTGCAAAATGAATCCACTAAATGCCTAATCGTTTTTCTACAATGTAGTTTTTGAGTTGCACACAAGTAATCGAAAGCTAGAAAACATTTGTATAAATTGTGCAAGATTCATGAACTTTATTTAATAATTTGTTATATCTTTGATATGTCATGGAAATTGTTTAGAGCTATCGACCCAAGAAATTGGTCCTCAAATCTAGAAATTGTTTATTTCCATTATGTGTATTATGAGATTTTAAACAATGTCTATATGCATATCAGCCTATATGATGCACAAAGATTAATATGGGTTTTGCAAAATTACAATATTGAATAACCAAGATGGCACTATTGAATGATATAATGTCAATATGCCATGAGGGGTTGCCATTTTTCTTTGAAATTACAAAATATGTGAATAAAATTATAAGGCCCCATATATTAGTTGTTGGGTAAATTATATAATTTTAATCAATTTTATAACAAGATTGTGTTAATTTTAAAAACCAAATTATAGTTAACATAGGGTATGCATTAATTTTTTTGATAAAAAAAAAATATATATTAATGATTAGAAGGTTTAATTAATAGGTTATTAAGTGAATTAATACTACTAATTGAATATGAAGGGAAATGAAGAAGGAACCCTCCACACCATTAGTCTAATTGACTCATTTTTTTGAAAAACTTACAATATATATGAGTATTTTGTTTGTCACATTCCAATTACTTACTTGAAGAAAAAAGTTAAGTACATATAACATGTCAAATAATAGTTTTATCACACGATCTTACCATGTTTAGTTGCATTTTCATTATTTTTCAAAACTTCAAGTATTTAAACTAAAAATTAAAATAAACATGAGGGATTAAATTGATGCCAACAAAAAGTTATAATTAAATTTAAGGTGGTTTAAATATGTGCATATTAATAAAATAAAGTAATAATGGGGAAGAAAAAAAAGTTTCTTTCAGATTTAATACCCCCCAAACAATACCTTGGTTGATGCAAATAGTGTAGCATTTAGTGTCCCCCTTGGGTATGCCATTTTAAAGAGAGGCCATGTAACAAATTATTTGTTTATGATATGAATGAAAGATCTTGAAAATGTCTTTACATTGTAATAAATGAAGGCCCAAAATAATATATGGCAATTAAATTCAAAATTATATGTAAAATAAATTATTAAATTAGTTATAAGTTGGTTTAAATCAACATCTAATATGTCATATTGTAATTAATTGATGCAATAAAAGGTTATGATAAATAATTTTACACATTATAAATTAATTATATTAAATAATGACTATTATAAAATTTTATATTACATTGAAATTATCATTTTAATAGTACAAAAAATAACTTTAGTAAATTATTTTGACTACAAGTGAATGTGTAGTTAAAGTTTTGAAAGTGAAATGAAATTATGGCATGGTAAATTTTGTTCACTTTTACAACCCCATAGTGATCTAGGTTAACAAATTTGAACTCATCGTGTAGTAATGTTTGGTCCACAATTTTCAAGTTGTAAGGTGCTAGTTTGGACTTCAGTAATCCCAACATAATCTTGAACTACTTTATGATAATGTTCACTCCAAAACCCCCATCCAAAAGAACATCATCAATTGTGTTTTTTCTAACCTAGACCTAAATCATTGCCATATGGTGGTTTATTGCTATTGCAACAAAACCAATTTCCATGGAAACTTCATGAGTTCTAAATGTAAAACTTTTTTGACCAAGCTTATTTAAAACCTTGGTTTTTGCCAATTTCACTTTTTGCCATAGGTACTTTTTCAAGTCAAGTGTTATCTTCAACAATTATCCCAAGTCCAAAATATATTTGATTTCTATCATATGTTTATTAATATTTTTAAAAATATTTTTAGTAAATTTAGTCTAGGTAGACGCAATAGGTTGGTGGTACACCACTAAAGGTATACTAATCACCTTTATAGTATCAAGCAATCCTCCCAATAAATACTCCAATCCCATGGCTTAGTTGGTACATTTTCAAGTTGTAGTTTGTGCATTTGTAACTATTGGATCCTTTCCACAAACAATTTTTTCCACTTCTCTTTTTCATTCCAATCTATAACATTTAAAAAAAAATTAGTTCTCATTCTTTAAACTCATGTTTTTCATTCTTCCTATTATGGGTAGCCATTGTAACCATTTTCACTAATGTGCTTGGCGTTTTATTGTCAACTTACATGTTGATTTTTAATTAGTTTTATGTTTTTGTCCCTTACACCTTTGTCTCCTACACTCTTATAGGTTTCGCATCTTGTTGAACTTTGGACAATCAACCATCTTATGCCCAATAACATCAAAAATGTCACAAGGGCATTTAATGGGTTTAGGATGTTTGTTAGATTGAATAATCAACTCTACTACTAGATAGCCATAGGTTCTTCAATCCTTCTTGTTGTGATAATAGGTTTTATTGCACTCCATAGAGATATTGAAGGAAGGTATGAATAAGACATTCATATTGTGGGTATAATAAGGAATGGTGAGATTTATTTCTAATACCTCTTTTAGCATTTTCAAGATTGATTGTTTCCCTTGGATTTGGATAAAGTGGTTGTCTTTTGTCACCTCCATTAATTACCATAACAAGTATTATAATATGTGCAAACTATTGATTGATGATAGTTTCTAGTTGGAACTTTAGTTGTAATCCATCCAATATGGGTTTGCTTCTAAACATCCTCACTTCATTTGTATGGGTGTTCCAAACAACATAGGTAGGCTAAACAAACCATACTTGCATGTGGAGTAACTAGTTTTATTTTGATAAGTTTTAATGAAACTAATATCTCATGGTTCATGATATGTGTTACAACAAGTATCACACGTGCAACATGTTTGTTATAAAATGGTACATATATATGATGGTAGCCCATTCATTTAAACTATATAATGTATTGTTTCCATGTGTTATCAATCCATTATTAACATTTAGTTGGTGAATTGATCCTTCAAGTCATTTGCAATCATCTACTGTAGTTCATCTTATATGAACAAACATGTTTTTATCAAATGTCCTTCTTGTCTATAGACAATACATTGCTCTCACTTGATTACCTTGATTGGCCTCATAATGTGTGTGGTTTGCAACTTCTTGGGAATGATGGCATAAATACCACCTTAGGAATCCAATGCATAATGCTTAGATCATTATAAAAAGTTTTAAACATTGCCAATGTTATTTTTGTTATGACTAATCCAACTCCATGCCATTCTACATGGTGAATTATTAAATGTTTGAATCCAACATGTGGGTGTGAAGAATATATACTTATTGTACACTTGGGTAAGCTTTCATATTTAGAATTTGAACCTTTGGGACACACATCATTATATATGGGTCATTTATTTCCTTATCTTGATTCACATACCATTAGACATGTGTTTTTGAAAATAGTGTAAAGTCGTAGACATGTAAACATGAATTATGGATTCTTGTTGTTTACTAATTGTTTTTTTGACAAGAATGAGGGAATGAGCCCAAGAGATAATAAGGAACCAAAAGCGGTTCCCCACCACACTTGAAGGCAATAACTTTTACTTTAAATTAACTTTTCTTTTTTTTTCACTTCTGAAAACATATTTGTTGGAAATGAGTCATTGGATGATAGTTATAGCAAGAAGGTATTACAACAAGAGGGTAGTTATAATAAGAAAGTAGTTGTAGCACAAATCTAATTACAACAATAAGGTAATTATAACAAAAAAATATAGCAAGGAGTTGTAATAAAAGGTTGGTTGTAATGTGACAATAATTACTATATGAAATCAACAATTATAAACATAAAGATAACAACTATAAACATGAAGGTAGTCTGTTTGGAATGAAGTTGTGTTTCACTAAGGTATTATCTAGGGATAAGAAGGTTACCTTCTAGCTCTTTCATTATTTATTTTGGTTTTCATTGAAAAAATGTTTTTTAATGTCCTTTTAAGTTTATAGGCTAAAGGCAAGATTACTTTCCAAGAAGTAGTCTTTTTTGAAATGTGTTTTCATCATCTTTATTCAATTTTTTTATCATGATAGTAGTTAGGTTGTTGATTCCACAATCTTATAATGTCCACGATCCTGACCATTTCAACTCTTGAATGATCATGTTGGTTTTAATGTAGCAACCAAACACCTATTGATTGTGCATTTTTCTACTCCTCTTCTATTATAGAAGACATTTTGTACCCTATATAACTCATTATTCTATTCTTGGAATTGTAGGAATTACATAATGAACATTTTTAGGGGTGTTTGTAACCTTTTTGTTATGTGCATACTACATCTCACCTAAAATTTGTTCATTTTCATTGCCGATTTAATTTAATTGCCTTTGCAAATTGTTAGTTACTATTTTTGACATGTTTACATTAAATTCTCTTAACTAGTTTGGTTCAATGTTCACAAATATGAATCCTTATAAAATTTATTGTTCAAATCTAAATCTTAAATACATTGAACATCTAAAGGATTGTCGCCAAATGGTAAGTACTAAAATTATACTTCTTAATCAAAGTTTTTGGATAAAATTATGAACATTCTTCAAGACTATAGATCTACATGTAGATTGATTACACATGTATAGTTAATATTAACAAATATTGTTCCTGGAAGTACTTGTTGCTACAACCTTAATTCTACACATTTTTTTAAGTACAAAATAAAAATATTCACACAACATCTTCAAGTTCCATTATCAAAACAAGAAGGTGCAATTCTTTTTAAAAATTGCATATAGAATGAATGTCCACAAACAAAACGTAAGAGAATAAATATTCAAATTTCCCTTCCAAAACCCTAGTTCAACTCCAACAATTAATTGTTATCAATTACATACTCTACATTCTTCCTTCACTAACCAATATATTGTCTCCTTGACAAGCATGATGGATAGTTCAAACTTTTCAAAAAAAATTGTTTTAAAAACTCTCCATTATGAACATTGAATTAGGTTAACAATGAGTGGTTTGAAATGTAAAAGTATGGTGGATGGATCAAAAATTTCAATTTTTTGGGTTTCCTACACTCTCTCCTTTGTGGTATTTTTCTATTGAAGCTTTGAAATGTGTGGAAGATAAATTATTAAAAAATCTTATATGATTATTAAAGAATCCATGATTTTTACCATAATTGTTTTATTGAAAAGAGTTGTTAAAAACATAAAAACCTTGAACATGAGTTGTCAATAAAAAAATAGTTAATATATACAAAAATATATTTTAATCTAAAAAGTGAGTCATGAGGATTTTCATGCCAAATACCATATCTAGAGGTTAAATAAAAATAAAATACATGCACTAATACGAATGTGAGTCTAGTTCATTAGGAATTTGCTAATCATTTGTGTGAAATCATCATTCATATTTCACCATTCTAAATATTTTAATTCAATAACCATTTGAATGGAATCATCATTGATTCACTAGATTACAAAAATTTAGTGAATTCATTATGTTTCTTAGTAACTAACAATGGGTTGGTATGGACATAGTGAATTCATTAATGGCTAATCAAATAAGAAATTGTTATGTGGCCAAATTAAAATTTTGCTAAACCTTAAACCCTAAAAGTAGGTTGTGACTATAAAATTTATCCCATATTTAAATCTTTAAACCTTAAACCTTAAACTAAAAATTTTCTCAACCTTGATAAAAACATTGGTCAAATTAAAATTTGATTAAACTTTGGATAAACCTTAGCAAAAATTTGGCAAAAGAAAAAATTGGTTAAAACTTGGCACAACATTGGTTAAACAAAAAAGTTGGCAAAAAGTTGGCCAAAAAATTTGTTAAACCATGGTTAAATATTGGCAAAACTAAAACTTGGTGAAACTTTGGCTAAACCTCAACAAAACATTGGGTAAAATAAAATTGGTAAAATATTGGCAAAACATTGGGTAAATTAAAAAATTTGGCTAAAATTTGGTTAAGTTAAAACTTAGCAAAACAAAAACTTGATTGAACATAATTGATTAAAACTTGGCTAAACCTTAGTTAAATTTTAACTAAAGAAAAACTTGGTTAAACATTGGCTAGATCTTCTGTAAATTAATATTCGGTTTAAGTTAAAAGTAAAATTTGTTACATCTTTATTAATATTTAACACTTTTAGTTTAACCATGATTATACATTTAATACAATAGTAATAACCTTAATATACCTTTAGTATATTTACACAACTTTAATATACCTTGTAACCTTAATAAAACTTTAATATTAAACTTTGAAAATACTTTAAACCTTATTCATAAATATGCCATTAATATATCTAGAATATAGTTTCAATACATCCTTAGAAATGTACCCTAAATATACCTTTCATATGCTCTTAACCCAATTATGTAAAATTACTTACAATTAACTTTTAATTTTTAATGTCACCAATGGGATTTATTACCGTGTTTTTTGATGAAAATAAAAATAAAAACCATTCACATGAAAGAATGAAACTTACAATAGTTGAAATGTAATTGCAAAATAATTATAAATTTTCAAAGATTATTGGTAGTTGTAAAATAATTGTAAATGATATATAGTTGCATGCAGTCACAAAATTGATGGTTGTAATATATAATTTTTTTACTAGTGTATGGAATTGGTAATAGGTTTGGACTTTGGTCTTTTTGGTTGTAGCCCATTACCTTTACCATTAAACCATTTCATTTGTTGTGAAACAAATGTGATGGTCATTGAATTTATTATGTTGTTTATTCCAAACGTTTCATAAAAGCCAACTTTTAATTATTATTATCATTCTCATGTTCAAATGAAAAAAAATTCATTTAAATTTTTCTTCCCAAGATGTACACATTTATAATTTTTGAAGAATGAAACATGAAGTAATTTGAATGAAAACACAATTTGAATCTTGCTATTTAATACATTGCAACAACGATTTCTTATAGATTTTTTTTTTCATAAGATGATTTATACATAAACCTATTTAAAATCAACATTGATTTTTTTTGAGAAATATTTTATTTCAAATGTATTCGTAAAAATAAATATTATATTTCCCCACATTTAAAACATGTAATGAATAAATTAAAATTTCATAAAATTTGTATAAAATAAATTTACATTTATTTTATAATTGATTAATGATTAATTCTGAATATAATTTATTAACATATATTATTATGTACAACATTTTAAATGTTATATATGATATTAAGATTATGAAAATTTTATGTTTATTAATTTATATACATATATACACATATTAAAATTAATAGTAAAATAATGAAACTTGTATAAACTTGTATACAATTAATAGTGAAAATTCATATTAAATTTTATTATGAATAGTTATTGTAATTTAAAGACAATCTTTTAATTTTTATTGAATGGAACTTAATATAGATTATAAATTTTCCCAATCAGTCTAACCACATTTTTAAATTTAAAATAAAATAAAATATTGAAAACATCTAATTATATAATATTAATAATTAGAATAACAAAAAAAAACCCCTAATTCAATTAGTCTAACATTATATATAAGTTGTTGAATTATAAGATATATATTATATAATATACATATTATATCAATTTGTATACTAAAACTAACTATTTGATTTTACATTATGAAGATTGGATTTTCATCTTGTTTTGTTTTAAAAAAATGTTTGAAGATTTTATCAAGTGAAGGCCCAAAATAAAATATATTATTTTGTCCAAATTGTATGTAAAAATTAGTTGTAACTTGGTTTAAACAATCATGTAATATGTCATATTATAATCAATTGATACACTAAAAAGGTGATAATAAATAGAAAATAATTCTACACCTTAAAAAATGCATTGTATTAATTAATGACTAATTATAAAAAATTATTCAAGATTGAAACAATGGTTTTAATTAACAAAAAATAAACTTGTAAGTGGTTTGAAATATTTGGTTGATGTAGACTAGTACTTGTAGTTGTGACGATCAAATTTGTAAATTAAGGGTGGTATACATAAAAATCGTTGGGCCATGACCTATAAAATGTCATGGTACCCCACTTTTTGGATGAAACCATGGGAAAACCCATGAGCCATGGTCCAAGGGCATTTGTTCCTAATGTAAACCTAATTTGGATCAAAGAAAAAACACATGAGTTTTTCATGGCCCATCTTTTCTTCTTTGATCCTCACAATTTCATGTATTTTGTTCACAAAATTTGAACATTGTGAGGATAAAACTAAAGGCCTTTTTCCAAGAAAGTCTACAATCTTATCACCACAAAAAGATATATAAAGGTTGTGAAATGCATCATAATTGGACATTTAAACAAAAAAACCCATGAATATGAGTTTCAATCATGGAAGGGATAGCTCACATCTCTTGGGAATTTTGATTCCACCTTGTGATTCTGAGTAATCTCTTTCATGTGAATACCCATAGGTTGTCACTATTTTCATCATGGCCCAAGGGCCTAAGCAACATTATTCACAATAATTCATATATAAAATTTTAAGTTTATTTAATCCAAAGGTCATTTGGTTGGGCCTAGGCCTCAAATTATCATACTGTAAACCCAAACTGACCATTTTTCGCACTTTGGATATTCTAAAATATATTTGTGATCTCAAGCCCAAGCGCTCTAGTGTAAATTGACTTTTAGTCATAGAGCAATTGGCATCGAGGATTATTGAGGTGAGAGGCTCTCTTTCCATTAGGCTATTGTGATCATAACAACCTAACAAAAAGCCATTGACATAGGGCCTTTGTTTTTTTGTTATAGGGACAATCAATGGAAAGTTGCAATTGGGCTCAAAATATGTAGTTGATCATGTTAGGAACTTTGCAGACACATGTTCTCATGAAAAGGAGGTGTCATTGTATGGGGGAATCACAATTTGACTTAAGAGTTTTTTAAAGCTCCCACAATTGGTCAATGCTTGACTGATAGAATTGTGAGATCCCTGCAACCAAAAGCTAGTTGAAAAAACATAATGGAAAGATGTTATGATCACAACAGCCTAATGGAAATTTGTCTTGAGTGAGGGCACTTTAGCGAGGTTGAGAGAGGAAAACACCCACTAGGTATTTGAATTTTTATCATGGAATGTAAACTCTTTTTAATGATACTTTGGGTGAAGACCCTCCCTCTCATCCATGAGGAGAAGGCAAGGCTGATTTCTCAACTGTACCCCTCACAATCTCTCCAAATTACCATTGCTTTTGGCAAATGTCTAGTTTCTAAGAGTAGCTTCTCTGGTGCTCAGTATGTGACCCTGCAAAAATATTTCTAGCATCAAAGATTAGAATTTTACTTTTTTTCCAACCCCACCCACAAAACTAAAACTGGGACTGCAAACAAACAGGCAAGAGAGACTACTAATAGCAACCCACCTGGACCAATCAACTATTTAGCCAATCAACAATAGCAGGTGTTAGGCTATGCTGGGCCTTTTAATAGCCTCACCATCCTCTGGCAAAATGCTAGGCTAAAACCATTTTGCTGAGCCAAACCAATATGTTTTGAGGTTTCTTGATCCAATTTTCTTTTACTGGGCCACATCCTGAACAGTCCTGAAGCTCGTTTAATTACTGAACAGAAAACTGGATTTGATAATCGCAATTTGGTTCTTGTCGACTACCCAAGTACCTTGGCCATTTCAACACATGTCTGTCAAATAATTAATTAATTTTGAAACATTCATTTTAACAAATGATACGTTCTTAAATATCCACTATTTTCCTTAACAATATTTTTTGATTTGGAAGCAATAATTTTTGAAATTTTTTAACATTTCTGAAAAAAAATTAATTAGTGTCCAATTGGCCAAGGTACTAAGGGTACTGAACACTGTGGCTTTTTTCATTTGGTCCCACATTTTTAAGAACAATCATTCACCGTTTTCAATTGGTCCCACATTTGCAGGAACATTCATTCACTAGGTGTTACTATGAACTTGATGGGTTCATGTATATAAATTAGGATAGGTGTTTGTTTGCTTGTTTGGATGGGATCACTTTGTACCTGGCTTTTTATATTTTTGCAAAATTTTGCATCATTGGCCAAAAAAAAAAAAAGGGAAAAATAGAATATTTTGTTAGTAAATTCTTGATTTTTGAAAGAAATTATTCATCTAAAAAAGTAGTTTTGGGTCAGGTTGGCTACATTTCTATTCTTGATTCCCATAGATAGCCAAATTATTATTATTATTATTATTATTATTATTTTTGGACAAGTTTTAAAGATTGGTTTACCATTTAATGCTACATTTCTCTTGAGAGATGCTTGTCTCTAATGCGAAAGCAAAAACATAGATTTCCTTTTGGGTCTACCTATAACCCTCCCAAACATGGGGGGCATATCACTTTGCTTTTGGTATCATTGGAAAGCCCACAACAAGGCGATGTGCACATTAGTTGTTTCATAATTTTTGGACCAATGGAGGAAATGCTATTGAATTGAATTTAGAATGCATTTTTGTCTTTGAAGATTAATTTAAATGATTTTAAATCATATTTCACAAGGAACTGTGAACCTTAAAGCCCACATAGACCTAAGCGCACTGTAGACCTATGTGAAGATTAAGCCCACATAGACTAAGACCACCATAGAACTATGTGATGATTAAGCCCACATAGACTAAGCCCACCAAAACCTATCTGGAGCTTAAGCCCACATAGATCTAAGCCCACCATAGCCCTATGTGAAGCTTAAGGCCATATAGACCTAAGCCCACCATAGACCTATGTGAAGATTAAGCCCACATAGACTAAACCCACCATAGACCTATGTGGAGGGTAAGCCCACATAGATCTATGCCCACCATAGCCCTATGTGAAGCTTAAGCCCACATAGACTAAGCCCACCATAGACCTACATGGAGCTTAAGCTTTGGCTCCTGTTCTTTTGTTCAATCTTCTTCGTTTGCTTTGTTTCTTTCCCGCTTCCTTTGGTTCAAGCCTCGTCCTGTTGTTGTGACCTTTGGGTGGGCGGGAGGTAGCAATGCTGAAGATGATCGGGATTCAGAAGCACGCAGCGATGGCTTGGGGTATGTCGACGCGGGAGCTTGTGGGAGGTGGCTTGAGGCAGCTGGGAAGTTTCACAGGCGGCAGTAGCAGCTGCAGCAGTGACGGAACAAGTATCGGTTGGCGGCGGCGTCGGCAATGGCAGCAGATTGCGATGAGACCATCGCCGCAATGTGTAACTTTTTCCACTTCCGTGGCGGGCATGTCGCAACCGAGTGGAGCTTTGCCCTACGGAAAAGTGTACGTGAACTACACTTTCTACAAGGGGAAAGGAGCCATGAGCTTGCGGCCCAAGAAGCCGGTATTCGAAGTCATTGAAGCGGGTGGAGTGACAGTGTCGAGAGAAGGCTCGTTGTTTCTGGAGTTCGCGCCCAGTGTAGGACCCAAGACGTATGACTGGTCTCGTAAGCAGATCATTTCCCTTTCGGTTCTGGAATTAGGGAGGCTGTTGGAGCTACAAGCTGGTGAGAGTGTGGAGTTTTTCCACGACCCTAATATGGGGAAGAGTGAGCAGGGTAAGGTGCGGAAATCGTTGCGGATAGAGCCGATTCCGGACAAGACTGGCTATTTCTTCAACCTCACCGTGGCCAACAAGATTGTAGGGTTCGAAGATCGACAGATGGTCCCCATTATGAAGGCCGAGTTTGCTGTCATGCGCTCTTTGATGAACTACTTGATCCCGCATCTTCTCGGCTGGCAAGTGTTCGTGGATCCCTCACAGCTCGACGATTCCATGTTCGGGGGGGAACAAGGCATGACTGCGGGTGCTGTCGGTGTAAGCGAATGGGCCAAGTGATTTTCCTCGTCGTCCTCCACAATCTCTCTGCTCGACACTGCAGCTCTCGTTGGAGATGGTTATGAGGAATTCCAATGAAGTTCTGGTTGCTGGATAAGCAGCCCAGTTGTATGGTCGCCTTGGTTTCATGCGGTTTGGCATTAACCCTAAACTTTCAAGCTAGCTCAATCCGAGATTCTCCTCCTCCTCCTCATGGAAATTGTAACCCTAACCCTAGTGACCTGCATGCCACTGCTGTCAGTGTATCAAAGCTGGGGAGACATTGCCTTTGAATGCACCAAGATGGGTATGTGCAGAATTTCAAGGGACTTGTATGCTGGAGTTCCTCCTGAACACACAAGAAGCCCCTCCTCTCTTTGTTGTTTGGTAGCTTTTTGTGCTATTTTTCAAGTTCTCTGCCCCACATTTCTATGTCCAGAGACTGAGGGTTTGGAGCAGAGAATTGGCCCAGTTTTGTAAGTATGCGGATAGAGGTAATTGTCTATTTGGTAGGAAATTTGACTCTGTATGCAACCAGAGTGGACTGGCATGAGACAAGACAGTCACTATGTTAATATTGCACATATTGTTGTGTGTTGAAGGAGAGCAAATTCTGTATCATTTGTTTCTGCTGGTCTGTTTCTTGGTTGTCTTTTTTTCTTCTGTATTGGATTACTGCAATACCATACTTTCCTGGTTCCGAGCATTCAGGTGTATGGATATTGCTCTCAGATTTGGTTGTGCACAACAATTTGGCTTCTTGCTCTGTACATTTCTACTTAATGACTTCTGTGCTGGTAGATAGATGGCTCAGATGTATTGGATCATTGCAGCACCATTTTCCTGGTTCTGAGTATTGAGGCATGCACATACAATTGTTGCACACTACAATTCTGCTTCTTGCTCTGAACACTTCTATGTGATCATGTTTGTGCTGGTTGATGGGTTGGAAACTTCCTGATGTTTGGGAATGAGTACAATGGAGCATTTATGTTGTTGCTGGACTTGACTGTGCTAGAAGTCCAAGGTGGAGTTTGTAGTTATTCCTTTGGTTTTTTGGAGATTGGCAAGAGGCCAACATGGTGACTAACAGGAATGCCAGGTTCTCGTGAGCACCACCACCTTGTTTGGATTCTCAGACATGATGAATTCGAAATTGAGCAATGATTTCTCTATGATAAGAATTTGGGTGCCTGTACCATGATGAGTGAGGCCAACCCTAAACCCTAAACCTTAACATTTCACAGGAAAGGAGTATAAACAACATCAGGTCAATGGGGTGCCTGTATCCTGGTGAGTGATTGTTTCACAACAAGCTTTTTATTGGGTGTGTGGTGTACCTTCTTTTCACAGGAAAGGAATAGAAACAAGATCAGGTCAATGAGGCAAACATTGATGGTTTTTTCTCCAATCAACATTTTGTTTGTCATATGGTATTGTTCTAAGCCTACCAACTTGCTTTTTGTGCTCTGTATTGTTGCTTATATCTGCAGATATGATTATGTATTGTTGTGATCAACTGATGGTTTGTAGGGTTTTCCTCCTGCTAAATCCAAAGCGTGTTTGCTTAGTGTGATGGCAGTTTGCAGGTTTGGTAAGGATGTTATCTTATTTACATTTGAGTTTTGCGTGTTGATCATTTTATTAATTTGTGTTAACAGCATAGCATCAGAATGACAAGGATCTGTTGGCCATCAATCTGTGAGGTGGGACTTGCAAATTCTCATGGAAACAATGAGTGACCCACCCCATGAGGTTAAAAAAATACTGCAAACACACCTTTTCATCAGGTCCTGCTGACAACAACAGTGTCTGAGGAAACCCTGGCCATGGTTGCAGCAGGCAAGAACAACCTCATGAAGAAGTTACATGCATCCTTGGGTCAAGCATCTCATTGATTGCTTTTGAACCTCAGATGGAGGCAATGGTGTATCAAGAATATTGTTTTGAACTTGGACCATGTCTGAATTTGGAAACTGGATTAGGCAACGAATCAAATCAAAATGCATCGGAAGGCCTTGCTCACACAAGTTTGTGCCAAGAGGTATTTGTGAAAGCCAACTCTTTGTCATGGCCTTTGCAGAAATGTTCCCCTCTCTCAAATGTACACACAAAAGTACTGTGTTCAAAAATCTGAAATGACTCTTTTATATTTTCTGCTTTGCTGATGACAAGCAACCAAGTAGATATGTCTTTGTAAATGGCCCAGTTCATTTCCCAGTTTGGTTGTCAACTGTTCTTGTTGGGATTGCTGGGGGATTGCCAGGTGGACTTTCAATGGAAGCAAGTTTTCAACATCAAGAAAGGTCATCAGGGTTGTTGTCTAGGATATCTCCAGTACCTTTTCCCTTCTGTGACATAGACTTGCTCGACTCAATGTTGCTTTGCAGGTTTACTCCTTTTCCCTGTAAGGATGGAGATTTGCCTCGGAGGAAGAAGGAGGTCCTTTTAAAGAAGGATAATTGTGGCATTCTGACACAGGAGCTGGAAGTGCTGGCTGGTCTTCAAGGTTTTGGAGATCAAACTTGTAGATAAATTTGACTTTGATCAATGTGTGATAACACAATCCTCTTTTTCCTCCTGTTCCTGCTGCTCCACTTCCTCCTGTTCACAACCATAATCCATGTCCAAGAAGTCCTCAAGAACATGAGCAATATCATCACCATTCACAGACTTTGTTCATCATAGTAAGTAAACCCAAAGCTGATTTTACATGCTTCTTTGAGATCTAATCATATGCTCCCTTGACCAGTATCAAAAGAAAAGTTTGTGAAAGAGAATTTGTGATGGTACATCAAATTGGCTGCTTGACATTAGGTGTCTTAGGGCATCACTAAATCTATGGGATCTTTCAAATCAAAGTGTCCAAAATTTTCTCATTTCTTGTTGGATTTTTGGTTATGAAGCTATGATGAAGCTTTAGGAGACTCAATTCCAAATTGCTTCAGCTGCTTTTTATGTTCAACAGGTATCTGTGGGTATTGTTAATATGATACTTGCCTTCTAAGTGCATGCTTATAGGCAGGTCACCTGCTTTCTACCCTACTTGAAGCACTCCAAGGTTTTTTGGTTTTTCCTTTGTACTCGAAAGCACCTCATCCACACAGAAGATGCTTTCATTAATTAGAGGGACCTTCCAGCATTCAAAGGAAAACTCCTTTTGTGTTTTTCACTGGGTAAGGTCCCATGTCTGATCTATGGGTCTCCCCTAACTTTCAGGCCAATGACCTCAGTCTATCACCCTCTAGGGCTACGACCCTCAAATTTAAACTAGGGGAGGCCCTAGGGAGCAGGCCTTCTACTTATTTTAAAATTGGGTTCAATCTATGTTGCAATTATCACTGCACAAACTGTAAATGTTCAGTACATGGTTAATGGCTTAGTAGGTAGGTAGTTAAAACAGAAACTGAGCTAACCACTGTGGTTGGCTAGGGAACTGGAACCCACAGAAAAAAGTGGTTAAATATACATCAGCCATGGTGTGCTGGTGGCTGTTAATTTGTAGTCTTTGTATGAAGCCATATTATATTTAGGGCCTCTCCAAAGTAATAACAGACTTGCACAAAGTAATTCACATGCAGCAAATTCCGATAGCACTAGCCATGTTTCCAAAGTATTATTCTACTTCACATCTTCCTTCCAAGTACATAAATTGAACCAAATGAACTCTTCATCATTCCATAGTCTCCCCCTGATGTGCAGAGCCAATAAAAAGAACCAGTTCATTAAACAAACTGACAAGAAAAATCCATAATTAGGATTTGCACATAAGAATGAACTGAATGAATCTCTTCTCTAATATGGGTACAAGGTCACATACAAGTTTCTGCACAACCTTTATGATACTAAAGCATTCTCAAAAATCTACAGTGTTCCTCACTGCTGGACTTGGATGTGAATTTTCAAAAGATTTTATGAACCTCTGCAGTAAGGATCATGCCTTGCCACACCCAATTGCTTAACCATCTGCTATTCACCAATCACAGTTTGGAGTTACTAAGACGTGTGGGAAACTTCGCTTGTCAAAATCAGTCAAGGCAAAAGCTACAGCCATCACTCTGGTTTTTCTTACATCCCTACATGGCCTTGCAAGCCATTTCACTGAAATAATTACCCAATTTTGAACTCTCTGGGGCAAAAGCTGGACCCAGTAAAGAGTGTAAAAAAATGGTATATAGACAAAGTACACCCCTGTTCTACCCCTTTGGAGCAAACAGAGCAATTGATGAAGAAAACTAACCAATAGCAGCTGTCTTGTTACTGCCATAATTCCCTCTTCTTGTTCTTCAAACATGGACATTCCATTGTTTCCTCATTCATTCATCCCCAAAAAGTTCTGCAATCATCCCCTCTGTGGAGAGAAGCTTACCTCTCTCAAGAGTGGGTGAAATCTCTATCACAGGCTCTCCCCAAATCTCTGCATAATTAGGATGCAATCGATTTACAACTTGCCCCTCAGTAAGAGCAGATTGGATGGGTGTAACTGTATCTGCACTCTGCATAGATGGATACGCAGTGTTAACCCAGTGAGGATGTTCCCATGGAAGTGAAAGCTCTCCCTGTGAAGGACTCTCCTCCTCTGCTGCACGGTACTTTCCCTTCCATTCAGCATCCAAATGAAACACTTTGCTATCACCATGTTGAAGAAAATGCTCCTGAGAACTGTCAGCATTGTCATCATCATCTACAAGTGATTGGAAGTGTAAAGCACTACCTGTTACAGTACTGTGCGTAAAACTACTTTCTTGTCGTCTACTAGAAGATTGAAGGCAAGGAGCTTTCCTCTGGTCAGGATTGACTTCATAAGGATACCTCAACTCCTCTCTTGCATGATCCTCACAAAAGGAATCATCACTGCTATCCTCATCACTCCCACTGTTGAACAGCTCTGTCTCATCATCATCACTATCTATTCTTGCACCACTGACCCGGTTTTGCAAAGCTCGACGCCGCAACACAAAAACATTGAAGTAGTAGCTAACAAGCTCAGAAGTGCTCCTATTTGGGAAGACACTTGGAAGCTCATCCCAGAAGTTTTTGTTTTGTGACAGTGGATTCAACCGGACAATAGCTTTAAAAGTTCGCTCTTCTTTTTTTGTCCACTGAGTGGCAACACACTCACCCATTTGGTCGAAACCCCATCGTTCAAATGTCTGCCCAATCTCACCAAAGAGCTTCTGGTGTTCAGTTTCAATATGCAACCTTACACACTCCTGTGACCCAGGAACATGACACAAACAAGAAGCCTGTCTTCCATGGCCATCTCGAGACTTATTGACTACCCTTTTACACCCAGAAAGAGGCCACATTTTCGAGCCAAGCCATCTGGTGGAGTCGTAGCTTTCTTCATCACTGCTTGGGGTATCATCATCATCCCTGGATTCTTCCTGCCCACTCTCAGCTGAGTAGCATGTCTTGTCTTGAGACCTCCATGGTAAAACATGAGCCTGAAAATCCAGTCCTATTGGAACTCTCTTGCTATGGGGTTGGTGATCTGGAAATGGTGCCTGTGACCCATAATGTGCTAACTGCTCCAGTGCGGTTTGTAATTGCTCCTTTGCTTGAGGCTCTGCTTGAACTGGATCCTCGTAATATACAGATGGTGCAGGCAACTGCCTTGCCTGGAAAAGAGGTCACAAGAAGAAAAGAAAGCTAATGAGAACCATGTCCTGTTACATAACGTAGAACGAACTGCACACAACTCCCCCACACAACCTTCATCAAGATATTGACGTTGGAGAGTGGGACATAACAGTAGCCTTCATAAGCAGTAGAGCACAATTATAGATGGGGTATGGAGAGAAGACCCCCAAAATTGACAGTGCTACTGACCAGTACTACAAAGATTAGTCAATTTGAGCATAGATCTGCCTATAACACATGATGCCACCCTGTTCAAGAGGGCACTCTTGAGAGGTTTGAAGCTTTGGATCAAGTGTTTAAAGGCTGGGAGTCCAGGACTTTTGGTTCCAAACAGATGATGTATGGGTGAAAAAAGCTTCTGATGTAAAAGAGAATAATCAACATGATCCACTTGCTGTAAGTGGAGAGATTTGTGAACCTTAGAACAACTTCACCCAAGTTCTCAGGAATATTACTCTGGACCCTATGTGCTGGTATGAGAGTACCTGTATTACACCATCAGCAGTCCAAAATTCCTCTCTCCTCATCCACAGGGCAGAACGCACCCTCCCTGCCAATGATTGAAAAGACTGTTCCTGGCATGGCATACCACCCTCGGAATGTTGGGAAGTGTGCGGGTTTACTGCAATTTCTTTTATCCAGCCAAGCATCCTATCCAGAGACTTCTCATGCAAAGGCATTTGGCCACCCCAATTTTGTTCTGTCAGAGGGCTCCTAATGTGGTTAAGCCCTGCTTGATTTACTTCATCACTGCAAGGCAGTTGCCACCCAACAAACTCGTCTGATGGCTCTTCATTTGCCTCTTTTCTTTGAACCTGCATTGCAGGCTCAAAATTTTGAGGTGAACTTGGTTTTGCTGAGTCAGCAGGAGCTTGCAAACTCAAAGACATCTTAGTGGCATGAGTCATGAAGTACTTTGCATAAACCAGTTTAACACCTGGTCCACAATTTCTGCTAAGCCCCAAACAATCTGAGATGGTATCCCATGACCCAGAATCTGTGACCTTTTTGTATCCACCCATAATGTTCACCCAAGTATAGAGTGTAAGAACATTGACTTCTTTATCACCCATGTGAACAAGCATTGGTCTTCCACCATTCAGTAGCCATGCTTCAAGAGTTTTCTTGATGGTCTGCAGGCATGCAGTGCTATCAAGACAACCTTCCTCGGTTCCTGAACTCCAATTTACTTCCCTGTCATGCTCAATAGTGTTGTCATGCATCATCCCAAGTTTTTCAGCCTGAATTTCAAATTTCCTGCAATCTGCTGCCCTCTCGATTACCTGCTTGGGATGCCACTCTTCCACTAGTGAAGGCTCCACAGAGCGCACCAGAGCAGAAGAGTTTAACTGTCTCCTAGGCAGATTTGGCTCCTTATCAGGCAGGGTTTCTTGAAGCTGTAAGAAGGCAGAGGCTTCCCGGGCTATTGTGTGACATCCAACACTGTCCTGCAAAGCTTCATGACCTGTATGAACTTGCAAGTCATTATGCCAGGCTTCCTTGCAACCTACTTCTCCATCTGCCTCTGGAACACACAATGAAAAGGTAAAGTGGCCTCAGCATTGCCAGTAGCTGTGTGCTATGATTGTAAAAAGATAAGTTAAGCAAGAGGATGCATTAGTGTGGTAAGAGGGAAAATTTCAATACTGTCAAGCCTCATGACCTCTACAACATTGTTCTTAGCCCTAATATTTACCTGTGAGTGGGCATCCAATGTGATCCAGAGCAAAACCACATTGACAGAATGGATAGATGGAAAATCTGAACAATTTGTGAAAAATAAACAAGACAACTGTGACTGGGTGTACCTGGCATGCCACTTCCTGATCTTCTTGCTGACTGGAAATCAGGACTGTCAAGGTGAATAACATTGCAGGCAACTGGCCATGTACTGTTCATATCTACAGGTCCCTGGATTTTGTAAATCGTGGTGGAGGCATCCCCAGTAGAAGCTTGCTCCTCCACAGCAGAATGGCAGAGGTGCTTAATAGGTTGTGATGATACAGAATGCTCAAGTGGGCGCTTACATTGGCTACTCATTTTGCTGTGCACATACTATCCTTATGTGCCCACCTGTACCTACAAAATACAGGACCACCACAAAATATCAATATAGGCATCAAGACATGTTGGAAACATTTCTGGATTTTTTTATAGAACTTTGAATGCCACATTTATTTACCCACTTGAAGCAATCTAAGAGCCAACCTCAGTCTTAAACAAGGGGGTGGGTTTTTCCAAACTGTTACCACAGCCCCACAGCTCTGTTGTAATGCCTCTTTAAGTGCAGGCTGTCTACACAGCATCCAATTCTAGCCCCCACAACCATCTGGGCTCCCCCAAAACACACCACTCTACTCATCAATTGCAGATGAAAGGCAGAAAAGATAAACTAAATTGAAAGACAATGAGCACACCAACAGCTCCATAAAGTACAGTGCCTCTTAAAATGTGAATTTCAATTGTCATCTTGCTTGTGAAAATTTACAAAGTTCAATTTTACAAGTCTGTTTAACAAGAATTGAAACAGAAAAGTAAGATAAGATGGTTAATGTGTGAAGCTACCTCATAGGAGATCTGTAAATTCAAGCTCAAGGACTAAATGGTAGAGAACAAGTTGTGGAAGAAGACCACATAAGTGCACTGCGTCCACCTACAGTGAAGTGTCTCCTTGTGCATTGAGCACTCTACATCCATCTCAACTCTGTAGCATTAAAACCTGCATGTGAAACCATAAGAAGGCAAATGAGATTGCAGTTCCTGAAACAATGATAGGATGAATTACAGGATTGAATGCTGCCAAACCCTGACCTGTCTGGACTGACAAATGTGATTATCTATTCAAAAGTTAGACTAGTAGGTACTGCCTCACACGTGGACTCTCACTGATGGTCCTAAGAAGGCAACAGTGATTGCATAAAAGCTGTGGTAAATGGAAGCCCCAAGGTCCTGACCTATTTGGATGATAAAAACCGAAGAGATTCCATTAGGGCTGGTGTAACAAGTCCATGCAGTAAGAAGAACCACAATACATCTCCCAAAAAGCATGCATATGTTCACCACCATTAGGAGACTCTTTTCTGGCTTGAGCATGGAGGTCATTTTTAAACAGTGGTAAGCTGCAGCAACAACATTCCTCCAAATCGCGTACTTGGGGCCCAGGAGCCACTAGGGATTCACATTATGGACCACAGGAAGAACGCGGGCACTTTCTAACAGCCATAAATGGAGCAGCATGATTTCTCCACATGTTATCTTGAGGGATTGGAAGTCCCTAGGTTTTCCATATTTTGTTTTCCACATTATGAACAAGCTACTGCTTTATGCAAACCTCCATTCCCCACCTCTCTTTTCAGAGCTAGATTGACTCATAACTCAACTGCCAATATCTAGCAAGCCTATATTCCTTGCAAGTGTTGGAAGTATTCCAACACTTGATCGGAAGTGGCATACCTCATAACCTTTGGAATACCTCTGCTTGCTTTTTGATGCTTACAAATACAAAAAACAGCGAAAAGGGGAAAAACAGGAACTCAGATGACATACAGACGGGGGTCGTTGTGAAGGAGTCCGATGTGCGCAGATCCCCAGAAGGCTACAGAATCATCGTCATCTCTTCGTTTCGGATTTGAGCTTCAAACCCTAACCCAAGGAAACCCGCCTCCTACCCTTCGCTGCCCTGCCCTCCCCTCCCCTGATGATTCCCCAGATACACGACGGACCCGGAAAACCAAACCCTAACCAGAAAGAAACTCGACGACGAAGACCAAACCCTAACCAGAAACAAACTCGAAGACGAAGACCAAACCCTAACCAAAAACAAACTCGAAGACGAAGAAGAAGAAGACAACAAACCCTAACAAGAAAGAAACTCAAAGACGAAGAAGAAGAAAGCGGTGCTTACATACAAATTGGTTTATTTTGGGGGTGTGTTTTTGGACTTGTTGAGATCTGTGGAGTCTGCTGAGTCTGGTTGGTGGTTTGCTTTTGTGTATGTTTGTTTGCAACTGACAAGTTGAAGCACTCCAAAGAAGAAGCCTAACAAGGAGGTACATCAGCAATGAAGAACGAGTTACTTGGTGATTATGTACCGTGTGCTGCTCTGCCGCAGACTGTACAAATTGGTTCCTTTGTCTACTCACCTTTTTCACTTTTTTTGCTTTCAATTATTTTGCTATCCTTTTCGTTTGGGAGCTTCATGGAACATTTCCTACTTTAGCTGTTGGGGGGCGGTTGCCCAGTTTGAAGGGTTAGGAACTGCAGGTTCCAGTTCCGGTTAGTAAACGTCAAACTGGAACTGGGTCTGCTCACCTTTTTCACTTTTTTTTGCTTTCAATTATTTTGCTATCCTTTTCTTTTGGGAGCTTCATGGAACATTTCCTACTTTAGCTGTTGGGGGGCGGTTGCCCAGTTTGAAGGGTTAGGAACTGCAGGTTCCAGTTCCGGTTAGTAAACGTCAAACTGGAACTGGGTCTGACTTTTTGGAACCAGTTCCATAAATGGAAGCAGAATTTATGTTTTTGAAGAACTGGACTTTGAGCCTGATATTATGGAACTGGAACCAGATTTGATATTTAGAAATGGAACCAAAACTGGAGCTGAATTTTGTAATTTTGAAGAACCCAACCCAGAACTGGATTGCTATTCCATTTATGGTCAGAACTTGAACTGGGAATCGTTCTAATTTATTTTTTAGAACTGACCAGAGAGGTTCATCACAAGATTAAAGAACCGCCCAACACTGGTTTGAACTAGTGGTGGAACAAATCTTTACTTTTGATGAACCTCTGGTTTCAGTTAAAAGTAAATTAGATCTGTCTGGTTTTAGTTCCACACAAAAATGGGAACGAGACATCAAGTTCTGCGTCCGGTTCTTCAAATAAAAATTCCAGATAAAAATGGATTCATGGTTTGGGTGCCATGTAATAATATGTATTATTACAACGGAACCCGGTTTCTGGTCCAATTCTAGAAAACTAAAGTCCAATTTCAATTCTGGTGTTGATTATGAAAATCAGACCCTCGGTTCATACTAACTGAACCAACAATTCTTACATATCAAAGCTTTCAAACTTTGGCAATGGTTATGGTGATTCAAGATGAAGACAACATTGAACGTGTTAGAGTTGTGGGGCTTGATAGACTAGATGAGAGTCAAACCAAATGAATCCAACCTGAACAACAAATATGGATCCCCTTCACATATTGGCATTTTATGAAAAACCATATGCCAAATGTGAGATTCATACTTGTTTTCTTTGTGTTTGTGTTCTTTTTCTTCAATTTGTTGAAATGTACATCTACAAATTTGTTGAAATGGTTTTTTTGGTTCTAATTTTCAAGATATAATATCTTGAGCAATTAGAGAAGCACTTTGATAGATAGAAGCTATTTTGGCTGGCCTAATTGAAATATTAGTCTTTGTTTGATTCGATAAGAAAGATTGTATCTTTTTCCAATAATAATAACGATAGAACGAAGAAGGCTCAAGTACTAAAGCATTTAATAAGTGTCTAGGAAAATTCCACCTTATTTAATTGCATGAAAGGATAAGCACAAAAATAAATGCTTTGCTTCTATTTTGAAAATACAAACTATACTTTGAATTGGGAGAGGCAAGATTCGAACCTACGTAGAAAACTTCAACAAATTTATAGTCTGTCACTTTTAATCACTTGGCCACTCTCCCCATGATAAGTAAGCTTTGACTTTCTTAGCTAAAACCAGGGGGCTTTGGTAATAAATTGGTTAATCCATTCATGTAACCCTAGTCTTTCTAATAGACTCTATTGTCATAGTTACTACAACTAATGCAAAAAGGAAAACCAAACACAAAACTTGTTCATTCAAAGCATGTCCAACAACCAGCTAATGAAAGTTTGAAAAAAAACCATTGCACATGGCATCTAGAAAGCTCTAGTAAATGTTTGATAGATAAGGGATTTACTAACAAGATTTTTTGGACCAAAAAGTTTTTTTATGTCACAAATGAATTTTCTTGACACGATTGGTCAACATGTTAACATGCTTGGAGCAATGACAAAAAAAATTTGATGCAATTGGAGCTAGAGTTTTTGAAAAAATGAAGGTCATGGTACTCCTCACTAGTCTACCAAAAAATTATCAACATTTGATCACAACTTTGGAGTCTCTAAAGTTTGCAAACCACAATTGGGATGATGTGTGCATGAAATTAGTGAATGAAGAATTGATGCGGAATAAGAAAGGTGGGACTAGCAAAGCAACTTCATTCACGCATAATTAATTTGATTCCAAGAAAGGTATGAGAGAAAAAAACAAAGATGTATGCAATCATTACAAATGACATAAGAAGAGAAAATTTGACATATTGTAGAAGCAAAAAATAGACAAGAGAAATATTACTAAAAGTTGAAGGGCATTTGTTTGTGCAAATTATGAGTTTTTCATGAAGCAAATTCATGGTAGATTGATCATGGAGCATTAATGCATTTGTTTTCTCATAGGGAATGGTTCCATGATTATGAAACTATTTTTTTATAAAGATTCATGTGGAATACAAATCAATTCATGAAGCCATAGGAAAGGGTAACATGGATGTTACCATGAAAATAGGAGAGAATTTTGTTAAAGGGACTTTTACCAATGTATTGCATGTATTGAAAATTACCTTTTTATGAATAAGGTTGCATCACAAGGCCACATTTTTGAATTCAAAAACAAAAACAAAGAAAACCACATAATCGAAGAGGGCATACATGTGAATTAACTCTACAAGCTATGGTGCACCACCAAATCAAGAGCAATGGAGAACACCTAAGTTGCCCATTTTGTAGGAGGCGAGCTAACAACCTTAATTTGTGGCTTAAACAATTTGATCATCTAGGAGTAAATGATTTAAAATTTCTCACACAAAGGAATTTTGTCAATGGCTTGTTTTTCAAAGTAGAAGAAAAATTGTTGTTTTGTCAAGGTTGCATGTTGGGGAAGTAGCACAAAAAGTTGTTTCCAAAGAAAGGCGTAATGTGAATTAATAACATTTTGGGCTTGGTACATAATGATGTTTAGGATCTAACAAAAACACATTTTCTTGGAGGGGCAAGGTATTTCATAACATTCATTAATGGTGTATCTTGAAACCATTTTGTTATTTCTTGAAAACCAAAAGAATGTGTTTTTCAAAATTCATGAAGTTCAAGGCTTTTGTAGAAAACCTAAGTGAAAAGAAGATGCAAATCTTATGAAATAATAATGAAGGTGAATACATGTCTAATGAGTTTCATAAGTACTTGAAGGAACATGAGATTTGACATAAATAGTTAACC
>Ga0116231_10001090_pt1 | contig 53926 bp, 43 predicted proteins | sample S1TSphgellanicum_2_FD_89695 | JGI IMG/M metagenome (GOLD analysis project Ga0116231, IMG submission 89695) | Host-associated microbial communities from peat moss isolated from Minnesota, USA - S1T2_Fd - Sphagnum magellanicum MG | ecosystem: Host-associated > Plants > Peat moss > Unclassified...
AATAAGAATATTCTGAAAATTATTTTATAATAAGAATATTCTGAAAAATCCCTCGAGCACATGGTCCCACCCCAGGGCTGATGGAAGGTGGTGCCTACCAACTTGTGCTTACCAGGTGTCTACTTTAGTACCTTTTTGAAGACAAGGGATCTCTTGCCCCAATGTGGAAATGTGTGCATGTGAATGAGAACAATGTAATTGTTAGTAAAAGCATTTCTTTATCTAGCACTAAATATTGTAAGTAATAGCCATAATTTTGGTTTTGCTTTGTAGTGTATGGAAATGACAATGTATCAATGCATCATATTTCATCATGCATCATGTTATGTCATCAATATAAGTCTCATAATATATATGTATTGTGTAAGCAAGGGTGGAATTTTTTTCAAAATGACTCCATAGATAAGAGGCTACCTCCTATTCATATTGGGACTAAATTTTTGTTGCAAGAAAATTGAAAATTAATTTTTTTAAATATATATATATATATATTGAAAAGAGAATTAAAATTTAATCGTCACATCTCAAGATTTAAACAAAGACATATAATTATTATTTTTTGAGATTGGTTTTCGGTTGCTAAGGATTGCATGGACTAGGTATAGCCCTATCCATAAGGTGACCAAGTTTTGGTGGCAAATTGTTTTTGAAAAAAATTGAAAAAAAATTACATTGTCGAAATGAATACAGAAATTTAATTATCACATTCAATGATTAAGATTATTTTTAAATATTTTTCTAGGGTTTAATTTTTTATCATTAAAGGAATACAATTGGGGTGGACAAGGTCCAACCTTGTCCATAAGGCAACTAAGTTTCAATGACAAAAATAATAAAAAAATAAACAATAAAATTATAAACAATTTGGACCATTGAAATGGTGATCGAAATTCAATCATCACATTTCAATTGTCAAGTTTTTTTTTTAAACATTTCAATTTGTCTAAAGGCCAATTCTTGATTCTTGCAAGATTACAACTAGGTTAAACCAAGTCCAACCTTATCCATAAAATGTGGATTGTTTGCAAAAAAATTAAATTAAATTTTCGAAAAAAAATAAATTGTAAAGTTCATGATCAAAATTTAGTTGCCATATCTTAAAGGACAATATTTTCTTTATTAAAAATTGTTTTTGTTGGGACCAATTTTTGGTCATTGTAGGACTTCGATTAGGGTGGACCATGTCCAACCTTGTCCACAATTAGGTGATTGAATTTCAATGACAAGAAAATTAAAAACTAAAATTTGAAAGAAAAAAAATTTGGATTGTCAAAATGGCAACTAAAATTTAATCACTACATCTTAACGGTAAATTTACTTTCTTGAAACTGGTTTTCGATTGTTGTGCAAGATTATGATTTGGATGGACTAGGTCCAACCTTGTCTATAAGGCAACTGAATTTTTAGTTGCAAACAAGTTTTCAATTTGCAAAATAATTTTGTGATGGTTAAATTTTGGTCACCAGTGGGATGAATAATTTTATCCTTATAAAAAAATTTACTATTTTGACCTAATTAAACCTTATGTTGATCTTAAGTCAGCTTGAAATAGATGTGATGCGATGCTATGTTGATGTCAAAATTGATGCGAACAATGTGACCTAACAAGGTTGACATTGATAACCTTGGTGGACACAAGTGATTCAAGTTTTTCCCAAGGTGAAAATGCCACAAAAACATGATAATCTAGTTATTTTTTAAAGGCCTATAGTGAATTGAATTATTGAACTACACCTTCATTTCTTAGTAGTGATGTTTTTCATTATGAATTTCATTGTGTCGCCAAAATCCATTGCTATTCAAAAGTGGGCCAATGAATCTCACCAACAATGGTAGAATTGATGCAAAATGCAATAAATATGTCATCATCATTTATTGCATTCTTGTTCCAATTTCACATGCATGCATCATACTTAATCACATTATTATGTTTCATGAATAAAATGAAACTAAGCAAATGTTGTTCTATAGCCATTTTGGTTGGTCGCCAAAAAGTGCGATGTGATTCCCCTGTGGACCTCACATGATTAATAATGGTTAGGACCACAAGTTGTGCCAATTTTTCAAAATTTCCCAAAGTGAAGTTGGTGAGAGACTTAAAAGGACCTGGTGTGACCCACATGGTCCCACACACCTACATTAGGGTTGATCGATTGTCCACTTTCTTCATCCAACACCGTTGATATGAAATATTCTCAAGTGTTGACACAAACAATTACCACTTGCACTGCAATCCGATCATCTACCACAATTTTCTCAAGCAACACCTCATTGCTACTCAAGTCAAGATGTGACAAAAATGAGCCTCATAGATGGCAAGTGGAACGAAACCTCAAGAAGAAAAATGAAATGAGACTCCCAAATCCTAAAAACATTCAAATCACTTGACACACCCCAATGAAATGGAAGACTTGAAACTTTCAAATGAAATGAGATTGAAAAAAGAGGGACAAAAAATGGGGATCCCTCCCACTTATATAACATCAAAGGCATAAAATGAAAAGCTCCCAAAATCCCCATAAACCTTAAACTCTAAACCCAAAAACATGAACCTTGACCCGATATACAAAATTTGGAATAAATCCAAGTATCCCCTACAGCTCCAACAACCAAAATTAAATATTTAAAGGCTCTAACCCACCCACTCTGGAAGAAAAACAAACCCTTTCCCTCCCCCCCCCCCCAAAGGAAAAAAAAAAAAAAAAACTCATGACCCTAAACCCCTAGCCCACCCATCCTTCATGAAAGAAAAAACCCCACCCAAATCCCCTCACCCACCCTCAAAATCCCCAAAAGGCTAAAGCCTCCCCACCCGCCCCACAAGCCCAAAGTTGAAATTATCAACTTCTTGGACTGTCCACCTCTTTAAGCCAGTCGAAGGCGCTCCCACGTGGTGAACCCCTTCTCACCCTGTCTTTTTCCAAAATCGCCCACAGTCAGGGCGACTTTATGGACCACTGGAATTACTCAGGGCGAAAAATTAATAGGGTGTGAGACACCCTGTGAAACTCCCGGTGAATTTACGGATTTCTTTCTTGAATTGGGACAAATCTTTATACTGTGGGTATTTAAAAGGAAGAGCCAAACATATAGAATGCAGTAATATGGAAATATACCCAAACAAAATTATTGACTACCGTAGCCTAGGGTCAGTTTTCACATTGACAAAACAAAAAAAATAAAATTCAAAAAATGAATTCGTTTCTAAATTTGAAAGTATATATATTTACATCATCTATTAGACTATTGTGTTATGAGTATTGAAATTATTTAGAGTGTAGCCTATGATAAATTATGGTGATTTTCAACATGTCAACTTCATATTTTCACAAAAATTTCATTTCACTATTTTGAGGATTATCTAATGACGAAACTGACCTCAGGGTAAGGTATCTAATCTACTTTCCCTACCAGCTCATACCTGTATATATTTACAAGGCCCTTGCACCAAAAGATTTCAATTGTAGTTTAAAAGCTTAATAGTAAAATTGTCCTTGCATTGACAATGCCAAAAAATTCAATGTCAAAGATTGGCGAAAAACAAACCCCTTTTGGCTAAATATTGATGGTTTTTAGCGCCCCAAAGTTGTAAAGCAAGACATTTGATGACAAGATTGTTATGGGCTCATAACTCTTTTAAAAGTTACTTAATCGCTTTCAGCCAGGATGTACAAGTTGCTTTTTCAGGACTGAAGACTTTTTAAGCTTTGCTTTATAAAGTTGCAAATTGCAATGTGTTTTCATATCATGAATTTGAGTTGGTTCCTCCACTTTGTAGGTGTGTGCATGATAAGAGAATTATCATAGTACTAGGGTAGAATACGTAAGCACTCAGGGCAAGCCGGATCCAAGGGGAGGGCTTCATTGTTTCTAGTGTTCGAACAAAACTTGAAACCCTCCTCTTGGTGCATCTGAAACACAAACAATTGTCGAAAATGGATTAGAAATGAGAAAGTTCCAGCCCCCCAGAGTAAAGGGGGTCAAGAACTTTTTTAAAAACAAATCACTGAACATTACAAAGGTCAGTTCCTGAACACTTAAAAAAACTCCTTGTATGTTGCTCTGTTGCTATTAGAGTTCAAAGATGATTTGTAAAACTTCGGGTGGTGCTTCTCTAGCACTTTAAATTGTTTAAAATGAATAAGAAAGCTGTGAGGTTTGAAAGTAGGAGGGGTCCAAAGAAAAGAAAAAAGAAAAAGAAAAACGTTTTGTAAGTTGGAGAGTGTATTTTTCTTCTTGTTATTTTTTCATCATTCCTTTTTCTTTGCACTTCAAAGATGATTTCTAGAGCTTGAGGAAGCGCTCCCATAACATTTTAAATCACTCAAAATGAAGCACATATGATGAAGATATAAATAAGTGTTCAGTCATAGGTAGATGATTGGTGATGGGCCAGCCTACCCTGCATAGTCTTGAAAGAAGAGCTCAACAGCAACATGCACAAATGTAACTTTATCCATCACTGTTGAGGAGAGTGTTGGCCAGTTGGAAGAAATGGAGCCTGATACCCGCTGGTTCTCAGGTAGTTCTCACATACACACACACACACACATATATATAAAATCATGGTTCTCAAAACATCAAATAATCAGCCCTAATATTTAACTAGGGTTCTCAAAAAGTTTTTCAACCAATTCTTAAGTATAATTTTTTTGGTGGGGTTGAGGAGTAGCGTTTTGGTGTGGGAGGAAGAATATGGTAGCTCAGTAGCAACTGACGACTCCTCATGACCTTTTGACACAACACTCCTCCTGACCAGCACCTACTATTGTTACTCTCCTCTTCTTCTCCGACTGCTTCCTCCACATCAGGCCCGTGAGCCAAGGCTACATACTGATGAGCATCCATAGTCAACGAAGCACCTAAAGCTCCAAATTTTAAAGTTTCTCCTCTGGGTTGAGTTTTCAACATAGTTGCTACAATTCCTCGCAACACAAAATTAGGGTTTGCCGCTCATCCAGTTGCAACAAGCTTCAGTTACCTACTTGCCTGGTACTTGCCTGGTTGTTGTGAAGCTTAGAGTTGGGCGGGGAATCCAAATCCATTCACGCCAGTCTGATTCTTCCAAGCGACAGCAGTTATAAGCAACATTGAGTAGTGGATCACAAGTCCCAGGAACAACACTTGCATGCAAGAGATTGGAGTAAGCTGAAATTGAAACAAGCCAACAGCAAAAACCCGAAGAAAATTAAAAAAGCCCCAACAAAGGATGCCCCCAAGAGAGATGGGCTACATGACTGCTTGGAGATTTGACATGTGCAGAAGCATGCCATCTTGAATAGCAACATCAATATCCTAAGTAGAGAGCTACAGATGGAACAGAAGAAATGAGTAGACAAAAACCAAGAGAAGAAAAATGAAGAGCTAAGTGTTTCCCCATTTTTTGATTTTTTGATTTTTGTTTTTCTCCTTCTTTCTATAAGTCATTTTACATACAAAACCTTTTTTAAAAATAGACATTGATTTAGGGTTTAGGGTTTGAAGAACTCTACGATGGCGCTTGATGCCACACCGTTGTTATGTCCTTTCATTACAACGTCGGACATTTTCATGTTGAGGAAGGACACTGCCAAGTAGCACTGTAACAACACCGAGCTCAATGTCCCAGACAGTGCATCCCTAGCGGTCTACCAGGCAACCCTAGCTGGGTGTTGGCTGGTGATGGGCCTTAAGACTAACAACTCAACTGTTGACGCGCGACTGTCCAAGATGGAGGTGGCCATCGAGAACATTGCGTCTCTCACAGCCACTAGCAACCTTGCGGTCAACCAGTTGATGGAACACAAGGCAGCTACGACTCTCACAGCCAATGCTGCATCTGCAAAGGAGCCCAAGTGGACCACAATGATGGCCAAGAACGTGCGCCAGGTGGTCAGCCGAGCTGTGGAGACCCTGGCTGACACGCATAAACAAGAGGAGCATAAGCTTAACCTGCGCCTCACGGGATTTGAGGCCATGGAAGGCGAGATTGAGGACGAGCTAGTGCAACGGCTCAACATAGAACTACTACAGGGCCATATGAAGTTGCACACCAAGGTCGTCATCGCCACGCGGCAACGCCTTGCTGCTGCGTGGGCCTCCACCTCGGCGGCAGGCACGCGCCTTGGTGCGGTGTTGCTCAAGTTTGCAACTAGTGGAGACCACTAGGCCGTGTTAGGAAGGCATAAGGGCCTAGTGGGGACCAAGCTAGGCTTGGATGAGGACCTCACGCCCACGCAGCAAGCACGCAAGTCGAAGATGTGGTCGTTGTTCAAGGAGGCCAAGGCAACGGGCAAACGCGCCTTCTAGCACGTAGCCAAACTCTTCGTCAATGGCATTCATATTTGCCCGCCCTTCTCTATCTAAGGACACAGGGACCAGAGAAACCTATGCATGGTATTATGGAACATGCAAAGGGGTGGTGTAAATAAACTAAAAACAGGGGTGCAAATACTAGAGTTGTTTCAGGGTGCTAACCTCGTCTTACTAACTGAAATTTGGCACTTCCCAGGCCAACATTTGCCATATGTTGAAGGGTTTGACTCACTTGCGATAGCACACACTGTGTAGCTAGGAAAAACAAAAGTGATAAAACATTGGGGTTTATACATCTTCACCTTTCTTCACAACATCTTAAATTGGATAACATTATGCAATATTCAAAAATCTTTGTGTTAGGATTGGTAGGTGGGATGTCCCTCAACTAGGAAATCCTTGAACTATACCCGATACATTTCAATTTGTCTTTCAAGTTTCCCTCCAAAATTGTAATTTTTAAAATTTTATTTTGCGAAACCTAAATCTACCTTTTGGATCCAAACAACATCAAAACAACAAGGCAAATGCAAAAGCATTGAAGAACATGGGGAACAACAATGAGAATAGAAAGAAATGTTAGAAATTTGATGTGGTGATGGAAACAATGCCTTAATGATGGTAATACATGTTTTACATTTGTTCCCCATCACATTGTCCTTTTAGGTGCCTTATCATTCATTCTATTGTGTTCATGGTTCATCCATCACCCCAATAATTAATTAATTAATTGATTGATTAATTTTGTTAGTGACATGGACACCCTAGTGCACACCCCCCTTGTCCATATCTATCTTTCATCACCGAAACAAGTTAGTTTTCTTACCAATGACATCCACTTGTTGTCCATATTGCCAAAAAAATACCCCAAAAACAAAATCTATCCACCCCAACACTCCCCCTAGTTGTCTCATCATCCTCTGCCATCCTTCATTGTCACCACATTCTCACCTTGTCATCCCCTATCATCATTCATTACCTTAATGTCAATTTAACTAAACTAGAGTATCCTCTACACCATGCCACCCAAGTCCAATCCATATTTTTTACCACAATGGTTGGATTTGCAATGTTCAAAATTTGGCATCTTGTCCCTAGGATGTCCTTTTGGGACATGGGGCTAGCAACTTTGATGTGTGTATCATGCCATTTTGTCCATCATGAGTGGAAGATTGGAGAATGCCAAATAGTCCAACCAAATGAATAATAAAACCTTGCCACAATGTCAAAATTAACCAAACATACACTTGAAGTAATTTGCATTTTTTGCAACACATAATGTTTTTTGGGTTTATTTTTTGAAAGGTGATTTTAAGGTTACATCATCTATCCCCAACCTTGTTTTTCATTTTTGGGTGTCAAGTTGGAAGCATCTCTAATGTGTAATGCTTTGAAACTCTTTGCCACTTGTGTTCATGCATTTTGTTTGCCAAAAAAAAAAGGCTTTGAGGAGGCCAATCAACAAAAAATCAAAGTGGAATTCTAGTATAAATCTAAATCACTCTCTTTCTGCATCAAATTGTGAAGTTCTAATCTTTTAAATGTTTTTTTGTGAAAACACATTTGAGAATGTGAAAATACTTTAGTGAAAAAATACAAGACAAGAATGGGAAGAGAATCAAAGCATAATGATAAGTTGAACACTCATATGAGGTAAGGTCAAATGCATAACTTTACTATGGAAGTTCTTTACAATGAAAATTACCATTTTCTACAATGTTTGTTGCGAATTATACCTAAAGTTAGACAAATCTTCTCATGTACAATTAAAATTTTGTTGCCAACAATAGAAGTAATAGATAGACAGGTTGGATTACATAGAACACATCTTGTAATTTGATAAGATATTTGACAAAATATAAATTGCCTAGGACATTATAAGAGGATGCAAAAATTGCAATTGACCTTAGAATTAATTGAATGCAACATTGTCCCGTATTTGAATTAGTTTGGTCTTGCCATTCACTCTTGTGATTGGATACTGTAATCAAACAATTTTATTTTTACACAAATGAAATTTTTAAATGCATGATGATTGAAAATACTAATATATGGGAGTGAGGGTCTCAAAAAACATTGTGTAAGGTTATGTGTTCCAAAACACTTAGGATGATAATAAAAAATAATTGTTAATTAATACCAATATTACTCAGTCCTAGCTTTTAAAGAAAACTTCCAATCCCAATTTCAATCTTTTCTAATTGGAGATAACTTTTGAATATGGTCTAATGATTTTTTTAATTTGATACAACATCAAGTTCAATTCTAGACTTGATTCTTAACATTTTAAAACATTTCCATTCAAACATAATGAAGGAACCATGCATGCCAAGGCCAAAATCCTTTCCAAGGATTGTGATTGACATGTGGCATTCATGTCTTGGTCTATTTTGAAACCCTTTGCATTTTGCATTGAAACCCCAACAATTTATTGAATTCAATTGTGATTTTGAAATCAATTAATATGACCCATAATATAATAATTATTGATTTTTTTTGTATCATATGTACATTATAGTCAAATGTACAATTTTGGTTCTCACCATGATCACAAATTATGAATTATTTTGGTCATTAAAGATATTCAAATATTAAGGTTTAATAAGTTGCATATTAAAAAAAAATTGAATGATTCAACACATGTGGCCCTTCTTACGAAATATAGTAAAAATCATAATAATTTTGAAAATGTTTAATGCACATTTGATAAGGGACAAATGATTTTTGAAAATAAAATAACATATGTCGATGTTAATGTTATTTTTCCCACTCAAAGTCATGAGGTAGGTGGGTTGACAAGTATCCAAAAGAAGGCTTAGCCTAATTTTACTACATGTTAAAGAGGAAAGTAAAAAAGTTTGAGAATCTTATGTGTTGGCAACATGCTAGAACATATTTGTCTAAATATAACATATAGACCCATTCTTTCCACAAAAGCCCCTTTACACAACATTCAAAACCCTTTTCTTTGTCATCAAGATGCAAACTTTTGACCAAAAGTTACATCACTTGTTCACATCTTTGTTTCGACTTCTTGAAAATGTACAAAAAGACTTTTGAAACATCAGACATTTTCAAATTTTTTTTAATTGTAACTTTATGGAGCATATTTCAAAAAAAAATTTAATAAGTCAAATTGTTATGTTTCCTTGGTGATTTTTCAAATATATAGGAGCACAATTCTAAGTAGTGTCCACACCCCTTTGTGGTTCCTATTATTGTGTTTGGACCCTTTTGGTTCTTGGTTCTTCAAAAAATAATCTTAAGCAAGTTTGATTCCAAGTTGTATTTGGTTCTACCTACCTAAGTGCATAGACCAAAATTGAAGATTTTCCAATTATAAACATTGTACAACCAATAAAAAGTGGCCACATTCATCTACATGATCATTAAACCCAAAAAACATGAAAGAAATGTTTTTCTTGCATATAGGTTGAAACAATTTCCAAAAATTAACAACACATTCTAACCCACAACACCCTTCCCCCACCAATTACTAGTATTATGAAATTAAAACTTTATAAATGAAAAATTTCCCCAAACTAACAACATGTTTAATCACACTAAAAAAAATAAAAATAGAATTTAAATAATAAATAAATTGGAAGCTGCAAAAAAATGTTTGGAAACTAGGTCTAGGTTTGGTTCTAATTGATGGCCAATTTCTAAGTTTCAAATATCATTTTTCCCTTTTTTCTTGTTTTTCAAATTTAGAAAATTTTAGAAAACTTAGCATGGGTTTCTTAATTAGACCTAGATTTGAACTTGGATTTGACTTAAAGTGCAAATGAACAACACAATATCAAGGTTATACTATCCAGTTTTTCTTTTATGCATCTTGATTTTCAATTTCAGTTTTGACACTTTTTAAAAAAGAAATTGGCTAGTTTTTAATTTGGGTTCAAGTTTGAACCCAATTCTTCAAATTTATAAACTTGTAGTTTCAATTTTAAGATTTGTTTTCAAATTCAATAACATTTAAGGTTGGTTCAGCAACATGATCCAATTTCGTGAACACATTGCACACTCCATAAGGTCGGAAATTTTCTAGGTAAAAAGATTTACAACAAAATAAAACTGAAATTTGTGAAGGTATTGAGTTTTGTAGGAAATTTAAATTGATCCTTTACCTTAAAAATCCAAGATACTTATTGATTTTTCAAAAAAACTTGAATACATGGTTAGTTAAAACATTAAACCTATTTTTTGACTTTTAAAAACTTCATTGTTCCTACCTTGGAAAATTCAATGTACTTTGTGACTTTTGAAAATAATTGAATGGGCCTATTTAAAAACCTTGAACCCTTTTTCAAAGCTTGTTTTTAAGGTTTTGGTTTTTGTTACAATTCAAGCAAAAATGTTAATTTTGTGATCTAATCCTTGTGCCAATTCCACCAAAAGGGTGTTGGGTTGGCTTTGGGCCACAAAAATCTAAACTTCAACCCTTGTGTTTTGATCTATAATCTCACCAAATATTTATATTGAATCTTCAAGGTCAACATGATGAAAATATTACAAATATGATTGTTAAACTATTACATTCAAACATATAGTTTAATGTTTTTGCTAAAAGATAAACATTCTTTTTTGAAGAGATTAGGTTTTATTTAAATCCATGTTAAACAAACCATAATTTTTTGATGTTGAGCATCATGTTGTTTCTAGCTTCTAGATGCATCCCCCATGCACGATATAATCTTAATGCATGAACCATTATTTTTGACATTGATCCAACCAATAAACAATTATCAAGTGGATTCTATTAAGCACTTAGCAAAAACTTTGCCTAATGACACATGAAAATTGAAAAAATAATGATATGTTGGAAGATATATGTGCAAATAACTTTGAAATGGTGTGAGATTTTCCCCCCTACAAATTAGTTTGTTATGAAAAATTTATTCTTGGATAAAGTTAGACTATATTGTTTTTCTCGTATAAACTTTAATTTGCTACCACAACACATCGATTCAATGCATACAATTCATTGTCTTCTTTCCTTGCATAATTTTGTAACTTTTTATTCATTACACTAACATATACAAGAACTTCATTGAACTTTGAAACTTTTTTGTTCAAAACTAATAGCATGAATTTCATCATTCTTAGGGAATTTTCCAAATTGAGTGCAAACGCATATGTTGTTGCTTTCAAGGTTTGGTGTAACAAAGTCAACTTATGAACATGAATATAAAAATAATCAAAGAAGCACAATAGTTCATGAAATTGCACATAATGAATGTGAAAAAACATGATTCATGCAACATTCTATTGCATGTAGATTTTAGCATTGTCACAAGGTATTGCATTACCATCTTTGTCATTGGTTCCATCCTTTTTACAATCCAACCTTTCCATTTTTTTCCTAGTTGGGCAAATTAATATTAGAAAACATTTTGGTTGGGTTCATTCATAGTTGAGACTTTTTTCCATTAGTTTTTTCAAATAACATTTAAACAAGACAAGTTTAAATGAGATTTTTTTCTAGTCCAAGTTAAAATAATTCGTGTGAGACAACGACAATTTTTCACATGCACACATTATTGTGCATCAACATTTTGGGTTTACTTCAACATAAATATAAAATATGCCTAAATATTCTTCTATGGGCAATTAAACTTTTTCTTTTAGCATGATTGTTTTTTACACATGTCACTTGTGTTTGGAACTAGAAGTTATCAGCCCAATGAATATTAAAAACTTTCAAATTGTACCAAAAAAAATAAAATCCCATGTAGTTTTTTTATGTTAGTATTGTTTCATCAAGTTCACCCAATGACCATGTATTTGCACATATGGAAACATGTTTTTTTCCAAAAAAATTGAAAAAAATTGCAATATTTTATGTACTCCTTTTGCATTCCTTTCATAAAAAAATTGTAAGGTGGATAACTAACCTTAAATTGGTTTAGGACTCAAAAGGACTTTTTCATAACATCTAATATGTTGTTGGATTTTTTAATTTTTTTATAATCTCAATAATTTAATACAATATTTTTCCTTTGTAATTTTTTTTCCATACCAAACTCTCCATTTTGACACCCTAAATGTGAATGGGACCTAACCAATTAACTAAAAAAAAAACATTGAATATGTGTTATTAAAACTTCAAGGCAATGCTAACAAAAGGCATGTCCCTTAACTTGAGATGTCTTTAGGATGTTCATGTACAAGTTTCTTTCCAAAAGGTATTATTTTATAATGTCCCTTTTTATCAAAACTTGAGTTTATTTTGTGCATTTGTGTGAAAGTTTGGACTTACATAATATTCAAACACCAAGGACAATGCCAAAATGACAAGGAAAATGTTAAAATGTGGGGAAAGATAGGAACAATGATAGGAATAAAAAAAACATTTGAAATCCAATGTGGTGATGGGAACAATGTTATGATTACAAAACACTTATTCCCTGTTTGGTTCCCCAATGCACTTGTCATCCATCCCATCATGTTAATTATTCATTTAAACTAATTGTTAAATTAAAATAAATACATATATTCCCATTCTCCATGTTCCATCTTGGTTGTATTTCCAACTGCCCATTGTTGTCCACCTTATTGTCCTTAATGTTCATTTGTCACCCAAAGACAAAAGAAAATTTGTTTATGTATCCACAATTGTGCATAAACAACTACACCCTTGTGGCATTTGTAAGTTAGCTTGTAAATAAAAAATGACATGACAGGTCTCCCTAAACACAAATTTTTGTAGTATTTTGATTATGACATTATTGAATGCCAATGTTTGAGGTTAACAAATTCATATTTTTCAAAAAGTTATTTGTGGTGACCTTCAAATACACCCTAAGGTATATTTTTTGTGAAAAAAGTTATAAAAATTTCATAAAATTTGTGCCACAATGGACCATTACTTTTCTACAATTATAGTATATTTCAAAATCCCTCAAACTTTCATGCCATTTTGAAATGGTTTGGAAACCCTTATTTTGAATTGCTTATGATGTTTATGAAGGTGGCTCAATATTAAATGGATTCATCATTACAAATTGTGATTTTGGTGAATTCATTTACAAGTTTTTTTATGTATTGTTATAACAAAGGTCATGTTAAGAAGTCCTCCATTTGGTGTAAAAAATTAATTTTCAAACAATTAAAAGATTACACCTAAAGTAAGTTACATAATAATCATATATTTGAGTCTCTTTCCATAAAAAATGTTTTTAAAAATTACTTGGGATACATTATAATCCATAAGGGTGCATAAAAATCCACCATGTTATGTGATTTTATGGACATTCTAGCTTGCAAACATCAAGTTCAATCTAATGTCCCAACCATCCATCCTAGCCAATGTTTTTTTTCGTATTTGCAATGTGGCACATGTGGTTATCTGCATGTAGTTTAAATATGCCAATTCGACAACTAGAACTTTTTTTGGGTGATCAAGTGGCTATGCTTGTTTATACAAGCTTGAGAACCAATTACAAAATCAAATGCATAATAGGAAATGAAAGGCAACCTTATGTTATTTGAAGTATACAAACTAGCAACTAAATAGAACCCAAGGTAAAGTTATTGTGTGAAACTCCATGTAAGTAAATGGATATTGAATGATAATTCATATAGATAAGTTAGTTAACACTTGCATTTCAATGGTGAAAAAATGGCAACAAGGTGCAAAAATTAATAAACATTAAAATCTATTGTTAAAATCTCCTATGGGAATTGAACCTTGGTCTTGAAGACCTTACCCACTATGATAGGATATTTCTTGGAAAAAAACAAAATAATAAATTTATATATATATATATATATATATATATATATATACACACTCAATGAAGTTCAAATTGTGCATAAAACAAATATTGCATACACCTCAAGGCTCATACCAACCAAATCAATAGAATTGATTGAAATGAAACAAGTATTGCAAACATCATAACAAAAACACATGAACAACATATTACATAAAGTTTTATGGTTTAAAGGTTTTTGGTTGTTTGAACTATCCCTTTACACCATGGCAGGATTTTGCAATAGTCCAAAAACTCATTGTTGCAACAAATGGGAAAATGTTCAATGTAAAAAACTTTTGAACAAACATCTTGACAACCATATCCCAACGGGTTGTTAATCTATTCCTTAACTTTCTTTTCATAAACCTCGTGTTAGGTAAACATTTTTCATCTTCAACATTGCCCACAATCATGACCATTGATAACTTAATGAATTTTAAACATTTAGACAGCTAATGAGAAAGCAATTGATTGTTGGCCAAGTTGGTCCATATTTTAGTGTAGGATTTACAAACTATAAGAGGATTATGGCAACATGGCAATTGGCAAGCATAGTAAGCTTGAAAAAGTTGAATGCTACAACAATAATGTTTCATCAAACAAAGGCAAGATGATCAATTATTTTGAGCCAATCTACTTGCCAAAATGATAATGTGTTTCAAAATGGAAAGCTAAACCATAAGCTCTAGGTTGCACCCAAAATTGAAGATAGATCACACTAATGGCATTCATAATGTCTTGAACTAGGAATTGCTACTCAAGTTTTTAAATGAAACCAATAGTTGCAACATTGCATTATTGTTTCATAACTTCAATTATATTCACCCAATCTAATTTATAAACACAATTTAAACAACTAGTTAATGCATCCTTCTTATGAACCATGTATGTGTAAGAAAAAAATTGAAACCCTACATATTCCACACCAAAATTAGGTTCAAAAATCCAAACCATATGCAGGGGATCATATGAATAATGCACAATTACAAGGAATGTTTGAAAAACTCCATCGGCATGCCCATAGCTTGTAATTGGATTAACATATAATTTATATAGATTTCTTTCACAAGCTTTAACTGCATCAACAAAATCACAATTGAATACATCGCAAGCTTGAACAAACTTTGACAAATATTGCATACATTCAAACAAGGGTAGAATATAGCTTAGACCCATAAAGGTTTCCACATAACAAAGAAGGTATGGGTTTCGTTTTATTATTATGTTCGATGTCTGTTCATCAAACATGTGCATGACTAAAGATTAATATTTTACCAAAATGTGTTGGTAGGAGACAACATTGAAATCCAATTTGTCTTCACATTGTGTAATATTTTTAGCACCTTCTTCTCCAAAAAATTTGCTAATTTAGTTATTTCCAAAGATCATTTAAGGTTTTGTGCATAATAGTTGTAAACATATTGGAGGAGTGCCTCAATCTTTGCAACCAAGGATAATCAAAACAACGTCAGCATAGTTAAATTAGTTCGATACATAGCACAGTGCACACCTAATAGGAAAGGCGCATGTTTTTCCTTCAACTTTGTTATAACCCCAATCTTTTAACCTTGGAATGTCGTCACACCATCCAGTCCAAAACATACAAGCTTCAAAACCAAGTTAGACTTTGAAATACCACTAAACAATAACAAAAATTATGTAATTACCTTTTTCAAATTGTTAGCATGGGAACCTTCAACAACTTGTTACAAGGTTGAAAGAATTGGGAGCCATTTCCACCCTCCCACAATGTACATTTGGACAAAAATTGACATTTTTTTGTCAATGTTGGTCACTTCATCACAAGACACAAAATAAACCAAACTTTTTACAATGTTAAACGAATGGCCTAGATCACAAATTCATACATAACTTTAACCACTCCAACCAGTTGAGTCGATCGAATACTTCCAAAGGTTGTTTGACACTTTTAAAAAATCAAACAATTCCTTACAACCTTTAAAGTTTGTTAAAGACCGTCCTTGCCACCACAAATGAAAAATTGTGAAAAATTGCACGAATTTTCTTTTACACTCTATAGGGTTTCCATTTGCAACTTATTGAGCCACAAAAATTCACCCACGAAAACAGCATAGTGTCGTTCATTCTTGACATGTTGGCTAGTGTTGCTTATGTAGTATTGACTAACAACCACCCTTGGATGTGTAGACATTGTTTTCCAACGACCTACATGTTTTTACAATCCATCAAACTTAAGAACCAATAATTTCTTTCTCTTTTCAACCTCATTGCAAATTCTACAACTTACATGGGTCATCTTCCCTTTAGGACCAATAACTATTTTAGCCGATGGAAACTTAATAGCCCAAACATCCTGAAACACCTAATTGAGTTCCCACTCCTTTCGATTTTTTTGGGTAAGAAAAATATGAATGAGATAACAATTGGAATTGAATTAACTACAACAATGCTAGAAGATGAAGCTCTTAGAATTCCTTTGAAAAATGGAATGGACTTTTACCTTTGTGCATAGTGTTGGACACTTGCAACAATTGTTCACCCAAAGGCATGTTCACAAAATCTATTGGAGGTGCAAATGTAAACAAATCATTATTTGAAACATCACTTGAAGAACAAACAACATCCGAGGGACTATTAGAAAAAAAAACTTTCAATAGTTGAAATTTAGTGGAACCTTCAATGGGAGTATTGTCCAAAATGCACACAAACCAAAGTTGAATCACAAAATCCTTGATGCAACATTTAAACCCTAAACCAACCCTAATCACAAGCACACTAGAGCCTTATGGAGAAAAATTGTTACAACACCTATAAGCAATGAAACTTGTATGTAGTTGAAAGCAACTCAAATGCACACAACAAAGTGCAACATCAAAATACTTACAGTAAACACTAAAAGTAGAGTGCAACATCAAAGTATTGTAATAGAACACAAAAGTTCATGTACACCAAAAACCTTAGATTACATACATTAAAATGCAAGAGTGCATTTCATAATGCTTCAAAATCATGATCACAAATTTTATGCATAATGATGATCTCAAGAGGGATGGGATTATCATACCTCGAGGTTGTTAAATATTGGATCCATTGTAGCAAGCTTGAAAACATGCCAAAATTTGCAACAACAAGATTTGTAGCAAGCTTGAAGGCAACAATAATAGCACCAAGATTTGCAACAAGCTCGACAACGACAATGACAACACCAAGATTTGCAACAAGCTTGAAGGCACCGCTAGGAATCAAAATTTGCAATAAGCTTGAAGGCAACAATGGAATTTGTAACAAGCTTGGAAACAACAATGGGATTTGTAAGAAGCTTGAAAGTAGCAAGCTTGAAGGTAGCAACAATCGTCCATTAGAACTTCTCTTCATTTGTGAATGTCTATTGGCATTTCTAAAGCTAAATGTTTGGCATTTAAGCAACATGTTTGCAAGTCTAAAGGTTTGGTGAAGATGAAGGCAACAATGACAACAAATCCAAAAGAGAAACTAACAACAACATACTTTCACAACAAGGTAGTAATGGCGAGCAAAAACTAAATTCAAATGCTAAAAAACACAAATGTGATGGACACAATTGCTAATGTGAATTGATCAACATCATGATCGGGTTTTAGCATCCAATGCCCAAAAGGTTTTGCAAAAATGGCTACAATGGATTGAATTTTCATCAACAAAATGGCTCTTGTTGCATCACAAGCCATCAATTGTCAACGATTTTGGCCCAATTTAATGGTTTGAAATAAACCTAGGTGGTCAAATGGCCCTTTTTGGTTCAAAAAAATGTTAAATTTTCCCAAAATAAAAAACATTAATCCTAGCAACCTTGTTGTCCTTCCCCACAACCATGTTATCCTTGTTGTTCATCAATCATTCAAAAAAATGTTTTGTGGTGGTGTCCACTTTAATGCCCTTCATAATCCACCCCATAGTTTTCACCACTTATTCATCACCTAAAGAAAAGAAAAGAAAACTATGGGTGGCATCCATTTCAACAACCTTTAGCATCCTTCTTGATGTCCCTTGTCATCCACCTATTGTCCCTATCCTTCATATATCATGTGGCCTTTTTAAAATAAAATCCTAGTAAGGTCCCCCTTGTTGTAATGTTTAGATGGTGTTTTCATTCCCACCCTGTTATCCTTGTCACTTGTCTACTTTCAAACTTTTAAAAAACATTTTAAGAAACTTTGTAGTGTCCAACTTGATGGCTCAAAATATTTAGGGAATGTCCCCACCCTAGGACCTTACCATACACATTTTGAGTTGGCAAAATTGTGAAGTGTTGAAACTAGTTGACGAACATTTTGAAATGTTAAAGTTGCCATATTTTGAAGATTTTTTTTTTAATTGCCAAATTTGGATTGTAGGTTGTAGCATGTGGCCAAAAACTATCGAAACTTCAAAATGTTTCTACTTTTCTCTCTAACTTGTAGCCAAGTTTAGTTATGTCCTCTTGTCCATGATTTGAATTCCTTACTTCACAAAATTGAAAACAAATAACAAAGTGCTCTTGAGTAATGTGCTAGAACCTTATCTATAAATAACTATTCTACTACCTTGGTAATTCAATACTAATTATATATATATTTTAAAATTTCAAAAAAAAATTCAAAATTTTAAATCATGAAAAGAAATATTGAAATTTCAAATATATATTTTATTTACTGAAATGAAAATTTAAAAGTAATTAATTATTTGACAAACACATGTCAAAGTTGTCAATGTGTTATAATATTACACATTGTATTGGCAATTCACTCAAGATAAAAAATTAAAAAATTAAATGAGACCACCAAATTTAACAATTCCATTAGCCTAAAAAATAAATCTTTGAGTCTACATACAAATGACCCAATGCTATTAAACATTGAAAATTAAAGTTGTTTTATACCATTTCCATTAATCTTTCAAAATTTTCACAAATTGAATATTGATTCATATTAATTAGTTGGGAGTATTTATTATACATTTTTTTTTCTTCACCCCTTTTAATTTTTTCATTGGCCCAATGCCCAAAACATACACTTCAAGTTATTGCACATTTAAAATATAAATTATATGGATGACTTGTTGAATGCAAAATTCATGCATGTAAGTTCAGCTCAGAATACACTTTTATTTATAAAAGTTAAATTGCACACATAAAGTTTTATTTATGGACATATCAAAAAACATGACTTGGAAATAAGTCTATAGTATGAATAGGGATGAACACATCTTTTGAAAACCTATCAGATGTCCTTGTAAGATTTTGTTACTCACATTTTAGAGATGGCAACTTGCAAATTTCTTGTAACTTTTCAACAAGTTGTGATTTTCCAATCTTTCTTAACCTAAAACCAGGGTTTGTGTGTTCATAATTTTGTTTTATAACATCATTCAATTCCACAACTTGGGGCATCATCATGCATCTCCATAAAAATTGTGACCTTAAATAGTCCATCTCATTATTTTTGTATGGCAAAACCCATGATGTTGCTAGGTAAGACTATCTAGACTTTAACATCTCCAAAAGAACACCTAAAAAAATACTACCAATCTTCTTTTTCATGTTGTATTTGCAAAATGTTGCAACTTTCTCTATGATGTTACTATGTGTCAAACAAACTTTATTTTTACAAAAACAAAGATCCATACTTGACATATTCATCAACTCCTTGCATTTCTTCAAAACTAACATTCCTATGACAAAATTGAAATTGTTCTTCCCCTTGGTCTTTCAAACAATATCCAATCATGCCAATGTATGTGTGCATGCAAACTCCCTTCAATAGTTTGCAATGCACATGATGTTCTGGTGAAGCAATTATCACGTCATCCCAACCTAAAGCTTTTTTGATCAATTTGCTCAAAGCTATAACGTTGGAAATATAAATCCTACACACCATCTGCAAGTGAACGACTTCCTCCTCTCTCCAAAACACACAATCCTGACACACATTTATCTTCTATGAACTTTTCCATAATAGCCAACATCTTTGTTGGAATGTCACAACACCCCGCACTAATTGTGATGCTAACTTCCAAAAGTTTTTCATCCTTCTTCAATTTCTTTTTGCCTTTATTTCTTGCAAAAACTTTAAGAAAACACATGATTTTCAACAAGGTCTTCAACCATAAACAAGTAAAAATGAAAAGATGGGAAGACCCAAGCAACCAAAAAACCACCTTGGCCCTCCCCAAAAACAAACATTCATGGGCTAGATGAAACTTTGATTTCCATAACTATTTAACACCAGAGTAGCCTAGGTTAATGGCAATGGTAGACATTGGTCACATATTTTGACAAAAAATACTCCCCACAACCCAACCCCAAAAGGAAAAAAAAGGCACATCATGAATGTATGTTGAACTTTCCCTTGGGTTCCATGAAATTTCTCTTTCCAAAATTGTTGGTCACCATTTTTGGCTTGGGCTAATGGTTGGGTCAGTGATCTGAAGACATAATAAACCCCCTTTATAAACAAGCCCTTGGTGACCACTTTTTTCTGACACTAACAAATTATGATTTACACATTTATAGTCATATTCCATACAAACCCTTACAAGATTGTGACTACATGCAAAAAAAATTTTTTACAAAAAAACCTTCTTATGTTACGTTAGAATAAAAGTGTCAATTGTTTAAATTTCTTACATGGGTTATTCTTAAATCTACTATGCATTATTAAATTTGAAAAAATTGTGAATTTTGTTCGTTTTAATGTGACAATTTAAATTGAGTTTGAATTTCTTAACTATTAGCTTGTGCATTTTGTCAAGTAAAATTTTTAAATTAAGATTTTATGTTTTCTTGGTGAGTTTTCATATCTTTTGCTTATGTACATTAAAAAGTTGTTTTTTTTTTCTTTTCAACTAGATTCATTATTGTTAGTTTGCACAAACTTGAATACAAATCGACATTAACATTGCCAAAGGGAACTATAATTTACAAAATTTTAATATTTGCCCTAGATTTCCCCCATTATAGTCACATTTAGGAAAACCAAAAAAAACAAAGCTTTGTAAATATTTTGTGCTACTAACAAGTGTGATAATGATTAAAAAAAATGATGCTTCTTACTAAAATGGATGGTTAGCAAAAAAGAAAAAAGAAAAAAGTGTGACATAAGCAAGAATCTGAGTAAAATGGGCGTGATTATAAAGGGGGTTTACTGTAAATAGGCAGTTAAAAAAAAGCAACTGAGCTAAGTACCATGGTTAACTCGGGTACTGAAAACCCAACAGAGAACTGTTTCCTGACCACGTATTATCCATCCGGAAACACTTATCATCCATCCTTCACGGTGCGCTGGTGGGTACAGGTTCACTGTGTCCGCACACACTATTGGAAACTCTTCGCGGGAACGGAATTGAGTATTACAGGGGCCGGGACGGGGCGAAGCAAGAGCCTGAGGAAACGAGCTATGGACGCAAGGCCGGCTACAGCGCTGTTTCGTCTCCCTTCTCTTGCACCAAGGTCGGCAGCTCCCCCACGGGTTCTTCTTTGGTGGGGGATTACTCTCATTTGCATCGGCGTTCTGGGATTCTGCTTCATTCTCTACGCCACTCTTCTTTCCAAGCTTCTGCCGCCTTCTGGAGTGCCGATCCTGGATGCCATTCGCAGTGACTGGTAAATTGATCCGAGAACCAAGCTTTTATTTGCAGGCGGGATTGTTTGCAAGATTCCGTTGGTTTTAAAAGATTGATGGTTGGATCAGAGATTTGATTCGGAGTTTGTTAAGGAGAGGACAAGAAAGCAAGAAAGAATCAAGAAAGAGAAAAATCTACAGTGCTCCTTGAGAGGACAAGGTTTTCCTCTTTCTTGATTCTTAAGTACAAGGGTTTTTCTCGTTCTTGATTCTTTATTAGCTAAGTGTATTCTTGCTCTTGACATGCTCAATTATGATTCGAAGCTCCATTCCTGAGACGGTGAAGGAGTGAGTGGATACCCTAAAGACTCTTCAAAGCTCAGTGTAGATTCTTGTTATTCTTTTTCCCCAGATTCTTTAGAGAGGATGAAGCACGTCGTTGTTTTGAATTGTTTGTTCCTCTCTGTGATGTCGAGGGAGGGATGTGCAGGTACTATAGTTTTGTTGTGCCGCTTACAGGACCAGTTATCCTCGTTGCAGTATACTTCCATTGGCTAAGTATGAAGCTTTTCAAACATGCATAGCAATTACAACTGCTATGGTGCTTGGTGAAAGTATTTTTCATCCGATCCAGGTGAGCTTCTGGAAAACTTGCCCAAGGTTCTTTACCTGACACTATACACAATCCTGCATATTTTACTAATGGACTGTGAGATTGATCATGGCACTGCCTGCTTTTGTTGATCTCAAATTGAGGTGATCACCACATAAGCCAGGATCTCTTGAAGCAAGTGTTTTGTTCTTCATGGTTGCTTGCTTAGATGCTTGCTTGCACTGAGACAAGCTAAAATGAAATGAAGTTTACCCTCACAAGCCTGTTGCAGCTTGAAGGTGGAAACTATTGACTTTTTGAATAGCTATATCTCTTGAGTGCTAGCCAACATCATGATTTGAGTCTTTCCATTGTTTCCAGAAATGTGACTGAAACTCAGGATGCAGATTTCATATCATGATATGCCTGATACTTTGGGCAAATTGTTTTGTACTTACCTACACCCACTGTTGGAAGCTGATGAAGTCAGTGGTTAGTCATGGCAGTTCATCACTGCTATTCATGAGTGAAGGTGAAGAACATCTGACACTTTGTGACTCTCACAAGGTTATGACTGCACTCATTGTCATGTTATCTTCAAATTGGTGTTGTACAGATTTCTCTGCAATTTCAATGCAGGTTTGAATATTCATGAGTGGTTAGCTTTGGAGCTTGGGAGTCATAGCAATATTTGTACCAACATCTCAACATTGCACTACTGATTCAGAAACCCAGGTAAGGCAGAACCTAATTGTACTTACAAATTGAACCCAGCAGCTAGGACACATGTTTCTTTGTATTTTAGTTTTCACGTGCAGAATTTTCAGGATAGAAACCTCCATTGTGTAGATTCTACAGCAAACAATAGTAGTCATGCAGCCCCTCTTCTGGTCAGCAGAGTCCGATGCATTCTCTAATTGTTCATTTCTAATGAGGTGGTGCCAATTCTCATGTAGAAAATGTTGTGAGGGGAGAGCTTTTATGCAGTCATGCTATCTAAACATGGACATCCCTATGCCAAAGAACATTGAACTTTGCTGATAAGACTTTACTGTTCAGCTTAAACATCTCAAATCTCTCTCACTGCAACTTATGATCTATGCACTTCATGGTTTTGAGGTGTGGAAGGTGTACAAACATCTTAGGGTAAAACACATATTTCTGAAAGTTGTCATGGCAAAGGAGCCCCTCTAGAGCCACTTGTTATTGAATTGCTCACAACAGTCCAGAATGAAATAAGATCAATTCTTGATTGAATTTCTGCCTTATTCATCTATATCTTCAAGAGAAAAATATCTCAAGATATTCTCTAAAGATTGTGCCAATGTAAATGATGGACCATGTAACATGGGTCGATTTGAATGAAAAACGAATACCAAAACCAGTAGCCTAGAGTGTACACAGCTGGGTGTCCAGTTGTCACCCTCAGATTGGTTCTCAGTTCAAGTGAAATTTGTATCCAAATCCTACATGGATGCCAAGTCTCTTCCCTGTGGCCAGAACCAACAAGCTGAACAACATAATTTTGTTGCATGTATTTCATCACCCCTGTCAGTTCCTCTTTCTGGGGACCTAAGATGGGAGGTTTAATGGGTTCTTTATTGTATTGTAAGAGGAAGTGGACATTTGGGTGGTCTTTGATTCCAGATAAGATTTTGGGTGTTTTTTCTATATGGACTTGGTGATTGGTTTTGTTGCAAAAGTCCTATGATAGGGATCTTAAGGTTCTCTTTTTGGTTTTCTTTTGCTGGATATATAAACTCCAGAACTTGTAAAACCAATTGAAGGTCTATGGAACATGAAATGGGAACAAGACTATGATGTTCAAAACTTTGCTTGTGCATGATATGGGGAAAAAAATATGATGTTCAAAACTTTGCTTGTGCATGAAATGGGGGAAAAAAATATGATGTCTGAATTCTATGTGATAAATAGTTGGTATAGGATGAATAACCATTGACAATCCAAAATGATGATTACACATTGACACTTGTGTTGGCCAAAATTCGGAAAAACTTGCATATTGGCCTTGGATATCAGCCTGGATATCACAATTGATATGCAGGTTGATATTTTGGATTTCTAATATTCAAAAACCATCTCCGATATCAAGATTTCTGATATCCAGTCACATATTAAATATGAATATCAAGTTAGGTCTGATTTTAGTTTTGGGGTTTGGGTGATAGTTAAGGTTAGGGATTGAATTAGGTTTTAGGTTAATTTGGGTTAGTTAGGTTGCAGCTAGTTGCATTGCAATAGTCGCAATCCTCAACCTAACAGTTTGGAAGGAAAGGCAACAATATAAAATATTGAAATGAGATTTGTTTTGATAGAAAGGAGATTAAGACATGTAAACAACCTTTTACATTATGTTTTTTTTTTTTTGCATTTTAATTATTAATTTATTTCTAAAAAAATTTGGTTATGTTAATTTAAATGACATTTGCTCATAAAATATGTGCAATTGGATTATGTGATATTCAATGTTGGTAGCATCTAGACAGAAAACAATTTATACCTACACCAAATTTCATGTCTCCCCCCTCCGGCCAGGCTGCCCTTAGCCCCTACAAGACTCCAGGGCAGGCCCCCAAAACATCCACTCCCAAGTGGTCAGCTTAGAAAACTTAGAGCCCCTTGAGTAAGTGAAGGCACTTTACACCTAGTCTCTGTAGGCCATTTGGGGAGGCTCACCTGGCAGCCAAGTGGCAATTATTTTTCCCAAGCCTTAAAACCATGAGGAAATAACTGCCCGTACTGACCGGCCAAAGTTTGGCCCGGAAGAAAAAGAATTGGCTGCTGCCCGCGACCTTTAACAAGACCTTTAGGGCATCCCTCACACTCGTGGTTTAAGGGTTCTGGAGTTCCTCCTGAACGATGGCAACGTCTGTGAGAGGAGGAGGATTCGTGCTTCCTCCTGCTGCTGCGGGAAGATCCTTCTCGTCGCAGTCGCGTCTGCTCTCCAACCGTTTGCTGCTGTTGCCGAAGATCGGACCTGCCTGTGCTCCTCGCCTTTGCAAGCTGCGTTCTTCCTCTCCCTTCGCAGTAGGTATGGAAAACCAAACTCTAAACCTGCCACGGTATTTTATTTTCGTGTTCCTCTTTCTCTGGAAGCGGGCGGGTGGTGGTTTTGATGGCGAGGAATTTTTTTTGGGTCGTAGCAGTCGTTGTTTGCAAGCTTAACTTCCCCTAATTTTCGTTGGAAAAAAATTCTTGCAAACATTCTTCTCCAAAAGTGAAATCCTCGCAACATTCCTTTGTAGTGATAATTAGGGTTTTTATCAGTAATTAGGGTTTGTGACGTCTCTGGCATTGTTCTTTGTTTGAAACAAAATCTCAGCTGGACATCGGAGATGCTACTCCATTTTGGAGTGGTTGGTAATCATAAGGAATGTTGAGTCCCAATAGAATTCGGGCATTGTTGCTGGCCTAATAACAGATTTTGCAACAGGTGTACGACCTTTGTTTCTCAGTTCTCAAGAGAAGAGAAAAAAAGAGAAGATGTTGGGATCACAAAGCCAGGATGTGCAGCAGCACTGGCAGGATGGTGTAGCAAGTCAGGCAGTCATTCAAGAAGAGCATGGTAGGTTTCTAACTTTCTTTTGTTATGTTTATTACAAAGCGAGAGCTTGGCTAATAATAAGAGCATGCTATAGTTCTTTGTCTTCCATGCATTTTCAAGTTCCATGCATCCATCTGCTTCTTTGAATATTATATGTCATGAGTGGAATGCAGCAAATATGATGTTTTTCAACCTATTTTCAGGCATTTCTGAAGAGTTCCTTAATATCCCTTCACAAGGGACAATGTCATTCTCAACTGGCATCATCCTTTTGTGATTGTAGGGTATTAACCTCAAGCTGTACTTTAATGATAGGAAGATGCAGCACTTTCTTTTGTGGGTGGCTGCATCTGGATGGCCTGACCATTTTGTGATAAGGCTTGAAGTGCATGCAGTGAAGCAGTCTTTGTTTCAGCCTTGGGTGCTGTGGTTAGCTAAGTCTGCAGTAGGGCTTTTTCGTGGATGATACCATCTTGATGTGTGTTCAGTGAATTTTCCCATGTGTGGAAAGGAGGAGGTAGCTCCATATGAGTTTGATGCAGCTGACTGTTGTTCTATCTGCTGTATTTTCAGTGCCCAGCACAGAGCCCAGTGCAACAATTATTGATGGCAAAGCAATAGCTCAACAGGTCCGGCAGGAAATTGCTGCTGAAGTCTCCAAGATGAAAGAGTCTGTTGGGAAAGTTCCAGGACTTGCTGTGATCTTGGTTGGCACACGGAAAGATTCTGAGACCTATGTACGTAGCAAGAAGAAAGCCTGTGAAGAAGTTGGCATTGATTCCTATGGTGTCAATTTGCCAGAAGACATGACTCAGGATGAAGTACTGAACTTTGTTAAGAAGTTCAATGATGATCCAGCTGTCCATGGAATTTTGGTGCAGCTTCCTCTTCCAAAGGTTTGTTCTCCTTTAGGAGTATTAGGCTTGCATGCTTGTATAGAGGCAAGCTAAAAAGTGATTAAACTTGCCCTCACAAGCTTGTGCAGTTTGAAACAGGATAGTATTGATGAGCTGTGCCTCTTGAGTGTGATCTGATGTGCCAACCTGGTTGATTCCAGGAGTGTGACAGAGTCTGATGACAAAGACTTCCTATACACTTATGTATTTTCTTTTGCCCATTTTAGCAGAGTATTATACACTTATCTACAGCCACTGTCAGAGCTGATGAAATCAGTGAGTAGTAGTAATGGCAGCTAGTCACTACCATACACAATGAAAGTGATGGTCTGGTACTTTGTGAGAGATATGCACAAGGTTATGATCACACTCATTCTCGTCATGTGTGTTTTGGTTTGGCAAACTGACACAACAGTGACTGTCAAAGTGTTATTCTGTGGAGTTTTCTCTCCAATGTCATATTTTTATTTCTTTTAGGCTTCCACCCATGTTTTAAAGACACGTTACAAATCTCAGTAATGGAACCACAATTATGGCAGCAGAAATCAGAAGGTATAGAGAGATGATTCCTTTTGTTCATCATAAGTCCACCAGGAAATAAGTACATGGTTGAAGTGCTTGTGGAAAGGCCTCTTGTCTAATATTGATTTGTATTTTCTCTGTCACCCTGCAGCACATAAGTGAGGAAGCAATTGTGGGGTCAGTGTGCATTGAAAAAGATGTTGATGGGTTTCATCCGATGAACATTGGAGCATTGGCTATGCAAGGCAGGACCCCCTTGTTTGTGTCCTGTACACCCAAAGGTTGTATTGAGTTGCTTGTTCGAACAGGTGTGGTCATTAAGGGGAAGCATGCTGTTGTTATTGGCCGCAGCAATATTGTGGGGACGCCTGCAGCTCTTCTCCTGCAGGTTCTTGACTAGACTTTTGTATTATTCAACCTAGTACCAGTGATTCCATGTGGAAGCTTGACTTAGTAGGGCATGGTTCAGTTTTTGAATGATTTGTTTCAGACCTGAATCCAACAGATAGGGTGGTGGGTACATCTAGCCTTCATGACATATTGCCTTTGATTGGGCATGACAGAAACAAAATGCAACAGTGACTGTGGTACACTCAAAAACACCGAATCCTGCAGAAGTAACACGGAATGCAGACATTGTTATTGCAGCAGTAGGTGTGCCTGAGCTGGTGAGAGGTGATTGGCTCAAGCCTGGAGCCGTGGTGATCGATGTTGGCATAAACCCTGTAGAGGTGTGTTGTAAATCCTTTAGTCTCACAGTGTATAGGTCTTTGATAAGGAATCTGAATTCACGTGGTGTCTGGCAGTACATTCCAACTATTTGCCACAGGAGTCTCATTGCAGGTATCCCTGTTATGGGAGAAGCTTGCATGTGTGTAATAGCTAAGAGCTATCACCTGTCATGACTTGCAGCTCTTTCTTTGTAAAGTGAATGTGGTGACAACATTACCAGAGTAGCTTTTGAGACTTATTTATTTCCTGTGGCTGCAGGATTTGTCAACAAAGAAAGGATACCGGCTGGTTGGTGATGTATGCTACAAGGAGGCCTGCCAAGTGGCATCAAAAATCACTCCAGTGCCTGGAGGAGTGGGTCCCATGACTATTGCCATGCTACTGTCCAATACACTAGAGTCAGCCAAGCGGGCCTATGGATTAGTGGATGCTGCCCCATAAAAGTGTGACACAGTTTGTTCTAGCCGTGGAAGATTGGCATTGAACCTCTAGTAATTTTTGTGATTTTTGTGTTTTTCATTGGCCCCTCTGGAGAACAAACCTTGTTTGATGGTCAGGGCTGATTGGAATCAGTAGTGACTCTCAAACCCTTGGACAGAAAGGTTGTCTGAGTATAGAGTAGGAAGAATTTGGAGAGAGCAGGATTTGAATTCAGGGAGGGGCTTGGGTGGAAGTGCTGAATGTTATATTGCCTTGGTAAGAAAATGATCCTTGGCAATCTGGTATGAAAACAAAGTAACTAACCTCCATTAACATTTCCCAGCAGATGAATGTGCTTGCTCAGTAGGAGGCAGCCGGATGTTCGCAGTGGCATGCCTGTGACAGTAGAAACTTGCTGATGAGCTCTTCTACCCTGGTAACCACATAGTTATGGAGGGAAAATCTTGAACTAGTGATTGGGATGTTGCAAGAAGATTTTAAATTTGAATCAATCTGGAATTTTCTCATTCTGGATTGAGAAAAAGCATCTTGAGTAATTATGATACTGGAGATTGGTGAGAAAGCCACATGATTCACATGATGTTAGTTGGTTGTGGCTGAAGTGTTTCATTGATCATGCACCATCAGTGCTTTGATTAGTTTCTCTCAACCACTAGAATAGAAGGATTACATATCTTTAAATTGTGGGTTTTCATTGTAATGCAAAAGTAAAGATGTATGGGGTTGGGTGTACCAAATGATTCATGCAGCAACCCAATTGCACCAGAATATGAATGTTTGAAAAACCTTTGATTGGTCTCATCTACTTACCCTTGTGTCATGTGCTAATGGTGGGTGCCCATCATACACTTTGCATGATCTAATGAAGGCATTCTGACCCATTGTTTCGCTTTATTGATATGGTAACAAGAGTTTATTGCTTTGGTAATAAGTGGCTTATCACCAAATGACTCTGTCCATTATCACGGGTTCAAAGATCAAATGGGCACCAGTTAAATACAAAATGTTCCCAAAACATGAATTCACAATGGTTCCACCCCTTATGGATTCAAAGTTCAAACTGGCAACAGTTAAAACATGAAATGTTCCAAGAAGTTCCCAAAACATGAACTCACAGTGGCTCTGCCCCTTATGGGAGGTTCAAACCAGTGTTGGATGGTTCTCACTTTTTGTGAGAACCACCGGTTGCAGTTAAGGGCACAAAATTTAAGTACCAAACCGGTTCTTTAGATTTTTTTTTTTTTTACCGTAGAGAACTGAAGTAGGTTTCAGTTTTTACTAAATGTATAAATTTATCTGATTTTCCTAGAAACGGTTTTCAGAAATGTGAACATGGTCAGTTTTCAGATGGCGGCTCTCTATGGTTGGATATGAAAATACTTTTTCTTTTTTACATTATTATTTTTTAATTTTAAAATGATTATAAATTTGACTATAAAATTCAACGATGAAACTCAATTGATGGAAATCATAAATGGACATAAAAAATTAATAAAAAATACAACTATCCGCACATGTCACAAGTTCACATTTTCACAACTTCATCCCTTTCAAAGGATCTTCAAACTTTTCTAATTCTTCCTCTAATTTCATATCCATTTTAATTAACTTCACTAAACTAGAGGTCCTCTACAATCAACTCTAGATCATTAAGCCAATTTTCACTTACAAAAATCAATTTTTTTAGGTCATCACATTGTAAACAATATTTTCTAAGACTATTAAGAATTCCAGCCAATGAAAAAATACATTCAGTTTCTATTTGTGACCCTAGAATGCCAATAATTTGCCTAGCAAGGAACCCAAATGTAAGAAATAATGATTCATGTTTTTCCCATGCAAGTGGACATTTAATCTCCTTACTATCCACATGATAACGCTTGAAAAATAGAAACTTCTTGTTGATAAGTTCCCCCACTGGTTCATTATAGCTGATAGTCATATCAAATATGTCCAAGTTGATGCCAACATCAATGTTTTGTTTTGCAATGTCAATTTTTACAATAGGATGTGGACGTTGATGTCATTTCAAAAACATTGGAAATAAAGACCTCGTGTCATACTCTTGAACAATAGAAATTCTTTGCTCTCAACCAATTAAGTATGAATCTAATTTAAGATTTTTGAACTTTGGATCTAACATTAAAAAAAATATTATGTGTTTTTCTTTTTTCATATTTTCTTAAACAATAGAGAAATGAATCCAAAACAACATACACTTCCTCTTGTATATTGGAAGCCATCAAGGTTAATTCATTAGCCAATCCAAAATCTTCATCCATTATGTTACCAAAACTAGAGTGATTTTGCAATTCTTCTATTAATTTCATGTTCATAGTTATTGCAAAATGCAAAACATCATTCAAAAGCCAATGTCCATGGGATTGATTCAACACACATGCAATAATTACAAAGGAAGGAACATCAACAACTATTTGTGCAACATGCCAAGTAAGAAGAGGTGGGACATGAGCACTAATCCTTATAATAGTTTGCCTACTATAACAATGGACAATTGTCTCACAATATTGCAAGGCTTTTTTAAACAATATAACTTTGCTTGTAAACCTATAGATCAACATTCATCATGTTAACAATTTAGTAAGAAAAGAAAGTACAAAAATTCAATAAAATAAAAACCTCAAAAGATAATTCGAAAAAATAATACCTTGTTTTTATTGGAGTGTTCAATAAATTCCTTGGATGAAGATTAAAAGCAATACAAGCTTGGTTCCATTCATGTTTACCCTTTTCAAATTTCTTTGGCCAAGTTATGCATTTTTGCAAATCTAACTAGGCAAAAGTAATGAACACTTCCTTCAAATTTTTGCACACATTATCTTATGTTGTGGCATACTAATAGTCCTTAAAGAAAGCATGACTAAAGTAATAACCTTCAAAACTTTCCTCCAAGCCTAAAGTTTCACAACAAACAACAAACTTAAAAACATTAATCATGAAACTCATATTATAAGAACCTTTATCTTTAACATAAGCAATTATTTTCTTCCTTAGATAATATCAATCCAATAGCTTAGTCAAACTTCTTGCTAATGCCTATCTTGTAGTCTTTGATGTTTCAAATAGTCCAATAGTAATTTGTTTTGGTTTCTAGTCCCTTCCTAAAAAATTAATAACAAAAGCAAAAACATCATGGGCTCCATGAGACATCCATAGATCAAAACTTGTTATTGTACATGTAAAGACACAATCCCCCAACAATGGTAAAACATATTCCTATTTGCATTTTTGCAGCAATTTAAGCAAAACTTCTTAAGAAAACTACTTTCTAGATGGAAACAACAATCTTGGACATAAATGCATTGCAAATATTTTCAGCCACACACTATTAGCAAACTGCATTGAAAGATGGTTTCTAATAATTAACAATGTAAAATCCTCCAAAGCTTTTTTTTTATTGAGGTTCATCTTTTTTGAAAAGGATTATAGACCCAAAAAAACTTGAAATTGTAGAAATGGTAGGTCTTTTTTTAGTTGGTTGTTTTGTGATTACTATTCTACCAAAAACTTTTAGTTCTTATTCAAACTTCTTTGCAAGCATAGCATGACCAACATCCACATGTTTCTTAATGATGTTATTCCATTGTTTTTAAAGTATGAAATAAGTCATTTCCTTAATTGTGTTTTAGAATTTGTAATTGTTATTTGATTAAGATAACATACATGGCATCTCATTAATTGAAGAACTTTGTTATCAACTTCTATACCATCATTAATGCAATAAAAAGACCAACACAATGAGTTTTGATTATGGGGCCACCATGTATTTTTTTGTTCATGCAACTACACTTAATTTTTTTTTGTTTTTTCATCTTTAGCTTGTGAAATTCTATTGGTTTTTATTTGAAGGTTTAAAATATTCTCAAATATTTTTTCAAATGGTTCATTGTTCATTTCAACTTCATTCATGAAAATATCCAATGACCTATTTTCATTACTAGATGAATGTTCCATTTTTTTTCTAGCAATCACAATAGTTTTGCCCAAATCAATGGAAAAAAAAACTAAGAAATACCAAAAAATGAGCAAAAAAAAAACATTTACAAGAATACAAAATTAGTTTGAAGGAAAAAAATTGTTCAAATTTTTTAAAATAAGGAGATGCCACCCATTATACTTATAAAAACACAACAAACAAAATTTAATTTATCCAAAAGCAAGAAATAATGATGAAAACAAAAAAAATTACAAAACGAAAAGAGAATTTAAAAAAAAAAAAAAGTAAATGATATTACTTGCCAAAAATTTGCTGATGTGTTCCAAAGCCTGCAAAAAAAAACTATTATGCAAATATCAAGGGAAAGTGGAAAATCCAAAAGCTCATGTGACATAAGTAGGTAACAAACAATAAGCAAGTGATGCAAAAAAAATTGAAATAATGAATGATAAACAAGCAACATAAGTAGGCCCAACAAGCAAATGACATAGGCAAGCAATGAATAGGTAGGCAATGAACAAGCAAGCGTTGAGGAAAGAGGTGATGGGAGTATGCAAAAAACAAGAAGCAAACATTGAAGAAAAAAGGTGATGGGAGTATGCAACAAACAAAAAACAAGCATTGAAGAAAGAGGTGATGGGAGTATGCAACAAACAAGAAGCATGTGTTGAAGAACAAAGAAAATGGAAAAAAAACGAGAAGAAAATGCAAAAGAAAAGGTAGATTGTTAAGTAATTTAAAAAAAAAATACAACAAAGAACTAAAGAACATAGTGCACGATTAAAAAAAATTGTTTCTTTAATTAAAAAATATGGAATACTTTCATTCATGGATAAAATCATACAAAACACAAAGTGGGGCGAAGCTTGAGCTTGGACTCCTTTTATTTTTGTTGAAAGACAAGGAAAGAGGCTGTTGAAAGTTGAAACAGTAGTACCTACCCACTTTAAACCCTAACACCCTAAAAGGTTTGTTTAGGAAACTCATGGGATACCTTTTCATCACCTTTTTCCTTGTTGTTTTTCATGAATTTTCAAGTTGTATCACCAAGCTTTTGTAGTGGAACACATATTTTCATTTATGATGGTCATTATGGTGGTTGATGACCAACATAAACAAATCTTTTTGTTCTTCTTGTTTTTGGTTTCTAGTCAAGGTGATCTAAGATTTAAGTTACATTATTATAAGGTTTTGCTACTTTCATTGTGATCATTATCATGGTGGTCATTAAAGCTTTCACTGTGGTGGTCATCATGTGTTGCAAATATGTTTTTCTCTCTTCGACACCCTTTCACAAGTTTAAGGTATAAGGTAGTTTCTTTATTTCATTTTTTTTCTTATTGTTTTAAGTTTATGGTCAAGGTGATTTAAGGTTTAATTTACATTGCTTAGAAAAGGTTTTGTTGTTTTCATTGTTATCATCATTGTGATTATCATTTGACCCAATGAGTTTTCATTTAATCATCTAAGCAATGGTCATCTTGTTGGTTGTCAAATGTTACGGGTACATTTTTTTCTCTTCAACATTTTGTAAAAAAATATTCATTAGTTTTTTGCATTAATGGGGTTTTTTCTGTGTTTAGTTGCTTCTAGTAACACTTTGTGTGGATGCAGATGTCATTGAATTCCCATAAGTGTACTAAGCTCCTTATCCATTTTTTTATAGGTTAATTTAATGTCGCAACCCCACCTTGGCCAAGTGTGGGGGTGAAGCCCAACACTTGGAAAAGTTGGAGGTTTGGAGTCCTTCGGGACTCCCGAATGTTCAGGGCTCGACAGCAAGGCCCAAAACACCTCGCATTGGGGTGTTCTTGGTGTCATTGGAAAGGTCTTGAAACGTAGATATCGAAAATGGCCTCGCATTGGCCATTCGGACATCTGCAGCCCAAGGTATGGGCAAAAGAAGGGCCGAGAGTCAAACTGGCAATTTGACTCCCGACCACTAAAAGTCGGGAATCGACCTCTTCCCGACGTCTCCTTGAAGAGTGCGACACGGCGTTGGAAAGCTCTCGACGAGAACTACAACTTTGATTCAGGACTTGTCCCGATCCAAGTTCGAGGAGAGGAATTATGGCCGTTCAAAGTTCCGGGAGTCCAGCCGGGACACTTTTGGGACTCCATCTCGGGAGTCCCAACAAAATGTGCCATTCGGATGTAGCCTCTGCGACCAGCCGCAGAAAATATTATATGGGGGAAGGTGGTGGCTTCCCCCGAGTTCGGGCCGTGGTGAGTCTTGTGTGTCCAAGTGCCCGTGACAAGTCCCAACACCCAAGGGTGTCCCGAATGCTAAATTAACTCGATTTGGTTGCTTTTTGGATGCAGATTCACACGAGCTAAGCTAGTCCCTCTTCCTAGTCTAATCCCTGGGCTCCCAACTCGACCCTCTACCCCTTTTTAGAGTTGGAAGCCGGGAGAGTGTTACCAAGTCTCAACTTTCCGCAACTTGACTTTGTGAAACCCTCAAGTGGGTTTCACCCCGTGACTTGGGAGCGCGTCATTTAAACCCTAAACCAAAAAATCTTTTCAAAATTCTATCATCATATGTTACAATTGTTGTCTTTTGAAAAACATTTATCATATGTAGGACTTTAGGACTCAAGAAGTCAATGTTGTTTTGTTTTACAATTCATATGTTGTTGGAATCATATGTGTTTTGAATTTCTTTGATTTGTATCTATGTCAAGTCCATTTTCTTATCATTCTCATGTGTATTTGAAGAAATTTGGTCATTGGGAATTTGTAATGTTGGAGTCATATGTTTGTTCAACTAAATTAATGGTTTGTTTGATGATCTATCTAATGTCAAATGCACAAAAGCCCAATTTTGAGGAAACATGTTGCATATAATTGTTGCAAAGTTAATAGGTGTAATTCCATTGTTTCAAATAGAAACATATTTGAAAAAAAATTATTTGTTTTGTAATTGCTTTTGTAATTGTAATGACCAATTTTTTTCTTTTTGATAATCTAGTCCCTAAAACCTAACCACTACCCAAACCAACCCCTTGTCAAAAAAACCTAAACCCTAATACCCAAGAACCCCCCATGTTTGATAAAAACCATTAAACTTAACTGAAGGTTCTAGATTTTTTAAAAAAATTCAAAACCTTATTTGGAAATTCCTCCAAAACAAATTAATAAGAGGGAGTTCACCAACCCTAGAAGTTTTCCAAAAAATAGAAAATTGCCTAACATTGGTTCAAACCAGTCTTGGGTGGTTCTTGACTTTTACGAAGAACCTTTGATTCCAATTTGAAATAATAAATTAAAATGGTTCTGGTTTTGGTTTCAATTATTCAAAAATGTAAATTTTGATTTTAGTTCTAAGTTCAGAAAAAAATTTCAATTTTGAAAGTTGAACTTGGCTCCAATCTAGTTTAGGTAACTTATACTAGAAGTTACAATTAATCATCAAAGCACTTGTTTCTTCAAATATCTTGGTTTGAGTTCCACAGATAAATGGAATCTAAAATCTAATTCTTCAAAAACATAAATTTTAGTTCTAGTTTTACAACCAATTTCAAAAATTATACCTAACTCAATTTTTTACTAATCAAAACAAGAACCAACAATCATTGTGATATGTTAAATACTCCCACTCCAACTATGTCAACCATTGTTTTGGAACACCTTGCCCCACACCGGAGTTTCCACCTACCAAGGGGGGCCCTACCTCATGCAATTTGTAGAATGTTGTTGAGCATCATCCCCAACCTTTGTCATGAACTATGTCAAATCAATTGAAATCTTTCTTTGCAGAACACTTTCAATGTTTTGAATGAATTTTTCACCTGCAAAAAGGTTTGAAATTTAGCTTAAAATAGAGTCTTCAAGGTTTTTGATTTTCGACTCACAAAGACCAAGATTACAGGTGTAGTAGAACCACAACAAGACTACAAACATTTTTAAAGTCTAAATTAAACAATTTGTGATAAGGTTTATGGCCAACCCACAACCACCCATTTGATGCAAATCAACACAACAAGTAGCCATGGCTTGCAATTTTTCTTGTAGTGAACTTGAGTTCATGGTTATTTTTTAAAAATTTGTTTTTTGTTTCAAATTCCATCTACAAAACAAGATTCTTTGTTTGAGATAAATTAGGAAATCAATTTCCTCATTCCATGCTTGTAAGAAAGCTATTGAGGGATGCATTAGTCTTTTGATGTGTCATTTTTATTTTTTTGCAAAACCTTTGTTTCTCAAAGTTTTGAATCTTCAAAGCAAATTTTGATTGATGCATATTCGACATTGAGGCTTCCATTCGACCTCTCTTGCTATTGATCAAAAGTAGGGATTTGGGTTGAAGATAATTTCCAATTGTAATTCACAATGCAATGTATGCCTTGAAGTTCTTTCCCAACTATCCCTAAACACATTGGTGTAAAATCTAAATTCAACCTAGATTCCAATTGTCAATATTCTTCTTTAAAATTGAAGGTAGAGAACCAAAGTGGTAGATCATTTGCGGGACTATAAAGTTTGATTCTTGTAATGGCATGCCAAGATTACAAAGTTTTTATGGATGCTACAATATCCCTGGATGAACTATTTGTTGCTTCTAAAGAAAGGGATTTATCTCGAGCTTTGAAGTAGACAATGCAACCTCCTCCTAGACCATTTCAGAAGCCCTGATATTAGGTGGCTTCTTCATGTTACAACCAGGTATGGCCTCTATAACCATACTGAAATTGCAGTTATTCCATGAGATTGGCTCCAAGATTTTGTTCAAGGGAAACAAAACAATCATGGGTTCCCTAACAAATTTACAAAGACAAAAGATTTTGAACACAAAATTTGTAATCACCCAAAGACATTGACACACCCTAAAGAAAATTCTGGGATAATTGTCACTCCAAACCATGTATCCACCCAACACCAGTCCAAACTAGGAACAATCACAATATGAAATGTTCCATATGGTTCTCAAAATATGGTCTCACAATGAGAGGCCCATTATGGAAGGTTTAAACCCAGGGTCTTTTTTATTCAATTTTGTGATATTGAAAATTTGGTGAATTTTTCCAAAAATTAGTCAAATTTACACTAGAAAGATGAAAATTTCCAAAGAAATCTTAATTTGTTTCTCACAAATCGACTAAATTTGTGGGGTAAAAATAAAAACCTTGTTCTAACTAGCAGCAGTTAAATAAAAAAATGTTCCATGAAGTTCCCAAAAACTGTACTCACAACTGACAGTAACACAGTAAGCATTCTCAAGATGTGGAACCAAACGCAAAGTTCTAAATCGTTAGTCTCCCTTTTCAGGCGGAGCCAACAAAGAGAGCAAGACCTTGAATCAGAAAAATAATCAAGAAAAAGCAGGGTTTTGTTTCTCAATTTTGTGATGCAGCTGAAGTGGCGATCATCCATTAGATGCTTTAGCCAGATTTGGAAAAACCCCAGAATCCTTCTATATTTTTGTCTACCTGCTGGAACTTATCATAAAAATCTGGCAATTTGAAAAAAAAAATTCCTTCAAACTGGGCCTTTTTTTCCATTTAAAATCCTTTGTATTGGTCGAAATCATATTTTTCAGGTCGACATTTGGCGAAATTTCTCAAGCAGAAAAAAAACACTAAGTAAAAGCTGCATGTGCCGATCATCACTGTTCACTCAATAGCTATGGATTGTGCGGAGAAGCGTTGGCAGAGAGAAAGGTGAAAGGAGACGGTTCGGCCGTTTCAGCTCAGCCTACAACCCCCCTCCTCTCTCTCTCTCTCTCTCTCTCTCTCTCTCTCTCTCCACTCAGCCAAGCTTTCACGGTTAGCCTAACCGAGGCTCGCTAGGAGCTGTAGATCCTGGAGGAGACAGGGGCTGGTAGATCCAAATTTTCACGGCCCGAGTTTCGACTGCACCCTGTTAGTTAGTGTGGTGGATTGATGAGCAGTGTTAAAACGTCGACCCTGCTCCTGAACCATTTTTGTGAAGCTTGGTAATCTCAGTTATCCAGATTGAATATTATACTGTACAAAGATCAGTTGTGGCTGATCAGAGAGAAATTTACTCATCCATGGGTTGGCTCCAACAGTCTCGAGTCTCAAGAGAGAAACGCTAGGGAAACCCTTTCACATGTGAATCCTCCTCTAAAATCTCGCTGGCAACAGGTACGATTAAGAAGAAACAAACCAAAAAAAGGGTTTGACAGGAAGAATCAGAATCAAAATTTACTTGGAGTTTACTAAGTACTACTTCCATTTGTATTGAAGAGTAAAGTGTATTAACTGGGTGACCATGATGTCGGAAGTACTTCTTGAACAAGTTCTGTAGAATAGCCAGCCTCCATCGTGAGGAAAAAAAAATAAAACTAAAATTCCAGGTCTGAAACCAATCAAGAATTCACCCTCGAATGCATGAGTTCGACAATTGGGAGCAATCTGAAACAATGCAGCATCCGTCTGATTAATCCCGAGTGTGGAAAAGATTTTTTTTATTCTTGGGTGTTTCCTCCTAAATGCCGTCATTAGAACTGGATTTCTCCCAGCAGGATGGATATACAAGCTCTACTGCCTGCAGCTGAACTTGGGAAATCATGAAGTTCATCAATAAGATGAAACACCCAAGTCTCAAAGATAAATCTTTGAGAACTTTTCAAACCAGAATTCGTGATCTCAAGCAATTACAGCCCTGGGTGATCTCATTCTCAACACAGTAGTTACATATATCAAACTCATAAATTTTTTATATGCATATTTATTTTTCTCATATATGTGACATGAAATGCACTGCTGTTGCAGAGAGAAGAATTGCAGCTCAGAGCAAGAAGTCGAGACCACGGTGCAGAGACTTCTCATGTCGATGGAGATCTATTACAGTTTTCGACGACTTGTTACAAGAGATTTTACACATGAGCATGCAGTATGAACTCATGAATTCAAACGGCAGGTTACAACACAAAACACAACTTAGTCTACCTGGTCAGGAGTCTTGAATAATTTGTGCAACAATCTGAAGCGTCGTGATGATCTGTAAATTCATGCTCCTCTCTCTAGCTATTCATGAGGAGGCACAACGTCTATGCTGCAGCGTCTAGACTGTTTTGGTAAATGTACATGGAATCTTAAGCCTGGAGGTTCTTGAGAGAGATCGAGGATCTAGTAGTACTACTTAGATCGATCTAGTCTACTTGAATCCTGAAGTAAGTTTTGATCCATTTTCATACTAGGCCGGGGGGGGCAATCTTGAGTTCACTAGGATCATTGCAGAAAAAATGCCGTACCGGCAATCGGAGAATCATGGAGGCCACCGTAAGACATTGGCGATTCCAGCAAGCATTGATGGTGATGGGTCAGGGTGGGGGAAGTTGGAATATCTGCATGAGGAGAAGAGGCTGCCTGAAAGAATGATCATGATCCGTGTCTCCTCCTCCTCCTCCTCCTCCATGAATCATCCTGCAGCTTATAATAGAAAGCTAGCACTACAAGTACTGCTCTTTGTAGTTTTGCAGATCATGGCTATGCTAGGAGCAACGGAGTCGGCAGCAACAGTGAGCTTCAATTACAGTGACGCTCTCGCCAAGTCCATTCTGTTTTACGAGGGTCAGCGATCCGGGAAGCTACCTCCTGACCAACGCATGACTTGGAGGGGGGATTCAGCACTCAACGATGGCAACGTCTCCCATGTAAATATTCGCAACATTGCAATTCCCTTCACCCAGCAGGAGCTTCTCTAGCTCCTCCTGCTCTTGATGTCAAAATCGCCAATTTTCTTTGTATATATCGATCTCTTGCTTTTCTTCCGTAATTTCTCCAATTTCAGAGAGAAATTACTGAGAGTCGAGCTCTTGTCAATATTTTCTTCATGGAGATCTGCAAGCAGTTAGCCACGATCAATTCCTCCAGATCTCACCTCGGTCACCAAAAGACGAGTTCAATTCTCGGGTCTGCCATGAGATCTAGATCATATTATGTTGTGCAGGTGGATTTGAGTGGCGGCTACTATGATGCTGGAGACAATGTCAAGTACCAGTTTCCTATGGCATTCACTATCACCTTGCTGTCTTGGAGTGTGATCGAGTATGAAAGAGAGCTCGTGAGTGCAGGACAGATGCAGTACGCTCAGCAAGCCATCAAATGGGGAACCGATTACTTTCTCAAGGCGATCACGGGGCCGACCCAAATCTGGGTACAGGTCAGAACACTCGAAGCTTGCACGTGCTCATTTCCATTGCTCCATCCATCGATCCCTCCATCATCATCATAGTTGCTTGCAGACCAAATACAGATTTCCAACAACATCATGTCCTTGAGCTCACAGTTCTTGGGAGAGATTGATCGCAAAATGCAGATTTTCCAACTGTTATGATCAGATCAGATGCAGCTCGATGATCATCATCATCGATGCTAGAGAAAACATGGTGCAGGCATCTAGAAACCTTACTGTAGCTAGGCTACCCTGCTCATGGGTACTAGTACGTCATACACAGTCTACTACCGACGGCTTTGATGAATATTTCTTGGAGTCCCTCTAGAGGATCATCTTGTGGGAAAATTTGCTGGTGATCTGAAATATAATTTCAGGTGGGGGATCCTAACACCGATCACAATTGTTGGGAGCGGCCAGAGGACATGGACACGTCGCGGATCACGTACCAGATCAATTCCAACTCACCGGGTACAGAGGTAGCTGCGGAGACGGCCGCCGCTCTAGCTGCAGCTTCCATTGTGTTCGCGAATACTGACCCCATCTACGCCGAAAAGCTTCTCGACACTGCCATGACAGTAAGCACACATGCACACACGCACCCACTTCTTGCCCTAACTAGCTAGCTCGCTCTTTGGTGCTAGATTTAGATCATCAGCATGATCAAGCACAAGGACCCAAGTTTTCTTTTCTTTTTTGCAGATTGTAGGACATCTTTCACTATCATCACGGCTTGCCATTGATCTCGAAGCTAGCTCGCCTATTCTAGAAGTCCAGACTTAGCGATAATATCCTTGCAAGGTATACACTCTTAGAACTGCAAGATGATCTGAATCCCTCATGAGGTTCAAGATAATAAACACTTTTCTGTGGACGTGAACACAGGTATTCGATTTCGCGGATGGCTATCGAGGCACGTTCACGGGAGCTTGTCCTTTCTACTGTTCCGCCTCAGGCTACAATGTACATACCTGATCATATATACTCTTCAGCGCCGGCTCTTGAGAATATGTTTAGGATCTGGCTGCATCTGAGCATCTGAGACAGTTGGTCCTACAATACTAGTAGCATTTATACTTTACATACTATAATACTGGAACCAGAAGTGCCCCAAAGGCAGTCATCTTAGTGTGCTTTCACATGTCTCTCCGTTTCCCTGTAAAAAGATCACTAGTCCCAAGATACATAGCTCACAACTACAACACAGAAGTTCCTTTAAAGCATTCCTGAAGGGACGGTTGGTTGGGTGACATCATCAGGATCCATGCAAGCATAAAAGAACAAAAACATGCAAGTTTAGATCAGAGACTTGAGAATCCAAGAAGCTGAAGAGCTTGGGTGGATCCAAAATATAAGGCTTTCATATATGCTAGCTGATCTTGAAGTCTCTGAGCATGATGATCACAACGAACTTTGTCCTGAATCATGATTCTTGTGGTTCATGGTGAAAATCACATTGATGATACATGGATCTGCTGCATGAAAGTTCTCTTTTGGTCCTGCAGGATGAGCTTCTGTGGGGAGCTGCGTGGCTGTTCAAGGCTTCCAATGACACTGCATACCTCCAGTATGTGGTGAACAACAGAGGCTTGAGCAGTGAGATGAATGAGTTCAGTTGGGATAACAAGAATGCAGGAGCCCAAATCCTTCTTTCGAAGGTATAGTCTACACACAAACAAAGAACATATGTCAATGAGCCTGGAATGACCTTCCAAAGCACTTTTTTCCCACACTACAATTTGCTGCACACACCATGATGCATGAGGTCATTCTTGCAACTTTGTGCAAGCTTTAAACTGAAAGTAGCTAGTTAATAGTCTTGAACCCTCAATTTCTGTTGTTGCAGTCCTAAGTCTGGTGCAAAATTACTAGAGTTTTCCCTCATCACCAGAAATGTGTGAAAGAAAATATTGCTTCAAAGAATCTGATGCAGAGTACAAGGATTCAATTCATACATACCTGCGCAATCAGTCAGTGTTACAGATGCAACTTGCAAGACAATCTGTCAAATCTTTTGAACAATTGTGGGGGCCTGGGTGATCATGCAGATGTATTTCTCAGGGCAGACTGAACTAGAAAGCTATTCTAGGCAGGCAGCATCCTTTGTGTGTCATGTCCTCCCCAACAACCCCTGGAGTCAAGTGTCTTACACTCCAGGTGAGAGCTTGTGTAGACTGTTTTCACCCCATCCAAAATCCAGATCTCTAGCCTCTCCAATGCTAAAGCTACCACCCATGATCAATTTGGTCCAAGCCAAATGTTGAAGATGTGAAAAAGTCGATATCATGCATGCATTCTTTTAGTCAAACCCCCATTGTCAAATTCCACTCCGCAGTTGACTTACACCCTAGTTATGACCACTTACAAAGAGCATTCATCAAGCTGTCTTTTTAACATCAGTTGGGTGCACACATAAATCTTTCTTTTTAACACCAGTTTGGGTGCGCCTCTGGAGTCATTTTTGCAGGTCTGTGTCTTTGGTTGTTGGCAGAGATTTGGTGAGCAAGCATGGGGTAGTTGTCACTGCAATGGATTTGAAAAACAAGATTCAGAAAATATGGGTTATGACTGAATTTTTTTCTTTGACACTTGAAACCAACAAAATCAATATTCTCAAGCAGATGTCATCATTTCTCAAAAGAAAACATCAATTTTGAGAATCATCACTACAGGGGTTGCACCATCAGATAGGAAGACTTGTCCCTTAGGGTTAATACTGGGACTCATGATTCATCATCAGTAACAGGTGGTACTAGTAGTTCAGTATTTGTGCAACAGTTTTTGATGCATCCACTGTTTTGTGACAATTTTACAGGAGGTTTGCTGTATGTGCGGGATGGTGCAAACACCCAGTATGTCACAGGCTCATCCTTTTTGATTGCTGTATTTGCTGATTACCTCACATTGGCCGGTGACTTGCTTTCATGTGGAGATACTTCCTTCACTCCTCGTGAGCTGCTGTCACACTCCAAAGGCCAGGTACTTCTTCACTACAAATTTGTTGTAGCCACTGTGTTATCAGAACATCTTATAATGACATGGGAAGTTTTTCTCAAAGAGGTTTAGTAGCAAATTTAAACAGCAAAAGATACTTGCCTGAAGGTAGAATCATCCAACCACACATTTCAAAGTGGCAGTGCTCAAAGAAACTGGATTGTATGAGCAATCAGTGCCTCCAACACAGATTACTTGTACCTGAAAATATGATGTCAATGGCAACTCTGCAGTTAGAGGAAGTCTTACAAAATTTGAAGGTTGTACTGCATCAACTGAGAATTACTAATTCCAATGAGAAAAGCCTAATACTTCAATTGTAATGGTCCTAAACTGTTTGATGATCCAAATCCTCAAAAACTAATTGAAAAACTGTGATCCTATCCCACTTTCCTGTCAATTTATCAGTGGACAGTACAGTCATCTACAATGACTCTAGATGTCTCTTTTGATATGCTGTACCCAATTAGGCCAAATCCTCTACTGGATTTCAGGAAACCTTGGCCAGATCACAGCAGGTTTTCAAAAGAGCAAACAAATAAACAAACATACTACACAGACAGCACTCCATTGTCTCATGATGGACATGACCAATTAGGCTGACCACCACCAAAACTCACAAAAGAAGACAAACAGAGTTGGAGCCTTAGCTATGGCTCCAACAACCTGTGAAACTTAGTCATGATGCCAAATCTCACACTAGGACAGAAGTTTCAAGCCCACAGGATGCTTGATCCTTGGGTACACCATACCATTCTTCATGTGTATCATCACACCACTGATGTTCAAAGATATGTTCAATGATACAGGTGGACTACATCTTGGGAAACAATCCAGAAAATATGTCATACATGGCAGGCTTTGGCACAAGATATCCAAATCAAGTTCACCATCGCAGTGCATCCATTCCTTCGATACATACAAGTCCAACCCGAGTGGTATGTGGAGAAGGATTTGTGTCCTGGTTTCCAAGTTCCAATCCAAATCCCAATGTATTGACTGGGGCAATTGTTGGTGGACCAAACCGAAATGACGTCTTTGATGATTCGAGGAGAGATTCATCATGTACAGAGCCAACCACCTACATCAACTCTGGAATGGTAGGCCTTCTTGCAAAATTGTCAAGCCAACGTAATTAGCACACTCCTGGAAGCCTATGAATTTTGAAGAGCTGATACAAAAGGATTGCAGAACTCAGAGAGGATCTCAATAAAGAGATCTACAATTAGCAAGAGAAATTACTACTCTCAAATTTGTTGTTGTGTATCAGTCCATGAAAATTATGACCACTATTCGATGTTGGTACTTATACTAGATACTAATAAGTCATGGAATTTGCTGATGTCCAGAAGTTGAATATTGAGAGTCTTTCAATCATTGTGTCATCTGTTGTGACCATGATGCAATCCAACTGGCCCCATAGATCCAACAAAGAATTCCCAATTGAAGCTTGTCACAAACAATCATCTGAATATGATGAAATGATGTTTATGGCCACAGACATAAACTCTTATTAGGGTTGGGGTTTTCTAGGGTTCACTTCACAATTTCATGAAATGGAGAGAAATAACCTTGTCCCCCGCCCCCCCCGCCCCCCCCGCCCCCCCGCCCCCACACTGCATAATATATCCATAGATCATTGTTGATTGTGAAGCAAGGTCTCAAAAGAATTTCAACAAGTCTCTCTCATTTTCTGTAGAGAGAGATATCCCCTGAATTTTTTTCCATCAATTCAAGGAACAAGATCCCCATTTCTTTGACTCTTAGAAACAAACAAAGATAAAGATAATGAAAAAGAAGGGGGGAAAGAGGGGGAAAAAAATCCCTCTGATTCAAGCAATGATACTACTAGTCCTTAAACCAAACATGCTGCTGTCGTCAAAACCTCACCATCCAAAGACGTACAACCAAAGATTTGTTACGATACTCTCTCCTCAACGCCATGACTCTCCAACAACACAATGCAAATGCGTAGGAAAAGCGTAGGTTTAGTGTAAGCATTTACTTACAAGGTTGAAAATCAGTAACAAAGAAGGAAGGATGTGGAATTCTTATAACCTTCCCGCATGTATAATCGCCATCGTCGTCACACACGCACTCTCTCGCTCTCTCCCCCCCCACCCTTCTTCTCCGTCGTCTTCATCACAAGCGCGTCCCAAGACTCCCTTGATTGCCAGAGCACACGCTAATAAATGCCAGAACATGTAGCGTGATCCCAAGTATCCCGTATATTTAACCTCCTCGTGTAAAGGTCGCCCATCCCAAAACTATTCCGCTTGTTCTGCGATGAACTTCAAAGTTCTTTTGGAACACAGTTGTGAAAAAAACATTTTAAAAATCTTAAAATTCCAGTGATCTTAATCAATTCGAATTGGACTATCCAAAATGAGTGTTTTGATGATTGTCATTGTGACAATTCCAAAGTCATTCCAAATTATAATTTGTCGTAAATCAAATTCCATTTTGAAATCATTTTTATTTATTTTTTGGTCTAGTTGTATTTTGTTGTTTGTCTTGCACTCTTTTAAACAAACCTTTTCAATGTGTTTTTTTAAATTTTTGTTTGTTTGTATTTTATTCTGAACTTTTTAATGAATTGGACTTTCATTAACATTTTGCATAGCAAATCAAAAATGTAAAAAGACATTAATGAAACAAATGACATATAGTGAAATTTATATAATATTATTTTTTAGAAAGAGAAAATTAATGACAACAAAATATTATGTTCAAACAAAACAATTTAATCATCATCATTGGTAGTGTGAAGCTGTTTACTGTTTACAATTTTACGTATGTTTGGGGCTAGAGAGTCTATTAGACGAAAGCTAGATCATGGAGGACAAATTGTTTTTTGGTACTAGCAGCATGCCACAAACTTGGCCAGGGCGACCATGTTCGTAATCTGCATGAGCTCAGCAAGAGTGTTCGTGTGGATGAGGGGCAAGGCCGAACAAAAGCGTTCCCTAACTTTCTGTGTATGTGGACAGATAAGGAGCAGGTGTTGTTCATCCTTTACCTTCCCTAAATCGTAGCCTTGACAAAGCCTTTTAGCGTATGGCACGCCCTTCCACGCACTTACCACTACGTCAAGCTACATGTTGCCACATCGAAACCGGGCCAAAGCTTTCCGCAACTGAACACAGTTGATGTCACACAAGTAGCTTTTGCTCTCGTATGACATACCTTTAAAGCGCAAGTATTTTGTCTATACGCTGGTCCCAATTTTATAGTTGGTAAAAAGCTTTTCAATGAAAGCCAGCCGCATATTATCCTTCACCTTTTTTACACTCAACATTGTGTGGGGAAAACCTGAAGGGGGTGGAGCCCCAACCTCTTGAGTTCCCACCCTTACGTTGTGCGTGTTGCACCAAGGTACTTGGCTCTCCACCCAACCTTTTACCTTGTTAGACGGGTCGGATGTATGTGCGTTGTCTCAGAAACCGTTCCTAGTAGCGATTGAGTAGTCCCCGCCTAGAATGCAAAGGTCGTTGCAAGCTAAGGTGCCATTCCTAGCGGTGGTTGAACAATAGGCAAAAAACCTACCACCTCTTAGGGTTGATTTTAGAGTAGCCATTTTTTCATGAATCCAGTCTAACATTTTTTTCCCATAACAAGCAAAGCGAGCTGGGCTTCCCATGCCTTTCCCAAGATGTGGTCTTTAGTGACCATGTTCACACGGTTGTAATATAGTAACATTTGTCCCCATGCAAAGTGTTCAAAACGGAATTTGCCAAATTCTGCCAACACGATGGATGTGCTGGTTATTTTTCACACCTGAGCAGGGACTTGAGGAACCCTCGGTACACCATTTCAATAACCTCTATTTTCTTGGAATCCACCCAAACCTCACAAGCATAGCTTGATATGGAACACACCAACGTATTGAAGAGGTCATAACGTAGCTTAATGTCCATAATATGTAGCTCTGCATAGCGGCGATTTAATGCGAACAACGAACGCCTACTAACAATTGGTAGATGTTCCACTGCATTATCCAAGTTCGAAGTGGTCTCAAACAAGATCCCCAGGTATTTGAAGCTCTACAAATGTTCAATAACGTCACCTTCAAACAAAAACTCTTGGCATGGGTTAACAAAGTTGAACACCATGACTTTTGTTTTTTTCCGTTCACTATAAGTCCACGTTCAGCACAAAATTGCTAGAGTGCGTCTAATTGTTGTTACAATCCCACCTTTGACTCTAACATCAAAATGAGGTCATTTGCAAAAAATAACAGCCATGCATGCACATCTGCTAGGGCCAGTGCATCGCATTCTCTACCATCCAAGCACCTTTTTAGGGCATCCAAATATAGCCCAAATAGTAAGAGGCTAAGAGGACAACCTTGTTTCACACCTTGTTGGCACCTAGAGCTAGAGGTGACACCTTCACTTGGGTGGTTGATGCGTATGGTATCCTTGGCATACATCGTCTACAGGCATCGCAAGAAGTATCCCTCCACCCCAAAGCCAACCAACACTTGCCACAACACGTCACGCAGCACAATATCAAACACCTTTTTGAAGTCCAAAAAATAGAAATAGAATGGTTTTGTTTTTGCTTTGCTTTCTTCTATCAAAATTTGTAAATGAAAAGTTCATCAATAGTGCCGTAATCTTTGTGAAACCCAACTTGACCCTCAGCATGCTTCAGCCCACTCGTTTAACCTTTTGTCAAAGATCATAGCAAACAACTTTGCTAAGATAGGCCCAACCGTTATCCCCCTATAGTCGTCAAATTCGAAGGCATCACCCCTTTTAAAGAGCGCATGGACCACCCTAATGGAAAGGGCTTTTGGAAAACCTACTATTAGAAAACAGTTGAACGTTGTCAATAGTGGCATGTGTAATACTCTCTCGCATCTAGAATGAATTCAACTTTCATACCATCCAAATCGGCGGCCTTGTTCCTTTGTAATTTTTTTAGCGCTTGAAGCAGCTCAACAAGTGTGATATCTATGTTCAGGGTGTGGCTACTTGGAGGTTTGGTCACCTAAGCCGAATGATCAATTTGTTACTGTATGGGTGGCGAAGACTAATCAACTAACCTACGGAAGCCTTCCAAAAACATAGCTACACTGATTTTGTCCACAATGGGTGCCCTTAGTCGGTACTTTTTCCAAAACAAAAATGCATCCATTGACGCCCCCCCTGGCTCCTTGATAAATTCTCAATGTGAATCTGAAGTGAAAATAATGGAAGAGCAAGGAGTAGGGGCACGCTCCCTGGTTCGTAGCACTTTGAAGGGTAGAGGGGCGTGCTAAAGCTCTAAGATGGGACTAAGAAGAATGACAAGCACTTAATCACTCTCTCGGATTTGCACAAAACCAAACAACAAGTTGATTAATGCATAGTTGGAGCACTTTTGGTGCTAGGACAAGCCATGGGCAAACTCAGACTCACAAGATTCACCACGGCCCAAACTTGGGGGAAGCCACCACCTTCTCCCTTATAGTATACTTTGTGCCTCTCCAGGAGGCCCACATCCAAATGGTTTTTTTATCCCTTGGGAGTCCCGAAATTGCCAAAGTTGGGACTCCTGCAACTTTGGGGCCCCATAACTTTGTGTGTAAACCTCCGATTGAAATGAAGTCTAAAACAAAGTTGTAGCCCTCGTCGAGAGCTTTCTAATGTTATGTCGCACGTCACCTACATGCAAGGAAATCGTGGTGATTCCTAACTTTTAATGGTCAGGAGTCAAATTGCCAATTTGACTCCCGGCCTTTCTTTCGGCCATTATTTGTGTTTTAGATGTCCAAATGAGCAATGCAAGCCCATTTTAAACATCTACGCTTGAATAGTTTTTCAATGATATTTGAGCTCTTATAGTTTCCCAGAAAATTCTTTTCCTTTTTAATAAATTTTTAAGTTTACTTTCTTGATGTTTAGCAGTGTGCAAATCGGGGTTAGCTTTTAACCAAAGCCTCATCTCACGTTTCACTATACGACAGTCAACGTCAAACCAGGGTTTATGGTAGTGTCTCTCTTTGCAGCTCCTTTTCAAAGGTTTGTTGCTAAAAGTAAACTTGTTGCAACACCCACACATTGTTGCAGTAGGTCAGCTATCCCATCTACCCCCAGATGCCCAATCAAGTTAGCAACCGACAAGTTTCCAAGACTTGCTACTAGGGTAAGTTGATAATTTTCAGCTTTCAATTTATCATACTTGAACCTAGGCAAAAAAAATTTGGTTACAACCATATGTAGACCCCATTGCGCAGTAACGGGTGTCATTTATTATCACCTCGAGGTGTGTAGCAGCTTGCCAAATTGTAGGAGAGCTAACAATATAATCAACAGTGTTGCGCTCTCCATTTGCCAAGCAAATGAACTCCCCTAATTCGTCACCAGGTGTTCGACCATTGAGGATGAACAACCCAACATCACAACATAGGTCCAAGAGCTCATGACCTTAGTTGCCAACACTAGCATCATAGTTTGTTTAGCCATAACACTTGGTTGTTCAATCTCAACGAACTCAAGTGCCTGTAATAGTTCACAAAGGTCGCTATTGTTAATGGTATCTGGTAGTGATGTAGTATGCACATTAAAATCCCTTCCCAATAGTACTATGCCCCCTAGAGTTTGAACTTCAACAATATTTGCTGCCAGGTTTTGGAACAAAGATTCATTCTCGTGTTTGGAGCTAACAAGGGCAACGTACACCACGCAGACAAACGAGTCAAGGGCAACGCCCCTGCTGACCCATATCCATAAATAAGAATCGTGGCTTCCTTCCTTCCATTGTGACAAGTTTGGGCTAAGGTGGCTATGAAAGTAAGTAACAACCCCCTCATTATGTTTTATCGTGTTTGTTTTTCCTTATTACATAGTGCATGCTACCACAAGTAAATCACACCCTTCAACATGTGGCAAATGTTGGCCTGGGAAGTGCCAAGTTTCGGTTAATAAGACGAGGTTAGCACCTTGAAACAACTCTAGTATTTGCACCCTCGTTTCTAGTTTATTTACACTACCCTCATTGTCGCAACCCTAGCTTTGGGCTCGTGACCAAGGCAAAGGGGGTTGCAAGGTTATGGGCCAAGAAAGAGGAAGCCCGGGAGTCAAGGTAAAGGCATTGCAAGGTTGCGAGCCAAAAGGAAGTCCAGGAGTTAAGGCAAGAGAAAGCCCAGGAACCAAGGCAAGAAGAAGCTCGGGAGTCACATCACATACTCCCGGGAATGTAAGAAAGTGTGAGGGAGTATGAGAGAGTGAACACTCACACTCCCAAGGTAACTCCCACTTTGGGAGATGGAGTCCCGGTGGACTCCCGAAACTTCAGAGAGCGATTGCAGGGGTCAAACTTCAATTTTTTGTGGCGTTCTTTATATCATTGGAAAGCTCTTGGAGCGTAGATGTCTAAAATGGACTCGCATTGCTCATTTAGAATCTGAAACACAAGTTATGGCCAAAAGAAAGGCCAGGAGTCGAATTGCCAGTTTGACTCCCGACCACAAAAAGTTAGGAATCGACCCGATTTACTTAGCTGCAGGGGTCGTGCCACATATTGTTGGAAAGCTCTCGAAGAGAATTATAACTTTGCTTTAGACCGCATCTCGATCCGAGGTCTACTTGCAAAGTTATGGGGCTCCAAAGTCGCAAGAGTCCCATTTGGCGCGATTTCGGGACTCCCATTCGAGAGTCCCGGGAAAAATAGCCATTTGGATGTAGCCTCCGTGGAGAGCTGCAGAGTATATTATAAGGGGGAAGGTGGTGGCTTCCCCCAAGTCCGGACCGTGGTGAGTCTTGTGTGTCCATGTTGCCCGTGGCTGGTCCCAGCACCAAGGGTGCTCTAACTATGCACTAATCACCTTGTGTGGGTTGTGTGCAGGCCCGTGTGAGTGAGTGAAGCTTGTCAACTCTTCCTAGTCCCATCCCGGAGCTCCAACACGCCCTTCTACCCTTCAAAATGTTGTGAGCTAGGGAGCGTGCTCCGACTCTTCTTTTTTCCGTTGTTTTCCTATTTGGGCTCACATTTGAGCCCTTTGAGGAGTTGGGAGTGCGTCACTCATCCATGTTCCATAATATTATGCATATGTCTTTATGATCCTTGTGCCACTAGGAGGGCGGGCAAATTTAAATGTCGTCGATGAAGAGCTTGGCTACACGCCAAAAGGCGTGTTTGCCTGTCGCCTTGGCCTCCTTGAATAGTGGCCATAGCTCCAACTTGCGCGCTTGCTGTGTGGGCGTGAAGTCTTCATCCAAGCCTAACTTGGTCCCTGCCAAGCCCTTGCGCTATCACAACATGGCCTGACAATCTTCGCTCGTTGTGAATTTGAATAGCACCGCGCCGAGGCACACACCTACCACTAGGGCAAAGGCTCATGCAGTCGCAGGTTATTGCTGCATGGCAATGACAACCTTGGCGCGCAACTTCATTTGGCCTTGCAACAACTCTATGTTGAATCGTTGCACCAGCTCCTTCTTAGTCTCACCCTCCTTGGCCTCAAAGGTTGTGAGGCGTAGGTTGAGCTTGCGTTCCTCTTGTTTGGGCGCGTCAGCTAGGGTCTACACAACCCGACTGACCACTTGACACACGTTCTTGGCCATCATTATGGTCGACTTGGGCTCCTATGTAGACATAACCTTGGTTATGATAGCCACAACCACCTCCCACTCCATCAGCTAATTAACCACAAGGTTGCCAGTAGAGACGTAATGTTTCCAATGGCTGCCTCCATCTTGGATAGCCGTGCGTCAACAAGTGAGTTGTCAGTCTTGAAGCTCATGACTAGTCAATGCCTAGCCAAGGTTATTTGGTAGACCGCTAGGGGTGCATTGTTTGGGACATTGAACCCAACGTTGTTACAGTGTGTCTTGGCAATGTCCAACATGAAAATGTCCGATGCTATAGTGAAAGGACATAACAGTAGTGCGACAATGTCTTTCAATCAATGTTTCATTGTCGCACCCCAAATCAATGTCTTTCAAAACACTAAAACATTGAAATTTTTAATTTATTTTGAAAATTTTAAATCTACTATCATTATAAAATTTGGAACTTTGAAACCCTTAAAATCACATGTTACTTACTTATAAAACCTAAAAATCTTGAAACTTCAAATTCTTAAGACTTGAAAAATCTTCAAAAGTAGTAGAATTTGAAGCCTTAAACCTTAAAGATCTTGAATTCCTCTAGGTTTTAAAGGCCTAAAAACTTCAAAGATTATTATTTTGGAAACCCTACAAGTTTAATACCCTAAGATTTATAACACTTTAAAATCTTTGGAACGCTAGAAATACTAAAACCCTAAAAACTTGAAACCGTCAAAAGTATAAAACCTTAAAAACTTCTCACAAAAAAAAAAAAAAAAAAACCCTAAAAATTTCGGACGCAAACCTGTCGCTGAACTATCGTTGGGGGCCACTAATAGCGTGGCCACCACCAGCTGGTCCTACGAGATGTTTTTCGCGCATGTAATGTATCGCGTCCTGTCGTCGCTACTAAATTCAGAAAAAATTAAACTTCTTGAAATGCTGTTGCTGTTGAGGTCGGGCCTGCCATCACCACTATCCTCGCTGCAACGCTAGAGCTCTAACTCAAAGTATGTTTGTTTAGAGAACCTAGAGCTTGCTACTAGCTATTCCCATCGTCTTCATTCCACGACCTAAAACTCCTTCTAGCAACAGTAAGCGCATTGTTGTTGTTTTTGTTTGGAAGACGACATGAAACACTAATTATATAATGGAGATAATTGAATCTAAATTCAATAAGTTTGCCTCCATTGGTCTAACAACTGCAAAATGGCAAAGGTAACTGTCACATGTGATCAAGGCCTTTCCAATGGTATCAAAAGCTAATCCAAGGGTCCCATGTTCTAGGGAGGCTTATGGTTAGGTCACATCCAACAAACACCTATTTTAATCAATGTTTTTTTTAAAAATGAATTTTGTGATGAATCCAAAGTGATGGTCATCCCTAGGAGGATTTAGCAAAATCTAACTACAGACTAGATATCAAAGTAGAAAATTTGTGTCATTATTTAATATTTTGGCTATGTATTGGAACGAATTTTCGTAGCTTTAGAATGTTTAAGTCTATGATCGTACTTATTATGCAGATACACCAAAATTTGGCCTTTTATTTTTCACCCTAAAAAACTTCTGCCAATTAAAACCCCGTAAATCTCTTCATTTCCAATTTATTCTAGTTTTTAATTTCACTATTTGGCTGAGGTTGGAGGCCAAGGGCTTATTGTTTCAAGAACGGCCCACCCCAAGGGCATTGCATGGCATAAGTCCTGACAAAGTTGGTAAAATTGTATGATAAATGAATTGGAATGAAGAATTGTAATTGCCATAGGATTTTGAGTGAACTAGGACAGATTCACTATATGAAATCATGATAAAACATGTTAACCCCGTAGTGAACGGGGACCAGTTGCTAGGACAGGTCAATTAAGCTAGTGAAACAAGATGACAATAAGTGATGCCCAAATTTAGGTGGAAATTACACCTATTAGTTAAAT
>Ga0116231_10001091_pt1 | contig 53921 bp, 26 predicted proteins | sample S1TSphgellanicum_2_FD_89695 | JGI IMG/M metagenome (GOLD analysis project Ga0116231, IMG submission 89695) | Host-associated microbial communities from peat moss isolated from Minnesota, USA - S1T2_Fd - Sphagnum magellanicum MG | ecosystem: Host-associated > Plants > Peat moss > Unclassified...
AAGCTTCTATAGTCCAATGGTAAGTAAAGGGTATTAGAAGAAAGTGTGTGGCTTGGGCCCCCCACACCAGCGCCGTCCCCCCCCCCGGCCCCGCCCCCACCCCCTCCCCTCCCCTCCCCTCCCCAAAACCCTCCTCCCCCATCCCGGGCCTGCGCGTAGAATGCAATGCAACCTAGGCAAGTGTTCACGGGACGTGTTGGTGTATCTATAAAATGAGGCCACCAGTTTGTCTGAAAGCCATCCAACAGCTTTTTGTTTTGCGCATTGAAAGCAAGCTCGATCAAGGATTTTCAGTTGAAAGAATCTACCGGTGCACTAGTCTACACTTTCTTTAAACTTGTTTTGTGGAACTACTTGGGATTTGGCACCGCGAGATCATTTTGTTTGCAGAACAAGAGTTGTCCATTCCTTGCCTGAATCTCTCCTCAAGACTTGCTGAATCATCTTCCTTCAGCTGCTTGTTCTAGTCGTAATAATAATATTCACTGCACTCCAGTTGCCTGAAGTAATTGTGAAGGTATATAGAGGAGTTCAACAGTGAGTGACATCCAGAGTGCGTTACAAGTTAGCCAAGATCCCTCGTTGTTGTGTCCAGTCTGGGAGTGCTACAAGTTTGCAATCGACTAGTTAATATTTAGACTCCGAGAGGAGTTTAGCTAGTGTGCGATTTGTTCTACAAATCCTCCCAAATATCGTGTCTCATTCTCCAGAATTGTGTTTTGGGATTTTACCATTTTCGTCCACTTAGAACTTCTGTTTTCCAGGGAGGGAATTGAACAGCTGCAGGGGACTCTCTTGAGTAGCCTGCGTTGGAACTGCTTTAGTTGACTGCTTTAGTTGAAGGAAATAGCAGAAACGGGAGAAGAATGACCACCTGACATTACGCTCAATCCTATTCCTTGAGCGGATCAGGAAGCCATCATCTCCCTTTCTAGGAGACCAATATCAGCAGGCAAAATGAGCCACTCTCAGGTAATTTATCGTCGAAGATTTGAGTGACCTGCAAGTGTCCAACAGCTTGAAATCTAGGGGATGAAGTTGATGAGCCAAATTGTTCAGAGGGGAGTCTAGTGGGAGGTTTATGAAAGCAGCTCTGCTCCAACCGCTTATGAATGTGCCCTGTGTCTAACATGCTACAAGCTGGTTGGTTGTGGAAATTGTGCAGTTTCAATACAGAAACGGTCAGCCTTACTACAACTATCCGCAATATGGCCAGGGTATGCCGGTAAGATTCTACTTCGACACTAGAAAAAAATTCTTTGCAACTGGAGTCCATTTGGGATTGAGGAAATCTTTGTGCCCTGAATGAAAGAGGAGAAGCTCTAATGTTCTCCAAACTCAGAGTCCAGCACAGAATCGAATGTGCTGCTGGTCTGTTATTAGCCAAACACTGAATGCAAATTTTGGGATTAGCTGTAACTTCATTGTAAGTTTTAGTCAGGCAGAACAGAATTCTTTATTGAAGGGAAAACCGTTCTTATAAGATTTCCGAGTTTTTAAACGGATCACAATCTTGTTGCCGAGGTTGAAAATTCCACATCTTTGATATGCCAGAAGCAGTGACTTCCCAAGTTTCCTGGTATAGAGAGTACACTGGTGTAGAGCCCTTTTCTCTCTTGACGACTGTCTATCGGATGTTATTCTAACTCACCTAGTTGGTGGCCATGGCCGTTTTTGCAGCGGATGGACTTAAAGGTCATCATGTGTTGTGACAAATGTGAAGAAAAAGTGAAGGAGGAAATCGAAGAACTCGATGGTAAGCTACTTCAAGTAACCCATGTTTTCAAATTTGCACTGAAATTCACTTGAAGTACAAGATGACTCAGGATCCAGGCATGACATGATTAACCAGAGTGCCATTAGTGGTAGGTGAAGCCCAAGAATGAGGCCCTTGTCAGAATAAGGGTACCGCCTGCAGCTGCGGCCAAGGGTAGTACTCGGATTCTGATTACGCCCTCATCCTAGGGCCTTAAAGACCGTAAAGCACCGCTAGAAATACAAAACAGGAAGAAACAACAGGAGGAAACCTTAGGTTTGTATGGACGAACATTTTAAAACTTAAGGTTCTTCCTTCAAAACATCTTCAAAACATAAGATGCTTCCCCTGGACTCCTATGAATCTTACCCTTTTAAGCTAGCCTCCAAAGTTTACACAAAGAAATTTCTAGCGGTGCTTTGCAAACTTACACAACGGACCCAGAAAACTAAGTGCCCATATTACATGTATGCAGCAGGTACTAAGTTTGGTTTGATGAATGGTACGATTTTTTGTGCTGTGCGTACAGGAGTTCAAGATGTGTTCACGGACCAGATGAGATCGAGTGTGGTGGTCTACGGCTACGCACACTCCGCAGACGTTTTGAGGAAAGCGAAGAAAGTGCACAAGAAAGCTGAACTTCATTCGGTCACTACGTCTAGCGCTCCGTATTCAGCCTATGATGCGGCCCAGCTACCGTACAGCCACAGGCGTGATTATGCTTCCTCTTACATCACACCTCGCGGCGTATCATACCCCGGAGGCTACAGCAGCAGATACGAAGACTCACTACGTCGTGACAACTACCGCTCAAGCTACATGGACAACAACAGACATGTTTATTGGCCCAATCATGACTATGAGACCAGTAGGGAGTATGTAAGATCAGCCGGCAACTCCTATTACAGACCCAGCCAGGAGTACCCATCTCGTTACGACTTCGATCCCAACTCCGTCTACTACGACTCTGACATGATCACAAACCCTAACTACTTTCAGCCTGTCAGATACTAAGAGTTGTGCCCCCTCCTACCCCCCATGTGCCAGAGCTGGGCAGACATGGATCCAGGGAATTTTGCATCTTTACCTTTTGACTCAAAAGGCCCCAAGCTCCCGGCCCATGAGTTCATTTTTTTCCCTCCTTCCTTCTTTTCTTTTCAATTTTGTGATGTACTCAGAAGTGGTGATCGTCCACAGGCTTGTGTGTGGCCTCTTGCCCTTCATGATATTACACTTGCATTTGATGTAGAGTTTGGAGTTGTATGTCAATTCTTTAAAGCTACTAATCGCAACACCAGAACCTATTCGCCAGTAATTGTCCAAACTGTTTATATGTTAGTTTCACTGTTTGGAGAATACTGCGAAATCTCAAGGAAAGATTATGATGATAAAACAATGATGACTACATGTTGTCACTAGTCACTACCGCCGTGTACTTGGTCTATTTCCCTTTTTGAGTAGGTAGATGAGACTACATGATATTGTAAAATAAAGATGTACATATTGTAACATCCATTGTGTTTTGCCCTTGTCCTTCATTTTGTGTTCACTTGTGAATTTTAATTTGCACCTTGTCTAACTCTTATTTTGGGTGAAATTATACAACTGGTTTTGTTGCCTTTCCCAAGGATCAGAAGCCATCAGAAGCTGAGAACTTATCACCAGCAAACATCCCATAATTAAAAGTTCTGGTGTGCTTGTGCCATGATCTATATATCACAGATGGGTTTTCTTCACATCTATTGTCAATCAAAAGTTACATCAAGATCTCCTTGTGCATTGATCTACAATTCTCCATCTGTGGAGAACTTTCAAAGCGAAAGTCTGATAGTCATCACCTCAAATCTCTGCTTCCATCCAATGCAATCCTGAAGTACACACATGATATACAACTACAATCATTTTTCCCATTTCTGACAACATACCAAGCTCATACTACCAGCACGCACTGCCACGTGATTAAACTACAATCCCCTCAAATGTCCCTTGGTGAATATTGCAACCTGATAGGGAACCACCCCTTCTCCCAATGTATTCTATTTGAGGGTTGTTGCCTTTAACTTAATTTTCAACCTTCCCTATTCACCTAATTCCAAGGGCTTGCTTACCTATTCAACCCTAATTCTATTTAATGGGTTACTTGGGTTTAGTTTGCCTCACTGAACCCCTACCTACCAAAACCTTATTCATTTAATGGAAGACTCTTTTGGTTTGGTTTAACTCAACTAACTAGTAATTTGTCTTTTCAGAATAAGGTAATTCTGGAGTTTGGCATGCAAAGTTCAAGGTACCCTTCTCTTCACCTCCTCTCCAAATGTTGCTCTACTTTTTATCCCCAATCCCCCCTAGATCTTGTTATCCTATATGAAAACCTTACACCAACTCTAATATTTGTCTCCTATAGATTTCTTGAATCTGGGCACTGAAATGAGGGTCCCTTTCTTTTCATCTCTTGTTCTATAATAGGTTTATTATTTGCTCTAATCATCCAAAGCTTTGAGTGTGTATAAATGATTGCAAATAGCCAATTGATCTCCCCCATTAGTCAAATGAACATGTTACAACCCATACCCCACCAATCATTCCAAATGGCCCATTGATCTCCCTCATTAGGCAAATGAATGGGTTACACCCCATTCATATTCCTTGAGTTTTGAACCTAAGATTGTAAAGGTGATTTACCAGTATTCACTAGACTTGAATTGTCTCTTTTGATGAAGCTTATCATTTCTTTTAGGACCTTGGGTTAAAGATCTTATTTGGGGATAACCTCTAAGTTCCTTTTGTTGTTAAGTCATCTTAAGTTTTGTTAAAGATTGAACAACATGAGTGTGTTTGTGTGCGTGTGTGAAGATTTGAGTAGCTTAGACTCACCATCTATTTTGTTTGTTGTATGTATAAGATGATATCTACTGCGGATTGTTTAGCCAAATAAATGTGGTTTGTGTGTTGAGAATGAATGTTTGAGTTGAAAAAGAAACAACTACAAAATCAAAAACTATGAAAGATAGAATGTGGATTCAATGATTAAATTAATTACCTATCATCTTGTGCACTAGCATTTATTTAAACTTTGGGCTAAGTTGTTGCTACAGGATATGTAAAGAGACCCAAAACTAAGTTTCTGAGATTAAGCCATATCGTGAGCTTCCCTTTTTGTTCTGTGACTAGATTCACCATTTGACTAATAATATTGCTTAATTGTAGGTGTGGAAAAATGTGTAGGATAGATATGAATCAAAAACTTTAGCATGTGATTTCTTTTATGTCTATTGCTGGATTTGTTTCAATTTGAAAGAAAGTGCTAGCAAAAGAAATTCCACATCTACTTGCCACTTGTACCATGATTGGAATCATGATTGGAAATCATGGTAGAGAGAAATCATCAAAACGGTGTTATGTGTCAAATTTCAAGGCCAAGTCTACATCAATACTAGCTCATTGACTTTGTAGAGAGTCTTCCCCCATTCCCTCATTTGCCCCTATCTCATTTTTCTGTAAATAAAATATAAACAATGTTTATCCTGTCCCCCACCAGTGGATTTTCCAAGGTTCATCATACTTTCTTTTGCCTCCTTCAACCCAAATTCACAAAATACATTGAACAAAAGTTCCCCTGGCCACTACTATTACTCAATGCTAGACTAATGGGTTGAAACCAGCGGTAGTAGCTATTGTCAGTGGTATTAATTAGTTTTTGGTAGTACTTCAAAGTTGTTTTTTTTTTGGGGGGGTGATGGTCCTAAACCACCAGAGTTGAAATTTATAGCTTATGTGGACAACCCTGGTTAAAAATAAGGCTATTCAATTTCAACTTTTTGAAGAGGACCTACAATCCCATTACTTCTTTTCTTTATTATATATATGAAACCTCCAGTTTATGATCCAAGCTAATTTCTTTAACCACTGGGTGGTTGGAGTTTCTTCAAGGTTTTATTAATCTTTTCCACCACCAAGATTGTGAAACACTTTGAAATCTAAGAATTGACACATCACACAAATAAACCAACCATTGGATTTGAAATGAAGATCATGGATGAGTTGTGACAAAAGATTAGAGGCTCAACGGTTTGACAAATGATGAGACCTAACACTTTGATTGGCGCCATATAAGGTAGGTAGGTGTTACCCAAGCCAACATCAACCATTCCAAAGCACCAACACCTTCCTCATTCACAACAAAGATTTACAAGCTTTCCCATGAGTAGATGATGGCAAATCCCTTATCTTTAGGGAGAGGATTTGCACCATAATTTGCTTCACCAGGGAAAACTCTAAAGTGAATTGTGGGACCAATATTTCAATATTTATTTTAATTTTCCCATTGCAAAATAGGGGTATCATTGTATTTTCTCATTATCAAACAAACCATTTCATGTTTGCATATCAGAAATTCAAGTTTTTCTTAATGGTGCCAAAAGGAATCTAAAAAAGTTTGTTCTGATTGTTCCAGCCTATTATGGACTAGTACAAGGCAAAGTCAAAGAAATTCAAGTTTTTCTTAATGGTTCCATAGGGTACCTTTAAAAAGTTTGTGGTGATTGTTGCAGCTTATTATGGACTAGTACAAGGCAAAGTCAAGCAAGCCAAAATCCAGGACCATAAGCCAAAATGGTGGGAGAATCAACACTCTGATCAAACACACAACAGATTGGGAGTGCTCCAGCTCCCTCTTTGTCCCTATAGAACTGACTGCCCCTAATCAGGCTCTTTAGAGCACCGTACATGGCCTTTTAGTGATCAACCAAGAAGCCTACAGCAAGAATCTCTTTCCTCTCCACTTAGAAAGTATTCATATGCAGCTGCTTGTGAATCTAGACTCCTCATACAAAGTAGATCCCACAGGTCTCATGAACACTGACTACCACTAGATACCAAGCATTGCATCTGCCTTGCTCTCAAGTAAGATGAACCAGTGACGTTCTAATGAGCTTGGCCATTGGATCCTACAGCCACACACCTGTAGAGTTGGATGTATTTACACAGCAGAAGGTTCAGCAAGTCCTCTCTTTAGTGTGTGACTGGAGCATAACCGCTTGAAGTTTGTAGTACTACTACTACCTTGCTGACAGACCCTGCTATCATTCCTCACCAAATCTTTCATAGACCAGCAGACCAGAGCCTTACACACACAAAAATTCAGCTCTCTTCCAGAGCTTTCACATTCCCAGAATTTTGTACACAATAGCTCCATCATATCTTCTCTACAAGCCCCAAAAACAAAACAAAACAAAAAACTCTCTCACAGTCACCCTCCGTGCCATTAAAAGACAAGGCACAATACTCCCTTGTTTCCAGAACCATCCAGGGATCCAAAGCAAATTCATCAAGAGTATGTATTGTCACTAAATAGCTGCCATGCAGTAGAGATCAAATTAAATCCCCACAACAATTACTGATCAAACCTTTTTAAAGGAGAAATCAAACAAATCCTAATTAGAGGGCAGTCACTAGATTGTAAGAGCATAATTCCTGAACACCAAATGGATGTTAAACCTTGTTGTGATCGACCCCCCACGCCCTCCACCCAAATGGACATGGATTTCTCCGGTCAAAATGCCATTCGAAGAAGCCTACAATTACACTCCACATTGCCCAACATAACAATTTGGAGAAAAAACAAATTATGCTTGCTAGAACTATTTAAAATTCCCCAAAAAAGCTATCAATCAATTTGGAGTCAAATAGAGGAAACTTTCACATGCATAATCATTTAAGGAATCTTCACATTCCTAGACTTTTGGTTTTTTACTCTTCCCAAAGAAAAAAAATCGAAAGGAGGCTTATTCCAAGCCAGATCTGTTTTTGCCTACTTACATAGCCCAAGATTGAAGATTTTGTATAAACTTAATAGCATTGTATAGTTACTGTACGGTAGCCAAGGGTCAAATTCATGGCTGTAAAAACAAAAACAAAAAAATTATCAAAAAGTCACTTCGTTTTTGCGCGATGAAATTATTTAACATTTCAGTCATGCAAACTTTGAACTTTTTTTAAATGATCATAAGTTGGACATACATACAACAATATTGGATGAATGTGAAAGATAGTAGCATTGAGTGCATGGTCAGATCACCAAGGCAATCAATTTCACTTATAAGCAAGACAAAAGGTGTCGAGTGGATTGCTTGAAGAGAGGGTGGTTACTTATACAAATGCCTATATTTTGTGTTCACAAATTTCGTCATTAGAGAGGTGAAATATTTAACATTTTCATCACCTTCACTTGGACATTGTAGAAAGTTTCATTTCATGATTTTCAAGATTATTTAATGACCAAAACTGACCATAGGCTAGGGTAATATAAAGTGGCCACCTGAAACACAAAATACACCTACCTACAACTTTTTGGAAGAAGTACTTATTGCATTCCCTCACCCAAAAACAAACTAGGGTAACCTTAACCAGAACCTTTATGAAGGCGAGTTCAAGGGTCCAGGTCCTCTTTTGGTACCAACAGGAGGCTGGTTTTATGCCTAAGTGCAGTTCTGATGTTTTCTGTTTTTCGGAATTTGGAAGTCCAAGGTTCTAGAATTTGCCCAAATATTAGTCCAGACCTTACTAAATTGCTTGGATGGTTCGACACAACTTAATTTTTAGTGGCAAGGTTGTCATGTGTTGTAAATGACGACCACATTGAACCAGCACCCACCAGTGCACCATCCACTGAATGGTCATTATTACTCAGTTGTGGATGAACCTCAACTCCGTTCATATTTGATTTCATCTTGGTAACCAATTCTGTAGGAAATAGGTCTCATACATTGTAAGAAAATAGGTAACTACTAAGTAAGTAGATGATTTATGCATAGGTAAGGGTTGTTATTACTACCTACCTACTAACACCATAATGCTAGAGAGCTAGCAACCTTGTTAGTTGACCTCACACCGTTTTGCATGTATAGGTCCTGCTCGACGGAGGGCCAGAGTGAACCAGCACCCACCAATGCACCAATTGATCGTTCTGTCCATACGATGGGCTGCGCTTTTTCATCTGGCTGCTGACCTTTTTCTTTTTGGCCTCAATCTTCATCTCCATACTACCTTCCCACCTAGCTACACTGCAGCCCTACATCTTGGGCCTACACACCAACTAAGAACAAACCCCCTACCTACCTTCTATTTTTTCTTGTTTAAGCTTCTATTTCTCAAGCCAAAAAAGAATCTTTTTTTGGCTAAACTTTTATTTTTCAACAAAATCTATATTTCTTCCTAGTTAAACCTCTATCCCTCAGTAAAACCTTTATTTTTTCCTCGGTAAACATTTAACTTTTAACAAAATATTTTTATTCTCTAGTGAAACCTTTAATTCTTGGCAAAACCTTCATTTCTTTTAAGCAAAATATTTATCCATTGGCAAAATCTTCATATCTTTCTAACTAAAATTTTATCTCTTGACAAAACCTTTTTATTTCTTAACAAAACCTTTAGTTATCGACAAAACCTTACTATTTTTTGGCTAAACTTCCACCTCTCAACAAACTCTTTTTATTTCCTAACAAAACATTTATCTATTGGTAAAAAATTTATCTAGCTAAACTTTTACCTTTCAACAAAACCTTTTATTCTTTCTAGTTAAACATGTACCTCTCAAAAAAAAACCTACCTACCCACCCATGGTTGTAACTACTTAACACTTGCATGTTATCAACTTCGATCAATGAAATTATAAAATAAAATGTAGGTATTACAAAGAATTCACTAATAGTTATTTTAGTCTTTATTCGAACCCCTTATGATGATAAAGGTTAACATCACATGCAAGCAATCAATTATATGGCATCAATTTTATAATTTTTTTTCACTTTAGGCTATTTAATGCATATTGTATTTAATTTCATTAACCAAATTTAATTAAACAATATGCAAAAAAATTTACAAATTTGATTTACTTATTTTAATGATGTACTTAAAGAATATGGTTTACATTTAGGTTGTTTTCCTCATAGCAAATAATTATGACTTTTGCACATTTTTTTATTAATTAAAGCCAACCCAAATTGGATTTTGGGGGAAATTTCTTATTTAGACATATATGGAGCAAAACACATTTTCTATCTTTTGAATGGGAGTGGAGAAAATCTCAACCTCCTTCTTCATTAATGTTTTTCATTTAATTAGCTTAAAAATCAACAATTAATTCTTACACTCATTATATTTTTCTATTTAATTAACTTTTAAATGTAAAACATAATTAACTACTATAACAAATATTTATTTTTCATTTTTATATTATAGTAACATTGTTAAGGTTTATGGAATCTACCACTAGGATTTTTTAAGGTTTTGTGTATTTATGCTTTTCAATTAATTAGTTTTCAAATATAGGATTAATTTGTCCGCTCATTATTTTTTTCATTTAATTAGCTTTAAAATGTAGGGCATAGTTAGTTGTAAAAGAATTTTTTTTGCACCTAAATAAATTTGTATAATTATTAAGGTTTATGGTATCTACCATTAGGATTATTTAAATTTTTGTGTATTTTTTTTTTGGTTTAATTAACTTTAAACTCTAAAGCTAATTCTTAAATTCAATTTTTTTTCCATTTTGTTAACTTTAAAATTCAAAACATAATTAATTATTAAAATTTATTTATTTTTCGTTTGTATATGTTTGTATAATTATTAGGGTTGAAAGCATCTACCATTAGGATTATTTATGGTTTTGAATTTAGGGCTTTGTATGATGCAATACCCTCACATAGAAACCTATGAAAACCATTCAATTCTAGTTGAAGATGATTGGTGACAACCCAATCCAAAAATGTAATACTCGCATCAACTTTAAACCACCATGTTTAGAATGGATTGGAGTTTTCAACACTAGCAATTCTTTTTGTGACCCACATGCAAATATTGCAACAAGGTAATGGCTTTGTACCCTATCAATACCCACACATGGGTACCAATGAAAATGACTTGGTTTTAGTTTATGGTTAATTAGTTGAAAAAATTCCCAAATGCAATACTTAAATCCCTTCAAATTAGGCTTCAAAAGGACAATAAAACCCAACAAACCAACACCTATTTTGTGACCCATATGCAATTTTCTTCCTAAAATGTCAATGCATGTTTCATGATTCATATGCTAATATTGCACATGATTCCAAAAACTTAATGTGTATTGAGAGCCCAAATGTGGATATTATCTAGATTTTACAAAATATTATGTAGGTTTTGCTCAAAATTCTTAAGTTTTAGCAATGCAAATGCAAAATTATAATGCAACAATAAAAGATGGTTTTCAACCCATGACCGAAAGGTTTATTGAAAATAAAAATTACCTTATATATATCCAAATGTCACGAAGAATCATGTTTTCAAATGCAAACCCTAGCCTCTATGTACATGATAAGTGGATGGACATTGTTGAGTCTACAAAACCATGTCAAAAATGTCCACTACATACAATCCTACCCACACCCTAATTCTTATCCAAAGGAAGACCTTTATAGAAGTACAATTCACATTGCCCATCCCATGTGTTTAATGATAGGTTATTATAACCTTTGTCCCATTCTTTGCATGCTTGTGCATATAGATGTGACAATATTCGAACTAAAAACGAACTATAGTTGCCACAAACTCATCTTTATCAATCTTGTGAAGTCTACATTAGATTAGCAACCCACCTGTAACATGGGCCCTATAAAAAAAACCTTAAGGAAAAAAAAAATGATTATGAAAGCATATCATCCATGAATCATCTCAAATTCATGGAAATTGATGACCATGTTAATTTCTAATATCCAATTGTTTTGTTCAACTCTCCTTCCAAAATGTGGCATCTCACACCATCTTCAATCTTTTTGCATATGTGCATCAAATGGTGTGAATGAGGGTTTGTAGGTTTTCATCCTTCTCAATGTGTATGTGGGCATTATGTTGGATGCTCCCAACCCCCCAAGATTGAGTGTCCAAGACTTGTAAAAGTCAATGTGAAACTAACTACACCAAAAGGGGTTTTTGCACCTTGGATTTTCCTTGTACAAGCACTTGAAGGTGGTCACATTTTGCATGGGCTTTCACATGAGTCAAACAATTTCCTTTTGGTCATTTCATCATTGAATCACATGCACATCATTTTAAATGTGTGCATTCATTTGAAAGTGGTATTGGTAACAAAGCTCCCCTTCAAAAGTCAAAGGACAACCATATTTGGCTTTTTCTACCTCAATGTTGGGCACCTTATTGAGGTGTTAGGTGAATAACCATTTCAAAGCATATGCAATGGAGCACATGTCAACTTTGCACACCCACTTCAACCCCACCTTAACCTAATTTGAATTTTTTTGAGTTATTTTAGTTGTTTTAAGGGCTTCATTTGCTCTTTCAACTATCCTCTTAAGCAACAACTAAAATTGAAACAAAAAAAATATTAGTTCACATTTGACACCACTATCAATACAAGTGTTGCATAAACCCTAAAATCCAAACTATATTTTCCCTCATCGTTTTAGGTGTTGACACAAAAAAAGTTCAAAAGAACCCCAACCTCCATCTCATTGTGAAATGGAAGTTGAAGTTTTTTTTCTTATAAATTTGATCATAACTTACATGTGGAAACAACTCAAGTATGAAATATTCAACCTAAATCATCACACTTTGTTTCAAAGATTTTCTTATAAATGTGAAAAAAAACCCTAAAACAAAAGATAACTCACAAAAAGGTCTCCTTAACATATAAGTGAAAACGAGAACTATATTATGTTATCATTTTTTCTTTGTACACATGAATCATCATTTGCTTTAGTTGAATTAAATTCATCACTTTGGTGAGAAACACCACAACAAAAATAAATAATGTTAATTGAACTACATCATTGGAACTACAAAATTCAACTCCTTGCACTTAATCATCCTTTTAGTTACATTTGATGAAATAACATGTTGCTAAACTATAACTACAACTCCTTTTGAATTACCTTCCCTAACTTGATGTACATGCACAATGTCTTTTCCCACCAATCATGTGGTCACAAATCATACACATGGCATAATTTTATTTTATTTTTTAAATGAAAACCAAAAGACAAAAACAGAAAAACTGGAAAATTTCAAAACCAAACAAAAACAAGAATTTGTTTTTTTAAAAACTAAAAATAGAAGCAGGAAATTATTTATATATATATATATAATCAGAAATATAAAATACAGAAAATAAAAAGAGGAAAAAAGAAACAGGGGAAAAAAATTTAATAAAAAGAAAAAGAAAAAACGAAAGCTCGTTAATGCACCTCATGATGTTCCTACATCAATGACCCGCAAGTTTGTTGATGCACCCCACAATGCTCCTGCGTCGTGCTATTTGTTCCTGATGATGTGCTGTTGCACAACCTCGCATTACTCTTAATGATACTATTGTTGCAACACCCCATGCTCCTCTTGTGAACAAACCACTATCCAAAAGAAGGAAAAAAAGGAAATGATAGAAAAAGAAAAAGGAGAAGAAAAGGAAAAAAAAGAAAAAAAGGAGGAGGAGGGTCTACCAACAAGTTAGGTTTAGTAGGTAGGGGTTAGTAGAGGTGAGGGAAAAAAAAAAGAGTGAAAAAAAATTGGACCTAAAAAAATTCTTTCCTAAACTGACCTAGAACACAATCACTGCTCATTTGGGTTTCATCCAATGAAACCCAAAACAGGTTTCTACCAATTGGTGCATTGGTGGGTGTTGGTTCACTTTGGCCCTTGAATGTGGTTTTGACTATCAATTGAGGCAAATTGTGGTTATTTTTTAGAATCATTAAAAAAATACAATGGTTGGGCAAGCTTCAACTCCTTTCACTACCTATAAAATCTAGCATCTCCAATTACCCAAAAAATTGATTATCCTCAATACTCAACTCAATAGGTTTGAAAATCAACTTGGTAACTATATAGGGCCTAAGTTAGTAGTTAAGATATCTTGAATTGTTTCAACTCGGTACAAGGTTATTTCCTACACCAATCAATATAAATCAACTCCACTAGCCATAAAGAGGTTTTCCACCATGCATAGGTACCCGCCATGTATATATGGCTTTCCCAGATGAAAACCCTTTCAAGGAGTTGAAGCTTTTTCATCTGGACTTAAACTGGACTTGGTAGTCTGAACAAGTTGAGGCCAATGGCCACATGAAATCTACAGTAAAGGACTTTGACCAAGAGGAAATGTGGAAGTCACAAAGTCAAGAAGGCAAGCCAATTGAGGTGATGGGCACATTAGACTGGATGACAAGTTGAGTTGGTATGCAAATTTGGTTGGCAGCCCAGTTGAAATGGTTGCAATGTTGGATGACAAATGGGCCAATTGGACAAATGATGAATGAAAATCCAGGATGGCAAACTTGGAACTGGGATGCTACTAGGGACACCAGCTATTAGTTATAGTTAAACTTGCTAGATATGAATTTAGTGTTGTAGACTTAGTTCAGAACTGTCGTTAGAAGTTTCAATGGAGTATATGAAGGATCAAGCAAAGCGAGGAAGGAAATCTTACATCCTGGAGATAATATGCTTCAGTAACAGAACCTTTTATTGGGTCATCTCTCAGCTCTTTACAGTTTGACTGAAATTCAAAAGTATTGAGAAAGTAACTCATGATTGTGGCACAAGAGTTGGATCACCCACCCAATTGTTAGTAAAGCACTTGAAAAGGTGATAATGAGCCTAGCCTCAATAAAGCTTGTTTACCACTAGATGACAATTGCAACTCATGGTGGGAGTGTTAGGGCAATGCTTATGAAAGATGAAGGCTTGACATCAATTCTCAAGCAATAGCAACACTTTTGAGGTTCCTACATACAGGATTATGTGACCCAGAACTCAACTTGGTTAACCTTCGCTGTAAACCCTCCTACTTCCCCATCACAATATCTAGTTTACAACCTATGTAAAGGGTGCATTCACACTTGGTGGTAGGGACTTTAGTGTTGAATCTCTTTACATCATGTTAGTCATTTAGGACTTAAACCTACTTGTCATGAAAATTTTATGTTATCTAACATTCACTTCAACATTAAGCTATCACCTATTTAAAATTATGTGTCACTTAAGATGCCACCTAGATTTTCATTTAACACTGACTTAACATCAAGTGTGAATACATCATAAGTGGGTAAGTATCATAGGTAAGTAGGAGGGAACAATAAGTGCTTACCATTCATGTAGGTAGTAGCTGAGCCACTTGGTGGCTATCAGGTAGGTAGATGCAAGTGAATGGTTGCTACATAACTAGCTACTGTAGTTAGCTATGGGACAGGAATACAACAACGAAAAAGTGTTTCCTGTTAAACCCTGCTACTTTTTACATTCAGCTCTTTGTATATTGTATCTTCGACAACATGGCATAAAAGTGTTGATGCAACAAAGGTAATCAGAGACAAATTTATGAGAAGCTGCCATAGCTTGATTCAAAGGAAACTACAAGAATATTTATTGAATTTCTTCACTCAAATGAAAGACATACCTACTTAGGGTTACAGAATGGCATCTGTAAAATGGAGTATGCAAAACATTCATAAAAAATCCTAACAACAGAACAAACAACACAAATCAACAGATGCCACAATTTTTCATCTAATGCAGAGAATATGCTTAAATAGTCGGAGCCAAAGCTGGCTGAGAAAGCAACACTTATTTCAATAAGGTTGCATCACATTACATTCCACCTGACTGGCAAATTTATCTATGAAGATCAAATTGTGAAAATAATGATTGTCTATACACAGGTTAGCCCAATCACAGCAACATTCTTCACATGCCATGAGCATCAATCTGTTGTGAATCCATGTTTCAATCCACCAAATTGTTCTTAATACAAGGTTGAACATATTTCCCTTGCAAGCCTCTCTATATTGTAGATCTAGTTGCCACTCCCACACCACATGCCACAAACCTAAGTCAAACAATGCAGAATTTAAGGCACCACATATTTGGGTGTGCCTGATTCTCACATGGGCTAGAACATGGGGATTCTCTTTGACAACAAAATGTGAGCACAGTCACTGGGTTGCACAGTCACTCACTTGAAATCAGTCAAACATTTGTTGACCTGCAGTCTGTAGGGAACAATTGGGCTGTTTTGGTCATATAGACAAACCTGTCACTGGTAGCAACTCCCATGGTCTGAAATTCATTTCAAAGGCTACAGAAAAATAGTTCCCACTCAACTTCTAGTGCAGCAGGACCTCTTCCAGGAAGTTAGCAATAAGTCAGTACAAAGAAACTATTTATGAACAATTGAAAGACAACTTCCTACCATTACATACATGAACCAGCTCCCTAACAAAAAGAGTACAACCTGAAACGGCAAAATGAATAGCATCAAATCCTCTTGATTTTTGAAAATGTGCCAGTCTCTGAAAAATAGGTGCTCTGTGTGCCACTCCCTAACAATGCTGCTTGTGCCTGTGGGTTGCTCAGCTCGATACCCTGAAACAAGATTTCACCTCCCAGATTAGGAACAAATGTCCAATCTTTTGTCCACATCCTTAGTCCAATTAGATTCAGAAATGATGCATGTAAAATTCAGCTGTTGACTACTAAGTGCCCATCCTTCAAATCAGATTTGCACACCTAATCAGCACCTAGGGCTGGCATGAACCCATAGCCAGTATCACCACAATCATGTAGTATGATGGACCATTGCACACTTATGCAATTATAGAAGTCAGAGTATTTAAGCCCCCATTGTGTTGAGAAGGATCAAACTTTCCCCACCTCTTTTGTTACAGGTGGTATGTGACTTTTTAAACTGATAGCATTCCAAAACCCCAAAGATTCAATTGACACTAGGCCTCATCAGAAGATCATGATGTCATCACAATCTTCAAAACCTGCAAAATGAAGGGATAAAATTTTGCAAGAATAAAAGTGCAGACCTGGACAGGGGTGAAGGCAAGACTAGATGAAAGCCCTGATGTTGCACCACTGCTACCATAGTGTTTCTCCTTGAACCTGGAAAAATGAAGAACATGTAAACAACACTCCACAGTGCCCACTTGTAGGATGGATCACAGAATGGATTCAACAAAGAGAAAATTAAATATAGTCAACACAAAAAAATCTCTTACCATGCCTGGCAGAGGGAAACCAAATTGCTAAACCTACATAATGCAAACACAACCCACAACCCGCTTAGAGGCTAAACATTTAGATATGATCAGGAAGCACTTACTTTTTCGCAACCTTAGCAGCCAATTTGTTCTGGCCAATGGATACCCGTAATTTTCCACTGCCAGCCTGTCCCAGCATTCCATAGCCCTCCCCCAATCCATCCCCTGCACACAAAAATCTGAGCAAATCACTTGCTGCCATGCTGCTTCACATCACTACTGCCCATCCAGAAATGAGGGACTTTTTTCTCACCCTATCAGGTCAGACGTAAAGTTCTGTGCAAACCAAGAACTAGGTCTAACAAATTCTCAGTGTAAGCATGTAACAGGCTTAGATGCTTTGATATATTCCATATCAAATCTGAGTTTTGTTGTTGGCATCCACCTTCTTTTATATCTTCAGCATGCAAGGAGAGGCACTCAAGTGAGGTTGAACCTCAAAAATCATGATAAGACATACCAGAGAGGAAAATAGAATATGCAAGGGGAAGGAGAATAAGTATGGAGAAGAAAGAGCAAACTGTCACTCACCCAGTGAACTCTCCTCAGGTACACCAAAACGCATCCGATTTGCAAGTTTCCTCATGTCTGTTAGGGCATATCTGCAGTAATATTGTATGAAAAAAGAAATTACATCACCTCTGTTATGCCAAAAAAATCACAGAACCCTGAATTGCCAGTCCTCAACTCTGTCCAGAAGTAAACACCCAAACTGCAAGTTCACAACTGCAGGGCCATGGTCACATCCAAGGGACAGCAAATGTGGGCAGAATGCACAGGAACCACCTTGATGAGACTTCTGAACACACAAATAAACTATCAAGATCCACAAGCAATGTAGAAAGCACAATGAAACCCACCTTTCTTTCATCTTTCTTAGTCGACGGCCCCCCCGCTTCTTTTTGGGATCACTGTCAGGAACAGGCAAGGGCTTTGGTTGCTTTGGTGGGGGAGGCTCCTGCCATTTCTCAATTTTTTTACGAATTTCTTCACGCAAGTTTATACCTGTCTTAGCTGTATGATCCCCACGCGTAAAATCTACTCGTGCAGCCAAAGTAGACTTCCCAGCTACTAAACGACATGCACGCATTCGGAGAGGTGGTGGAGTACTTTGCACTATCTCTGTATGGAATACAAATCCTGTATGAGGAAGAGAGCTTGCTGTTGAGAAACCAGCTAAGTTCTTTTTTTTCGCACCCAGAATTTGCACATTACAAGCTGGCATTTTAGAAAGTGCAGAGAGGCCACCAGCCACACCCATCAGTTTTGCAGCCACTGCACTCCCAACAATGGCTGATAGATTTGGTGCAATAAACCCCATTCGACTTTCTACAAACTCCAAAACCTTCTTCTTGGCTTCATCAAGGGCAAGTGCCCGATCACAAGCTTCCAGAGTCTTTTGCAAATTCTCTTCAGATAGAGGTTTCCCACTGGTGGTAGAAGCTGTGACAGAAACAACCATAATGGTAGCTGAAGGTAAAAGCCCTTCCAGATCAACAAGTGTGAGGTCCATCTCGTTTCCAATTTGCTTCACTAAACGAGAATAATCAATTGGATGCAGCACCAACGATTCCAGTTCCGGAAACTTTGCCCGATACTTGTCCCGAATGAAATTGTGAATGATGACAATCTCATTGTCAATATCAACAGACAGAGTATTACAGTCGACAATAAGCTGGTACTCCGGATCATCCTCTGAGACTAGGGCCTTCCCTGAGCTCTCTGTGCCTTCTGCCATTGCTTCATCCACCTTCTGCACTGCCCATTTCCAATACCCACTTAGTTACCAGTGAACAACAACCAGCCCTTCCATCATTGGTTCAAGGATAAATTGCAAAATCTCCAATAAGGTTCAGGGTTTAAGGAGTAGGATTGGAAGGCTTGGTCATATAATCAAGGTTTCAAGTACTGTTGATCATATAAACCTCATTCCATAATCAGAGGTAACACCAGAGAAGTAATATTAACACCAAGTCTATCAACTGTCCCCAACAATACCTCAGGCCAATAACAGGTCTGGACCCTGATAAGAAGCTCATTAAGGAAGAAGCTTGCTATGGGCAATCTTCTCTAGGGGCAGCCCCCATGTTCTCTTCATCAACAGACTCTTTTTGAGCAATGAAGGTCACCCATAGCAAGCTAATGATATGGCATTTAGACTATATTGATTCAACAAGCAACAGACTCCAGCTCTCAAAAGCAAAAGTTGCAGTATATTGAACCTTCCTGGAGCCAACATATACCAACTCTGAAAATGGTTATAAGTTTGGACCTTCATGATATCATGATAGCGCTGGCTCTTTTGCAGTTTGGCAACAGTATCCAAGTCTTCATAGCTGAGCAATTGCTCTGTTGCCATCTCCTCATCAGAATCAAGAACTTCATCTCTGACATGATCACCCTCCTGTGGCCCCAAAACACCACTCTATTAACAAGACAGCTGGAAATACAGCAGAGACTGAACAGTGACTAAGTGAAATACAAGTAGGATTTGTCCAAGGGGTATCTGTTGCATCAACAAGGCAACGACAGAGACAATAACAATACTTGAACATTACTTCAATCTCAGAGCCTCATCCAGCATTGGGGAATGCTGAAACAAAGAAATTTTTTTGTCTGTTAGCTTCCAAGGTCGAACTGCCGGAGGTACTTATTTTAATATTCCTCCAGGTATCCCACTAAACCCTAAACCCTAAACCCTAAACCCTAAACCTGGACTATCCTCATTCAGAATGATAACACAGTGACTGACCTCATCAAGCACCTCGTTGTCGGACAAGTCCTCCAAATCTGCCAGAAAGGAGTCCGCCAACGTAGCCTGCATCCACACCAAATTTCTGTAACTCGGATCAAGGGGCTGATGACTCGTTTTATATCTTTAAAAAAATTTCAACATGTTGAGGCTTCTGTAACAGATAATCTTCAAAGAGACAAGCACTATTTCGCTTGTATCCCTTCAGCTTTCCCAGTTTATCCATCGTCGATTTCCGTAAAGTCTATTTGGTAACTAACAGTTAGGGAAACCCTAGAGAATTGGGTTTCCGTAACCGAAACCCATTGGAAGACACCCTAGAGTCAGAATAACTAACTGGGACAACAAGAGACCAAACAACGACGGATGCGGTCCTCCGACTATGACCCAGGCACAATTCTTTGCAATCTCCGTGACATCCAGGAAGAAAATCAACTGAAGAGAGAAAAAAAAACAAGACATTTGCCATCACGATTTGAGGACAATTACCATGGTGATGGTTGCAGCGCAGACGTGCGAAAGCGTCGAAAAGACCGGGGCTTGTAAAGAAACCTCGCTGCAACTGGAACTCCGATTGCTGTCGCAGGAAAATAAGTCGCACTATTCCAATCCGAAGCGAACAAACGAGTACTGCCTCACACAAGAGGCACGCAATGCAACCGAGTAAGCACGAAAGCTCCCTGATCTGACTGGAGTCATGTTGCCGACCAGTTTTAGGGTTAGGGTTCGGTCCCGTCCAAGTTTGTGCTTGTGCCCCTGTGTCCTGAAAGTATTTCGTTGTGAGCTCACCATGTGTGACGCCCAAGAAGACATTTGTGAAATTAGGGTTCAGAGTTCAGACCGTTCTCGGCCTTTTGCCAAAGTTCAAGTATGTACTTGGGGTTCAGAGTCCCAGTGTGTTCAGTTCTAACAAATTTTGTGGTTTTTCAGACAAAAAAATTGGGAAATTTTTTCTTGTTATTTTCTATTGTCCATTCGACTAAATTTTCCCTTTTTCTGGGAAAATTGCAAAAATATTATGTCAATAATAATAATAATAATAATAAAACCATAGTTCAGACATTTGTGTAATTAGGGTTTTCGTTTAAAACAGCAGAAGTATTAAAAGGATAGGATTAGGGCTGTTTTTGGAAACTGGTATGAGCTTCCATGTCCATGACACAGTTGAGGGTGCTGTTTTTGTAAGAGAGAATGGGCAGGGCCTGGCAGAATCTGCCAGGTGAGCCATCAGTTAGGAGCAGAATCTGCCAGGCCCTCCCCATTCCTAGGCAGGAAGGTCTGTAGTGGGTCATTCTGTAGTTTAGGTAGATATGGGATTTGCCCACTATGGTGGATTTTGTCATTTAAGAAGGCCAGAAAACCTGCCAAATCACCTCATACAAGCTACAGACCTTTTGAAGGAGCTTGGAGCTCTAAAATTTTTTAATAACTTGGCCTCCGTGTTGTTGCATGCTCCTATGGTAATGAAATGATTAAAAAAATGAGCTAGATTCAAACATAATTAAATTCAAACTCGCTTGAAGACAGAAAGAGGAGATACAAATTGATGTAGAATGTATTGAAAATATGCTCATCACTTCATCATTCGTTATTATGGTGTTGAAAAAAATCAACCCTAAAAAGAAATAAATTTGAAAAGATATCTTTCCCTTCCATTCAAAGCAAATTCCAAACCATAATCTACTTCGGCTTCATATTACTACACACTACCAATGACAATCAACATTACAATGCAATTGGAATTGAATTAAATTCATATTCTTAAATTGAATTCAAATACATTGAATGGAAATTGAATCTAATTGAATTGAATTCCAATTCAACAATTGGATTAAGATTCAAAAAAAGTGGGGTGTAAATTGGTGGAGAAGTTATTGCAAATGTGTTCAAGAATATGGTGTTGAAAAAAAAAATTAAAAACAAAATTTTGAGAAAACAACTTTCCATGCCTCTTTACTTGGAATGTGCTTAACAAAATTCCAATTTGGAACTCCCCAAGTGATGATCACTATTTATGGGATCTAAAGTTGTCCTACCTAAGTTAGTTTTGATAAACCATCATCATTGAAATTTAGAATGTTATAATGATTTTTTTAATTAAAAGTTCTAGAATTTCCACTACATAAATTTGTTTAATATTGACTAGATTTAGTAGGTGTATTCTCATTTATGATATTTTTCCTCTCTGAAATCAATTATGAAATCCACTTTGAAATTGGTATAATATTGCCTATGACAATTATGTGCATACCCCTATGTCAAATTCCCCTTAAGAATTCCCTTATAAAAATCCCTTTCAAAACTTGTCCAATATTGCCTACAATGTATTATCTGCATTTCCATTTATGAAATTCCCTCTTGTGAAATCCCCTATGAAATGCCATGTGGTAAGATATTTCCCTATTATGCATAATCTCTTATGATTTCTATTTAGATTACCATAGCTACAATTGATGTTTGGCACAAAATAATTTGCAAAAGGTCTAGCCAATATATATATGCCGAAATTGTTGAAAATTGAACTTTTGTCCCAACTATTGTGTTATTATTACAAATACACAACACAAGGTGTATTTGCATACTTATTCCTTCACTATTGAATTTTCTTTTTAATTCAAGTGTTGAACTTCATTTCATAAAATATAGGACTAGGTCTTCTCCCCCCTTAAGGAAAATGATCAAAAGTTTCTTATACTATGACAAGAAGATCATAACCAATTGATGAACAATTCCTACATTTCAATTCAATAGATTTTAGGAATTTTCTACATGTGATTAACTATGTCGTCATGAAAATGATTCACAAAATATCAAAAAGTACTATTCAAAGGACCATAGGCATCATCAAACAAAAATTTTAAGAATATGTTAAATGACATTGTAGCTTTGAACATTAGGCTATAAAATATCCAAAAAACTATTAGAAATTGAGATATGTGAAAAGAAACAAAACTTTGGCACATATCTTGCAAGATCATGACCCTCAACATGAAGATTCCTCTAAAAGGACCATTCCTTGAAAAATAACATGATTAATTGAAGGTGTGAAAATCAATGTTGTCATCTTTGTATTTAATTTTAACTAATAAAACTTAGTCAATACATAAATAAATCAATGTCACAAAAAAAAATTGCAAGCAAGAAGGAAACTCTAGACCAAAAAAAACAATATGATTAAAACAAGTTCACTCCATTGTGACACAAGCCCCTCTAATTACATTCATTTGAATTTCACAAAACCAAATGGTGATATTAAAAATATATATCCAATGTACTTTATGTATGTTGATTTACTTAAAACTTATTTTTAATTGGTTCAATCATTGATCACCAAAGTCATATTGTGATGTGTGATGCATATAGTTTAATTTGTTTGTGAAACAACTTGAAGATGACTACAATAAAAACATTGATGATCATAATTAGGGACTGTAGAAGCTTCAAGTTTTAAAAATCAAGTGAAAATGTAAATGCACATTAATGTTCAAGCTACGGAAAAAACAAACATTTCACATTGAAGAATGAAGCATTTCAACTTCAAAAGCTTGAATTTCTTGAAAATTTGACACATGATGACGAATGTCTATGACTATCATTAACTTATGACATTTACAAAGGGCCACCATCAATCAAGGTTCCTTCAATTTACATTCAAACAAACATGTATTTGATTTAATCCACACAAGTATTTTTGTTGGCTATTCTAATGTTGTTTTTATTTTAAGTAGTTGTAGGCTAAGATGGATCATCTTTTGCTTCATATATAGTGATTTTTAAAAATTTTGTTAAGTACATGTCATTTAAATGCCTATCATAAACAATATAACCATAAATTTTCCAATTGGGACTTGGTTTTACATTAACTACATCATTATGAAGACATTTGTACAATTTTTTCAAGAAAGAAAAAAAATTGCTTTTAATAATGCATTTTTTAAATTCCAAAACATGGATAATCTATTTCCATTATTGGAATGTTATGAAATTGAAACATTGATATTGATCCTCATTCCAACTAATTTTTAATGGCTAACTAAGGATGTGTTATAGAATGAATTAACAAAATTATACACATGAAAGATCTTCCTTTGAAACCTTAAGAGAAATCTTGTTATAGATTTTTTAAATGTTAAAAAAAAAAAAGTTTGTTTATTATATTATGTAGACCTTTGAAAACCTTTCAAAAATGATTTTAATTTGTTTCATTTGAGTAAAACATGAAAAAAAAACACATGAAGATTTGTAAGATGAATTGAAATAAACACATGTGTTATATTCTTTCTTTGACACAATATGTTGCAAAATCATATGATGTTTGATTGGAAAGGCATTGATTTCATGCCATGGAAGCCAAGGTTCAATTTTTGTCATCAACATTTATTATGTATATTGGTACATATATTGTACAATATGAATATATGCAAATTGTATGTTTAGGTGTACACATATGTACATAGGTAGGTAGGTGGGTTGCTTGGTGGGTTGTAGGTAAGGACGTGTTTTGCAATATTGACCATATACCAATTTACAATCTACCTACCTATCACATACCAACCTACCCACATAAGTAGTGTAAAAATATGTGAAATAAATATTTTCACAAACTTGCTTTTGACTTGCAAAAGCTTTCATTTTTTAACTTTGTTTCTTCTGGAAGCATTTTTGAAATCACTAAGATATGGCCTTTATTTGTTCATTAACTATCACATAATTGCCATGTAACTAATTATGTCCTTATAGTTTGCCAATATAATAACGGAAATGGAATTGTATGGAATGTTGTGTTTGCCAAAACTGAGCCACACTAGCTTGTTAAATTTAAGGTCACATTATTTCGTGGCACAATTGATGATTTTAATTAATGCACTTGAATATATATTTTCAAAAATTGAACTTACACCATTGAAAATGTTTGAAACATGTGAAAAGATGATGGAAAAAATAACGAATACTTGATATTCAACTTCAAGATATTTCAAAACAATCATAGTTGGTGAATTCACTTCATAACATTATGAGAAATTGTGTCCATAGATATGAAACTGGCATGCAACTAGATCGTCATGGAAACTATTGTGCAACTAAGGTACAACTATAGTATGGAAATACAATGAATTAATAATTAAAATGCCACATCAAAATATTTCATAGTTGTAATTTAGTTGCACATTAGTTGCAACTTAGACTCTATACATGCATATGTATACAAAATATATACATTGGTAATCAACTGTAGTTTGACCATGATCACAAGTTGCAATGAAGTGGTTAATTTCAATTGTGTTGCAACTTATGTAACTTTAGTGTTGAGTGAACAACTATTTTACACTTGGCGTAGAGCGTTAATGCATACAATCATGCCACATGTATGGTCTTCTACTCAAATTTCATGTTTATTATTTAATATTTCAGAATGAATTATTTGTTACTAATTTTTTAATTAGTAATTAATATGTAATATACTTAATTACCATGAACTAATTAAGTAAACTAAATATAAACTATTCATATGGATTCATTAATCAAATTTGATTAATTATTATTTAATTAATTCAGATAATAAATAAATAATTATCTACTAACTAATTACTTAAAGTTAGTAACTAATTATATAAATTTGATTAATTAATTCAAATAATTTAGATAGCAAACTTTGTTGATGTAGGTGAGTAATTATTGACTTTTGTTTGAATTCAAATCATCAATTATCAACATAATTAGTTATTTAATATTTATTTAAATAATTAATCATCTAATATTTATTTTGATAATTAATTATAGATTATAAATTAATTTTAAAAAATTTTAAAAAAAGAAAGCATGTGGGAAAAAAGAATTTGTAGTTACAACTCAATTGCAACTATGGTGCCACTAAAAAATTTATCCCATATGTTTTGTCTTCAATATCTCATTTCACAAACTATATAAAACAAATGTCTCCTCTTGCATTCTCACATTAAAATACATGTGCCATGTTGGGATGAGCTCATAAAAGCTTAACCTTAAAAAAAAAACACATAACAAAATTTAAAAACTTATGTGGCTACTCTTCAGTTCACCTACTTTTCTACCTACCTACATAGTAAGTAAATAGTTAAGTAAGTAGGTAGGTAAGTAGGTACGTTGGAACTATATCAACTTACCTACCTATGATTATGTACCAACCTACCTAGGTACATATATATATATTTCCACAATCCAATTAATATGCCACATGGCATTTTTAAAATTATGCCACGTGTCATAATCCAAGACCATCCAAAATGAATAATCACAATGGACAATGGATATCAATATTTCAAAAAAAATCACAAAAAATCTTCATAGTGCCATGTGTTAAATTTTGATGGATGGATGAAAACAACGTCAATATGACATTATGATTATAATCATAATGGAATTGCATAGTAGTTGAAAAGAAGTTGTTGTGACAAAGTTGTAATTGAGTTATAAAAAATTACATTGTATATATAATGAGTTGCAAATGTCCAATGCAACTCAAAAATTGAATTACAAGGCCACTTGCAAAACACCCCTTTTTCATAGTGTAAGGTTTACAAATTACAGTGTCTACATCTAAACACAATTAGTTCAAGTTAATATTCCCCACTAAAATGAAATGTTTAAAATTAAAAAATTGGCCAATTTTTAAAAAAGGGTGAATTATTTTTGCCATCAAATTTAATTTTAAATGATACTAATCAATTAACGAAGATGTGTAATTTGATTAATAATATAATTTTATTTAATATTAAAGTGTGAATCATTAAAATAATGTTCACCATGGTCCTTAACTTTCATCATGAATATGTGGACCTATTTATAGGATTGCATTCCATAATTTAAACAATGGCATTGATATTTCACTCATTGCCATGTTAATCACCAATCATCACATGCATAATGACACTAGTAGATAATGTGATTAATTTTTAGTTGCAAGTGACGTTTGCAACTAATATTTTAATAGTTGCATTGGACAAGTTGCATTGACATTAGTCACAAATGACAACAAATTTTGGATGAAAAAAAAAGCCAACGAAATACACCTTCATCCTTTGATTAATCATATATGTATTATTGCTTACAACTAAGATGCAACTTTTTTGTGAACAATGGGAATAAATTATTTGTTGCCATCTATCCCAACTTTTAATAATTGAAAATATTTTATTATTATATTGAAATAATCTAAGATCTTTAATTTTTATGTTTGGATGGTTTAGATTATGACATGTGATGCAATAAAAATTTGCCACATGGCATATCAATTCAATTTTTTCAAATTAAATTTAAATCAATATTTAGGTATGTAGGTTGAACTATGTACCTACTTACCTATATACCTACCTACCCATCTAGGATAAACACCTATTTAGATAGGACCTATTTACCTACCTAAACCAAATACCTACTTAGGTAGGTAGGTAGGTAGGTAGAAAAGTAGGTAAGTAAGTTAGAGAAGTAAGTAATTATGTGTAAGTACATGAATATTTATATTTTGGGTTAAACCATTTTTATTGACTCATCCCATTTGCCATCTTTTTAAATATGAAAACGTAAAACAAAACACCTTGTTTATATACTTTTCAAGATGAAAATGAAAGCCAAGACATATGGGATAATTGTTTTTAGTTGCAAATAGTTTGTCACTATACATTTTTTTGTTGCAAATTACTTTGGCTTTCATTCTCATCTTGAAATATATATAATTAAGTAGGTAAATGACAACTAACTAGCTAACTAATTAACTAATAAAATCACTAATTATTTAATGAATATAATATAGAATAATAATTTTAAAAACTTGTTAAATAATTAATCAACAACTAAATTAAAAACTAATTAATTCATTTTCTAAATATCCAACTAACTAATTAGTTATAGTAATAATCATCAATATATTATGATTACTGAATTAATTACATTATTATTTATTATTAAATATTACTTAACTTATTAACTAAATATTAAAAATAAAAAATTATATAAACTATAATAATCTATCAAACAATTTAATTATCTAGTCATTTGCTAATATTGGAATAATTAGCTAATTTTTAGTAACTAAAAAATTATTACTTTGCAACGAAATAAATAAATATAATGACTGAAATATTCAGTATTTAGTAATTATTAAATATTAATTGTAAATATTGAGTACTATTTTTATATTTAATAATATAATTAAAACCTAGCCTAGGCTAATTATTTTATTATAATCCCATTATTATTTTCATTTATATAGTTAATAATAAATATAAATGTGAATATTTAATAGTAACAATAACATTAATTCAATTATTATTGTAATTAGTTGGTAGCCAAGGTTAATTTTTTATTTTTATTATTCATATTATTAGTTCACTCATTAAAGCTATTTATGAACCTTTACAATAAATATTTTATATTTTTAATGAATATATTTTTCCTTCAAAAATCATTTTTTCATTTATATAATAATTTATTAGATTTCCATTCTAACTAATATAGTAATTATTATAAAATAATAAAACTGAAAATAAAAATTATATATCAGTAATTGATTATTGTTAGTCGTTTAGATTTAAACACCTTTATATCCGCCTCCAGCCTTCAGCAGGCCCATGTGCAGTTCGAGTTTATTAAGTATAGATATTTGGCAGGCTTCCTTAGCACTTTATTATTTCACTTGGGTGAATGGCCGCATTGCAATATGAATTTTTTTTTTTGTTTAATTTGCAAAATAAAGGCCTTGGTGAAGTAAAACTTTTGACTTTATGTTTGATAGTCTGACTGTAATTATGTTAATTGTGGTTACATTTGTAAGTAGCTTAGTTCATATCATTTAATTATTAATAATTATAAATTATAAATTATAAATTTAAAAAATTAAAACTATATATTAATATTTCATAATAATTATTATATTAATCTAATAATACTTCATAATTGATTACTTAAAATAATACTAATAATAATGTAATTTGTAGCTAACCTAGGTTGACTATTATTATTATTATTGTTATTATTATTATTATGTCACTTGTTAGAACTAGTATGATTTATTATAATTTAATTTTTCATTTTTTAATAAATAAAAACTAATTCTTAGGCCAATTTCTACTAGTGTGACTAATCATGATTGCTCAACTCTAATATGTTATGTTTGTATCAACTAAAATGTTAGGTTGTGCTAACTGATGTGATTATATATATATATATATATATATAATAATAATAATAGTAAGATTATTCATTGGATTGTCAACATATTGTTCCAAAATGCTAGACCTATGACTTGAACTATAAAGAAAGACATCTTATGTTATTTTTAGTTGATTTATAATAAAAATATTTCTCCAATATTATTGATGAATATACACATTATTGTTGGACACATGACTCAAATTGCAAATTATATATATAGGATTATCCATAGGTTGCTACATTGGCATTGGACCCATGATTAATTGTGTGTGTATATATATATATATATATTCATTTTCCTACCACATCAACTTTAATTCTAGAAATCAAAAATATAAGATGTCACAAGAGGGAATTCAACCTTCACTTCCTTATCCATCAACCAAGTCCTAACGATTCAACTTTCAATTCATGTGGTCACAAATGTTATTGCATCAATATAAACACATGCATGTATTTTAAACCTTTTCACAAAATGATATAATTTTAGAATAATGTACTATCAATATTTCAGTTTTTACTTTCATAATTACATTGAAATTTTTTAATTAATAAAATATTCTAGGTTTAGCTATTTATTTCAAAACCTCATTTTTTATTTTATAAATTTTGATTTTGGGTTAGAGATTTTAATATATATATATTTTGATAACATATAAATGTCAGATTTTATAATTTCAAGAAAAAAATTAATTTTAATGAATATTTCAATATAGATATAGAAATTAATTTTAAATATTTATATTTGTGTGATAAGTTAATATAATATATTTATCTAGTTTTTAATTCATAACTCATAATGAATTTAAGATTTTTTAATATCATAATCCTAGATTTTTTCCTAATTTTTAAATTTTCAGATGTAAAGAAATCACATTAATTGAAATTTTTTATCACAAAAAATTCAATACATAATGTGTTTAATCATAATAATATAATTATGGAATTATGGAATTATTTTTACATGAAAAGTACATGTGAGTATAAATTGATTTTATAATTTCAGATTCAACTCAAAATATATTTAATTTTCTAGTTACATTTAATCTAAATATTGATGAGCAATATTATTATATTTTATGTCATGCATGTTGACACATTGTCCTCCATGTCATTATTCCAATGACGAAATTCAATCACACCAATATGATTGCAATTTTCATGTAGGTGTTGCATGTTTCACACATAATTAACAAGTTTTTATACAATTTAAATACATATCAAACAAATATACTTTTCTAGTTGGTGAAAACAAATGTAATAGTCATTTTGATCAAATAACATTGACCATATAATAATTGTAGTATCGATGCTAAAGGTAGAAACACATGCTTCTATAGGAGTGTGTGACCTTGGTGGAATGTAGGAATGAACCAAAAGAAGGAATCAAAATCATAAGAAACACACATGGAAACATGTTTAACCCTGGCCCCTAGGAAACACCTACTCAGATCAAATGGATATTCAAGAATTTTTTTGAACTTGATGGAAATCATGATAGGTTCCAAATTTAATTGGTTGTAAGAGCAAAACAAGATCAATCATAATGAAACTCTAGATTGATGTTTTCACCTTTTGCCAACTCAAATAACATGGTTGGATCAAGTTACCAAATTAGGCCACAATGAGAGTCATTTCAAAAGAAGCTTGCTAAGGTATGTATAGTTGTAGCAATTGGTTGTAACTTCTGGCTTTCCTTGAAGAAATGTGTTGGCCATAAAAGAGTGAGTATTTAGAAAATTTTGCGCAATTACCCAATTTTAGGGTTTAGGGTAAGTTTAGGGTTTGACAGCTGGAGTATGTGCATATTTGTACATGTGATCATGTGTACATACAATGTCTGCATTCTCAAGGAGTAGTCTAATCCTTAGTCCTTCCATCAACTTTGCAACAATATCAAATTCTGGAAGTTCTTCATGCACCAAGACATCAGGTTTGTCTTCATCTCAGGTTACAACTGCTCTTGGATACAAATTATAGATCATGCACAAAACAACCTCTACCAAGTTGGCAGCAGCAATGATCCCGCAGCAATGCCGTGGTAGTGGCATATGCATTTCACTTACAGGGGGTTCAATTTGAACTACACAATCTGAATAAGCCCATGGTGTTCAAAGCAAGCATAACATAGTATGGGTAGGAATTGATGATTTAAAGTGAAATTTTGGTTTGAGAGAAGAGAATGTGGACAACAGACACAAGATGTTCTAATGTGATTTTCAACACTTGAGTCATGCATTCATTCATTCCATGAGAGTTTAGGACATCCCTTCTTTGTTCTTGTAAAAACATCCTTTGCAGAGTCTCAATGCCTTTGCTGCAATATGGCCACCCTCTTGAATATTCTGAGCTATGTAATATTCAGTTGATTTTAATGTACTCAATGACCCTAGGGTCTAAAATGGTATGAGTTTTCCTTTGTATTATTCAAATTCTAGCCTGAGACCCTCCCTCAACATAGTTATTGAGAAGAAGTGTGATCATTCATAATCAGAACACAACTGATACAGAGAACATTTGGATATTGTTGCAAACTATGAATGTCTGCCTACATGAGTTTACACTGGTGTTTCGTACACTGAATTGGAGAGTTTGGAATTAGAACAATATTGCACATGATCAATACAATCCAGCTTGCTGAGTCATTTTGAAGATCTGTTGAACAAACTTCTCTAACCACCTAAGCTTAGAGGCTAGAACAGAAAACAAACATCACCTAATTTTGCATTCAACTTTATAGGCACATTTCTCCAATAATGCCTTGCAGATAGATACCCCTCCATATCCGTTCTCCTCAAGCATTGCCCTCGTAAAACTAGGTGTCCTTGGTAATCCTTGCTTCTGAGCTGCTTCCAAATCTCTGGAGAATTATAGCTGCATTTTAGACTTTGGTGCAGTATCCAGTTAGTACACCAACCTGGAGAGTCCCACATAGACCGTTGCACCTGGTTACCATTTACATGTCAGTTCCCAACCTTGGGATTTGTAGGAAGCAATCCATCAATCAGTTAGGGACTGTGGACTGCTCAAGCTCCTGCCCATTGTACTAGAGAACCAGCACTGGGTGCCGGATATGACTCACATGACCACACTCATCTAGGTCAATAGAAATGACATAACATGCAATTGTGGCAGTTTATGGAAAATAACAATGCCTGAAAACCTGCCAAATCAATCGGTTCAGACCTTTAGGTTGGGTAAGGCACCAAGCTAGCCCAGTAGGGTGAACTAGGTGAGTCATAGAACATAATGGGCAGGTACGAGACCATTCCGTAACATTCAGGTCTGGGGTGACAGATTCAACAAATAAATTTATATGAATGAATGTTCAACAGAGATTTTGGTCACTATTACAAGTGTATGATCATCACTGGAAGATTATCTCATATAATGTGATAAAACAAATGACATAATCTGCCACCCCAGACCTTAATGCTTCAGGAGCAGTCTAGTGGCATGTATCGAGAAGCTGTAATATTTGTACTTCTTTTGGAGGAACTGGGTGTACTGTCTAAGCATTTCTACAAGTTCCAAATGCTACCTACAACATAGCTCTGGCTTTGGAACAGATACAACTGACTTTCTGACGTATGGATATGCTTGTCAACGCTTGCATATGCAAAACTAACTAACTGGCAGTCTAACAATTTTCAGTGCAGGACACCAGAAAATCAAGTACCAGGATTTTGCTGCATACATGCAGGCATCTTTTGTGCAAGGGTGCAATATCCCCAGTGCTCAGTAGTGCAACCACTTTCTTACTACTAAGTGTGATTTGGATGACTTTGGAGTACTCAGTGAAGAACTTATTTAGCAATCCAAAACACTTCTCTGTTGTTTTTAGTTCATTCATCAATTTAAGCATAAATTGTGCTCTGATTGATCGCAGGAGTACTTGACCTGTGGAGTATGATGTGCTTTTGCTAATCTTGCTTTGGAATGATTTTTAAAGTTCATTTTCCCAAAGAAAAATAGAGTTGCTAAACAAGTATCAGCATATTCAAGTAATATGGAAAGAGAATTTGTAGGCAGATTCTTCACCCAAAAATTAAACAAGCAAGCTGGAATCTCCCCTTAGTACCAAAATCCTATCTAAAGCACACAGGAAACTTGATGTAGCCACCTGAACACAAGAAAAGCTATTTCAATCCATCTTGCACCAAAGGCCTCAGCTGTCTGGAGTTGCTCTTTATAAGGTCGAACTATGGAATTATGGACTCAAAATTATAGTCAAATGGTTCATGGAGGAACTAACAACGCAAGTACTAATTTGAACAATATTTGTATTGCAGAGTAGCAAAGAGATGTTAATTGGGTATACATGACACAATCCACTTCAGCAAAATGTTTTGGAGTCTGGCTATCCTTTTGTCTTAGGGTTAAAATATTGCAGATTATTTTGTGCTATGCTCACAATCTAATATATTAAGATAGGTGTTTGTATGTATGTATGGATGTGACCACACTCTAACCCTCCCAAACTGTGCACCCTTGCTCTGCTTTTGGTACCAACAGAAAGCCCTTGACAAGGCAGTGTGCACATTTGTATTTTGCAAATTTTGAATTTACGGAGCAAAAGTTAGTAAATATAGAGTGATTTTTTTGGAATTGATTAAAAATATTTAAATGGTTTCACAAAGAACACGGAAGTTAAGCTTATTTTGACTGGAATAATATTGCTATGAGTGACCTTATTGGAGGTTTAATATTCTTGTGCCATCTTGACAGGGCCCACTAATATAACTATAAGAACACTTGGCAATTACAATAGGCTTTGAGTTTGACCCAAATTGGTTCCTCAAGGCTGTTGTCATGGCAAAATCACTAAGCCAATTATATTAGTGTTTTATCCAAAATGAAGTAGTAAAAAAGTGTTGATATAAGCCAGACAACAACAACAAGAGAAGGGTGCAATGCTCAACATTCTTTTTATTAGTTATCCCTTATTGGAAATGCACAAAATGATAGAATACAATTGACTTTGAACACCCCCCTTCTTTGCCATTCTTCAACATTCTTCTTACAATGATCAATTCAAGTAACAATTGAACCAACTAAGATCCACCGGGAGCATGTTGGCATACTATAATTCAAAATCTTGAGCTTTTGGCAAATTCAGAATCAACCCATATATATTAGACCTCTCAATCAATAAAATAAGGATGTTTTTGGAATTTCATTCTTGGCGGAGGTTTATCTAAGCATTCCCACAGAACAAGAAGCATTTCAGAATTGAGCCCACATGGAAAAGGGTGACTTTCCTCTTCACCCTTTGTAGAATTCCCTTGTTATCATAGTCCTACCATGCAAGAAATCCTGGTGGGTGCCAGGGGCTGTCATGTCTGAAGTGCTTTGCACACACATGCACAATTGCTTGGCATTGAAATGGCATTCCTCCTTATGGCCTTGGGGCCCCACCCTTGCCATGATCCAGTGGGCCAAACTGATAATGTCTAGGAATGACATACCACTTTGTCATCTTTGGAACCTGCCTTTCATATAAAGCTGAGTGGCCTTCTTTATATGTGGGACAAAGTTCTGGCCCTACTTTGAGACAGTTTTTAAGGTCCCCCCCAATGGCCTTAACAGCTGTGATCCCCCTTATTGCCAGAACTTTACCCAGCATAAAGCACCAGTTTGGTCTAGTATGGAGGGCACTGTGACAGAACTGGTGCTACTTTAAAGGTTGTCGCATTGTTTTAACCCAGAATTTGTCATTTTAAGCTGCATAATTTATTTGACAAATTACCCAGGATTTTGTCACATTGAGGCCTGATACATTCAAAGTTCAAATTCTATATTACCCATAAGGTATCTTGCAGTCATAGCTCACTTGGATGGAATGACCAGATCATTTTCTTGTAGTGTATTTTGCACATACGCTTAATGAGCGTCAAAACACCTGTGAGTATTTCAAAAAATGGAATGCCAGCATACCCACCGAGTATCATAGGGGGGAAAAATGAGGTCCTTAAGGCCATGCAAAGCCCTCAGGGGTGGGCTTTATTGGATTGGGGGCCATGCTTGCCTCTGCCTCATGGAACCCATATTCTGGTAAAGCCTGGATTTGGACCCACGGTTGTCTCCACCCACTACAATAAAATATGTCCCATGTCCACTATATGATTTCATTGGATTTTGAGTGAATTATTTGAATTTGAATGAACAAGGACAATCGGTATATGGTTTGATTGAATTTTGAGTGAATTCATTGAATTTGACTGAACAAGGACAATCGGTATATGATTTCATTGGATTTTGAGTGAATTCTCTAAATTTGATTGAACAAGAAAAATAAATGCATTGGTCTGTTAAATGAGGACTAGTGAACTCCACCCACATTTTGCAGTGCTTGTATTTTACACCCTCTTGGGTTTTATGGCACTCAAATTACCATTGACACTTTGAGGTGTCTTACATTCACTGTTCAACTGAGAAGCTACCCAGGATTTGTCATTTGAGGTTGTATGAATAGTTCAATTGAAAAGTTGTCCAGTATTTCCCACGTTAGAAAAAGCATACCAAAACACAGTTACCTTTTGTCCCAGACAACAAATGGGTGATGAGTGTCCAGCTCTACATGATAGATGATGTTGCACTCTCCAGAGAGTCCAGGAAATCTGAACAGGGAGATTGATTGGTGTGGGTGGTTTGTCTAAGGTGCTCTCCGACCACTCGCAACTATCATGTGGCCTGCCACATGCCACAGAGTTGTCATGTTTATCTATTTACTTTAGTGGCTGTTTGCCCCACTGCTGCTATATTCCTTGTCATAACTCATGCCCTTCACTTGGGTTGCGATCAGTGTTGTGTGTAAATGTGAGTAATTGTAAATGGCATAGTGAAATTTAGTTACACTCTGCCTGTCTAAGTGGATAGAGTCCATTTGCATTTGTGTAAGTGAAAAATCATGTAAATTTATTTTATGTCGTCTAAAATTGTGTAAGTGTAAAAAAAGCATTTATACGATTTTACATGATCCTATGAAATAATGTAACAATGTGTCATTTCTTTGGGGGGGGGTGGGGGTGCGAGGGGGGGGCCGACAAATCTCAAAATGTTTTTGATGATGAGCCAATCAAAGTGGCTTATTGCACCCAAAAACTTTATAAATTAAAAATCATAAAAATTGCACTTTGGGATGTATCACAACCAATGAAACTAATAAATAGGAATCACAACAAGTACCCAAGCTCGCGGAAAAGCCTAGGCTAGTTTTGGGGGTGATATTCCAATGGCCCTTTGTCTTGTGTCATTTCCCTCTATACAATGGAGCTTGTCCACTTGTTCCAACAAAAGAAAAGAAAAAACCTAGGCCAAAAATGATGATGAACAAATTTAGGAATATAAATTCTACTAATAATGAGGTGGGGTAAAATCCATTGAGGATGTGCATTCAAGGTATTCTTTGGACTAGCATCACAATTTGTCTCGTATCCTTTGTTCAATAGTTTGCTCTTGTATTGGATATAAGGTGTAAGCATTTAATAATGAACCACACTCACCCCCTTATGCTTTTTTTTAATATAAATATTGTTGATATCTTCTTTAAATTTTCATTTACAATATTATGATAAATTTTATATTTAAAATTTCCAAAAATGGTAAGTAGGTAGTAAAATTTTCCAAAAATAATTAGGGATGAATTTTTTTACACTATAAAAACAATGGTTGCTACTATTTTAAAAGTTTTTTTAGAATTTGTTTTTATATTAGATTGGTTTCAAATTTTCAAAATATGTATATCAATTAATTGAAAATATTGTATTAGAAAAACATCATTTATAGTGTTATTTTTTTCCTAAAATGTTATTTACACAAAATTAAACAATGGTTTCAATTGTTTTGGTACATGTTTATTCAAAATTTTGAAAAAAGCCCCTAGTCAAAAGTTTAGTGAAAACTTTTTAACTTTTAAATATTAAATAGCAACTATAAAATTGCTAGCTTTGAAATAGCTTTATAGGCTAGCTAATATATATGGGCATTGGGCCTTCAAAGCCATTAGCATCAAGGGATGTATTTAACATTCCCACAGTTGTTAATCTTAGATCAATTTGCTAGCATGGTTTATGAGTAAGAAGGAGGAGTTGCAACCATCCTAAGGAACTCCAAAAACTTATGGAGTCGTTTAGTTTGGAGCCATTGATTATCTTGCAATTTCACATAGTATGTTGGTTTTCTTGCAGTCATGTGTTGGAGTCAATTTTGTATTACATGCCAACCATATTGGGTTTTTTAAATAAAATTTAAGGCCTATTGATATAGACAAATTCCAACCTTTTAATTGCAATTGTGTTTCATCTTATGGTAGATGTTTTAGTAGAGTTGAATAGATTGAATATAATTTCTCATTATGATATGGTTGATATTTCAACTATTGAATTTATTTTGGATGGATCAATTTTTTGTATTGATTAGACTTTTTAAATCTAGAAACGATCTCAACTTTGGACAATTGAACAAAAGTTTTGGCCCTTTATTTCTAAAGCTTGGGTTGATGGTGCATTGGCATGGAAGGAAAATAATGACATTATGGGTACGTATCATCCTATGCACCATGAACAATTTTTTGATTGAAATGAAACAATACATTGCAAAAGTGCAAGGTGATGAGAGTTGAATATATGCAAGTAGTCATGGATAATTTTGATGAAAGGTTTATGATTATCCCATTTTCAATGCATCAAAGCTTTTTAGTTCAAATTATGATTCAGGTGATGAAGAAGCCCTTATCTGTATGTTAAAGTAATGGTTGATGGGATTGATTTTAAAATTCAAGCTAATAAAAGTTGAAAGGAAAGTTAAGATAATTGAGTTTGTAAATTTAACAATATTGATTATGGCCTAAGGTAAAAATTTGGGAATGCATGTTAATTAAATAATGATCTTATGGGTCTTGTACATAAAGATCTTTTATGAGGACCTAGTTTGAATTCATGTATAATATGTTACTTAACTACTTTGGGCTAGGTATAAATAGAAATCAATTACTTTGATCTCACTAGGACAAAACCCTAAATTCTTCAAAAGGAGATGTCCAAAAATATAAACATTCATCCATGGAAAAGATGTGTCTTCTAGAAAACCAATAGGGAATATAATACTATTGGACTAGAGTTAACAAAAGATAATATATATTAAATTCTAACCAAAGGGGTGAATGATTCATTCATTCTCCCTTCAAGTATTCAAGGGGTAATGGGTGAAACTTTGGTTTCAGTTTGCATTTCCAAAGTTTCACATTTTTAGTTTAATGTTAACCCTTGTAATAGACTTTGTGTGTAATGAACCTATGATACAATAAGCTCATGTATTGTTGTAATTGTGAAACCTTTATAAGGGAAGATTCACATGTATTTAGTGAGTGATCTTCATAAGATGAGATCTTTAGATGTGTGTGGTGAGCTCTCGTTGGGTGTGGCCCACATAAAGACCAAACTTTAGGTGTGTGGGTGATCATTGCCCAAAACTTGTAATTATTTTTTCTTGTATTTTGTGGTTGTGTGTTTGTTGTATAAAATTTTGGTTCATTTAACCTACATTGAGATCGATGGGATTTATTTTTGAAATAACCTTCATAGGTCCAGACCCATCCTAAGCTGTAGACCCTTGATAATTGCCATTATGGGTGCTGCAACATGGTCACCCATTTCATGCCCTCCAATTCTCAAAATCTACTAAGTTCCAACATAACTTAAACCAATTATAACTCCAATGCCATATTTACCATATCAAGGTGCCATTAAACCTAGATAACAACAATCTTATTAAGCCTTCAAATTGGAGTTTAGAAAAATGTATAGAAGTGTTTTCTCATGCTCTAACAACATACAATATCCCTTTCCTTATCTCATTTTTGGTGCTTTAAGGATTGAGTGGCTTTGCAAAATGCCAAAAACATAATTTCCTTTCAGGGAGGCCCTAAGACAAGTTTGGAATGTATGTACCTTGTGTATTCCAATGTAGTGTTCTTCTTGTAAAGTTATATAAATACTCATTTACAAACTTGCCAATTGCACAACATGTGTCATGCCACACATTCCATAGTTGATCATATGAAGCATCTCACTTATGCAGCAGCATAACGAACCATTGAACATTAGCTCATGAATTATATATCATGTCATGTAGTTTGCATTTTTGTGCCTCCCTAACTACTTTTTTGCACCTTCCTCTTGCTCATGGGGCTAAACCTCATGACCTACCCTCTAGTGTGTCCAGTAACCAATATGCTTGGCACTCCCATAAAGTCAAATTTGTCTAGTAATTGCCTCGGAACAGTCTTGATCATGTTAACAACATGCCTCTACTATTCAAGTAATCAACGCTCTCTAGTTACCTAGTCCAAAGTTATGCAGAAAACTTGAATCCTCCCTCACAATGATAATATATGCAAGTTGCATATGCGGATTTGACTATTCACTCCTCTTGAGATTACATTTACCATACATGTAGACGTAATACTAGTCCATGGGTGCTGTAGTGCCATATGGAATCATTTGCATTAGAGCATCTCCTGTAGTGGTCGCTATGTGATCCTGCACAGTAAAATTCGATGAAGAAGATCCACCATATGCCGGTAAAATTGGCTCAGCAAAATTGCGTAGGTTGCCGTGGCTGGTAAAAGGCGCAGGAGCGCTGTGCACCTCAGAGAAGAGTCTAATAAATATGATCTAACTGCTGCTCAGTGTTTGTGATTGGCCCATGATAATCATCGGTCCAGGTGGTTTGCTATTACTAGTCCCCCACCTATTTGTTGTCCCAGTTGCAGTCTTATGCGTGGGGTTGCAAAAGATAACTAAACTTGGATGTGAAAAATAATTTCGCAGACTCACATACTGAGCACCACTGGGGATGCTCTTAGTCAAAAAAGTTATCATGACACGCTTCTCCACGAGTAAAAAACATCATACACCTTGGTTGTTGGAGCTCCTTTGGCATACACAATTAAATATAGAGGAAGGCTCACTTCCTAGGGCCTCCCCTAATTTGAGGGTCATAACTCATAACCTTGAGGTGGGAGCAGGCCTTCCCTAGTGTAACACACTAAAGGATTTTTAATTAAAATGGTGGAAGGTCTGCAACCTTCAACTGGTGAATGAATGGAAGACATTAAACTGGCCAGGGGTCTTAAATAGAATCATCTATGCAAGGAGGTGTGTTCAAATACAAAGTGGAAAACCTCAGAGTGCTTTACATACGAACATCCAAGGTGTACTTATGACAACACAAATTGGGAAATTATGTTGAACAGGACCGAAAACACCGCACAAAAATAAAATCAACCAACCAATTTATGTACACCAACTATGAGTGCACTCCACATTTGCAGGGGTTCTCTTAGTATAAGAGGGGATGTGTGCAAATTAGAACCACACCACGTTCTTGGATTGCATGGTCCATGACCATGTCCATGTTAGTGACCAAATATTTCATCCATTCACAAACAATAATGCAAACATGAAGACTTTTTGGTTGGGGTGAAGTGATAGATGATTTTCTTCCCAAACTTGCCCAATTAGAACCCTCAAAATATGTCCTTTTGTCCTCTTACTAGACACAAAAGGCATTTTGAACATGTATGGAAGTTTCAATCTTTGGAGCCCACCATTTTGGAGACACCCAAGACATTTGAAAATCTTCCCCCTATAACAACACCAACCCCATGTTTCATCCTTGGCCTGGCCTTTTTCATCTTAACTTTGGCTCTAATATTTAGAATTGAATTCATTCACCACATTGTTTTTTATTTTTTCAATAACCAGCTGATGGTTTTGGGATTCATGGCCACCTTACCTTGCAAAGGGGTTGTGAGATGAATCCATTACGAAGTCATGTGGCTAGATGCTACTCATGCTAGAGCTAAGACGGCTATAATTGAGTCACTTGGGAATTCAGTCATCCACACATGCGGGGCTGCCCAGCATTTGGGACATGAATGAACACCTACTTATAGGTAGCGTCTCTATCACATTTGGTTTCGTAAGTACCCGTGTGGATCGGTTATTTCTTTTTTCAATAACCAGTTATCGAACATTTTGAAAATTTAAACCCATATTTATCCATTTCAATAGTCCCAATTATCACTTTACCCAGCCTTTTTTTGGTAATAAATTTCAGTTATGAATAAGGGTCAGTTCTCAAATGTATGTGGCCTTGAAAACCATGGGTCATATTGCCTAGGTTAGAGAGGTTATACCTTTTTCTAGAGAAAAAAATCCATGTTGTTCTGTTTTCTATCATAAACATGTGTAAGGTTTTAGGTTTGATAACCTATCAGGATGAAATTCCAATCATCCAGGAAGGTTATTATATTTCAAAAATTCAATAACCAGTGGGCAGGTTTTCAACCCAGTTATCAAATTGTCGATAATCGATTGGTAGGTTATCAACAATTGAGTTGATAACCGGGTGCTTTCTCCATAACATGTCAACAATGGTACATACATTGATGTGTTTTGTGTTTTCCCATTTTGGTGCTTTATATCAGCAACATGCTTTATTTTACCATTCTTCTTGCCAGCTGATTCCCCATTATCATGTTTCTGTTTGTGTACCCTATTATTTTCACTCATGCAGGCCCACACACCTTATTGATTTCTTCACTTTTTTCTTCTTCCTTACCCATCTTATCCATTGGCATACATCACCTTGGGTTGTGTTTGAAATCCTCCTGTCTTAAGAGGAAAATGAGTATAGAAAAAAGGAAAAGTCTTATTTACTCAAAATGCTTGTTCTCACAAGGGGGGTTTGTGGACACATCCATTGCAAAGAAGGAAACCAAAACTATTCTCATGGTTTTGAGTGCCTCTACCTTAGTTTAGTCCCCACTCTTTCATGTTTTATGATGGGTTTTCCAAGTTTGTGAAGTAATATCCAAGGGTTTTATTTTTGTCATTTCAAAGTTCCTCAAGCACTCCAAGTTTTTAACAAACTAATATTTAGTGCAATATACAGAGGGTGTTGAATAGGCTTATGTCTAGGTGTGCAGAAAAAATGCTATGACCAATCAATTTGTTGGATTTGGTGGTCTGAATTTTTTTCTTAGTTGTCTTTGGTGAACTAACAATTAAATGTGTAATAGGATTAAGAAGGTTTGTGAGAATTTTAGAGGTGGAAGTGCTAAGGAAGGACCATTATTATTATAAATGTGGGGTACTTATTCATGCTTCTATTAATTAGTGAGGGGGACACTAGTTTTTTTCTTCTCTTATCTTTCAAAAGAAGCCATCTAATTGACCCACCAACAATATTTTTGGAACATGGGGCACTCCCCCAACATATGATCCTAAATATGCTTCCCTCTTCAAAATGGAAGCATGGTTTCTTATGCTTCTTTTTTGGCCCCCCTTTACCCTTTGAATCATAACCAAACAATATGTGATGAGAATTAAAGTAATAATGAAAACAAATTGGGAACTTAATGGGAACACTTTGAGAACAAACAAAAAACAAATTGGGAACACAAACAAAACAAAAAAAATTAGGGAACAAACAAAAAACAAAAAAAATCTTCTCAAATCTCCTAAAAGAAACACTTGTTAAGAGAAATTCCAAAGGGGAGATGAGCAAACAATCGTGAATTACATACAAGAACTCAACACCTCTTGAGTAGAAAAGTGCATAGGGTATTGCTCAAAATTATTGTTGTTTTTTGAAACTTCAAAATTGACATGATGTCCTTTGCACTTTGCCCAATAAGGACTGAGCTTGATGCATTTATAGGTTTATCAAATGGTATTAAGAGTTTAAAAGCTTGTTAATTCTTACTTTTGCAATAGAATGTAAATCTAAAATGCATTCCTTAATTCTCACAAAGAGAGGAGTGGTGAGCTTCAAAATAAGATTTGTAAAAATGAACTCAAAGTGAAGTCAATCTACACACCACAAAAGGTGATCTAATTAATGGAGTCAAATTGATGTTTGAACAAGCCACAAATTAACATGGATTCATGAGACACACCATGACCTAGACGTGGGAGGAGTCATCACTCTCCTCCTTTTATATTTTATAAATTGCAACATGGACTAAATTGAAATAGTATACATTTTTAAAACTCATAAGTGAAGTTTCAAAAATTGCCAAATGTGAAATAGTAAAATGTGTTTTTAAATTTGAAATGTTGAATTCCTTTTGTTTTATTTTTTCCTTATTGAAATTGACTCTTGCAAGTTCATATAATTGGCATGCATTCCATTGCACATCAAACCTTTAATGATCCCATTGGTTTTGAAAGACATGACTTATGAAACAACCCTTTTGAAATTTAGTGGCATGCAAAATTTCAATTTTAGTATAGGATAAAGCCGTTAAAGTAGGGTTGTGTGGAAAGTAGGCATTGACAGAAAGCAAATTCAAAGCAAGGTTTATGCAATCCTACTTTGAAGGCTTCACCTAACATAAAGAAATGGGCCCAAATTTTCTTTTCATTGCCCAAAGTCGAAAAATGTGAAGTTGTTTCTTTACACACCCAAAGTTTTAAAATGTGAAGGTGGGGCAAGGCATGTGGTTGCAAGTGGATAAAACATGGAATCAATGGGATGGGTTGGTAGATCATTGGCCAAGTTGGGAAAGAAAGGTTGGGGGAAAGGAAAGGAATAAAAATGTGAGAACAATAATTCCTAATGAAGAAATCAAAGTACTTAAATAAGAATGAAGTTTCATGGTCAAATATGTAATTGGGGGGGAATTATAAATAAACAAGTTCATTTGTCTTACATTGAAAAATTTTGGCTAGGTTTTTACATTGTGTTTTCAAAAGTTTCAAGCACATCCCACAATCAGTCCAACAAAGCTAGGATTTGTTGATTTTTTAGGTAATAAAAAACCCCTTTTAAAATTCATTTAAACAATGTTGTTTTTTGTAAATTAATTTTCTAATGTGACCACCATTAGTGATAATCCCAAATCAAGAAGTAAGGTACATTCACCTTTGAAGGTAGAACCTTTAATGTTGAAAACCTTGACACATGTATTAACATACCATAACAACATAATGACACGCCAAAAATTTTGCAATGTATTTGGAACTAACCTTATAAAACAATTTTTTTCATCCATGAGCAAGGAAGGCATTTCATAATTCCCCCCTCCTATTTTGCCTCAGTTTCTCCACTAAATTTATGACAGGTTTTTACATTATATAAAGCCATTAGTTGAAGGCATTACCAAAATCGGGTGGGCACTTAGCTATTGCCTCATGCGCCCTTATTTGTGTAATGCCCTCAACTTAAGGCCTTACCCTACACTAAATTGACCTAACCTCTAACACCTAGGTCACCCTTAAACATTTAATTTGCCCAATAGATGGCATTGATGAGTACATGCTTAACTTGGATGGTATGCCAAACATCTTTGCCACATTCAATTGCCATCACCAACATCCACACCTTCATCTCACGATTTAACATCTTCTTTTCCACTTGTCTTTGCTTCCTCTTTAATCTTTTTCCACTTTAATCAATGTTATTTTCATTTCCTCTCATTTTTACCACACTTGTCTTTCCATCAAGCCTTCTCCTATTCCTCATTTTATTCTATTCAATTTTTATTCCTCGTTTCACTCTTTGTGTGATGTGTGTCATTTTTTATATAGTCTTCCTCATTTTGATTTCATTTATGTGTTATGTTTTATATTGTTTTGTTGTAAATATTATGTTTGTTGTTTTCATTGTTGTAGATCAACTTTTTTTTTCATTGTAGACTTTTTAAGAGGTTTTCTACTATTAGTATTTCAATTTGCTTCATTTTTAAAATAACTCTTGTAGTTTCCTACATGGACAACATTCCAATTTGCTTCACTTTCACCTTTTTTTTTGCACTACACATTGTCCATATGAGGTTTTCAATGTTGGCATTCTATTTTCTTGTTCTTATGTGTGTTGCATGTAAATTATGTTTGGTCTTTGTTTTGCTTTGCTTAAAGCCTTGTTCTTCTAATGTGTCAATGTTTTAATTTTTTATACATGTATGTTTTTTTGTTACTCAAAATCAACATTTGTTTTGGTGATTCAATTTGTTACACTCATATTTGTCTTGGTGCACATCTTCATCCCAACTTGTTAAAACCAAATACATATTTCCTTTGATTTACTAAAACAATTGTCTTTTTTTTTTGCAAGTAGTTCAAGTACACAATATTTTTGTTCATTTGTGATATGGATATCAACAATAATGTTTGTCTTTTGACAAGCTTCCTTGTCTTCATCATTAATATCTTGCAAGCTTTGTGTCAATTGTAGGATACTAATTTTCTCTATACAATTGCATAGCTTGATGAAAATCAATCAACGAACTTACAATTGCTTCATTTTGTCATTTGTTACATAGTCACAAAATGGTTTGTAACATGGGGTTTCTTAATTATGAGCATTAGCATTGGGTTAAACCATAGAGCATCACTTGATTTTCCATCTCCTTTGTAAAATAATCTAGTAGTGATGGATGGTTACATTGAACTTCCATACAACTAAAATCATTATTTTTAACATTGCAAATAAGTTGGGACCTTTAATTTGGAAGCATGATACAAAGTTTGTCTTGTTGAAGTACATGTTGGATGTATGATGTATAAGTTGGTGCAAGACATTAATAATTTGTTAGTATGTCGTGAATTTTTTGATGTTGGTAAATCTATTATTTCCCTTATTATTGAAGAGGTTAAAGCTATTAGTATTGTGTTCAAGAGAATGATTGTTTAGTTTTTTGGATCCAAAATGGAAATCATTCAAGAATTTTTATATAAGTTTTATTATTCAACGAGCAATTGATGGCACGCTCATTTTTTCAATTGCAAGCCCATTTAGTGAAGTCTATTTATATTATCACAAAACATGGGGATACAATGTGGTTTGTCAAAGTCATGGTTGATGACAAGAAACAATTGAGTGACTTATTTTTGGGCTTCCTCTAGGAGTGTGAACGATGCATGAGCCTTTTTTAACTTGGTTATTTACAACAAAACTTAATACCACGGACTATTTAACCCATAAAGAGGATGCCAAAATGGTATCCCTCCCATACATGCTAAGGATAATGGGTACCTTTTACTTAACTAGATTTTGACACCACATAAAGATGGGGACCTTAACATTCTAAAAAGTTTATTCAACATATGACACAAGATGGGAAGGTCTATTAAAAATCCTTTAAAAACCTTTAATGGGATTCATGTTTAAAATAGAAATGCATGTTGCAATTATAATTGACATTGTTGCATATTACATAACATGCTTCTTGGATGAAAGGAAATAGAGATGTGAAAAACATTCTATAGATTCTAGAATTAAATGCAACAAAAGAATTTGTTAGACCTAAAATCTGAACTTCATGCAGGAACTTTGAGCCCAATGAAAGTTTGCATATAGGTAGCTGCTTGTGGAAAGTGGTCATGTGCTCCTTGTGAATTGTGTCCATGGCCTTATTACTCAAGGTCTCCAACGGGTATGGGTCTTTCAGAGCTAGGTCCACAACATCCGCATAATAAAAATGATGGGCAGTATCAACTACCACGACCAGCTCCTTCTAGAAAGTTGAAATAGGATTAGTGGCAGAAAACTAAACTCAACTTTTCAAAGATGGTATTGAATATGGAATAACATAAGGAAATTATGTCACCTTGTACATATAATCAAAAAAGACCTCCTATGTGAGGTTGTAACAAGTCTTTCGTGTCTTAGCCTTGCACTTCTTGAATTGTTATTCTAGAATGACCTCTTTAAACTATTACAAGGAGATCATTTTTGGACTTTGGATCCTAAAAAACTTGTGGACTAGAGATGGTTTCACATGGTCTAGTTCAATGGACCTACATTGTAATAATGACATCAAAAATTAGTGTTATCCTTAAATCTTCAACTTGAGGAATATATGGAAATGTAAGAACAGAACAAACTTACTTGTTAAGTTTCGTCATTGTTGTGAGGAGCTCTACAAGGCCACTCTTGCTATCAAACAAAAAATTGTCCACACAGATGTGCCAATCTGCATCAAATGGATGTATTTTCTCTATATACATAAACCAAACTTGAAGTTTGTGGTTCCCATCCCATATATGGAACATTTTCCCAAATAACAACCTAAGATCTAGGTCTCCTTGTAAGAAGTCTTCAAATTTGTTGTTTTTTTCCTTCAAGAGAGGCCCACATGATGACTCAACAGAAAAGACAACAATCTTTTCACCTTGCTAGTTTGTGGGAGAAATAAATAAAACCTTCTCCCCTTGCCCGTAACCCATTTGGAAAGCCTATTCCATTTTGAGCACATCAATTTTAAGAGCATGCCTAATAATTGGCATGGCAACGAACCTGCATAATGGAATGTTCATTCACAATTTTTGCTTGTGATAGATCTTGAATTTCTCCAAAACCTTGTTGGTGTTGAACTTGTTTTTGCTCTAAATCCCCTAGATGACATTCTCACATGATGTTGGGATTGGTTGCACAAACAATTCATGAAATGGAATAGTCAAATCTTCAACGAAAGTTGATGTCTTGTAACTCCTCTATTGAAAACTGGATAATGATGTATCATTCAACAACTAAATGATGGCATATGTAATGCATTAAAAAAAACCAATTCAATGCAATTATGCAAACGAAACTAACCATCTAAAAGGGGTGTGTTTGTAGTGTTAGTTGGTGTTGATTGACTATTATTGAGACAATATCTAGGCACCTTGTAGCTAGGAAACACATCAACAAAAATTATTCCTTGTTTAATGCAAATTGGCAATAAGGACTAGCTCATGGAAAACGATAATGTTTCAGTTTTCAATCATCTCCAACTAACTACTTGTGTGATGTTCTTACCACACCTCCATGATAGACAACAATGACTCTCATTTGGTTTTAAATTATCACAAGAAGCGATCATTGTAGCAATGGAAGTGTCCATTAGCACCAGCTAACGCTCAATGCTTATTTTAACAAAACCTCCTAAAGATTTAAAGATCAAATTTGATACTAGTATAGAGAATTTACCCTCAGTCAACACCGACCAAGGTCAAATTGTCATACCCAAACACATTTGCAAGAAAAACAAAGAAAATAATTCAAGTTGAAGGTTGAAGACCCACTTCTTATTGAAATGCGAATGTAGAAACCCTAGGTATAATTAGTGTATCCATAACAGACAGTTGTTGGAAATCAACTTGGAAAATGGAAGCATTCCAAACAACACATAATATTTTCAAAAAACCTTAAATTAAATGTTGACAATTGAGACAAAGAATTGAATTCAGATATTTAAGAAGTATCATTTCTTGTTTCAATTGTCAGTTGTCACCAATTAACTACTTATGAGACCTTCTTACCGCACCTCCTTGGCAGATAACAATGACACTCATTTGGTTGCAAATTGTCATCAAAAGCAAGCTTTGTAGTGATGGAGGTGTCAATCAGTGCCGACTAATGCTTCATGCGCATTCCCTAACACAATACCAACATAAAGAAATTTCCCTTGGTTGACACCAACCGAAGTTGAAGTGTCATACTAAAACACATTTGCGAGCACAATGAGGAAATGGAATATGGGTTGAAGGTTTAAGACCCACCTCTTAATGAGATGCGAATGGTGAAACCCCAAATGTAGGTGGTGTATCAATATTAGAAAGTTGTTATATATCGACCTAAAGAATGGAAGCATTACAAACAACACATAATATTTTCAAACAACCTTAAACTAAACATCAACAATTGAAACAAAGAAATGAAAACAAAAGCTTTGAAATGATAATTCCTTGTAAAGACTTACTTCTTCGTAGTCCAAAACTCATGTTGTCGAATCCAAATATTTCTCCTTATTTGTTACCTTTTCGTCAAACTGCCACAAATGGTGAGTTAATTTTCCATGTCATAACAAATGGAAATCTCAAGATCTATATCTTAAGCTATAAGTGGAAAATTTTGTTGATTATACAAAAAACATACTGCAAGTTTTGCAAGAAACAAATTGTTGGTTGTACAAAAAACAAATCGCAAATTTTATAAAAGAAAGCAGTCCTTGTGCAAGAAATAAAATGTTCGTTCTAACAAAAGCAATTCACTGGTTTCATAAAGACAAATCTCTATCAAAATCAACTCGATTAAATCATTTCCAAACATAACAATAAACTAAACTTGAAATGCGTACCTCTGAACTAACATCTAATCTGCATCCAACATCTCCAAACCCTATACATTTTATATGCAAGTCATTAGAAGGTGTTGAGAGAAATCCAAAACCCTAAATGCTAGAACTAGAAAACCTTAAATCTTGGAATCCTAAACCCTAAATTGTGGAGCCTCAAATCCCTACATTCAACTACCTTGAACCCTAAATACTTGAATTATGGAATTCAAAACCTTACATCCATCAAATTAAAATTCCTAGAATCCAAAACCCTACATGCTCAAACCTAAAAACCTTAAATCTAGGAATCTTAAACCCTAAATTGTTGAACCCTAAATCCTTACGTCCAATTGCTTTAAACCCTAAATTTTGGAACCTTAAATTCTTGAATCCTGCAATCCAAAACCCTACAGCCCTAAAACCAAAATTCATGGAATCCAAAACCCTAAATCTTGGAATTCTAAACCCTAAATCCTTACATCCATCTATCCTAATCCCTAAATTCCAAAATCCTAGAATCCAAAACTTTAAATCATGGAACCTTTAAGCCATAAATCCCAGTGCTGGAATCTTAAATCATGGATCCTTAAAACCTTAAATCTTGGAATCTTAATCGATAAATAGTGGAACTTAAATCCCTACATTGAAGTGCCTTAAACCTTAAATTCTGGAACCCTAAAATCAAAATTCCAAGGCCCTAAATCCTGGAATCTGAAACCTTACATGCTAGAACTTGAAAATTTTTAATCCTCAAATATTAAACCTTAAATCATGGAAGCCTACATCTCTACATCCAATTGCCCTAAACATTAAATTTTGGAACCTTAAACGCAATCTTAAACCTTAAATAATGGAACCTAAATCCCTACAACCAAGTGCCTCGAACCCTAAATTCTGAATTCCTAAAACCCTAAATCTTTGAATCCTCAACCCTAAAATGTGGAACCCTACATCCCTACATGCAATTTCTTTGAACACTAAATTTTGGAACCCTAAAATCCTAAATCTTGGAATTCAAAACCAAATCACGAAATGTTAAAACCTTAAATCTTGGAATGGGAACCCTAAATCTTGGATCCTTAAAACCCTAAATTCTTAAATCCTAAACCCTAAATAGTTGAACTTAAATTCCTTCATCGAAATCCCTTAAACCTTAAATTTCAGAACCCTAAAACCAAAATTCCTAAAATCCAAAATCCTTAATCTTGGAAACCTAAATCTTTCAATCATGTTACCTTAAACCCTAAATCATGCTAACCTATATACTTAAATCCTACAACTTTAAACCCTACATCCTCATACTAACCTTAATTGCAAAATTCTATAACCCTAACCCTAAATCATTCGAGAAAAGTCCTCCTAGATTTCGATATCATTAATTAATGAGAGCTCCATGGATTTGTGGGAATTCAATCCATGTTAAGCTTGGACCTCATAATCAGTGTTGACTAAACACTTAGAGAATGACTGGTTGACATTTATGCATCTATCTAAGACACCCTCCTTTGCTACAAGGTGATTCTTTTAATTCTAAGGTGCACTTTGTACAACCCTACAACTCGAATGATTGCATTTTCTTTGTGAACTCAAATTCTTGCATTCATCCTAGAAGCTCTCGATCAGCATTGATTAAACACCTCCAAATTTTTTTTGGTCCATGAAATCACTTGAGAACCTAAAACTCATTTCAGATCTAAATTGCGCTAAAAGATTATTCCAAAAAATACATATACAATCTTGATTTCTTGGAGAAAACTATTAATTAATATTATTATGAATAACTTCATCGAGCTCTTCAGTGCTCTACATAGCACCAAAGAACTCCAATAAGTGTTTGAGATCTTTGGACAATAATCTTATCCGACCGCCTTTGAAATTCATCTGTTGTTGTAAAGCGGCCATTGCAAGAACATTAATCCAAGAACTCTTCCAAGGTCTAGAAAATAATTTGGTCTTTCTAAGGTCAAAATTGAAATTGAAATCAAAATTGAAAATAGGACAGTAATTTGCTTCTTGGGTTGTTTGGTCTAAGTTGGAAATGGCTCTACTTGCAGATTTGAAACAAGCAAATTTATGAATTTATATAACCTTGAAAGACTATCCTTCAAGTTTGAAAGATTTGGAAAACGTTCATTCCTCGTGAAAAAATGGGCACATTAAACTTACCTCCTCTTCTATCACTTCTTGGTGCTACAGCTGAAAGCTTCTCCTCCTTGATTTTGCCATTTGCTTTCTTTTCAAGCGTTGCTTTGAACTCGTCCATAGAAAAGATGTCCCTCTCCTTCTTTGAGGTCTCAGCCCCACTATTATGTGTTCTTTTAGCATTTGCAAACTTTTGTATGATTTAAACCTAATTCTATTTCAACAACTTATACTTATAGTGCAACTTGTTACCACTCAAATTCAATGACTTGCCATTACTATGCATTGTGAATGGTCATAGTTTTCCAAGAAACCATGATAGTTTGTTGTTGCAAATCCAACCTTTCTATTCATGCTAACCAATTTGTAATTAATTTTGTTACCTTTTAAAGTTCAACAAAATATTGTTAACCGTTTTAAATGTACATTCATATTAATTTGTAATTGTTAAGCAATTGCTGGAATGTAAATTGATAGTGATTAGTGTTTTGGTCATTTGGCATGTAATCAATTATCAACCCTACTAGTGTTCTTGTCAGTATTTTCCACCATGTTACACACTTTGTGGCCCGACATCTATAAAATAATGGCAATCAAGGGTAGCGTGATAGCATTGTAATGTTTATAAGACTTGGCCAACATGTTTTAAACTTTTCCTAAATTAGGCTATATAACTGAACCTTTATAATATTTAAGAATTTGTGTTTGGGTGGGTTATGATTTGTGTGACGATATCAATTTTTATTTTTCCTACACACATGTCCATGTAGTTATTAATTTATAAAAAATTTGTTTATCATTTTTTTTGTTCCATTAATGGTTTGATCCCAAAAAAAATACCATTAAAGTTGACAAGTTTTTATAAAAAATAAATAGTTTATGACACACAACTTTTCTGAGGCATCCACTAATATTTTCTTAGGTCCAAATTTACTTACATTGGGTTACTAAAAATTAAGACTTCCTAGATGGGGTCATTGTTTACAAATGGTGGGAAAATTGAATATGTCACTGGACATGATTCATATCATAGGATTTCTCATAAGTTTCATTTTTCTTTTTGCATTCTTTCACTTTGAGCATATTGATTTAATTTGTGGGAAAATTGGACGTATAAAAATTTGGCCATGAGCCTTCAATTATTTTTGGCCTGACTTGGTGCTCATGTATGTTATCATATTGTTTGGACTAGGATTATTTTAAAGCTTTTAAAGCCACATGATTTAGTTTTTGGCTCAATAGTTTGTAATAAGTGTTAAATTATGTTATTTGTATTCAACCCTTGTATTCAAGCCTTGTGTTGTTGCATTTTTAAAGTTTTTTTATGTTCCCTATAATCCCCTTGGAATTTTCCCCCTTGGGACGATTTCAATGCTTCACCAATGGGATTGCATGATTTAAATCGAAAGTGTTCCTATGACAATGGTCTATTGTGGCCATCATTTAGTTTGTGTTAATGAACACCCACCGCCATCTTTTTGGCTTTTTAATTGGCCCACTTTATTGAGCTTTTCCAAGTAGGGATGTTAGAATTTTCTTTTCTCCCAATTATTCCTATTACTATTCCAATCATACTTCTCACCACATATCTCCAATTGGGAATCAATCATTTGGAGTATCCCAAGACGGATTGAAAAGTGATGGTGTATTCCAATGTTATTGTTTGGGGTTTACTAAAGCGACCCTATGGCATATTTGTTTTGCATTCCTAGAATTAGGTCCTTCCTTGAATGAACACCACCCCCAATACTTTGGTTCCATTATTGTCGTTAGGTTCAATGTTTCCTTTGCACATTTATGTGCCTTTTCAATGTTGTACTATGTCCAATGTTGGGATTGTTGTCAATATTTTTGAATCCATTGTGTAGGGTAATGTTTAATTTTCTTTTTGCCACTAGTACTATTCTTGTTATTGTATTGTCAATTTTATATTGATTAGATTTTATGCAAGAAGAAAATTGTATCCGTTCTCCAATTTAATTATCTATAATCCTTTAGCATTATTCCTTGTGACGTTAGTTAACCTTTTCTATGCTATTATTATTCGTCGATTCATTTTATTAATAATATGTTTATGTCCTTCTGTATCTTGTGTTGAATTTTTTAGCTCTAGTTCCTCATCTATTTCTCAATTTGAATTCTTGATGTAGTGTCGTTTTCTGTCTTTTTACTATTATATTGTTGTGAGATTTATCTTAGTGTTTACCTTCTCTTTTAATCTCGATGGTTACTTTCCATGTTGTACGAAAGTTAGATCTTACCATCTTGGTCTCTGAATTTGATTCATTGTCTAAGTGACCAAGAATGTCCTCTGTGCATGTTTACATTTTAGCGAGGATCTCTACATGTTTCTAAGGATGTTTCTTATGCTGAAAACAACTGTCGCAACCCTAGCTTTGGGCTCGCGACCAAGGCAAAGGGAATTACAAGGGTGCGGGCCAAAGAGGAAGCCCGGGAGTTAAGCAAAGAGGAAGCCCGGGAGTTAAGCCAAGAGGAAGCCCGGGAATTAAGCCAAGAGGAAGCCCGGGAGTTAAGCCAAGAGGAAGCCCGGGAGTCAAGGCGAAAGGAAGCCCGGGAGTCACATCACATACTCCCGGGAGTGTGAGAGAATGTTAGAAAGTGTGAGGGAGTGAACCCTCACACTCCCAAGGCAACTCCCACTTTGGGAGATGGAGTCCCGGTGGACTCCCGAAACTTTAGAGAGCGATTGCAGGGGTCAAACCTCAATAGATTGTGGCGTTCTTTATATCATTGGAAAGCTCTTGAAGCGTAGATATCTAAAATGGGCTCGCATTGCTCATTTGCACATCTGAAACACAAGTTATGGCCAAAAGAAGGGTCGGGAGTCGAATTCCCGGGAGTCTGCCAGTTTTGACT
>Ga0116231_10001092_pt1 | contig 53912 bp, 43 predicted proteins | sample S1TSphgellanicum_2_FD_89695 | JGI IMG/M metagenome (GOLD analysis project Ga0116231, IMG submission 89695) | Host-associated microbial communities from peat moss isolated from Minnesota, USA - S1T2_Fd - Sphagnum magellanicum MG | ecosystem: Host-associated > Plants > Peat moss > Unclassified...
GAAAAGAGAAAAAATCTTCACAACAATTTGAACCAACTTTATGTAAAACAATAGGCAAGTTAGGAAATAAATCTCGCATCATCATAATATGTAAAATTGCTAAATGACAAGAAATCAAACAATCAATAATGGACTCTTTGAGATGCAAATTCTTTAAAGTGTACCAAAATCTTGTCAAAACATCACCCTTTTCTAACATTTTTACCTAGTCCTTTTAAGGTGTAAAGACACATTTATGGATGATTATGTTGGTATCTAGAATTGTAATAGTCTAAAATATAATCCTTCTAAAAATTTTGACAACTTTTGATTCAATATTTTTTATGGGGATTAAAATATAGGGTAAAAAATGACTGCAACAAGGACTACGCCCTTTTTGTCTTGTGTGGTACACCTTAAAGGATTTTCACCCTTTAGTCAACCAATTATCTTGCAAGTTGTGTCCATGTTGAAACATTATGAATATATTCAATTCCAAAATAAATCATATGCACCACAAACAATGATAATTCCATTCATTTTAATGGAGTTCCTTGACCATAAAAAACTTCCAAAAATGCCCAGATAACTTGAAGATGTAAAATTGTACCTTTGACATGCTCTTGAAATTGCATTCCTTCATAAACAATACCTTCACCAATTGTTTCACAACATTTTCTTACCTTAGGAAAAGTAATTTATTGTACGATTGGAAAATTCTATTTATCCTTGACATTGATGTCTTCTTCCAATAATCCAAAAATGTTTAGCCAAGAAGAAATATAAGTTTTGCCAAGAAATAGAAGTCTAACCAAGAATAGAAATAGGTTTAGCCAGGAAAAGATATAAGTTTTGCCAAGAAAAGATAGAAAGGGTAGGTAAGGGATTGGTTGTGAGTTGGTTGGGTTCAAGGTATAGGCTAAGAGGTAAGTTGGTAGAGTAGGTAGGTTAATAGTGTAACTAGGTGGGAGGGTAGTATGGAGGAGGGTTAGGGTTGGGAAAAAATTGGCCCCAAGAAAAAAGGTCAAAGGTCAGTAGGCAAAAAAATTGACTATGGTAGAATGTTGGTTAATGTAGGGTGAAGAGGTAGATGAAAAACACAAAGCCCATCCTGTGGACATAATGGCCAACTGGTGCAGTCAGTCATGGAGGCTGGTTCACTCTGGCCGAACCGAAATCTTAGTTGGACTCTGCGTGTTATGGAACATCATCAATTTGTTGCTTGTTGAGGGGGAGGCCTTCTGAAACCTTCCCATACAAGAAAGAAAATTTGAATAATCTTGTTCATTTTCATGTTTTGCAGACTACCGAGTGGCAGGAAGGAGGACACTGAACTTAAGTTATGTCAGCAGCAAGCTCACATGTAAGAGCATCTCCAGTGGTGCTTAGTATGTGAAAGAGCATCTCCAATCAATTGTGAATTCATCCTTGCTTCATTTGACCAAATTATTACAATTGGGATAACTTACCCATTTATACTTGCATCTTTATCCATTAGGCTTGTGGTTGATTCTCTTCCATCCTTTATACTTGCTCATAATGAGTTTCCCCAACATCTTTGTAAGACACAACAAACAAAGAAGAGGATGATGCATGAAAAGTAAGTTCAATACTCAAGGCAAAGGTAAATAAATACATCTTTGTATCGTGCAAAATTGAAATACATGTGCAACATCTTCCTACGCTCCTCTTCTAGCCAAGACGAGGTGTATGTACTTTTCTAAGGAGTTAAAAATTGAGCTTATTTGCAAATATCTCCACACATGTATTCCATGAACATGCCTTTTACATATTGATTCATTTACCTTTTATAACTTAAAGAGAACTTGGCTCATTTGATATATGGAGGAATGTGTGTTGCTTGTAGCCAAAGTTAGTCCTTTCAAATGTTTTGGGTTCCTACACCTTGCCAAATATATAGTAATGGTTGTATTAAAAATGAAAATTTTAACTATTAGTTCAATTTCACATATATGTTTTGTTTTAGCCTTTTGGAGCTCAAAAGGCTAACCCATAGTTGCCATAAAATTTTCATGTGATTTAAAAACTCCATATGAAGCTAGTTATATTATTAATTATGACCCTAATCATAAGTTCACATCATGCACTAAAAGATATCTTCTCAAGCTCATTAAGTTCCTCAATTGGGTTGTTCATCATAAAATCATTTATGTGACTACTTGTGCCAAATCTAACAATTAAGCAATTTTATAATGGCTTTTGATGATAGCAATATGGACCACACATGGGACACCTATATTTTAAGGTGTTGATGGTGCCCTTGTTAAAAATGTTGTGGACATCATGTGCAAAATGTATGCATGTGTTATTTACATTCTTATTTATATGGTAGGGACTTTTGAAGAATATGAAATTCTTACAAGTTACTTATATGCTTGTCTTTTGTCATTAATTAGGTGGGATGAGTGAAGCCAATTGACATTTGATGCTGAATTTATGTCCAACATTCCAAGCAAATGAAACTTCATTAATGATTGTATATACTCTTGATGACGCTTTATTTGTTTGTTGTCTACATTGACATCCTCGAACACCCTTGTCCCCCCCCCCACCACCCTGAAATTTGTCTTTTGATACCTTGTTGGAGAGATAAAACTTGGCACCTTGCTAACACAAAAAAAAAAACATATTAGACCTTAAGCACATCAAGATCATGCCCTCATTAGTCCCCCAAGTAACACAAATCATTTTCAATTCCCCATTTTCAATGAAGGACTTCCATACAAACCATAATCAATTAAATTGGTTTGGTTATGATATCTTACAGTTTGTCCCCATTGAGTTGAAGATTAACCTTTTATGTACAAAAAGTTGAATATTGTAATTTCTTAATTAATTACATGTATGAGGCATCACATATTGCATACACCAAGATTGCAAATTTGGAGGGCGAATTTATTGACCTTAATGTCTTGAGCAAACATCAAATGCAAATTGTGCCTTCATGGTCCTACAAAGATAATTACCCAAGTTTGATGTATGAGTGACATCACAACAATATATTGATCTTTGTAATATTCTTATGAATCTTCATCATGCACGGCTATAATGTAGATCACATAAGGTCTACAATGTCCTCCATATGCATGACGTAGAGGTGAAGCCCCTAACATCATTTTGTTGCAACAAATGAAAATTCTTTCTTCTATTAGTTTGATCTCCCTTTGAACACATGTATCATTGTGCAACTAACACATGATATGTAAACCTTATTATCCTCTCATGTGTTTTTAAAGATATATGCAAGTTAAGGTTAGAACTATTGAAACGCTACTAGAAGCCCATACAAACAATTTGTCCTACATCTCTTAATTAATATTTGGAAAATTTTGTTGTTACATGTTACATAAGAAATTGTCCATAGGATAATTCCTCATCTATGCCTAGGTGGCCAACCCATGATTCATTAAATTTACCTCCATCACATGAACTTTTTTATGATCCAACCATCCCTTTGACCTACCCCTCATCACAATATATGATAAAGTTGTACATGTACACATGCAAAAGATGCATTAGGGTTCAAGCCCTCACATGTTTTCAAAGTTAGGGTTTATAGATGTTGACACATTATATGAAAAAGTTGTACATACACCCATGAAAAATATAGTTCATGCCACCTACTACCTTATAACAATCTAATAAAATTTGATTATAAAAAATTATAATATGATATTTGAATCTAATGTTTAAAATTAGTTTAGCCCGTTAACTATGTGACAATAGTCGAATAAATTACAAATTTCTAATTTTGGAATTTTAATCTTATGTCTAATGAGAATCATTATGAATATTTAATCCTGAAATTTTTTATGATCAAACTAGGGGTTGAAAGACTTGAAAGGCCATAGTGTTACTCACAATGTTTTGGCTTGGAGCTTCCCATGGCAAAATCACTTGTTGTTTTAACATCACCTTCATGATGCTAAAAAACATGTTATGTTCTCTGGCTTTATGTGCAAGGTCACCATACATATTTGTCAATAGTCCATATATAAGATGTGATGCATTCAATCTAACCAAATCTACATACTTGTAAAATTATAGGTTCATTTTTTTTGGTTTGTGGTCAAAATATTGTGACGTGAAAATCAAGAATATGTGCATTGTATTTTACAAGCGGTCACAAACATGCCCTTAAAAGACATTGCCATGGAATTCCCATTGTTGGCATGTGACTAAATGGTCATTGGAGTTCAACGGGCATTGAAGCAAGGAAGACATCACAACTTGATTTTGTTTTGCTTTCTATTTTTAAGTACTTCATAAGAGTTGATTCCATAAATTTTTGTTTCCATTATGCTATTGGAATCCAATGTGGAATTAGTGGAAATGGCTTTTAAAAATATGCATTATGAATGTTGCATGTTATTATGGCATGGTGAATGGTGGGGAATAGATTGGTGGGAAGATTTTGTGATTGTGAACCCATGGGCATCATATTTTAAAATATTGTTGTGAAACTTGTGGTATGCTTGAAATTTGGACTATATAAATTGGTTTGATTCAATGTTAGTTTCTCACACACAATTACATCCATTAAATCACCCTTCCGCAATCATAGTTTCAACTTGAGATTTGGTTTAATGTTTATGTTTTGTGCAAAATATGCTATAGAAGGTGGTAACCATCGTTGTAACACATGGCCTCTTCAATTGGGCACCAAAAAAACAAGTCTATGACTACATAGTCACATAAATCATTTGGTATTGGTGAATGACACCAACATGCCATATGTGGCCTAATGATTATGCAATTGTAGTCAATATGACATCTTGTTGATATTTTTAGGTAGAGTAACATATATTTTGTTATGATGATCAAGGTACTAATGATTCTTATGATAACAATAAGTGGTTTAGATTACATTAATTTTGAATGCAAACATTTTCAATGCTAATGAGATTTCAAATGGAAATAACTACATGGGTGTAGAACAACACAATGCAAGCTAATTTAGAGTTATGAATGTTATCATTCCCAAAGTCATTACAAAATCATGGTTTTCATTTTGGGTTTAGCAACTTATAAACACATTAAAGCCAAGTTGTAAATATAGATTCAAAGTCATGAAATTGATACTATTAGAAATCATGTCCTTTACAACTTGTCCTATGCAACTAATAAATGTCCTTTAGAACTAGTTTGAGTTACTACTTCTTGCTTTTCCTAAAAGATTACAAGTTAAACCAAGATTTGAACTTTCTTCTAATTCATTAAAATTGGCATTCCAACACATGCCCCATTTGTCGGCAAATGGTCTTTCCACTATAAAAAATCATGTTTGTCGAAACCACATTACCTTGCAACTAAAACTCAAAAAATATGTGTGATGCAAATGTTTTTTCAAATTTTCATAAACAATCGAATAATAAATACTATGGTTATAGATTTTTTTCATTGTATATAAATGGTTACAAGTTTTGATTTGTGTCATTTTAAAAAAAAATTGAATTCAAAAGTTACAATTTTTTGGATTAATCGGTTGCAAGTGCATAAAATATTCATTTAAATTTTTTAAAAGTTAAATGATAGTTGAAATAAATCTATTCACTTTCAAATTATACATATTACAATTATTATAATGATTCAAAATTTTCAAGCAAATTTAATTTTAAACACCATATTGATTAGTCGATTTCAAAGTCAATTGTTAATCATTTGTGTGACACCAAAGTTTTTCAAGTTTTGTATTAAACTTACCAAAAGTTCAATGTAAGTTTTGATGATTTAAATTTTTTTGTTATAAAGGTTATTTATTTACTTTTATAACTATCTTGTGCGTATTACAAATAATGTGCAATTATCCCCTTAGAAATATGTTGTATTAATAAATAAATTGCCACATCAAAAAAATCTATTATTTGTATTATAGTTGCAAGTGAGTTGAAAATGGGCCTTTTATATGGTAATTTATACACATCATAAATACATATGTAATTAACCATGTTTGATTTTTTCAAGAATTGCATTGTAGTCACACGTGGTAACTACTTTAGAACTGTTGTAAATGTGCCACTAAAGCAACAATTATGTTACAACTAAATACAATGTACATACATGCGATCATGTCACATGTTTACATTTCCACCACTCATTATGGAATACATTTGCAACTAGTTTTTAATTATGATTTCCATTGATAGAATCAATATAGCCACTAATGTGCCACTACTATTCAACTATGTTACAACTATAATACAACTATTTATAACTAATAAAGATACATATCGATCATTAATTATTTATATTTTCATCATATGTGTTTCATTTTGGATTATTTAAAATGTTATGGGAATGTTATTTCAAGCTTTAGAAATCATCTTTGAAATGTAAAGGAAAAGTAATAATGAAAAAATAACAAGAAGAGAAATAAGTTTTATAATTTATAATTACTTTATTTTATTTTTTTGGACCCCTCCTACTTTCAAATCTAATAATTTTTTTTTTATTCATTTAAAATTATTTAAAATGTTATAGGAGTGCCACCTAAAGTTATACAAATCATTTTTGAACTTTAATAGCAACAAAACAACATACAAAGATTTTTGTAGGTGTTCGGGAATTGGCCTTTGTAGCAATCGGTGGTTTGTGTTTTTGAGTTTTTGCCCCCCTCTATTTTGGGGGGCCATAATTTGCTCAATTCTAATTTTTTTTTACAATTTTTAGTGCCCTAAAGGCACCAATAGGATGGGTTCAAATTTTTTTTAAACACTAAAAACAATGGAACCCTCCCCTTAGATTTGGCCTACCTTAAATGTTGAAGTGTTATAGTTGCAATTCAATTACAACTTAATTTGCAATTAAAGAACAACTAAAAGATTTAACCAATATGGTTTGCTTTCAAATCCCATGTTACAAACTATATATAGAAGGTTCGTTTTTTCATATTCTCACATTAAATTTTGGGATGAATTCAAAAAAGTTTAACTTAGAAGCAAAACATAAAATAAAAAATGAAATTTCATGTCTATTCTTTAGTTTACTTAATCTTTTATTTTCCTATTTACTTACTTACCCATGTAAGTAAGTAGGTTTTATTTTTCTACCTACCTATGTAAGTAGCTGGGTAGGTAGGTCTTAGGTAAAAACGTAGGCATGTAGGTCTTTAAAACCTACCAACTTACTTACCTATGGTTATATACAACCTACATAGTTACTAAAATAAATATTTTAATTTATTTATTTATTCCAAAATATAATTAATATGCCATGTGGAAACTTTTTATTGTGCCATGTATCACAATCTTAGACCATCAATAACAATCATAATGAATGATGGAGATCAATATTTTGAAAAGAAACTCATTTTGATGTCAAAAAAATTTCATAGTGCCACATGTCATATTTTAATAAATGGATGACAATTAATGAGGTCAACATGACATCCTAGGTGTAATTATAATGGAATTGCATATTAGTTGAAAATGAATTATTTTGATTGAGTTGTAATTGGATTGCAATTGAATTGTAATGAGTTGCACTATATTTATGGTGAGTTGCAACTCTACAATTCATGCAACTTGTTCATTAACATTCATGGCATATAAATATTATGAGTTGCAAGTGTCTTCTACAACTCAAAAATTGAGTTGTAAGGCCGGTTGCAAAACACCTTTTCTTCTCATAGTGTTATGGGATGGTTTTGAACATTTTCAAAATTATTTTCACCCAAAAGATTCAAGTGAATGGATTTTCTTAGTTAATTCAGCTTCAATTTCATATTGCTAAAGGTCACATTCCACTTCGAATTGCATGTGTCCTAGCATGGCCCACCTTTTATCCATGATCAAGCCTTTAAGCAGAGTTCGTCCCATTGCAGTGGGGCAAACACTATATCGATTCGAAAGTCGTGTCTTATGCTTTCAATTTCATAATGCCATTGTAACACATTTTTCCCCACACTAATTCAGAGTCATAATGAAGGGTGATTGTGAAGTAGTAGTCCATGGCATCAAGTGCACCCTAGACCCTTACCCAACTAGGTTGTTCTCCAGCTAGACGTGGCAAACATGTTTAATTCGGTGTTAAAAAGGGTCATATTTCAAGAACTTCATGTAACATGTGGAAACATCATACAATTCATCCCTTTTGTTCGTGCATTTGAGTTTCCCTTATTTTATAACCATCGTAATTATGAAAGTGGTGTTACAATCATCCATTTTACCATGGGAACCCAACAAGGTGATCCCTTGGGAGGAACATTATTCACATCAGCCCACTTTAGGGCTTTGCATTCTACAACCAATCATTTCTTTTCTTATCTATTTCCATCCAATGTAGATGACATTCACATCATAGGTCCCCATTTCTAGTATCATTTGCATATGAACATTTTCAAACCGAATTTCATGCGACATGTCTTTTTATCCAACCTTAAAAATGTGTAACATGGTCACCCTTTGGCCTATCGTTTGACTTCAACACCACATCCCAATTTACCACCCCATTAAAAGGAATTATAGTTTTGGGAATTCTATTGGACATTTCATTATTCATGTCATCCTTCATCAAATATGCCATATTAAAGGATGTTCAACGTATGAATCTTTTCCTTAGAATGGGTGATGTTCAAGTAGCCTTTGGAATTGTAACTCATTGTTTCATGCAACGACCATCATATTTTTTATGATGTACACCTTCTTTTTCCACCTTCATAAAGTTTTTCATTTTTTTTATTATTCCTTCCTTCAAGTGTTTGGGCGCCTTTTGGGTCCAAGATCTTTTGACAACCCTAAAAGGCTTTTAGCTTGTAAATAAACCTTTCTCCCAATAACTTTTAGTGCCATCGAGTTCATATCAATGACCACCATTGCCCCAACAACCTATTTAAGGACTTGGGCTTTTGTAGTTTTAATCATAGCTATTAGGTTTATGGTTGATCAACATCCTTTCCTTCTTGAAGCCTTAACATGAGTCGATAATAACACCTTTTCTTTCCAACAACACCTCAAGGTGGCATGTGATCTCCTACCACCTTTAGTTTGTACATGTTTTCTTTCGTTTGAATAATTGATCACACAACAAATGGTTCGACTTCAAGATTCCATCTTGGAGCATCTACACCATCATGCCTTTTCCACCATGTTTTTTGACAAGATATCTAAAGCACATCATGTTTGAATTTTATCATGTTCTAGCCTAGGGCACGTGCTTGGTTTACAGCTTGACCAATCTTCCTAGGCTTTTGATTATCTTCCTTGATCTTTTCCATAATGCTTCAAAATACGACTTGGATTTCCCCATCCCTCAATTTCAAGTATCCCGCAATGCGTGTGCACACATCCCATTGACCCTATGGGTATCCACCTCTTATGTTGCGTTCATGGCAACGAACACATAGGAACCCATGATGTAGTTTGTGACACATTTGTTACCATTACGCGGGATGCTAGCTTCCACGTGGGGTGAAAACCACTACATGTGCTTCTTTCAACCATGTTCAAGTCCTCCTATTGATGAATTGACATTGTGTTCACCAAAGATGACGTTTGCACTTTAGTTAATGTTGTCATTGTTGACCCAACATGAGCGAATTTACTTCCTTGATCTTGCGCCACCCAAGGATTTGTTGCTTTCAATGCGATCAAACCAAAGAACGAAGCTATCGCAAGCGACACCTCGCTGATCAATTCCTTCCCTTAGCAATGGAGGTATTTGGATGTCTGCATATGCAGGTGGATGTGTTTTTACACAATTGTGCCAATGCCATTTGGAACTTGAAAAGATTAGAGGGCCTTTCTCCTTCTATCTTGGTTAATTTTTTTTAACAAAAAAATTCAATCACATTGCAAAGGCTATAAACATTTTCCATCTTAAGTCACGTGATAGCCATAGGCCTAATTGCTTCTTAACTTGTACCCCATCAAAACACACTTCCCATCTCCATGACTGACTTAATCTAAGTGGTCAATTTTTGATATGGAAAAATATAGCCGACCTAGTACAAGTGATTGATTTTTGATATGGATAGGTTTTGATGTCTAGTTTGAGCTAACTTGCCGTCCTGTAAATTCTCCCTTTTCTTTTTTCTTATCCCTTTGTACATTTTCTAATCTATGGTGTGTTTATCAATAAAGTTTTGTAGGGTTGCAATAGTGTTACATACTATTCACTCAATAAAACATGTCAAAAATTTGCACAAGACAAATGAACTTGCCCAAATTGAATGATATTTTGCATATGGAAAATGCCTAATAACCAAACTAAAGTTAACTAACAATAAAAAATTGAAATATTTTCCCCCCCTTTCCAAAGAGACTAATACTATTCTCCTGAGCCCTACCCTCCGCCCTTTCTTCGAAAAAGAAAAAAATAGAGCCTTTTAATGCATGTTGTTTCACCTCATTGGTTGGGAAGGCATTATAATTGTGTTGGTCAACATTTTTGATCTAGACTAATACCCCAATTCTTGGTTGGGGGTAATAACACACTATTGTGATTTGTATTATTAGATGGGGGCACTTCAAAGTTTTTTTCGTCTTTTGTTGCAATGAGCCATTTTGATTGGCCCATTAAAAAAAAGAATGAAACTTTGGAAGGCTTCACCAAAAAAGAAGTTTCTATATCGACACAAGAAGGATCATGAGTACTATTATACTCTCATAGACAACAACATCAGTAGGAGAAATCACAAAAGGAGAAAGAAAACACTCAATCACCAATGAAGCTCAAAATTTGTTATATGGGGGTGATGGTGGTGGTGATTTGATATATGAAAGTGAAAAGAAAAGTGCTTTGGAAATGATGTTCACAATTTTTTGTTAAGTTTTGTGAGAGAGTGATATAAGCTCATGCATGTCACACAAATGAAACTAGTGTAATGATGTAAACTCAATCAAAATTTCACACTACAACAAATGATACAATCTATCATTGATACCGCCATTTGGGTGCTCTGTTTGCAATGCAACATCTATCAAAGGAGATGTGGGTATACCTCTTCAGGTCTTACTCCAATAGTTGTTTTGTTGGCCTCCCTACCAAGGCAAGGATATTGTGTTTAGATTCATTATAGAGTATAGTAGCTCAAGGGATTTTGGCCCCTAGGTAATAGCTCTATTTTTATAGGAGGATTTTTGAAAGATGATATTTAGCCTTGTGTTGAAACTTGAGATTAGTTATAGAGTTATAACATCTTGAAAGATTTTGGTTTCTTTTAGAGAACTTTTCGAAGATGATATTTCTGCATGGTGAAATATTTGGGTTTTCATAATTCTTCTTTTGCCTTAAGATACTTTTTTAATGTAAATGGCAAGGCCATATGGCGTGACACACCCCTTGTTAGTTTTCCTAAATGGGATTTCCACTATTTATAAACAAAACTCATGACAACAAAATGTAAAATATGATACAAAATGCCAAGAATATTCCATACGTAGAATCAAAAACATTTTCATTTAGTTTGAATCAGCAATCCAATCACCAGTTCTACCCTGGAACCCACAACACACCTTGGGCTTGGTACCACCTCACAGAAGGCCACTCACTCACTCTAACAGGGTTGTCAATGGTCATAGGTGTAGTAGGCCCTGGGTAGACCCATCACCACCCAAGAGGCTTGCATTCACTGTCCTTGTTGGATTGGCTTGGTTTCTAAATTATGGCATGTGGCCATGATATATAGAGGGGAGCAGAACTCATTTTGGAGGATGTGTGTATGTGTGTGTGTGTGTGTGTGTGTGTGTGTGTGCACTTTTCTGAGAAATTTGAGATGGGTCATGATCATCTATTGGGGATCATGACTTGATTTGAAATGGGTCATGATGAGAATCATGTACCAAATTTGAGATGGGTCATGATCATCAAGATCGATGACTTGATTTGAGATGGATCATGATGAAGATGATCAAAATCAATGACTTTTGATTCATGACCCATTTGAGATGGGTCATGAATCAAGTTGATCAAGATCATGACCTAATTCCTGATTTGAAATGGGTCAAAAGGATCATGACCTAATTTGAGATGGGTCACATGATCAAATTGATCAAGATCATGATGTAATTTGAGATGGGTCATGGATCAAGATGATCAGGATCATGACCTAATTTGAGATGGGTCATGATTGAGTTGATAAGGATGATGACCTAATTTGCAATGGGTCACATGATCAAATTGATCATGATCATGACCTAATTCAAGATGGGTCATGATCAAGTTGATCACTATCATGACCTAATTTGAGATGGATGATGATCAAGTTGAGTCAGGATCAAAATGACTTAATTCAAGATGGGTCATGATCAGCATCATGAACAGGTTTTTGAGATGGGTGTCATGACCAGGGTTGCTGCATCAGGATATCATGAACAGATTTTTGGAGATGGATCAGAATGATGATGAATCAAGGAATTTGGAGATGGGTATCATGATTTTTCACCAATTTTGTTCTCAAAAAGATGCTGATCAACATCGTCTTCATCATCATGAGCTCCAAAGGATTTGTTTTACTGCAGATGTCAGATTTTGCTACTCTTAGAGAGAGAGAGAGAGAGAGAGAGAGAGAGAAGGTTCCCCATCTTGTGAAGAAACACACATTAGAGAAATCAGGGGGAAAACAAAAACAAAATCAGAAAGACATCATCCTCATCATCATCATGAATCGCTGAAGAGAGAGCAGCTCCAAGATCTATAGAACTCTGTTAAATGCACTTGTGTTTACTGATGATCAAGAGAGCGGGTGATAGAGAGAGTTCGTGATTCATTCCAGTTTATACAGAGATTTTGCATAGAGAAATAAATTTCCTTAGTGTTTTTTGTGGTTTTGGGCTTTTTCTTGGGGAATAGAAGACAGTAGACAGTTGCAGCAGCACTGTTTGTTGTTGTTGTTGCACTTGAATTTCTAGATTTTCTCAATAACCCAAAAAGAGTTATTTGTATGTGAATCTTGTGTTGTTGCTGGGTGTTGTTTTGATTTGGGCTTGTATCAGATTGTCGTCTTGTCTGCATGATTTTTTGCAAGAAGAAAGAATTGGACAGGAAGAAGGATTGAAGAGAAAAAAAAATCAAGGAGTGTCAGGCAGCTTCTTAAGGATTTATCATCCTCTTGGGAAGCAGCTTGAGGATCACATACTTTGCAACAGTTTTGGTAGCTTGGATCTGTATTTGTGTGTGTGTGTGTGTGTGTGTGTGAATTCCATTCATAATTCCATTCACAATGCCAGAGAAAGGAGGGACATCCAAGAGCTTGTATTGCATTGGCACTCTCGACACAAAGGGACCAGAAGTGCACTACCTTGCAGAATGTCTCTCCTCTGCAGTAGCAAGGTTTCAGCTAGATGTGAGAAGCAAATTTTCAGCTCCATTTTGATGCAAATGTTTCTTTTTTGTTTTTGGGTTGCAAATCAGAAGTTTTGGGGAGTTTTCTTTTCCCATCCATACTGAGAATGTCCAGCTTTTGCTCCTGAATGTTTTGAGCTTTTTGCCTTTTTGGTTCTAGGGTTGCAGCACTCCTGGATGTCTTGTTTGTTTGGTTGGGTTTTTCTTCTTCCCCATTTTTAAGGGTTTCAGGATTATGGTGTGCAGGTGCAAGTGGTGATAGTTGATGTGTCAACGACATTGAAGACAAATGGTACACATCATGCAAGCATCAGTAATGAGGAAGTGATTGCAAACCATCCAGAAGCTCGCAATCGATCCATTTCTTCACTACCCAGTGAGCGAGGGGAAGCAATTGCAACTGTGAGCTTAGCTCTTGTACATCTTCTGAAGAAATCACAGTCAGAAGGGAAGCTTGCAGGTGCTATTGGCGTTGGAGGCAGCTGTGGAACTGCACTCATTGCTCCTGCGCTTCGTGCATTGCCTTTAGGGTTACCCAAAGTCTTGATCTCCACAGTTGCTAGTGGCAACACATCAGCGTATATCAAATCCTCGGACCTGGTTCTGTTCCCATCTGTTGTTGACATTGCAGGTCTCAACAGCTTGAGTCGGGTGGTATTGGCCAATGCTGCGGGAGCTGCTGCAGGCATGGTGGCGACTTCAGAGCTTGGAATTGCTCAGAAGGGATCCACAAAGCCGACTGTTGGACTCACCATGTTTGGAGTGACAACCCCGTGTGTCGATGCTGTTCGTTTCAAGCTTGAGGAGCATGGATATGAAACCATGGTCTTTCATGCCACTGGAACTGGTGGACGTGCCATGGAAAACCTTGTTGCACAAGGCTTGATTCAGGTGAGAATCTCTTCTCTTTATGCACCTCTGTGCCACATAGTCAAATGACAATAGATGCAAGTTAACAATGTGAGCAATTTGACATTAGGGTTTATGGTTGCTAGAGATCACATTCTGTTGCAATGCTGGGGGAGTTTTACATTGCCAGGTTTTTCCTAAATCTACAAGATGATGGTGGTCATGTGTCAAGCAGGGGGTGATAGATATCTCCACAACAGAAGTTGCAGATTACGTGGTTGGGGGGATAATGGCTTGCAGTCCCAATCGCTTCCAGGCAGCATTGAACCATGGCATCCCCTTTGTATTGTCAGTTGGGGCATTGGACATGGTGAATTTTGGGAACAAATCCTCAGTGCCCTCTCAGTTTGCCAACCGTAAACTGCACTTGCATAATGACCAGGTGAGCATATCTGGGGTTTATCATAATTCTCCCCTGTCCTGGGCTATGGTTACAGATAAGATGTGGGTCATAAGGTATTCATTCAGTCCTTTTGTCTGTGAGGAGTGTAAGGTTTAAGAAAACCAAAACCATACACTTGTATACAAAACCATCACTGGAAGCAACCTGTTAGCTTTGTCCTTTGTCCACAACTCTTATGTGGTTTGTCTTACATTGAGATTGATTTTTCTCAGTAAGAAAATCTTGCATCTCATCTGCTTCCCATTATGTGCAGATCACACTGATGAGGACAACAGTTGAGGAAAATCTAGAATTTGCAAGGTTTATTGCCGAGAAACTGAACATGTCAACAGCTCCTGTACGGGTGGTGTTGCCAGAGAAGGGTGTATCCCTACTTGATCGTGAAGGGATGCCCTTTTATGACCCACAAGCAACTGGAACCCTTCTTAATGAACTTGAGAAGAGTATCAACAAGACTGCAGACCATCAAGTAAGTAAGCATTGAAAGCTGCTGCCAGGCCTCCCAGAGGCTACAATTGGTGCACTCAGTTGCATTGAAAGCAACATAATTTTCTGCACAGTAACAACATACTGCTCAATGGATAAAAGGGGATCATGGATTTTGGCCAATTGTTTGTTGTGGTATTGTTAGAGCAACTCCACTGGTGCTTAGTATGTGACACAGCAAAGCCTAATACCTGCTGTTGATTGGCTAGATAGTATGATTGGTCCAGGTGGGTTGCTATTAGTAGTCTCCCGCCTATTTTCAGTCCTAGTTTTAGTTTTATGGGCAGGGTTGGAAAAAAGTAAATAACTAAACTTGGATGTGAGGAAGATTTTTGCAAGGTCACATACTGAGTGATGCTGGAGATGCTCTTAGGTTGACAAATTGTAATACATTTCCTTTGGCATTCTGTCGACTGCTATGTTGAAATTTGGCAGGTGAAACGGTTACCATACCATATCAATGATCCTGAGTTTGCAGATGCATTGGTGAAAGCATTCCTGGAATTATCACATACTACAGGCGGTGCCCAGCAGCCACGGGAAGTGGCTCCCCCAATGAACATCCAAACCATCAAGCCCAAACTTGTGAAGATGCCTACGAGCAACTTTTCCCATGCTAACCCAGGTTCACTTTTTTTCTCTCTCTGAGCCTCATTTTCTCAGGAATGTTTCCATTACTACCATCCTCCACACCCTCTCATTTTGACCTAAAGCAATAATTTCTGCTGAAGCAATGATGGGATTTATGTGCACAACTTGTGCTTGCAAAATCAGTGAGCAATCAATTGCTAAAAAATGGTGATATGGGTTGGAACTTTACTTTCTGCCAGCAACTTTGAAGGCACGTGAAAACCTGATCCAGAAACTGAGGAAGCAAATTGCAAGAGGGATTCCAATTATTGGTGCTGGAGCAGGAACAGGCATATCTGCAAAGTTTGAGGAAGAAGGAGGTGCAGATCTGATTGTCATCTACAATTCAGGACGCTTTCGGATGGCCGGAAGAGGCTCATTGGCAGGTCTCATGCCGTTCAAAGATGCCAATGCTGTGGTTCTAGAAATGGCAAGTGAAGTCTTACCAGTAAGTGCATGCAGCACAATTCCAGTTTGCAATTGGGTTTTTTGTCCTTTTTGGTCATCTACATACACTGGCAGAAGTGGTATAAGAAGGACTTGTGTTGTGACTCTGATGTCTTATTGCATACTGGAATTTCTTGTGAAGGTGGTGAAACGAGTCCCAGTTCTGGCGGGCGTGTGTGCTTCTGATCCATTCCGCCGCATGGACCGCTTTTTACTTGAGCTGGAACGACTCGGGTTTGATGGCATCCAAAACTTCCCCACTGTCGGTCTCATTGATGGAAACTTCCGGCAAAATTTGGAAGAAACTGGCATGGGCTATGGGTATAAACTTCTCTGTTCTCTTTTGGTGTTCTTACTCTGAGGGCTTTTGGGGCTTATGGTTTTGCTATCTCTGTTGAAGAAGCCATTTGTCCTTTGCATTGACCATTCTGTGGAGATGGCAGAATAGCGCTGACTTATCAAGGGTTTCCTTTTACAATACAATGTGGGGGGGGGTGTGCAGAGTGGAAGTGACAATGATAAGGCAAGCCCATGAGATGGGGTTCTTGACAACCCCGTATTCATTCAATGCACAGGAAGCACATGCCATGGCAATGGCAGGGGCTGACATTGTTGTTGCCCATATGGGGCTGACCACAGCTGGCTCCATTGGTGCCAAAACGGCAGTATCACTGGAAGACAGTGTCAGACGTGTACAAGCGATTGCGGATGCTGCTTCTGAAGTCAACCCAGATGTCATTGTGCTTTGTCATGGAGGTCTGAGCTTATGATTCCTTCCTTCATGTTATTCATCTGTTACACCCTGTTCTAAATTCCTGTTGTTGTGATGACCCACCCACCATGTCTCCTGGACGGAACAATTTTTGGAGTTCTTGAGATTCTGAGAATGTGCAAATGTTTGGGAATCATGGGTGACCTGTGAAACCAAATGCAAATAATTTTACCCTAGGTAGTCATGACTGGGTTTTGTGTGGCAGGACCAATTTCGGGTCCAAAGGAAGCAGAATATGTACTACAGAGAACACGGGGAGTACACGGGTTTTACGGAGCATCGAGCATGGAACGCTTACCTGTTGAGGAAGCAATTGCTGGAACCATGCAGCAGTACAAAGCAATTCAAATAGCTGGGTGAAAGAATTCCAACTAAATTCACAGATTTCAAATTTGTGTTTTGAAGGAGCTCACAATATAATAGTCGAAATGTAGGCATTGCAACCACAAAAACATTCCAGATGACTGTTGGTTGCAAAATGCCAATTAGTTCTGTTGTTTATCTACTTTCTTTCTTCACGTTTGTTTCAACCATTGGGGTTCATATTGCTTGCTCTTGCAATAGAGAGTGTGCCCACCCCTTGGAGGCTTGGCAAAGTAAGTTAACAAGCTTGTGGTTTTTTCTGGCATTTTTCAAACCAAAAAAAAGAAAAAAGATAATACACAGAGACCAGAGAACAAGTCTTCTACCTGTGCCTCTTTTGTACATAGGTCTATGGTGTGAGTTTGCATTGCATATTTTGGAGACATTATTATTTGACAAATTGATGACACATTTAGAAATTGCAACCCATCTCCCATCTTTTGCTTGTATTACTATGCTAACTGTTTTCTGTTTGATTTTGTGATGAGTAAGCCAGAGAAAGACAAAGGATGCGCCATGGACCCTGGACCTTGTTTGCCATTTTCTGTCTAATTGTTGTGTTGGGTAGATGAGAGAAAGATGAAGGACATGCACCACAGACCCTGGCTGGACCTTGTTTGTTGTTTCCTGTCTAATTGTTGTGTTGTGTAGCCAAGAGAAAGATGAAGGATGCACCATATTTGGTCCTGGACCTTGACCACCTGTGGGCTGATTGATCATGAGTCCACATTTGAACCAACCCCAAATTCAACTGACAAATTGGATCATGTGACTTCATACCTTGTGACTTAAGGCTTAGGGTTTAGGGTTTAGTACGCTTGATTTTGTGGAAAATCATACAGTCAATCTTTCTGTTGGGTATCTGTGTTTTTTCAACAGAAAAAAAAAGTTGATGAATTGGGGTGACTACATTTGCTCTTCCAGTGTGTACATTAATAAAATTCTTCCCAAGTGCCTCTACTACTACTACTACTACTACTACTACTACTCTTGATACCTATTGCTGGTATGTCTGCCCCTAGACCCAATGCCTAAACTCTGAAACTCTTGTCTTCTTCACCCCTGAGAAATCAATCACTTCTGAGAAGGTGAGCTACAGCAGCCATACTACTAGCATTGTTGTTGTACCTACAGTTTCCTCCCTTGAGTGTATTAGGGTTCAGGGTTATACTTTTCACTTGATGTGTATCTGTCTGCGCAGTGATCCTGATCCAAAGCTACTATTACTATTAGTCTCTAGATTTGTGAAGCTCCTAGTATCACCACTGTCCTTGAATCTAACTTTATTGGGATTGAACATCAGCATCCGCCCTGGCCAAGAAAACAATCGGCCAGAGCATGGAACAATGGCTGGTTTACTCCTTTGCTTTGGAGAAGAAGAAGGAATGTAAGATTTCAACCAAGGGTAGTGGTGGTGTGATGTGTAAGATACAATTTTTGGGCCTTTGTGTTTTGGGCAGCGTTGTTGTTGTGTGGATGTCTTTTTTTTGGGTCCTTCATCTTCTTGAATTTCCCAGCTCTTGACACTCGGGAAGATTTCTTCATCATCATCATCATCATCATCATCATCATTATTGTTGCTCCATTTGTGCTCCCACTGAGACCTAGGTATGTCCACAGAATGCTGTTTTGAAAAGTGTTGTGCTGCTTGTTCAATGCTTCTGTAAGACTCTTGATGGTGTTTTGATTTGCCTCTGGAGCTACCCAACTTGGAAGATGAGAGCTGTTGTTGCAAGGGTTGTTGGGATTTGGGTGTGAACCTGCAGAGATATCGTGCATGGTCTCCAGTACTGCAGAGTACTTCCTTTGAGGTTATGCATCCATACTTGGTGTGGGTGGACGGGAACAGGAACTGCAAATCTGCTTCATCGAGAGCTTCTTCTCCATTCCTCTGCAACCAAGGCTGCACCCAATGACTTGCTTGCTGGAAAAGATGGAGCTCAGAGAACTCTTCAGCATTTGGAGAATAACTTATTGAGGAGGATTCACTTCTTTGGTAGGCATGATGAGTAGCTGTTGACAACTTCTTTGGCCGCAACACGGATACAGGAGAGTCCTCTGTGTATGCAAACCATGGCGAATAGGGGGGTGGTGGTTCTCCAACTGAATTTGCTTGAATTTCTGTCTGTTCAGGCATTGTCATACCATGCTGCTGACAATGATGATGATGAGTCGCTTCTTGGCTGTTTGATTGTCTATCATGCCTGGTGCTGTTGAAGGCCCGGAATGCGGGAATCACTGGGAGGAGCTTTGATGATGATGGGAGGCGGCAGCTGCTACTACCACCAGTCTTGGTAGCAGCAGCAGCAACTCCTCCTCTCATCACCTGAATCCGCTCGTGGGGAGCATCTTCAAAAGCCTCAGAATCTGAGAATCCATCCCTGTAAACAAACGAAGAAGAGCATGGGTACTGTAATTCCATTTGCTCTGAACTGTCAGACATCTCTGCCAGATGGTAGTGTGATGGTGGTGGTTGTGGTGGTTGCTCATCAGGCTCGACTCCAGAAAGAGTTGTTGATGTAGGTGAGTCTCTGTATGTTGATATGGCAGCTGCTGCTGTTCCACAGCAGCAGTAGTCTGATTCCCTCCTTGCCCAAGAAGGTTTGCCATCTGGATCCTGAGAAGAACTGAAAACTGCTTCTGTAATAACATCAGCAGAATACTCACGATGATGACAGGAGGGAGTAGTAGTACGATCCTCTCGTATTTCATCAACAGTGAGCCTCTTTGACAAGTCTCTTTGTGTGGATGACCAAGCTTCAGAAAGCACAGAAGATGGTGAATCCTCCTCAAATGTAAAAGAGGATGGAGATGGGTACTGTTGGAAATCTCTTCCGCTACTACTCTCTTTCAACAATGGAGTTTTGCAATTCACCTGTGCTGCTTCAAGGGGGGATCGCGGTTTGAGGAAACCACAATTCTCATGAACTTCAAATTCTTCAAGGCTTTGTGGTGGGTACTGTCGGAACTCAGCCTGGATATCCTCCAAGAAGAGTTTGGTCCGGACAAGATCGTAGTATCTTTCAGTGCGCCAATCATTCTGTTTCCTCGGTTCCTGAAGAATGGCATCCTCTTCTTTCAGACCTTGTTTTGACGCCATGATGCCATGGCTTTTGAATGCTTCTCCTCGACATGCAAGACTCCTTGTTTGTGATCCCTTGGGCTGGATCATCATTTTTCAAACTAGATTTTTGCACATGCTAATAGATGGCAAGAGTCCTCCTTGATGATACCTTTTTGTCTCCTAGATCCATCAGGTCTTGCTGTCAAAGCTTCACATGTCACTTGGGACTTCTTCAAGGACTGGGAACAATTACTATCCTGTTGTTGTTCATCCCTTGTGTGTGTGCTGCTGCTGCTCCTTGATGTTGTTATCCACCATGCTTCTTGTGGAGTTGACACTTGACTTCTTGTACAGCAAGAATCATTGCCTGCCCTAGAGGTGTACATTGCCAAGTCACTTCACAGCTCAACAACCCGTCTCACCACCCACCTATGGTGGTGGTACCTGCAACAGGGGAAAGGAGAACACAGTACCCACCAGTTTAGCATCAGAGTACAAACATGCATCTCAGTTAGTTTATGGAGCTGCTTGTGAGGAACTGTGTTTGTATGTACTACCCATTCTGTTTTTTTCCTCTTTTGCAGAAAGGAAGAAAATGGCTCCTGTGCTTTTGTAGCATTTTCTCAACTTCCCAACAGACACTCCCATAGAAAGAAAGGGCCACAGAATCAGTTTTCAGGGCAGTAGCCAAACGTTTGAGTAAAATTTGCTTTTGATGGGTGGATTTCAAATGCTCTAATTCTGATGGGTGAATTTCTTATTGCTACTTCTGATCTCTCTTGGATCCAGCTTCTGGATTTTGCCAAGAAAGAGAAGAGAAAGAGAAAGAAAATGGTCACAAAATGGGTCCTTGTACCAAGAGTTTTAGAGAAGAGCTTTCAGAGTTATTAGCTCTTCCTCTCTCTGTTTGTCCTCCTTTGTTGTCTTCTTCCCTGGCCTCGTGTGATCATGAGCTGCAAAGCTTATCAGCTAAACATCACGAAGTCCACTGAAAAACAGCTCCTGAGTCCTGCACTGTTCTTCCTAGTTTCCACATTCTGAAGTGAGCCTCCAATGTCATTCAATGCAGGAGGGGGGGAGCCTTGTATACATTGTCTTTTTTTAAAGTCAAGCTCTGAATTCCAAAGACATTCATTCTGAGCTCGTGCATTGATCTGCCATAACCAAAAAACATGTAGCAACGATGTTCCAAGCTCAAAGTCCCAACTTCAAACTCCCAACCCTCCCTGCAAAGTAGCTACTAATCTACCCCTCAAACTTTGGCTGTGCATAAAACCTATCTCTGTCTCTCTTTCTCAACTCTCTTCTCCAAAACCCAATTCTTTTTTTCTTTGGTTTTTCTTCTGTATAAAAAAGAGATCTGCAACTTTGTGTTCTCTAACTCTCTCAAATCTCATCATCTACAAAACCCAATTCTTTTTTTCTTGTCTTTCTCTGGATAAAAAGAGATCTGGAAAACTTGATTTCTCTCTCTCTCTCTCTCAAATCTTTTCTACAAAACTCAATTCTTTGCTTTTTTTTGGTATAAAAACAAGATCTGCTATGCAGTCTTTGCTGCTGCTGCTGCTGCTTGCTCAAATTTCTATTATACCTGCTGCCATTACTTCACTCCAATACTCCAAACACATAACTAAATCAAACCTTCGTGTACACAACAAACAAGCTCCAAAGCAAAAGTCCTCTCTCTTCTTGCAAAATCTATTCTCAATAGTCTCTCTCGATCTGCTTCAGCATTGAAAATTGTTTTTCTCCTCCTCTCTCTCTCTCTCTCTTTCTCTCTCTAAAGTGTCTTCTTGCACTACCCAATTTTTTTGAGTCTCTGTATAAGTGAGATTGGCAATCTTTGTGCTATTTCTGACATCAAATTAGCTTTTCTGTTGTTGGGTAGTGCAAATTTTTAATTTTTCAGTGCAATTTTTTTTTTCTCCACTTGTTGGTGCAACCCATCATCATCTCTCCCAACCCATTCCTCCTCCCAAACCCAACACTGTTTTCCTTTCTGCCGAAAGTGATCTGGTCACTGAAAAACTGGGTAAGTGCACCAGAAACAAACTTTTGTAAGTCCAAAAGACTGTCAAAACAAACATGCTGTAAACAACAACAACAGGAGCTACAGTTTATAAAATAAATCCTTGACCCCCTTTTTTAAAAAAAATTAAACAAATCCCTCACATATTCTAAAACAAAACTAGCCAAATCTTATACCCATTCATTCTTATTTATTATTTATTAATCTATTTATTATCTATCTATTTATTTATTTATTTATTTACATCCAATTTTTTTTATTTTTTAAAAATATTTTACATTGACTGCTGTTTTCTTACTAAGCTCCAAATCTTATTTCAAAGAGTGATTATATGTTAAGAAAGTCAGCAACAAATAAATAAATAAATAAATAAAATATATACAATGATCTTCACACAAATCAAAGCTCCAAGTTTATGGGTCATTTACTATAATAAATTCAAACTCATAATAAATAGATTTTTAAAATAAATAAATAATAAGATTAAACTAATTCCGAGCCCACAAAAGCCAAGAGGATTTGGACAAAAAAAGCCACACCATATGAACAACTCATGAACCCTAAAACTTATTATACAGCTGGAGCTTTTAATAATAATAAATCATTTTTCATCACAACAAAGTGTTTTTTTTCCAACAGTATAATAATTTGACCCACTCTCATAAATAATTCCAGGCTACAAAAATATGATGTCCAGAGGAGAGAGATCATAATACCAAAAAAAAATAAAAATACACATACCGAAGAAATGACATGTTAAAACAAACCTTCACAAATAATTATTAATTTTAAATTAATTTTAATTCTCTGAAAATTTTCTAATTGTTTTGAAACCTTAAGCGGGCAAAGGCCTTTTTGCAGGAAAATAAATAAAAATTATATTGTCGCCGAAAGTGAATATTTTATGAGAAAAAATTTATGGACATACGGTGCCCTCCAAATACACTAAAGAAATTTCAGTGAGTCATAATTTTAGTGACTATGCTAAGGTGATCACAATTTTAATTTAAACTTATAAAAATGGGGTGTGTCAAGATTTATAGCTAGTGAAAAAAAGATCAACAAGTTTTTGAATAATTTTTTTTTTCCCTAGTGTAAATTCAACTAATTTTGCTCTTCTTTTTTTTTGGAAATTTTGCTAAATTTTTTTCTCATGATAATTTTTTTTATATTGAAAAAAAAACCTATTTATAACACAAATAGACCCACATGCTCTTTTCTTTTTCTTCTCTTTTCTTTAGTTTTTCAGCTTTGCTTTAAAGTACAAAATTATGCTTCATAACTGAATTTTGAATACCCATACAAATTCACACACACACACACACACACACACACACAATTAATGCAATTCATTTTCATAATTGTTTACAAAAATTAGTTCTAGCTTCCTACCAAAGTTTTTTTTTTCCCAATTTAGTGGTGCAAAAATTCACCCCCCCAAAAAAGAAGAAATAATTAAAATTATTTGTAATTATTATTTAAATAAAATAAAATAAAATAAAATTAAAATTAAAATAATTAAATAAAAATTAAAAAAATAATTTAAAAAAAAAACAGATCCCTACTGGATGAAAAACCCTGTGAAATACTAAGCATTAATTGCTACATAGAGGGCACCCCTTTGTACCAACCCATGTATTTCACTGGATCTGAAAAAATTAAAAATAATGAATATGTATATAAAGTACTTTTAGAATTCATTATTTTAGCCATATAATTTTTTAAAATAAAAATTACAAAAATAGGAATTAGTATAAGAATCAACATAACTATACTCTGTCATATAGTATGGGTTTGATGCATAATTGTGTCCATTTGTTTTCATAAGAAAGTCCCCTCCTCCTCCTCCTCCTCCTCTTCTTCTTCTTCTTCTTCAGAGGATGGATCTGTGGGTAATCATCAATACTCACATGGCTCTGGGAATTTCCAAAGGAGTGGACAGTTTGAATGAATGACTGCAAAACTGTAAGTCAATGCAGCAGCATTTGTAAGAAGGGTGGGGGGGGAGTTGGTTCCTTCTGACAAGTTAGTGAATTTTTTCACATTTTGGAGTGTTTTGCTTCTCCCCCCCCAACCAACAAAATTCAAGTTCACCATCAATTGGCAACCCTTTATGACTCAGTTGTGTGGATGGATGAACCACAAGTTCGTTGGATGAACCCTAACTTTAGTTGGATGAACTGTAACTGAGTTATTTACCAAGGTTCCGCCTCGTTAACCTATCCCATACACCTTACTACTTGAAACCCCACACCTCCCCCCACAATGTATGTAAGTGAGTAACTAGTAGGTACCAACATTGGATGATTCATCAAAGAACCGGTGGGTAAGGGCCGGGTAAGGTAGGTATATGAACCCTTGAGTGGCAGATCTTCCAAAATGAAAGAACACACCCAAAGGAACCTTATCTGAACCACTAATTCATTTGATTTTTTTTCAAATATCCAGAACCGGCGGTTATTTTATTCAGATTTTTGAAATTTTTTTTTTTTAAAATCCTGAAACCAGGGGTTCTGCGATTTTGGAAATACTCAAAACCCCAGAACCAGAGGTTATAATAAAATCAAAGAACCGACCCAAAACTGTTAAATTAACCATAGGTAAGTAGGTAGGAAATTAAGTGGTTACAATGTAGGTAGGTAGGTAGGTAGGAAATTAAGTGGTTACAATGTAGGTAGGTAGGTAAGTAGGTAAGGCGCTTGGTGGTTACTAGGTACTTGGATGGTCAGTAGTTAGTACATGCACGCTAGTACCTGGGTTGGGTTTAGGGTACCAGGCGGGGACCTTGGCGTATATAGACTGGTACTGCAGTACCTGGTATCAAAAAGGCGACCCCAGTCTGGTAGGACCTGAGGCAATACCCAGGCTCATACCCGTACCTGCTCGCTTAGGGACATGAGCTCATACGAGGAGCCTCATACCCACCAGTAGTACATGCTTGGTAGGGACATGAGGTCACACAAAGCCTGATGATACCAGTACCTACCTGCTTGCTGGGGACTAGGGACATGAGGCCATATATATGTGGTCAAAAAGCCAATCCCTGCCCAACCCTGGTTAGTACGTAGCCAAACCATTGTGGTTAACTATGGGGGACATGAATAGCCAAACCATTGTGGTTAACTATAACCATTGTGGTAAACTATGGGGGACATGAATAGCCAAACCATTGTGGTTAACTATTAACCATTGTGGTTAACTATGGTGCGAGGGGAGTTCACTCTGGTGGGGGTGGGCGAGCGGAGTAAATTAATTGTTGATCCAATTTTTTGTTGTGTTCAATGAATACATCCGGCAAAGTGGGAACAGAACACAGCTTCAAAAGCTTAAGTAACAGATTTGGCCATTTCCGGGGGTTGTCTTTGATTCCATTTCACCTGAAAAGCTGAGCAAAAGGGGTGAAAAACAACAAACAAAACATTCATCAATCTGCTATTGTGGAATCTCTTGATCATGTGGGTTGGGAGAGAGAGAGACACTCTTTAAGTGTCTCTCTCTCTCCCTCTTCTCTCCACTGCACACAAGACATTTCTTGACTTTGTATGTGATGCCAAATTTCAGTTCTAAATGTTTGAAATTAAAATAATAATTTCTAACTACCTTACTCCCTGATTGGATTCAGGCAACAATCTGCTGAATAATTAATTAAATTTTAGATCTTAACTTTGACACTTGATTTTTTAATTCTAAAAATTTCAATTAAAAAATGAAAATGAATAAATAAATAAATAAATAAATAACCAATTTTTAAAAAAGTTTGTGACACTCTTTAGTGTGTCTAGACTATCTTGTCTTAAATTCTTGAACTTTTAAGGTCTGTGATTCAAACCTGACAGTTGAAAACTTACAGATTTTTCATTTTATGAAAAATTTGGGCACAAGTAACAAATAATTTTTCAAAAATTTGGAAAAATGAGAAATAATTTAATTTATGCCCAAAAAAAAATCTCAAAATTTTGGAAAATTGAGAAATAATTTGATTTATGCCCAAAAGAAAATTTTCAAAAAAATTAAATTCATATGTTATGATAGAAATTTTTTTAAACTACATGCAAAAAGGTAAATTCCTTTTAAATTATTATTTTTTATTTTTTAAAAAACCTGAGATGAACATAATTCATGTTATAATTTTTTTTAATATTTTTTTAAAATTAACTTGATGTGAAAAAATTTAATTCCTTTTATAATGGGTATATGCCAACCCCTCCAGGGCAGTGTGATAATTGTTATTATTATTATTATTATTACGTCGTATGGGAAACTCATCACTCTTGGAGTCTGAATGCAAAGCCTGGCTGGCTGGCTTTTGGGGACCCCACATGTTCCAAAAGACCCAAGCAAAGAGTTAAAGTGGAACTAGGGTCAGTTATACCTGAGGTTCTAACCATACCAGACCTCTTGAGGTTTGAAGTTTGAACTCTATGTGAATGGAGTGTGGTTAAGCCTGGTTACTTGGGTCAGGTCTCAACTGCCTACTGGGCTGTTGAAGACTTTTTTGTGCCTTCTGTGTTTTGCAGTGTGGTTAAGCCTGGTTACCTAGTCAGGTCAGCTCTTGACTGGGTTGTTGAATGCTTGTGTGCCCCTATGTCCTCTGCAGTGTAGTTAACCCTGGTTACTTAATCAGGTCACACAAGCTTTGAATCTGGTTTGAACCATGTTCAAATAGTGTTCCCAATTATGTTAGCATTTGGGAACGTCAGTGAGTATTATGAGAAAGTAAGCAAAACAGCTTGACCCCAGTTGCAAACAACATGGTGGGAGCGGGGCACATCGTTGGGAGCAATATGGGAACAAAGACAAGCCGGTTTCACCCTAGTAAGCAACAAGGTGATGGCACTAGGGATGAGGGGGGGAGGGGCCTTAGTTGTGACTTGTTGCATGGATGACAAATATATAGTTTGCATCTTCATCCAACATAGTCATCCATCAATTCTTGCACTTGACAAGTGTCTTAACCTTACCCTTTCATTACTTTGGTAAGTGAGAAATGTGAATTCCATAATTTCCAAAATATATATATATATAAGCAAAGTTTACCACAAATGTGACTAAACTTTGCTAGCCACTAACTAAGAAATGAACATGGGTGGGAAGCAAGTTTCCAATTTAGTGGGCGTGGGTTTAGGGTTTAGGATTTCAATCAAAGATGGCAAGGAACAAAAGTAACACCTTCAAAGAACAAGGGTTTTTGTGTCGCACTATGGCCTTGCCATTTACATTTTAAAAAGTATCTTAAGGCAAAAGAAGAAGTATGGAAATTCAAATATTTCACCATGCAAAATTATAATCTTCAAAAAAAAACTCCTCTAAAAAGAAACCAAAAATCCTTCAAGATATCATAACTATGAAACTAATCTCAAGTTTCAAAACAAGCCAAAATATCATCTTTCAAAAGTCGTGGTATAGAAATAGACCTATTATTACCTAGGGGCCAAAATCCCTTAAGCAACTATAACTCTATAATTGAATTAAACACAATACCCTTGGCCTTGGTAGGCAAGGCCAAGAAATTCTGAGTGATCTACTTCACTAGCCTATGACGACAACCATAACTTATTCATCATATAAAACATTTTGTCACAACATTATATGGACAATATATAATTATGGCATACAAATTTATGCCCTTATGGGGCACCCAACACTATTGAAACTATCAAAGGCATGCACATAAATCCAAGCCCAAGAACAATATAAATGGAAAAGATTGACATCAACCAAACCTCAAAACACCAAAGATAAAGATGAAAATCCAAAAAAACACACCATGCAGATAAAACATCTCAAATTTACAAAATAACGAGAACCCTAAATTGAGTTCCAACTATAAAAAAATATCCTCTAGAACATTTAATGTTGTGCAATAAAAGCCTAATAGATGGAACAGGTAAAACTAACAGGTTCCTTTCCCATATATATATATATATATAGAGCTATTTAATGTTATTGTCTCTATAACTCCAAAATTCAATGAAGCACAACATTTTTGAAAAATACAAAACCTATTTTTAAGGATTTTTTTTTTTTGGTAAAATTGGGTGAATTTTTTATGGGAAAAAAAAATGCTGAAAATCCAGATTTTCCCAAAGAAAATTCAAAACCAATTTTGCAATATAGCTAAAATTCAATGAATGTTTTTAAATAATAAATCACTAGGCACTACTAACTCTATTTAGTCAACCAAAACAAGTTATCAGCAAAAAAGTATATCCATGAAAAGAGATGGCTCAAGAACAATAATGGAAAATGGGCTTCCCAACTTCAACCAAAACAATTATTATTGTGTACTGGGGGAGTGGTGTTAACTCAATAGTAACAGCCTAGATGCCTACCTATATATTTAGGTAGCTATATATCCCATTTTTGAAAAATTAGAGTGAAAAATGAGAAAAATACTCATGTTGGTAGGATATGAGGGTTTATTTACCAAACATAAAGAACAGGTAGAATTTTTCTAAGTGTATGTGGAGGGTGCCTTAAGCTCAATAAAATTTCTCTCTCGACAGAAGATTACTCATAGGGTTCCAAAAAGTGAGAAACCTTACATGAGCATAAAAACCTTTGACAAGATTTGTAGTGTATTCGGAGGAACGCTTATCGAGGGTAAGAACCTGCGCACCTTTTCAAAAAATGAAACACCCACACTTAGAAGCCCACACCTCATGTTGCCCACATCTCATTCCTTTCAAATTGTCTTTTAATTTTCGGTCTCATTTCTTCTCCTTCTTCTTCTTCTTCTTTCTTTCTTTCTTTTTTTCCCTCTTTCATAGTTCAGGGAAATCTGCACAAAGGCTGCTAAGATTGGAAGCTTTGTATATTGATGATCACATGTTACTCTGCACCTGACAATAAAGAGATGTCACACATATAACATCATCAGGTTTACTGTGTACATAAGTACACTACCCATGATAGATACATACAGGTCAGGCACAATCTTCTTGCAACTGGTATGGTATACTCACTTTTTCAGGAGCTCCCAGAGAAATGGGTGTGTATCTTTGTTTGCACATCAACCTTTCTGCAGACCGACTATGAAAATGGCAACAGTTCAATCATCAAGCTTGTGCCCACACTGACTTGGTCTCCATAAGTATTTGGCCAAAGAGAGTCATAACTCATCCCATATCAGGTTTCCAATGGATGGTGCACCGGTGTTCGGTGCAGCCAAAGCAAACTAGCACCACCCACAAGGGTTTTCTAATGGATCGTGCATGGGTGGGTAGTTGGGCGGCCAAAGCAAACCTGCACCCACCCACATGCGTACTCCATACCATTAGTGTACCATGCAGAATGAATGGATGGTGTGTGGACACAAAACACTTTTTCATTGTATACCTGTCCCTGTAGCTAACTGTGGTGTTTAGCTATTTACTAATATCTCTCTCTCTCATAAGAATTGAATTGAGAAATCTCCATTCTTAGGATTAAGAATAGCTGGAACAACCTTAAAACCTCTTCTTTAAGTCACAGAAATAGTTCCGGAAAAAAGGCTTTCAAGGTTGAAAGCAAAGGACAATACAACAGACACAAAACAAGAATAAGAAAACAAAAAATACACTCATATAGTATGAACAACAGTGACAATCTCTCACTTGTTCAGGGACCATCAACAGTAACATGTATGATATATGATAGTGGCTTAGCTATCACAACTTCATCAGCTCCCTACAGTGGGTAGTGGGTATGGGCCAGTGTAAACACTAACCTGTGTACTGAGTTTCTGCTGCAGGTCTGGAAACACCAGGAAGACTCAGCGGCCATGATACTAGCTAGCAAGAATCAACAACATGAATGAGAAGAAGACACAAAGCAGATGAGGACAAGACATAGCATATACAGAAAAGGACTGCAGAGAAACCTTCAGAAGCTGCCCCACTTACGAGACTCTACACAGAAACCTTCAGAATACTCCAAATGCTGATATTTCAAAAAGGAAATTTACTTTATCGAGCAGCCCTCTAGTCCTCTCTAACAGAATCTTTAGAGGGTAGCCTTTCTTCTTCAGAAGGACAATAAGACTGACCATCTGAGAGACAAAGAAATGTTTAGAACTACAAAGCCATTAGCTATGTACTTAGTACTAACCATCCACATGCAATTTACCTACCCAGTAGCCACCCAAGTGCCTTACCTACTGACCTACCTACATAATAATCATCACCATTTACATTCCCAATTGTGCGATGGTTGTCATCCTAGCAACTTGCAACTCATAGTCAAGAATATAAGGATATGTAAAATTAAAGAGGAGATTGACACTACAAGGAATGACAAACTTTCCAACCATATAGCTCTGCTACAGTCAACAAATTTATTCCATAATCATAAGATTGGTTTGAAAACCATTAAGTCAGAGTTTCAGCAAGATTTGCATGTTTGTGATACCTGTGCTAGGCTAAATAAACTCTAAGAAGTTTGCTGCTATAAGCATTCTCAATTCAAATGCTTACAGGCTTTCTGCCAATGGAAATACTCCCAATCAAGTTACTTGGAGCATGTTCCTGAATCTGTTGTAAAATTGACAACTCAAGGATGGTCAAGTCTAAATCTGCTACACTCATGAAAACCTGGTAGCCCAGGGAAGTTCTATCTAAAGGTTGAAACCTGATGATGAACTGGTGAACCAAAGTGTGCTGGTGGTATCAAGAAGAAACTGGTATGTGAAGAAGCCCTTACATGGAATTGATGTCCACCTAAATATCCCTATATCTGCAAGGAGCACCACAAGCACATCACTACAACTTCCCTTGTCCATCACATTCTCCACAACCATTCAATCTACATGAGAGAGCAATATACAACACCCACTGAATCCATCTTCAGAAGTACTGAGAACTTCTCCATACTTATGATCTAAGTGAACCTGAATAAAATTGAGAGATGATCTGATAATTAGGTTACACAGACTTCAGTTCTAACAACAAACCATGACATAAAAAGCACCCCAGCCCTAAAGGAAGAAAGAAAACAAATACTGAGGAGCAGTTTGAAGAACAGTGACAGTTCAATGTGAGCCTAGAGACCTTCAATATCAACAATATGTATGGCACTGAGTTTCTGTCACAAGAGAAACAGTACCAGGATGACTGAGCCATGCTGGCTAGCTCAGCAGAATATAACAGAAGAAAAGGTAAACTCAGAGAGAAGGGAAAACCCCGTATGAAACAAACAAGGAGAGAGAAAGAGAACAGAGGAACAAAATGAAAAGCTATAACAGTGTTGTTGTTTGAGGATGGCATTCACTGAAAGCCCATATGGCATCTTGCAGGTTCACTGTAGATAAGACTCAGTGACCCCAAATTACAATATATAAGAGTATGTCACCAAGTCTTCTATAAAGGTGACCATGAACCTACTTGCACACACCAACAATTCTCTCAACAAACTCAATAGTCATGGGAAGGGCATCTTCAACAGTACAGAGAATGAAAAGCCAAGATGTTGAACCACTCCAACTTCACACAGGCATTTCAGGTTTCTCTTGTTGCGGCATTGAGCCCTTCGGGAATTCTGAAGAATCTAGATACTTCAGATCAGTCTCTGCACTGACATATCTATCCAACCATCCCAGTGGTACATACTTGAAACCTTTCCACCTGCATCACACAAACCCCCAGCTGAAAGATCTACATTTTTTCATATAGTGGATATAACAAAGTTTATAAATCACCCCATAACAAGGGGACTAAACTCTAATGTTGTTGATGCTCAAGATAGCAAATTGTGTCATCAGTGCTGCCACTACTGGGTCCAAATGATAATGGACCATAGGATACCCCTCATCTTCCAGAGTTTATTTATGGTAATGCACCTCCTAAAGTCAATCACCTAATGCAGATCCAAATGCCATGGATGAGAAAATCTTGGGAACAATATCACCATGGTATGTAAGGGAGAGCCACACAATATAGATGGAGATGGTCAACACTGCCCTGCCTGTGGAACCCAAGCCTGAATGAGAAACAAAGACCTATCACATCCCTTGAAAGGAAGTCTTGCTGTCATTTAAACCTGGAGCTTCCTAGACAAATCCTAGAGCAATGATAATAGAACTTACATCTGTGTAGTTCAAAACTTACATCTGTTAGACCAAACTTGTCTCAATATTATTTATGTATGCAGGCCAAACAGGCAACATCTAACAAAGTGTCTCAAAGGGTTTGCCAAAGCCATTGTCAGCCCTGCACTACTCTTGTGCTTGTGCCTTCTAAAGACAAATTATAATTAAGCGATTGTGGAGAAAACTCCACAACACTTTGAAGGTGACTATTTGGTAGACTGCAGTAACACCAAAACTAAGAATGAAGGCACTCTTAATGTTATGAGTGTCACTCATAATATGCCAGACCATCAAGCTGCCCTGACTCTCCTGTGACTTCATCAGCTCCCAATGGTGGGTGTACATACATCAATGATAATCCACACACCTAAACAATGGTAAACCACTGCACAATCATCTGTGTCCTGATTGTCTGTCATATTTCCAGAAGCATTGGGAAGACATGGTCATGGTGTTGGCTAGCACTCAAGAGACATAGCAAATCCCATGAGAAAGAGAGAGGCTTTCACTAACTGGTGGCTCAAAGACAAGATGAACAACCCAGTTCATGAGCAGGATGAGAACCTGTAGCCAGTGGCATATCTGGCACATCTCCAAGCAACAAAGACTGCCCTAGTTTATGCATATGCACCACTGTCAATGACAAGCCATTGGGTCAGAGCAATAATATCTCATAAAATACTGAGAGCTCCTACCCACATGTGTACAAATTGAGTAAACATGGAACAACAATGTTCTGTCGGACAATGCAGCAGAAACTACCAATGGTGAAAAAAAAAGCAAGAGAGACTGTACCAAGAGCATAATCTGCTTCATTTTGGTGAAGACTTTTGACATTCTTGATGTGATGGACTGGCACTGCCAAATAATGTCTGCAATGACTATACCACATGTTTTAGACTATGGCATAGAAATTTGAAGGACTGAAAAACTTGAACATCTTTGAATTTCCTTCAGTACAGGTCCCAAGGTCCCCCACATAGATCTCAAATATACAAAACTCAAGAAACAAAAATGGAAGTGGAGTTCAGAGTTCTTACCACTAGAACCACCCACCTATAGGAAGCTGGATTGTGGTCCTTGAAAACAACAATCTGCTCATCCTGCAATCATTTTTATTTTTTTTAAAGGTTTCTAGTTCAGGTATCTGATTTCATTCTGATTTTCCAAAATTTCACAAAAAATTATGCACTGCACCATGAAGATAAGCAAAGCGAACACCAGTATTGCAGCGCTTCTGGAGGTCATAATTGCAAAGCTGATGCTAAGTTTCAAAGGATTTGCACTAGATCTGAGATAGATTTGACTCTGAGGACTTTGGCGTAATTTCCAAAAAATTCTACGATTTGAAACAATGTCATTTCTGTTTGAACTTTCGGAACTCCTTTTGTTGTCAATCAGGTCAGGTCAGATGCGTGAAATTCAGGCGATTGCAAGAGTCGGCCAAACAAGACGACAGTGTGAGCCGTTTTCAGGGGAATTTCACACTGAGATGCTCATCCTTTGATGGACAAGATAGAAGAAGCAAGAAATAGACTCTCTGAAAAACGCGGAAGAACAAGAATCTCAGGCATACCGCACTTGCTTCGGATAGAAAAACAAGAACGAATAGGTATGTGCTCTCTCAAGAAACACAACGCTCGTTTAGTCGAAGACACAAAATCATCATAGTACGAAGAACAAGACACACAAAGCACAATTCTCGGGAGTCACCAACCTCGATGCAGGTCACAAGTTTGTTGTGATGAGACGATCAAATCCCCGGAGAACAGAAAAATGTTCGCACTTCCGGTTCACGTACGTCGGGAGAATGCGGGGAACCGAGAAAATCGACAGACACAAAATCATCATAATACGAGGAACAAGTGCACAAAGCACATTCTCGGGAGTCACAAACCTCGATGCAGGTCACAAAGTTGTTGTAGTGAGAATATCAAACCCCCGCAGAACACAAAAACGCACTTCCGGTTCACGTACGTCAAGAGAATGCGGGGAAGCGAGAAAATCGACAGATACAAAATTATCATAATACCAGGAACAAGTTGCACAAAGCACAATTCTCGGGAGTCAAAAAAATCGATGCGATTCACAAGTTTCTGTAATGAGACGATCAAACCCCGGAGAACAAAAAAAACGCACTTCCGGAGACTGCGGGGAAGCCAGAAAATCGACAGATACTGAATTATAATACGAGGAACAAGTTGCACAAAGCACAATTCTCGGGAGTCAGAAGCCTCGATGCAGGTCACAAAATTGTTGTAATGAGACGATCAAATCCCCGGAGAACGGAAAAATGACCGCACTTGCGGTTCACGCACGTCAGGAGAATGCGGGGAAGCGAGAAAATTGACGCAAATGAGGGTGGAAGAAAGGGAGAAAAACGAACCTGGAACAAGATGCCAGGAATTTCTCCTTCGGGAGACCCGGCCCGACAGCAAACAGATGGCAGAATCCTAAGGCTTCGTGGCTGCCGGCCAGAGCCACCTCCAAAACGCCATCGCTTCAAAGTTCCGAGCGTCGTGAACCCGCGTCCGCCAAATCTTTTTCAATATGAGTGCTTTTTTTGAACCTTTGCGAAGCTCCGAACCCCGCGACGGGTCGTATCCGTCCGCATCACGGCGCAGGGATTGAACACTGAACCCTTCCCTGCGGAAAATGTAGCAGTAACCGCTGGCATACCATCAGGCACTGAGGGGAGGTGCGTTTTTATTCTTTATTGCAAACACAAACTCAAGAAGGGCAAAAAATTTAAAACCCTGCGGCAGAACAACGCAGTTCTCCGCAGGGCTGCACTGTCAGGCCCGAGACCAGCGCCGGACAGAGCTTGTTAGGGGGTATTTTAGTGTCTGGGAAGATATTGAGTTTTGAGTCATTTTTATCATTGGAAATCAATTCAAAAAATTATAATAGTTTTCTATAATTAAGCTTGATCCTCAAGGTTTTGTTCACACTTTGGCCACTGGCATATTCAATGCAAAAAGCTCAAAAATGTTTTGGATTTGTAATGCAAATGTTAATTCTATGTGCTAAACAGGAAACCCCCCTTCCCAATGCCCATTGCTACTACCCATAATACATAATACCTTAATTAAAATTAATTAAGCCCTAAAGCCAACAGTAATTAAAATTATTTTTTAAATTACAGATTTGTTGAGATATCTATAAGCCCATTTATCTATGAAGGAAGGTTTGTTTGTTTGTTTGTTTTGTTTTTGTTTTGTATCGATGAGATCCACTGAACCAGGATGCTTCAGATCGTGTTCTTGGTCTCTTTGGAAAGCTCTCAAGGAGGAGGGGTGCATGGGCTTGGTTTCATGGTGTTTGGACTTGCAATGTAAAAGTTCTTGAATATTGAATGGTTTCTTCATTGAAAATTAAATTAAATCGTAGCTGAAAATTTTGGAGGAATTGGAATGTGCTTTTGGTGTTGTTGAAAAGATCTCAATGAGCAGGATGTAATGGAATTTATTTGGTAAGATTTGGATTCAAAATGTGGGGGATATTGATTTTAAAGTGATTTCTGCCACTGAATATTCCAAAAAACCAGGTTTTGGAAGGAAAAATCAGTTGAGAATGTGGTAACACGTGAAGGCTTAGCATTCAATTGAAGCATGACTTCCTTTCATATTTGGCTGTTCAAAAAATCTATACATACATTGCAAAACAATGTTCACATGTTGAGTTTCCCTATTTTGTAATGGGTTCACACTTGGGCCAACAGCACAGGCCACACTAGTAGTACTGAAATTTTCAATCTTTGAAGCTTGTCCACACAGTGCCAAAAGTCTTGAAAACCTAAGGGTTACTATAAGCGTTGGCCACTATCATGTTTTTCATTTTATTTTTTAATTGCACATTATTATAACATGGCCTTGAGCTTTGGTGGAGAATGGGATATCGAGAGTGCAAATGTTGGGTGGATATTGACGTGTAAATATCAAAATCTGACACAAGATTATATTGAAAACACATTTCATCAAAAAAAAACATTCTTTTTTTAAAGTTCTCATCCATTCATTATCAACAACCAAAAAAATCCTTGGACATATTTCCTGCAATCCATTGCATTCTGAAATATGTAAAGATGAGATGAAAACATGATAAACCAATATCAAGAAATATAACACATAAAATATATGTATCAAAATGGATGAAAAAAATTGACATCCTAAATCATGCCAAAATTATTATATATATTTTTAAATGCAATCTGAAAATCTTCAAAAATAATACTATACTATATGCCCAAATTGCATTTTAACAAATGATTTAATTATTTTGACATGTCAATGCCAAATCCATTAAGGTATTATCATACTACCTTAATTTATTATAAATAGGTAGGATTTTTTTGTTGCATTTGTTGAGAAGTTGACAATATGTTAAGAAATGGCATATTTAATATTTCATGTTTTTAGACAAGCTACTCTTCAACAAGCTCCTACTCAAAAGCAATACCTAATAATAAAGACTTTTTCCAATCACTTATGCACCAATTTGTTCCAAAAAATTAATTTTAAACATGTTTCAATTACAAATTTAACAGAACAATTATTTTGCTTTTTAAGTTCACAATTTTGGCACTTAATTATAACTTGTTTAAGTAATATTTGCAATGTGAAAAAAAATTCAAGCCACCTTTTTTTAAGGTGATTTGAAAGAGTGTCCTCCCCCCCCTCCCCCCCCCTCCCTTCATATAAAATTTGATTTTGAGAAAGGAAACTATAGGTTCATTAGCGAATTTTATTTTTAAAATCTATAATTAAATACACTATAATAATGGGCTTCAATACCTATTATAGAAATATATTTTGACACCAAAAAATGCTATTCTAAACCACAATAATGCACATTCATCCATCCATCGGGATAGAGTCTGTCCCTGAAGCTCTTGGTGGCTGATAGTAATCAGACACGAGGCGGTTATTCATCTGTTCAGTAAATGAATGTCTTTACCTTCCGCCAAACTACCTGGTTCGTAATGTCGTGTACATTCACGGAGTTCGTATTTTCATCTGATAAGTGGATGGAAAGTTGACGCCTCTCGTTGGGCGAATGGTAATCATCCACAGAGCCTGATCCAAAGCTCGTGCAATTGGATGGATGGAAAATCGGAGTGCTTAAATAGACCGGGGCAATGAGGCAAGCTTCGTGTCTTTCTCTCGCCTCTCTTCCTTGTCGCTACTTTCGCCATCTCTGTTTTTCAGTTTCGCCGCGCTTTTGATCTTGATTTCCTCGTGTTTTGATAGTTTCGCCACTCAGGTGGAGGTTTCGCCACCTCGTCTCCTCTGCACCGTTGCAAGCGAGCGAGCGAGCGCGAGAGCTTCGTCACCAGCGATGGCGATGGAGTTTCTTCCGTCCCATTTTGCGCTCTCTCCACCCGCTGGCGTCCGGGATGGTGTGAAGGAAGATGCAGAAGGGGTAGAAGACGGCGAGAACGAGGTCTTATTCGCCGAGTTTCTCGAATCCGAAGTTCTTGGCCATGATGCTGATGATCCTGCGCTTCCCGAGGTATATTTTCTCCACGGCCTTCTGGTTCCCTGTTTCTCTGTGTCGATATAGCTTCTCTATTGGTTGTAATCTCTTTTCCCGATGGATTGATTACTCTATTGAGGATATATCGGTTTTTGCCGTGCCGTTCAGAGTATGACTAGGGGAGCAAAGCTTTCCGCTCTTTTTTCTCTTCGAAAATCCGCTTCTTTTTCCCCCCTTCCTTTCCCTTTTTTCCCACGTATGTATGATGTGAACGATTGTCTCTATTCCGCACTCGCATGGATATGCTAATTCGTAATATGGACAGAGATTATCTGCATTTCTTCTGTTTTGAGAAGGGGAAGACATCTCAGTGATGTATTTTTTCCTCCCTTCATTTCTCGGCCATATCCTTTCCTATGTTCTCCATCTCTTTGTTTGTTAAAGTTGTGCCATACTCATTTGGTTTCCCCCAAAGACGCTGTCGTTCAGTCTATGTCACCGGGGATCGGTGTTCCTTTGTTTTGTAGTGAGGGAAGGTACAAACCTTACCACCTTGCTCTAGTTTGCGATCTGAACTGGATCGCTTTTTTACGTTGTGGATAGCGCTTGTCTGTTCAAGGTCATGTTGATGATGAGGCTTGCGTTGAAATTGTTGAATCTGTAAGGATCCATCGAACCCATGGCAATTCGATTCTCTAATTCAGTGAGAGTATGCGCAACAATCCAAGTTGATTGTTGTGAAGGTCATGTGGCCGGAGTTTACATTCTTTCGATTCCACAACAAATGGAAACCCTTGTGGTCGTGTTCTCTGAGGTAAGAATTAGATTTGTTCGTGCCTCTTGGCAACTGTGGCAACTGATACATGGCCGAGTCATGGCTTAGGCATGGCTTAGGCATGGCCTCTTTGTTGTTTATGAGAGCCTTGGTTTCCTACTCTGTTAGGAATCAATCAGGTTCTCGGGCTTGCTTCTCATTCCACAGCACAGCTATCTTCAAACGGAAAGCCCTGGATCTGTTGTATGTGTACTCAGAAGGGGGTAAAGTAACAACTCTCATGGAAATGATTTAGTTGCAGTTCACTCTAGCACTCTACATGTAGAGCAACTAGGGAAAAAGCGTAGGGGAGCAAGATACTTCCATGTTTTGGTTGTTGTCTTTTTGCAGATCTGTCATGCACCATGTGTGACATACCTTGCTTGTTTGTTATATTTTTCACTTGTTGGGAAAGTCTCTCAGGGAAATGCCACCTAAGTTTGTGTATATCTCTGGTGGTTAAAAATCAGCAATTCATGAAGTCTCAACTTGTTCTAATGTCTGCTATAATAAGATCTGGAGTGATAAGTGTGTTTCCCTCTAAAACTGAATATGCTGTCACACCTTTGGGGAGTATCTCCTGGCAGTGACTGGAGCAGTCTTGTCTCCTGGGGTTGTTGTTTGTCATGCAATTCTTGGAACATGTCCTTCTTTTTCTCTTTTGTAAGAGTATCTTGGAATATATGTGGGAAAGCTTTCAATCCTTTGACCACCACTAAAATGGTGCTGGATGCCAGAGCTGGCCCCCATGCAGCCTCCATCAACTGGCTTTCCTGCAAGCCTCTCAAATGCTTACTCCTGGAGTCTGTGCAGCCCCACAATCGGGTTGCCACTGGTACTTCTCTTCTGTACCTCCTAGTAGAGTGGCGGGTGGTGCATCTTTGTAGGAACAGTAGTGCAAGAATAGATGGGGGTCATGGTTTGCTGAATGGGTGTCAGATAGGTTGTTCCAGTCACACTTATGCTTTCTTGTGCCCTTGCTCTGTCTTCCTTTTACCATTTGACTCCTAAGAAGCCTTTTGTGGATGGATTTGCATGTGTGGTTTGTCTTGCAGATAACCCAAGGAAGAGCAGATCCTGACCTCAGCATCCAGACAGGCAACTTTGGCAGGGTTCCTCCAGAGCTGTTCCAGAACATTCTTCGATTCCTCTCTTCAGAGGTCTGTTGCCATTGTGACTGGGTTCCTTCATCATTTTTCGTCTCAGTCATCCATTGTGGCCTGGAAAATAAGCATCTCCTGTTCACATCAGGAAGTTAATATAGTCCTTGTTTTATACAGGTTCATCAGTACGCGGATGGGTTACTCTTGTTTTTATTCTTGCCTTGCAATTTTCTGTGGGGTGTTGAACAAAAGTGCTTGCCTATATTTCAGATCTTTCAATTGCAGGATAGTTCATATCATCTTATGGTGTACTTGTTGGATTAGATCAGCACTGCCTGATGCAAATTGCATCAAGATAGTGGCTGACCTTTAACTTGTGCCAGTCATCTTTGTTGTAACGTTTGGAGTCATGGCAGCTTGTAACTGCTGTCCATGACAAAGGTGATAGTCTGAACTTTGTGAGTGACACTTGCAAGGTTATTTTGGATGTGCAGGACCTCTCAACATGTACAAGTGTGTGCCGGTTTCTCCGAGGTGCAGCATCTGATGAGGGACTCTGGCGCAGGCTGTGAGTTTCTTTGTTTCAGCTCACATTTTCCTTGTCATCAATCTCTTTGTTGAAATTGCCTCTTTCTACTATCAGGTGGTTTTTGTTACAAATATTATTTGCTTCAGTGCTTAATGTTTGCCTGTGCTTATGCTCTTCAATCGAATCCTGTATCTCTCTGTTCTTGTAGATTAGTTCTTTGTGTTAAAACTCATTATACCACATCTTAGAAGAGCCACAAAGGAGCTTCATGTGCATTTCCAACCTGGTGACATGAATGTCCAGCATGCATGGTTTACAATACTGGGAAGTGTATATGATCCTTCTGAAGGGAGACATAAAATAAAATCATTTGTTGTATATCAGGTATTGCCTCCGGTGGGGCCGACCACCAAGCTCTGATCGCCCTGCCAAACCACGGGGCTGTGCATGGAAGAAGCTCTATTTTGAGGTTTGCGTCAAGCTTCTTGACATCCATGCTTAGTAGGTGGTTGTAAAACTGACTTTCTTCAAGCTTCAAAGGATTGTTTTTGTCCTTTGTTTTCTTCTTGTGTGTGTGGAGTAGGCTTGAAAAATGTTTCAGTGCTAATGTGTCTGATAATGGAGAAAAGGTTAATATTGTGGCTGTTGTGGCTGAGCAGCGAGATGAGGCTGATATGGTGGACTTTGTGAGAAATACACCTGCTGAGTTCCGTGAGTATTACATCCAGATGCAGGCTGCTAAACGAAGCCAGGCTCCTCTTCCTTCTCAGGTGAGCAGGTTTGGTTTGGGGCCTATACATTGGTTTTATGGTTGATGAATTGAAGGAGAAGACATAAGTATTTTACTTTGTACTTAGTGAATTTCTCACTGTTTTGCCCCTGAAGTTTCTCTGTGTATGGAATATAGGTGCATGATGATCTGGTGGTGGTGGACTCTTCAATGGCAGACCAAATAACAGCATGGCGACACAGTCAAAAGCTAGCAGATGCATATCTTGGTGACCATTGGTGTTCAGGAAAAACCTGTTCCTATTATCAGATTGATGATGTTTTCTTGTGTGAGAAAACTGGGCGTGTGCACAGTGAGTCTTCTACCTTCCTTTCAAGTCCACAAATATATGCTCATACTGTTGACCCAATGTTTGTTTATTTTCTGGTCTTTTTCCATGTTGCAAGTCAAATGCAAAGTTGAGTCCCTTAATATTAACCAGCTACCTTTTGTTTGGGTCATGGGTGCAGTATGTGATGATTCATGTCGAGAGATTGTTCTAGATCCATCCAATGAACTTCTTGTCTGCACGATTTCTGGGCGTTGCTTTGACCGCTGGATCACACCTGCAGAGGAAGATGATGCTGAACCTGTAAGTAACAATGTCCCCAGAGCCCATTTATGTACTTCTAACATGTATGTATGATACTTTCTTTCTGTGGCTATCTTTCTGTGTATACTAATTTTCTGCCAATGGTCAGTTTCACTGTGGAAACCCTAAGAGCTTTTTTCCCACATCTAAACAACTATTGCTTGCATATATGAATCAGGGGCAGCAACAAGCAGATTCAAATGCAGCAGCTGAGGAATCAGAACCATTTCTGGGCTCATGCAGACTTGGTATGTGGCAGTCAAGCACTTAAAAGTGATAAGACCCCAGGGTCCCAATAGCAGCCTACCAGTTTATTGAAGTATTTGTAGAAGTTATGCAAACTGGTTACTTTTGAACTTATGTGAACCATATAAATTTTGCTAACCATAGCTACAATTGCAGAACTAATTGAGCTTTCGTTAGAGAAAATAAATCAGTGCAATGCTGCACAGATTGAATTCTGCTAAATTTGATTGATCGTCTCATGGGATGGATACACAGGACATGCATACTTGCTGGGTTATAACTGTGCTGATGAACGGGAGCTTGATGAAGTTGTGAGGTATGGCAGAAGACCATGAGCTTCTCTGTTGACACTTTCTTTCTGTGGCTATCAAAATTCTTTTAAAACTGGCTCTACACTGATGATAAAGCCTAGATGAAAATATCCTCAACGTTGTTGTCAATTGTGCCTTTTTGTTGCAAATTGTGTGACGGCAAACAACACTGACAAGAGAGTTGGAATTGGATGTTCTTTTTGGGTGCAGAGAGGTTATTTACCCAAGTCAGAAGAAATCCCGCTCCTGCTATAATGGGTGATGATCATACCATTCTGTTGGATAATCGCCTGTCAATCCCTAGGCTAGATAAGGATACAGAACATTAGACTTTGATATCACAACATCACAACAATAGCATTACTTTTGCAGCTCAGTATGTTCATTGTATGTACTTTTCATGTGTGGTACATGCAGAGCTGATGCTATGTAATTAGCAGGCCAAGGCATTTTTTTGACATGATGAATTGCATTTCCTGTTCTGCATACTATGTTGAGATTGTATATTGTTCAATATGAAGCACTTTGTTCTGTATATTATGTTGAGATTGTATATTGTTCAATATGAAGCACTTTGTTCTGTATATTATGTTGAGATTGTATATATTGTTCAGAGAGAGAGAGATCTAAAGATGATGTGAGAAGGCTAGTTGAATGTTAAGAGGTTGGGCCAATAAAATTTCAATTGAAATCATCCAATGAAATATAAGATGTTAGGGTTTGCTATTCCTTTTGTCAGCCAAAGCTCATATGCAATAATGTTGGGCCAAAACCATTCGGCTGAGCCAAACTGGCATCTTTTCACTTTCCAATTTTCTTTTGCAGGTCTGTGTGTTGAGTGCATGTCCATCATGGAATTGGTCTACATGATGACATAGAAAATAATTTACCTAGACCTTAGTTCCAGTAACTAGAGCAAATGAATTTGTACCTTCTTGTAGTACACCAAACACAGGGTTTTTGAAGGCAATGCTCAAGAACCGTATGCACCACAAGCACCTTGACCTAACTCGAGTGAAATAATTTGTACCCTTTTTGGTACACCACACATGGCTTTTGAAGGTGATGCTCATGAAGCTTATGCACCAACCACACACAATTTTTCGAAGTTGATGCTTGAGAACCTTATGCACGACACTATTGTAACCAAAGCTATAATGCTCATGTGTTTTGTTTGGTTTAGAACTCATTTGCACTTCAACATTCCAACTGCAAAATAGCATTCTGATCATTCCTATTCAAAACTTTTAAGATTATCTCCACTAGCAACAAATCAAATGGCCTACAAAATATATTATGGATGAAGTAAAAGCCATGCTATGGTAGTTTGGACCAAGTAAAGCCAATAAATGTGCACATATGGGTGTTGAACCAGCACCTACACTGGGACCTTCACCTTCTTGAGTAAGGCCTCCTCTTAGAGCTAATAATTAACAGGGGAAATGTTGAACTTTTGGACTCAAAACACCCTAATTTAGTCTAAGGATGATACATCTATAATGTTTAGAAGCCACCCAAAAAAAAATTGGTTTTTTACCATGGTGCCACTATAGGTGTTGGTTTACCCAAGGCCGATTTACGACGCAAGGCAAACAAATATTATCTTTCTCATAACTTATTTGTGGGCTCATAAATTTATTTGTTTCATAACATTAAATCTTTGTGATTCCTAGATTTAAGAACTATAAACTGAGTGATACATAATATCATTTTTTTTTTTAAAAAGACTAACTAACTTGGTGCTAAGTTATTTAAATCCCGTTCATGATTTTCATCCACATATGTCATCCACGAAATGTGTTTTGACTCCAATTGTGACCTGCCTTGCATCGTTAGGGCATTGTTGTTCTTGAGCCCTCGCCTTGTTGTAATTCATGTGCATGCATTATTACTTCACTTAAGAGTGGATATCTTCTATTGCAATGTTCATTTTACAAGATGTCGTTTTTTTGCTTTGCTTCTTGTTGATTGAAATTGCTTTCAAATTTGGTTTTCAATTTTCACTGAATTTTTCTAAATTTGATTTTACTTCTATAACTCATGTTTTGATGTTCATAGATTTCCAAGAATTTTCTTCACTTTATGAAGACCCATTTTGAAGATGGACGATTCTTCTAATTTTATGGACTTATAGCACACAAAAGGATTTTACAAGTGAATAATGTTTACTTATATTTTTTGTTGTTTGTTTATCTTCTTGTTATCTAGAATCTTGTTTTTAATTGCAATTGTGTAAGAATAATGTCTTGCAGAACTAAATGTTGGCATTAATTCAATACCAAAGTCAATACTATAATAATCCTGCAAAATAAATTGAGCATGTGATTGTTGTGAGTTAAAATAAAAAATCTCAGCAAATGCTTACTAATAATTATGGCTGAAATTATAGGTGTAAAACCTGAGGTCCAAGTGGCACACTCAAAAACAATCAAAGCGAAAAGGGAAAATGCAATGAATCCCGACAAGCAACCAAGAATTCCCAAACCTAGGAAGCATAAACAACTTACTTGGGAGCACCAAAAGATTGTCGGCTTCATATAGTCTAAAAGAATGAAGCATTTGGAATATGTGGATGGACTCATGTGATCGCATGGAGATTGTAATTAACAAATGGAAACGTATTTTTGATTTTATAATGCAAGCAAGGCTCTCCCCATGCCTCAAGGATCACATCTCATGCAAGGACAAATGAGGTTTCATGAATGGGGATTTCAAAAATATCTTGGATTATCATGCAAGAATAGGATTTAATGAATAGTATTGTAATATGCCTATTTTAAAATGTCTAGAAGTTGGGTTCCCAAGGTAATTTGGTTGAAGCATCTACATGGTGATGGAAGAATTTATTGGCAATTGGCCTATCATATTAATCCTCCCCCGATAAGGGATTATATCAATGAAACAAATGCAAATTGAAATCCTCTTCATGTAATCTATGTGGAAAATGGCCTTGGCCCATTATTTGATGAAGTTAGTTTTCAATCATGAGTACAATATTGAGGTAGATGCCCAAGGAAACCCAATTGTATATCAAATCCATTGAAGGAATTCAATGATATGGCACAATCCTTCATGCCTCATAATTGTATAGTTTTAGAATGCAACATTTATTACAAGAAAATCATAGCTTTTCAAAAAGTTAACTTGATTGAAATGTTCAAATTGACCAAAAAATATGTTCATTTTGACTGAAGGTTTCAGGCATGAAAAAACATGTTATGTTTAATCAATACATTTGATTAAAGTGACATTTTTGACCAAGTGTCAAGTCGAAGATCTAATCAAAATGGACAAACATCCATCAAAATGGCCATGGCTTTATCAAATTGGCCATATTGAATGGATAGGGTTTAATCAAATTGACTTTCTTAATTTAGCTCTTAGTCAAATTGACTATTATGATTTGACATCTAGTCAAATGAACCATATTCATTTGATGACTTAGCCTACTTGTTAAGCTTAGGCTACCTACCTAACTTAACTAGTAGGTTAAGCTAAACCTATACTACCTATTTAACTTAATATACTTGATAGGCTACTAGGCTACTTGTTAGGTAATAATCTAGCTAGTATCCTAGCCTAGACCTATTTAGTAGGCTACCTAAGATGTAGCCTAGGATTACTAAATAGCCTACTAGGTAATGTAAACTTTTTAAGTAGGTGTCATAGGTGACTTAAGCTTACTAGGTAGACCTATTAGCCGTGTATGTAGCCAATTAACCTAGGCTTATTATAGGTATGTAGTCTAGGCCTATTAGGTAAATAACATAACCACCTAAGCCTGGTAAATAGGTAACCTATCATAATAGTTAGGTAAATAACCTAGGCCATCTAAACCTATTAAGTAGGTAGCTTAACCTAGGCTATTGAAGTCTATTTAGTAACTACATAACATAAACCACCTAAGCCATGTAGGCCTACTAGGTATGTAGTCTAACTTAGACCACCTAAACCTACAAGGTAAGTAGCGTAATTACATAGGCTACCTAGGCCTACTAAGTAGGTCTATAACTTAACCTAGGCTACTTAGGCCTATTAAGTATGTAGTTAACCTAGGTTAAGCCGCCTAGGCTAATAGGTACCTATGTAAACTACTAAATAACGTATAGGCATAGCTAGTTTATTACGTAAGTATAAACATACACCTAGTAGGTACTTATAAGGTCTAATAGATTATAACCTACATGTTACCTAGGTACATGCATTTATTAATAGGTACCTCCTACCTACCTAGGCTAACCTACAAGTATAACCTACTTATATATGCAAGTAATGTAAAAACAAACCAAGTTCATTTAATATAATATGTTGAAAAAAAATTCATGGAAGTTGATTCCAATATGTTGGTCCAAAATCTTGTTAATTACAATGTGTTATTCAAGAAAATCACCTTATGGGGTGATGGTGTAATAGTTAAGGACTTTATTTCTCAATGTGGAGGTGAGGAGCTCAAATCCCCATACTTGCAACCTAAACTATTTTGACTAATTAGGTAGCCTAAGTTGCAAAACCAACTAAACCACTTAACCTAGGCTACTTGGCCTAACCTAAATGGTTTGGTTTAACATAGGTGGCTAAGCTAGGTGGCCTAGCCTAGACCTATGACATAGGATTGATAGGTAAATAAATATATTAATTTTTGGCATTAACTATTAGGTTTATGAGTTAAATAGGTAGGTAGTGTAGGGTAGGTAATTATTTAATTAATATTTTCATATTAATTTTAAGTAAAATATATTTTTGGTCATTGCCCAAATTACATTATTATTATGATGGTTCAGTTAAAAAAACCTCGTTAAAAAAACCAACTGAAAAGACCTAGTCATGATAGTTGGGTCTGAAATGACTTGTCCAAAACGGCATTTTGGTCAAGTTGGACATGGGAGCAAAAACAAACCATACAGGGTTTTTTTTACCAAAATTCTCGGTCAAAAAAGTCGTGAAATTTTTTGTAATGATTAATGTTACTACTCAAATCATTCCAACTCATGCCACATGCACAATGGTTCCCAAATGTGGAAATCCAATAATAATATGGTTGAAACATCACCATAGGGTATTTCATTCAACATGGATACTTACAAACATTTCACCAAGTACTTCTCCAATTGCATATTGTACCCGTGTTCCACCTAAGACACCTCCAACTCCAAGTATTAATTCTCCACACAATACACATAAAGGTGTTCCAGTTTCAAGATTTGTACCATTTGTGCAAACACACATTTTATCATTTCAAAGGGCTCTACTACCAACAAAGGAAAATTTGGAATATGATAATGAAAAGAAATACCAACAATATATGCCTCTAAATCTATGGTTGGAGTTGTTGAAAGAAAGAATATAATGTTGGTTGAATCTAGTGACAAGGTTCAAACTACTAACTTAGATATGGAAATAAAGATAATTGAAGTAAATTAAAAATAAAATAAAATTCAATTGAAAATGTTCAAAAAACAACTTGAAAACAACCCCAAAAAAAACTACATGCTGAATATGAACCAAATCAATTTGTTACAAACTATTATTGGATTCACTCGTGTCATAAATCAAAATCTTTATGGATGGATGCACATGTAGTTAATTCAAGGATTGCAAATGTTAGTGGACCAAACAAAGTTGACCCTAAATTTGATGGTGTCTTCAAAATGCATGACATGACAACATTGTCTTATTTAACAATAAAGCAAATGTGTGTGAAGACTAAAGTTATGATGTATATGGGTTGAAGGTGATTTGGGTAATGATAGGTGCAAACTTAATGCACATATATAAAAAATGATCAGAACATTGATAGTGTATTGATCAATTGATATGACAGTGATATACAAATTCGATAGTTTTATCATGATAGATCTATAAAAATTTAATTTTAATTTTAAATAGGATATCACACTTTTAAAACATGTTTATTTACCTTCCAAGATACATTATCTTGTAAACAAGTTTGAGATTCTACAATTGTTATCAACGATTACTTGTGCTACCATGTTATAGCCACCTATTTTATGATAGAAATAATCTTTAGATATAAAACATGTTTTGATCTCTTAAAATGGGTTCCATCAATAGCTCCATGAACATTTGGTAATCCACACCACTCTTTAAACTTAATTATTATAATTTGTATCATTTCCCCTGTGGGCCACAACATCATCGATTTGAACTTAATGTTTGTGATTCTTACAACTTCTTTCACAATTAGTGACACGATGGACCTTCCAACTACAAAAAATGTTTTATTATGTTATTCATGTGGTGAGATACAACAAATAACATTTTGATCAAAGGATGGAAGTTGATTGTGTTGTTATTTGAGTGGTTTGTGGCTAGAATATTTTGTTCGTTGAGATTGGAGAAAAAATCGAAGGCATTTTTTGGAAAAACTTTTTTCAATGCTTTGTTTCTATATATAATTGAGATGGAAGGTTTCCTTCTTTGGCCTTTATTTTGGGATGTTGTGGAATGTAATAACCTTCCATTAAAAAGTAAGATTATAAATTTTTTTAATTCTTGTAAATAACAAGTTTGTAGTAGTAGTGATATTAGTTCATGCCTAAGCTACTATGGAATAAGCTAGTATCGGTCTATTATACAAGGTTTAAAAATTAGCATCAATATTGATATGAACACTAGTATCAAATACCAAACTAGTCCGGTATGACCTAAATATGGTATTAGCTTGTAGGTACTTGAAGTAATATTCATTTCCTATCAATTATATATTAAGCATATACCAACCCAAAATCAATATTAAGCTTAATATTAACATTAAATTGATATTTAAAAATATAAAATAGTTGATACTTATACAAGACTAGTATCAAATACCCATTGTGCTACACAAAAAAAACATGACATCATGGTGATTCAAAAAAATAATTCCTTCCTTTTCTTTTTTTGTTTTGCTAAGTAGAAGAAGTAAAAAATGGGTGTTGTTAAGTTTGTTTGTTCAATATTCAAATCTTGAAAATAAAGAACAAATTATTCCTTTCTTTCATTTTTTTTCCCCACTCTTCTAATTCCATTGCTATGTCAATTCCAATGATAATGCTACAATATCAAATCTATTATAAGGGGAACAATTATAAGTTTCATAAGTTGTTGTTTTGAATAACAATTTCAAGAGACCATTCCACACTATATGCAAATTATCATATCTTCAACCACTTAAGCCACATGGTTATTACAAAAAAATTCATGTATCAAAATTTCACAACTTTTGACTATTTCCATTGGAGGATGTGTATTACCAACAAAATGAATTGTGATAAAATCAAATAAGGATTCTAATGATAATGGTAATTCATTTAATATTTCCATTGCATGTTCAAGATCTTGTGCAAAACTTACTACATTGATTTTAAGTGCATGTTGACATGTTATAATCACCTTTGTTTGTATATCTCAATTTAAATAATATTATTCAACAACAAGATCATGCAATTAAAGTTTCCTCAACCATTGTCAATTTTGGTAGTGTTATTGGTGCGATACCAATCCATAGACGATTAGCCAATGTAAGTTTTCGCATTTTTTAATTTTTTATAAAAGAATTACAAATTGAACATAGAGAAAATTTTGGTTCATTATTTGAAATACCTTTTTTGAAAGTAAAAGTCCCTCCAACTTTAGATGTACATGCATAGTGTCTACTATAAGTTATTGTGGAATCATATCATAATCATTTGATACATGATGTTTAGGATTGAGTTTTAATAAAGTTTTCATGTTTTTTAGTGTTGTATTTAAATCTGATATATTGCATATTATTAATTCTTATATGAAACTTTTTTCATCACAAACACAACAATAATAAAATGTAAATGAAACATTTTTCATGAAATTGTTGAATTTTTAAAAACATGATATGTCATTCTCAAACTTTATGTGTAGTGGGAAAGTATTTACTTTTTGCATATCAATATTTTTGTGTTGCTTATCTACATTTTAGAAATTTACATCTACTTCCATATCAATATCATGATATTTGGCTCGTATTTTATTATATCCACTTTGTTTGCTTTATATTTTCTCATTTTATTTTATTTATTTTAATTTGATTATTTATAATTTAAAAAAATTGTGTATCAATATCATTGTATCAACATTTCCTATAAACCCATCTTTTAATATTAATTTTATTTATTTCATAATCTATTTGTCTTTTAGCATTCCTTTTATTTTTTATATCATCATCATCATCATTAATTTTTTTTAATATTTTGTTTTTTTATAATATCATTTTCCATTATGTGTAGATAACATTTTATTAATTAATTGTAAACTAATTTGAATAATTTACATATGATTTCATTGTATATGTCAAAATATAAAATACAACGATGCACTTAAATTGTATTTCAAGTATGTTGATAATATGATGTTTTTGATGATGATGTATGATAATGTGTTTGAAAATGATACATTATGGGGTCACAACCAATAATGTATATAATGAAATATATAAATTCACATTAAATTGTGGTAATGGATTTTTTTATTAAAAAAAATTGATATGTTTTTCTAGTATTTTTGAAAATATGAATAATATTTAGGTATTACAATAATGCTACACTAACCTAATCTATATTACGAATTTGTGTTATAACTATCAACAATAGTTCTACCTTAATCAACTTTTTTTATAGCAACTAGTTTTAATGTTATTCCATGTCATTTGGAAACAAAGTGTCTCCAATATTAACAAAACATTTGATGAAAACTAAATCTCTTGGATTTATTGTTTTGCCATTGATGAATTTATTGTCTTTGTCAAACACTTTCATTGTATTTAATTATTTTCAATTATCATTTTCAATAGCAATTTTTTTTTTGGGGGTGTTGGTTCAAGTGTGCCAAATGTTATATATATATATTTTTTTAACCTTTGAAAAAAAAAAAAAAGAAAAAGAAAATTATATCTTGATTTTGGGGAGGGTTGTCATCGCATCCATGCATCCATCACAATGTGACAAATGCATCTAGACATAGACGCACCCTTGTGTCATGTGAGTATAAGGTCAGCATAGGTCAACCAGGGTCAACCTATGTCAAAAGCATTCTTGGGCTACCCATGGCAGGCTTATGGGCAGCCACAACTATACCCGTTTCGTTTATCGTAACCTTGTGGCAATTGACAAAATTCGATTGTCATACCTTATGGCGATTTAAAAAAAATTCGATCACCACAAGGTACGGCAACCAAATTCTTTCAATCACCAAACCTTGCAGCGACCAAAAATTTTCAGTCGCCATACCTTATGGCGATTGAAATTTTTTTTATTGCCATAATGTTCAACAACTAAATTTTTTCAGTTGCCAACCCTACAATAATCAAAAAAAATTCAATCACCTTTTTTTATGGCAACTAAAACTTTTCGAGCGCCAAAAAAAGGGGGGGGGGGGTGTGTGTGTGTGTTTGTTTGTTTGTTGAGAGCTTTCAAAAACATATGACACACCCCCTTTCTTGACAACTGAAAATATTCAATCACCATTGGACAATGGCGGTCTCTCGGATGGTGACAAAAAAATTTCGGTTGCCATTCAACATGTCCCCACCATTGGATGTCAATTGAAATATTTTTGATTGCTGAAAAAGGTGTGGGCATGTGTTATGGAAGAAAACAACCCCCATTTTTCGTTTCGGGCGACCAAAAAATTTTGATCACCATCCAATGGTGTGGGTGTGTCGAATGAAGACCAAAATTTTTCGGTCGCCATTTGACGATGGGGTTATGTCCGATAGCAACCAAATTCTTTTGATTGCCATCCCACACACCCCCATTGTTTGATGGCAACCGAATCTTTTCAATCACCAAGAAAGGTGGGCATGTCACATTTTTTGAAAAGCCATTAACAAGGGTTTTCCAACCAGTTAGCCTTTGTGGTGACCAAAAACTTTTGGTTGCCACAATTAATATGCGAAGGGCGACCAATTTTTTTTCTCGCGTTATCCAACATGCCCCACTATTGGATGGCAATTGAATTTTTTTTGTCACCCAAAAATGAAAGCAAGGGTTGTTTTTCCAAAATTATAACACACGTCCACACCCCTTTCAGCAATTGAAAGATTTCAGTTGCCATTTGATGGTGGGGGTGTGTCAAAGGGTAATTGAAAAAAATTGGTCACCATCCTAGAAACAAGCATTGTGCAATGACGATTGAATATTTTTGGTTGCCAAGAAAGGAAGGTGTGTCATATGTTTTTGAAAGGCCTTCGATGTCCCCCTTCTGTGGTGACTAAAAAGTTTTGATCACCACAAAGAAAGGCAATTAAAAAATTGTGGAGCACCACAACATTGGCAACTAAAAATTTTCAATTGCCACAAAATGGGCCAATCAAATTTCTTTAGTTGCCCATCCTTGTGGCAACTAGAAAAATTTCAATCAACACAAGGGGGCAACCGAAATGGGACAAAGTGTGGCGATTGAAAATTTTTAGTCCCCATTCTATTGTCATTATTTTCAAATGGTGATCGAATTGTTTGTCACCACAAAAGGGGGAGGAGGGGGGGGGGGGTTTGTCATATGTTTCTGGAAAACTTTCATAAAGAGGTTTTCAAAAAATGTGGCATGCCCCTCTTTTTTAATGACTGAAATTTTTTGATCACCATCTAAAATTTTGTGACAATTGGATGGTGATAATATTTTTAAAAAATCGCCCATCCTTATGGGAGATCGAAACAAACAGAATGGGGTTTATCATATTTTTTGGTCTCCATTCGACGACGACAACCAAATCTTCTGGCAGGAACTTAATCCATTTTGTTTGCCATCCAACAATGGCAGTCAAATTTGGTGGCAACCGATTGATCATCATTTAATAGGGCTGAAAGAATTCAAGCGAAGCGAAGAAATTTAATTCTCATTTGGTGAAAACCCCTCTTTTTGTTTATTTCTTCCTCCCCATCATTTGGATTTTTTCTTCCTTGTTCTCTAGTTTTTTGCCCCCCCTTTCTCTCTTGTTTTGCTTGTTTTCTTGTTTTTTTCATCCCCACTCCCCCCCTTTTTTTTCCTTTTTTCCATGTGCCCTCACCTTCTATTCTTTCTTCTTTCACCCCCTCTTGTTTTTAAAAATTCTCTTTGGTTATTAACCCCTTTTTGTTTTGTTTTCACCTTGTGTTTTTTCCCTTCTTTTTTTGTTCCCACCCCCATTTTTCCCCTTTTTCTTCTTCTTACCCTTTTTTTCTCCTACTTAGTCTTGCCAATATTTTCCCTTTGTTCTCATTGTCTTTTTTCCCTCTTTTTTCCACTCTTTTTTTTCCCCCCACTCCCCTTGTTCTTATTGCCATTTCATGCCCTTCCTCCCATGCTTTTTTGGGTGATCGAAAAAATTCAATCGCCATTGGACATTTGGGTTGTATCAAATGGCGACCAAAAAAATTAGGTTACCATCCAACATACCCCCACCATGGGATAACGACTGAAATTCTTCGATTACCCAAGAGGTAAAATGGGGGATGAATTTTCTTCTTTCCAAAATGATAGCACATGCCCCCCACCCCTATCAATTGCCATCCAACGATGGGGGTATATTGAATGGTGACTAAAATGTTTTAGTCACCAAAAAGGGGGTGGCGCATGTAATATCATTTTTGAAAAAAAAATCATCTCCCCCTATGTC
>Ga0116231_10001093_pt1 | contig 53907 bp, 41 predicted proteins | sample S1TSphgellanicum_2_FD_89695 | JGI IMG/M metagenome (GOLD analysis project Ga0116231, IMG submission 89695) | Host-associated microbial communities from peat moss isolated from Minnesota, USA - S1T2_Fd - Sphagnum magellanicum MG | ecosystem: Host-associated > Plants > Peat moss > Unclassified...
AAAAAATAAAAAAAAATAAACCCCACACAAAAAAAAAAAAAAAAAAAAAAAAAAAAAAAAAAAACACTAAAACACAAACAAAAAAAAAAAAAAAAGGCTCCAAAGGCCCAAACAAAAATTAAAAAAAAAAAAAAAAAAAACCTCAAACTTATACCCATTGGGTATTTCCATTTATAAAAAAATCCCAAACCACAAATATTCAATAATTAAAAAAAAATGGTTTCCAAATCAAATTTTATTTTGAAAACATGTAAAAAATCACCACATTTCTATAGATGGTTCAAGTAGGTAGCCAAAAATAAAGAAGCATATTGTTAATTTTTATTTCATATTTTTAATAGCCAAAATTTGGCTAAATGAGGTTATGGATGATCACAATCTCGGCTACATCACAAAATTGAAAAAAAAAAAGGGGGGTGAAAAATGAATTAAGGAAAAGATATTGGAATTTGGTAACTGTCATAGTCATGGTTGTTGGAATCTGCAGGTCCGTTCCACGGCGGAATTTCCGTTCCGTGCTCGATGTCTTGCTGTCTGGACGTACTGGGACGCGCGCATGGCTTTCGTGGGAGGCGCGGGGGCGGGGACGGGGGCGTTCGAAAGCTGCGTTCCTTGAGCTTCCCGAACTCTTCCGGGGAGAAATTGGCGTACACGCGTCGTCGTAATTCAGAGGTTTTCTCAGTCTTGAATGCTGCTCTTTCTGCGTATTTTGGTTCTTTTTTTTTTTTCTTTCCTGATTTTGGTAGAGAGAGGAGGCAGATTGAGAGTTTTTTCTGCTGTTGTTGTTGTTGTCGTCGTCGTCACGACGTCTCTCGTTGCTCCCTTTTGGCGATCCTTTGAGAGTTCAGAGGAGCAACCGAGAAATTGATCACTTCTTGTTGTTGAGAGCGACGGAAATATTTTGACAGTACATACAATGGCAATGGAAGCGATTTCGGAAGCGCAGTCTATTGTGATGCTCAGGAGCTCAGACAACAAGATGTTTCAGGTCGAGAAAGGAGTGGCTTGCGAGTTGATTGCCGTGAGGAACATGATCGAGGACACTGGCATGGATCAACCGATTCCGCTTCCCAATGTGTCCAGCAACATTCTCGCCAAGGTGATAGAATACTGCAAGTACCATGTCGACAACCGGCGGAAGGCCCTGAGCGAACAGCGGCAAGTCGCTGCAGCCGATAATGTCGTGAAGGCATGGGACCAGGATTTCATCAACGTTGATCAAGGCACTCTGTTTGATCTCATTCTGGTAAGAAAAAAAACTTCGATTTTGTTTTCGTTTTTCACTACCAGAATTTTTTGCTTTCGCTGCAAGCAAAGCCGAGATGCGAGTTGCGATACTTACATATTTTTGCCTGACATATGCGTCGATTGAATCCAAGACCTCTCTTGCCTCTTCTGTCTCTTCATGATAACAATTGTACAAAGAAGTGATGTTCTTTCTGTTCGCTCTCAAGGATCTTCTTTCTTGCAAACTCATTTCAGCCGGCTAAGAAAGTTCTGTGAACACACACATCATCTGTTGTTTGACATCTTATCATCGTCTACTCTTGTGTTTGCACCTGGTTGTGCTGTTCATCATGCCAAACTGTTGGTTACCACTGACCTAGAGGCAACAGTTCAATGAGACTTGGGAAGCAAGCATCATAAAGAGAGCAGTACACAGTCCTCTATCATATCTTCATTATGTGCCCTTGCATGCCTGATGTGTTCCAAGCTTTCTGGAGGGATTAACTTAGTTCCTAAAAGAGTATTTTTGTACACATATGTTGTTCTCAAGTCTTGCGTTGTTGTAAGCAGCATGGGCCACATGTGTGACAAGAACCAGATGAAAGATGTTCACCTTTGTGCTGACATTTTTTCTTGAAATTGGGATTGTGTTTTCTGGAACCTTGTGTTCAAATGGCAAGAGAATGATACATATATGTAGACTATATTATGCTCAATGGCAGCCTGGCAATGAACCTTATGGCAAGTACTATGTGTCTATAATAGGGTTGAAATGGAGATTCTAAGTGTGATTGTCATGGTTAGGAATAGAGCAAGGGATCCAGGATTTCACCATGTAAAATTCTAGTCCAGGAAACATCTGGCTTCTCTGAAGCTTTTTCTGAAATCAATTCAGCTCTCGAGGAATGAAGTGGGTCATTCATCATTTTGCCTTTAATATTGTTCACAATTACCTTTTTGTTTCTATTCTACTCTTTTGGTTGGTGTTAACACTCTTTCTCTTCCTCTGGCAGTCTGCTGTTATTTGTTTAGTCTGAAATCTCATTAACACAGTACAAGGTCATCTCATGATTCCTGTTGATGTTGACTTGAATTTTTTTGTATGGAGTGTTCTCCATACATACGAGGAATTACATGTCTCTTGTTGCTTCTACATTCTTGGACCTGGTGGAGACATATTATGTTGAACCCATTCATTGCAGATTTGGATACGTACAGGTTTTGATTATTACCATTAGGATCATCCAAGTGGAGCACTGGATATAGGAACCTGTTTTGCAATTGTGCTTATTCCATGTTTGATTTATCCTGCCACCCTTTGCTTTAATTGAATCCTTAAGACATTGTCTACTCAAGTGTTCTTGGCGCTTAACAGTTTTGTTATGGGATGGGTCATAATCTCCAAGACTTGTCTGTGTCAGTCTCTGAAATTGCACACTGAAGACTTGTGTGGTTGTTTGCTTACTGTTATCAGCTATATTCTGTAGCTGTTCATGCTAAATTCTGCGTTTCTGATGTGACTGTTTCCTTTTAAAAGAAGAATTTTCTTGAATATGACAGTGCAGCCTTCCATTTCCTGTACAGGCTGCAAACTATCTCAACATCAAGGATCTGCTGGAACTGACCTGCCAAACAGTTGCAGACATGATCAAGGGCAAAACTCCAGAGGAAATTAGGATGCAGTTCAACATCAAGAATGACTTCACGCCTGAGGAGGAAGAGCAAGTAAGATGTGAAAACCAGTGGGCATTGGAGTGAAGTGACAAGCTTTGGGGGGTCTGTGATTGTTTTAATGATGAATAAACTTGCTCTTTGGCTTAGTGATCCTATTAAATTTTTGTTCTTTTTTCATGTGGTTGTCTGGATGAATGCCATCTAAATCTGGGAGTGAAATGTCCATAACATGTTTTAGCTGCAAAAACTTGCAGACTACATCTGGAATGGAAGCATTAGCTTAGTATTTTCTGCCCCAGCGGTTGTATCCTTGAGGGTTAGAGTTCTCTGAACTAATGGTTCCAAGATATTCCCCAGTCTAATTGCTAGTGTTTTCTGAACCAGTGGTTGTTTCCTTGAGAACTGAATTCTGTGAACTAATTGGTCAAGATATTCTCCGGTGTGATTGCATTGTAAATAATGAACAATGATGCAAACAATGGAGCAGTGCTCAATACCAAGACAGCTTTTCCCTTTTTTCATCATCAGTGCATTATCTATAGTCTATTACTCATCGGTGTTTGTCTCTGCTCTGCCAGAACTTCACTTGAAGACTATGGATGGGAACTTTGCTGATCCTCCATGGCTTAGGTCATTGCAACCTAGAGCTGTAGCAGTTGCATTTACCATTTTTTTCCTCAAATGCTGCATATGCCCAATGTGCACTGAGTTGATGGTAATCAGAACAATGGCATTACAGATTCAACCATTTTGTATAGGGTAAAGCCCTGGCAGCAGGGCATTACACTTGTGAACTGAGGGTGGAGACCGAGGGTTACCTGCCACAAAACATATGTGGCTAGTCTCCTACCAGCAATATGTCAGAACCCAGGGAGTGGGTGTTGCATTAAATGGTGAAATGGAACAACCTGCCAATGAGAGTTTTATGCCTGTAGTAGGCATGGAAACTTTCCCCTCATTTGCCTTGTGATTATGTGTGTTTGGGTGCATCATATCCAATGCCTTCTGCTTTATGATGGATAAAAAAAATGCATGCGGGTCCATTCTAAAAACATTGGAGGAAGAGGGAAGGCATTCAGCTACCACTTGTGAATGCCTTGTGCATTCTACTCCCGAATTGAGTTATATAATAGTTTCACAACTATTTCAACACTATGTCCTTCACATTTGCTTGTCAAAAAGTAAATCAACAATGATTTAACTTGAATAATTTGCCTCTGTTATGTATAGGCTAAGGCCCACTGAGGAGGCATAAAATGATTGCCCCCAACATGACAATAGCTGAATTCCCAGGCCCAAATTAAAGGAGCACCCCCATTCATTATGCACTCTTGTAAATGTCTTGGGTAAGGTCTTGTGTACATGCTTGTTGAATAATTAATCAATTAATTCTGAGGATTCCATTTCAACAAACGATACATTTCCAAATATTCCATCAGATTCTTCATTTTCCTTCAGAATTTTTTTTTATGAAAATTTCAACATTTCTGAAAATAATATAATTAGTGTTGAATTGGCCCACTGCAGGTACTATGATAATTTTCTTTACCAAGAAACTGAGAAATAATGAGAGGCACCTTGTAAACCATCAAACCTCCTTTGAGAAGTGGAACCCTGTAGTACAATCCTCAAGGTACTGGCCCTAGTCTACAAGGAAAGGTACCATTCATTCTCTTATAAGTTGTGACTAAGAAAATTTTGCCAAGTCTTTGCAAAATGACAATGGCAAAAAAAGCTGTTTCAAATAGGAACACAAAACACCAAATCCAACATAAGCACACAAACAAGCAAGTTACTGAATGAGGGCTCTACCCTTCACTACAACTCAAATTTACTCATTGAGCAATGGTTCTGCCATTTATGACATACATGTTCAAGTCAACTTGTTTAACGATGCCTGTCCCTTTAGTGTCAAGCAGCTAATCCCATAATGGCTCTGCCTCTTCTTGCAAGTTCAAATCAGCAAAAAAAACATTTAAACTAAAAAATGTTTCATGAAGTTCCCTAACAATCAACTCACAATAGAATTATCCTTAAAGTCAGGCGATGAGGGGGCGAGAACAGCCAGTTTCAGCATAATAAGGCAGCAAACATGTAAGTAGTAATGAAAATTTCACTAAAGGAAATAATTGGGATCCAAACTAGTTTTTCCACCAACTTCGGTGGCAAACTGAGTTTCATCCTGTATTTCCTTTTTCCTGACCGCATGCACTGCTGTTACATATATTTTCACTGCTCCTACCTGTACAACTACTATAATTACTCTTGAACCGTGTGCATTAAATGCTGAGTTTCAGCATTTCATACTCAGATTTAATAATAAAATTTCCTTACTTTGCGGATAGCACTGAAGGAGGGGATAGGGGGCGAAAGCAGAGGAGATAGGGGATGAAACAGAGGGTGACTTTATGGTAACCCTGATGCACAATAATAATTGATGACCATTCCTCAAAATGTGGAACCAAATGAAGAGTACAACATTTTGAAATCTCTCCCAAGTCCCTGACAAGCAGAGCCAACAAAAGTGTGGGGGAATCTGACAAAGAAGAATGCGCACAAGTACCTTAATGTACCACAACCTTCCTTGTTGGTCTGAAGAAGAGGTTGCAATGTTGAAAATATACATGAAAGTGTTAAGCTTTGTGCGCACCTCACTAAAGTCAGAGAAGGATTCAAAAGCTCCATATTCTTGTCAAAAGCTCCTTGCACTTTGCATATCTTCTGCATGGGCCAAAGACAAGCCACATTTAAGTACTAGGTAGTTGACTTAGCCAACTCTTCAAAATAATTCAAGGGACTGATTCCAAGGACCCCATTGGTCCCAAATAAATTTTTTCATGCCCAGGCAAAAAAACATGAAGCTATCAACATTTAAGTGTCAAAATGAACCAGTCAAAACAAAATTTAAAGCTCCCGTTCTAGCAATCTCACTGGCCTTCTACACTTTTTTTCAAGTGAAGTCACAAGCCTATTCCACAGATGCGACCAATCTTTATTTATTTATTCATATTTGTGCAAAATTTCAAACCAAAAAAAAGAGAAGAGCTGCCATTTACCGAGCCCCCCTGAATCAGCACCCACACTAGTAGCTTCACCTTCTTGAGTGACTCCTCTTAGTGACCAAATTAAACCCAAGAAATGTTAGATTTGAACTTGAAGACCATGAATTAGGGCCACTTTAGACAAGGGATCAAAACCCCAGGGATCAGTTTGAACCAAGTTCGACCTTAAATTGGACCTTTTTTTATATTAAAAAAACACTTTTTCCTATGACACTATGAGTGTATGGAAAGGCTTGGGGACCAATTCGAGGGTTCAATATCAAAAATGTGATTGATATATGAGAAGACTTAGTTAAGCTTTGATCTTTCCTCTTTTTTTCATGGTTTTTAATATTTTTTTACTCTTATTGCACACAATGGATGTTTTTAATTATTTTTTTCACATTTTTCATTTTTATCTTTCATTGCAACTGCCTTCTTATTTAGTGCTCTCTTGTTTGGAATTGAAATCTTCTTAAGGATCTTTTGAAAATCTAAATTTCATTCTACTTGTAAAAATTGATGCTTAAACTTCATTTGTGCATTTAAAAAGGCTAAAAATACATTCTTTCAATCACTTTGCTCGAAGACACAAAACCAACTACGTTTTCTCTAAAATTAGTCAAAAAAAAGGGGAGCTAATGTGTTCTCACCAATGTTCTCAATGCATAGCATGTCTTCCATTTTCATAAAATGAACAACCAAAAAAAAAAAAAAAAGAAAAAAAAAAAGACGACCTTGGACACTTAGTCTTGTGCCCTCTCTCATCCTCATTTGGGCATTTCACCATAGCTTTCCAAGGTTTCCTCAAAGTCCCAAGATGAATTTTATATTTAAAAGAAATTCAGATGAATTTAATGCTTAAAATGTAGAACCAATTTAGATGAATTTTGCGGTTTTTAGTTTTTACATTGGAACAAGTGTGGGTTCTGGTTCATTTTTACCTCTCGGTGTGAATCCAGTTTAAGGCTCTCCTAAACCCAACAAACGGATTTCATCACCTCATTTGGGATGTGAGTGAAGCTGGGGTTAGGGTTTTGTGGTCCGCAAAATGGATGTTGTCACCTCGTCCAGGACGTGCGTGAAGCTTGCTGGCTGCTTTCTTGTTGCAGGCGATTCTGCTGCTCCTGCTGCGCACGAGCCGAGAAAGAAAGAAAGAAAGGAAGGAAGGAACCCGACCGCCGACGCCACAATCCAAGCTCCGCATTTCCTCTCTCCACGATGCAGGTAAAGCTACTCAATCCCTTGCACTTCCTTCCTCAAAAGTTTTCCCGCAATTTTCCGTGTCTCGTGGCTCTACCCGTAGAGAGAACTCTTTCTCTTAGAATGGCTTGGTTCTTTCCTGTGTGTGACCTAAAATCGATTGCAAAATGTTTCGTTGTTTTACGCATCCATTTCGACAGTTTCTCAGCCTTTAAGTTAGAAGTTTCTTCCAGCATCGAAAAGTTTCGGCCAATATCGGAGATTTCGTTTGTGGAATGTTGAAAGGAGACAGAGAAGAAAATGATGTTTTGTTGGAATTAGTGAAGTTGCTGTTGGTGCAGCTTTCGGTCAAGTGTTTAACGGAAACCCTAGCTGCGAGAGGTGACATTGTTTGTTTTGGTTTTTTTGTTTTCCTGGGGTTTCAGTTTCGTGGATACAGGGGACGTCGTTTTTGAAGCTTTATTATGGTAATGGCGATGGATGTAGCAACGACCAGTGGTGGTGGTGCTTTCACTGGTTCCACTTTGGCGGATAAGCTTAGCAAGCTCAATGCCTCGCAACAAAGCATCGAGAGTATCCTCTATTTTCTTCTTGTTTTTCCCCCTGAGATTTTATATTCTGCTTTTGTTTTGTTTTTTTGTTTTTAAATATTTTTTGAAATTTTGAATATTTTTTTTAGTTTCATGAGTGGATTCGGTTTTTCACAATGTTAGGTGGTCTGGTGTTCTTGATATGATCAGTGAAGTGTGTGGATTTTCTTCAACACCTTTTGGTTGTTGCTGTCTAGTTGGATGGTTTGTTGGAATGATGGCCTCTTGTTTTGCTGATTGTTGCCTTAAGGAATTTTGTAATAGCTCTATCCCACTGGTGCATATTTCATCGCAAGAAAGCCAAAGAAGTTGTGGAGACATGGGGGAGGAAGTTTCGTGAGGCTCCAAGAGAGCAACGAGTTCCTTTCTTGTACCTGGCTAATGACATCCTGCAGAACAGCCGGCGCAAGGGCCTTGAGTTTGTGAATGAGTTCTGGACTGTGCTTCCTCCATTGCTCCGCGCAGTTGTTGAAACTGGCGATGAAGCTGTTCGCAATGCTGCCTTCCGTCTGGTATGGGACAGTTTGTTTGGTAGATATAGAACTAAACATAAGAAGTCAGAAAAACTGATGTAAAACAAAATCCTGATCAGGTCCTGTGCATTTTGAGGATTTGTGAAGTATTTACCAAAATGTACTCTCCAGTAGCATTCGATGGGTGGAAGTAGTAGTTGGAACATTTTGTGACAAAAATAGTTTGGTCCAACAGTTGAACTTGTAGAGTATTTGGCTACATGGTTCCCATGACTCTGCAGGACAAGATTTTTACATTAACCACTGCAGATGCTGGCTTCTGTAGGTGGACATTTGGGAGGAAAGGAAAGTCTTTGGATCTAATGTGCGAAATCTTCGGGAAGAGCTGCTTGGAAAAGGGTCCCATCCGTCTGTGCAGGATGTGAAACCTTCTGCCCTGCCTCCTTATTATGTAAGTAGTAACCAGCTTATAGGTTGTTGGAGGTGGAGTTGCTGCCTTTGGAATCTTCAAAACATTGTTTCAAAGGGTTTTTAATCCCTAAGTGGGCAGCTTTACTGAGCCTGCCTTATGCTCGAAATTTCTTCTTTCTTCTTCTCTTTTTTGAAATTTTCTATTTCTTGCCTTTTCCCCTTTCTTTTGCTCTTTGCTTTGATTTTCCACTCTCTTCTTGGAGTTTTTTTCCTACACACTTATTCTTTACGTTTTGTTGAGCTAGCTGCCATCCTGGCTGAGTTTTCCCATTACTGCAGTTCTTGTGACAGAAACTTATGTTGGTTAACGTTTGAACAATAGCCTACCACCCATTGCCAAAACTGGTGAAGTCATTGGGGATGTTATGGGAGGTGGTGAATACCCTACATGTTGCTGATAAGAAGGTCCCTGTATATTTGTATGATCATCATTGTCATTTTTTGTTCAAACTGCTTGTCAATTCTGTCTTGTGGGATTTTTTTGTTTTTCTTTAGGGTGGGGTGGGGTTTCATCTTTTTCATGCTTGCTGATTGGTTACTGTGATGTTGTGGAATCTGAAATTTCCATAACCATATTAGTGGGTCAGTCTTAATTGTTTCAGGTTGACTTAGATTGGAAGAATTGAGAAATTCCCTGTCATGATGAAGATACAGGTTGATGGAGGTGGTGCTGGATAGTCAGGCATTGTGTAGCAAGTCAGGAGTTGTGGGAATTGCAGTACTAAACATCTCACATATCCTTGTTGATGCTGATCATCTCTTTGTATCCTGTTCTTATGGCAAGGTATTTGAAGGAGGTATGCTGGAGAGAATTGCAAGATCATACCAAGCAGTTCAGGACAATGTAGCAGAGGAGGATGCAGCACTGGCAAATTGTAATGCGGCTATTACTCGTGTTGAAAGCCTGCAGAAAAAAGCTGAGAATAGCACTGGTAAGGGTAGCTCTAATTACTGTGATGTCTGCTTTTCTCAAGAAGAAAGTAGGCGGCTGTTGTATCCCATTGCATGGATCCTGTTGTTAGTCCAATTTGGGTAATATGACCAGTGAAACACATAATCATGTACACAAGTTGTGGTCCAGGTTACCTTACAGTGGTTTCCTAGTGCAGAATTTAGATTATCAATACCAGTGGGATCACAGTATTGCCAGTGTTGGGTACCTAGGATCTGCCAAAAGCTAAGTCAAAAGCTTGTCAAACTGGATCAGAATCTTGACTTTTGAAGATGTGCATCGACTGGACAGGAGAACTGCAAGAATCAATAGCAGAGGAGTTGCTGGCACAACAGGTGACCATGGCACAGTGCATAGAGCAGCTGGAAACCTGTGAAATGAGCCATGCCATGCTTGTTTCGAACTTGAGGGATGCTCTTCATGAACAGGTCTGTCAGAAACTTGGGAGAGATTGGACGACTTAATACAGATTCTATGTTTTGTTCCAGTATTGAACCATCCTACTCATTGAGCAGTCAGGACTTCTGACTCAGGTTTCCTGCTGTGCTATATCTTCACTTATGGTATTGCAACTGTCTGCACTAGAATCACCTGTTGATTACCATTGACTTCTGAAAGAACCAACAGTCTATCAGTATTTTGTTAGTACTCAGTTGTCATACCTTTCTTCTTAACAATGCAACGTTGGCAGCTAGTGTGGTGCAAGTTCACCTCAGTGGAAAGTAGATCTAAGCAATGCACTTGAGAATGGAACTGACAATGGCATGGTGCTCTCTCGATGCAGGAAGGCAAGTTGGAGCAGTTACGAACTCACCTTCAGGTTTGTGCTTCTGCCTTGTAGTGTCTTATCTACTAGCAGCTGCTGAAGTGTGACATATGCTCAATCACCTTATTTGCCTCTGATCTGTTTTGGATGCATACATTAAGCCTGCTACTCATGTTTGAACCAGGATTTTAGTCAACTGATTCCTGAAAGAGATTCCATTGCATGTCTTATTACAGATTGCCCAAGCACAGCTAGAACAGGCTGGAAGTGTCCAACATCATCTGATGACTGGGAGTCCAAGCCTTGCAGATGCAATTGGTGCCCCTAGTGAAGGTAATAGTCTGCTCAGGAATGAGGCACTATACCATCATCAGGAGAAACACCCTATGAGGAGCAAGGAGAATGGGAACCAAGTGGTGATCTCAAGTCAGTCCACAGCAATAAGCATTGTTGCTGAGAGCAATTCCCAAGCAGAGCGTGCAGACAACAGCAGTGTTCAGACATCAGCAGCCACGATGGCAGCAGAGGTAGCAGCAAAGTTAGCAGCAAGCTCATCATCAGCAGCTATGCTTACATCTGTCCTGTCATCACTGGCAGCAGAAGAAGCAAGTGGTGGGCCACATTCACCAAGTTATGATGTTGGTGGAGGCCGATCTATGGAGAAGAGGCCGCGTCTGGATGGCAGGGTTGATTCTTTGCGTAGTCCTGAGAATTCTTATGCACAGCATCAAATGTTACCACCCATGTCTCAGTATACGGGTGCTCCTGTAATGCCCTTGCCATATGCCTATCAGTCATCATTGCCTCCACCTCCTCCTCTACAGTCTCACATGATGACTGGTCATCGCATACCAGTGCCACCTCGACCTGTGCCTCCAGGTTATGGCCCCCCTCCTTATCAGCCTTTCCCACCGTCTAGGACACAGTTTTATAATCAGCCTCCTTTACCTGCTCCACCTGCACCAGCTCCCAGGCAATGAAAATGTGTCATGTGTCTTAAATTACCCTTATGTGTTTGTCCTTGTGACAATGAACTTGTAAAACCCATCATGTTTTGGAAAGAAGTGTTAGCTTCGGATCATGGCCAGATTCTTTGTTCAAATACTTTTTGCCTCATTTCCTAAACACCATTGGTGCTATGTGAGGGTTTACTGAGTGCACTGTGCAGGAGAAACTAGGTGTTGCAGCACCTTGGGCCTCATACCTTTGACACATTATAGCTTCAGTTGCAACCTTTGATGTTATGGGAGGGTTTATGGTGTGTGCTGTGCAGGAGAAACTAGATGTTGCAGCACCTTGGGACTCATACTACTGATGCATTATAGCTTCAGTTGCAGAATGTTTAGATGTTCCATTGCTCAGTAATGAGTGTCTCACCTTGGATGCAACCTGTCTTGTGGTGGTGTGTTGTAGTTTTCCAGCTGCAATTTTGGCAGAAAATCTGGTACAAGTTGCTTTTTAGTCCTCAATGTATCGTCCTGCGAATTGGCCTGAAAGATTCATTGCTATTCCATGACACGCCAGCTACTTGGGGTTGTTGGGGAATTAGTATCACCCTCTCACCCTCAAGTAGGGCCACTAGACTCATGTTTCAGGAAACAATGTTTGCCATGCCTGAAAGATGGTGCACTGCCTGGGCCATGTTTTGTACACTTGGCCAGCCTGGCTGTACTGCCAGTCTCCCTGACACTCACATTGGCCATGTTTTGTGTACTCGGCCAGCCCCGATGTACTGCCACTGGGCTGGCCTGCCATTGGGCTGGCCTGCCATTGGCAGTACCTCGACTGTTGCATGTGTAGTGTGTTTGAACTACCTACAGCTAAAATGACCTCGGGCCTACTGGAAGCAGCAAGCTTTTAGAACTAATGTCCTTGTGCCAGAATGCTCAAAAGTTGGTTTGTTTTTGGGGACATTTATTGTTTTTGTGGACAAAAGATTTGGGAAAGTTTGCTTTTTCTTGTGTAGTTTTACTAATTTTGCTAGTTTTTTTGAAAAGCTTCACTAAATTTTTGATATCACAAAATTGAAAAAAGAGAGCTGCTCTAAAGGCAATTTAAAATCATTGTAAACAATTTTCTGAAGATGCAAACTACTTATTTAACACCAATTGAAATTCATTGTGATCTTGTAAATTAGCATATTACTAGCATAAAACCTCTTGCTAATTTGCCCCCTACAAGTGAATGCCTGCTCTAGAAGAAATATAGGGAGTTTCAAAGTAAATTACAAGGTTTCAATTAAATTTGGACATGGGTATTGGATGATGACAAAGAGCAATAAGGGAAAGACACAGCTAAATTCTATGCTCAGTTTTCCTGAAAATTTTCATGATTAATTGGAGTGTTTTTCTTAAACACCCCCAAATACACACCCAAAACTTTCTCTTTTCTCGTAACAGGAAATAGAACCCCAAAGCTTTAAACGTCAAAAAATGAAGAAGCTCAAATGGTTAATTTATTACCATGGGTGTCCATGGTTTTGTCCCCTCCTACTCCCCAAATTCCAGGCCATTGTTATCTGAACGTTGAAAAGGCAGACACAGTTTTGAACACACTTTTTTGCCTGTTTAATTGTGCAGAATCTGCTTGAGTGGCCAATTTGGTGCAGGTGGTGGCCAAATTGGCGAACCCCCCGCAGATTCTGCACAAAATGCCTGTCTTTGCTTTGGATCCCTGACCTCTATTGTCAGAGTGTGTGCCTACCAAGGCTGATTCCGACTCCTTGTATGCCCGTAGGCCTGCCATTTCAGGCTCGTCATGGCCTTGCTAGGAGTCGGAATCGACCTAGCCGGCCCACTCTCTAGGACCTATTCAGGCTCCCATATGGCATGTTTGGAGGTTGAATCTGCCGATTCTGTAGCGGGTTGATTCTGCAGCGTTCTCCTTGGTTCTCCAAGTGGTTCCCTTTGCCTTTAATGTCAGATAACAGGTTGGGTACTGCTGATTATGGGGTTGATTGTGCCCAATTAGCTCGCTCTAACGGGCTGGCCCAGGACTTGTTACGAGCCAGAATTGGTAGTACCCCTGCCATTACGTTGTACAGAACGTCTTATGCAGATTCAAATTCTGTACTCCAACCACAACTTAATGTCTTGTGTAAGTTCAAATACTGTACTACGTACGTTTGAATTTCGTAATCTGACCGGAACATAATGTCTGGGGTAAGTTTGAATTCTGTGATTTTCTAGTTCAAATTTCGTATTCTGTCGATGATGGAATGTCTTGTACAAGCTCGAATTTTGTACTCTGACGAGGATGGAATGTGTTGTGCAAGTTTGAATTCTGTAGTCTGACGAGCACGGAATGTCTTGTGCAAGGTTAAATTTTGTAATCCGACGACGACGACAGAATGTCTTATGCAAGTTTGGATTCTGTACCTGGACGAGACCAGAATGTCTTGTGGAAACTCGATGAGCATCTCCTGAAAGAAGGCGGGCGAGCGAGCGACGACAATGCGCGTGCGGCGTTTTGTCCGACCTCGAGGTTTCCTTGCGCCATCTCCTTCTTTCTCTGTGTCTTTGCGTGTTGCAATTTGCTTTCTGCCTTGCACTTTCCCGCATTGTTCATATTTCTCTTTGCCTTGAGATTAGCCTGCCGTTTTTTGCATCCATAAATACTGTTGCGCTTCGAGGGCTTCTGCAAACCGTGATTGGAGAAGCTGTCAGAGTTTGCAGTTTGGAATACGTGGGGTGGTTTGTGGGGTTGATAGTTGTTTTCTTCTTCTTCTTCTTCTGGGTTGTGGCAGTTGAGATTGACGAGAGATGGGGGGAGGGAGTCAGGAGAAGCTTTTGGACCAGATATTTCAGTTGAAGTACACGTCCAAGAGCTTGGTGCGGCAATCCAAGAAGTGTGAGAAAGAGGAAAAACAGGAGAAGCTGAAGGTGAAGAAGGCCATCGAGAAGGGAAACATGGATGGAGCGCGGATTTACGCGCAGAACGCAATCAGGAAGCATAATGAGCAGCTGAACTATTTGCGTCTCTCTTCGCGACTGGACGCAGTGGTGGCTCGATTGGGAACACAGAGTAAGATGCAAACCATCTCCAAGTCCATGGCCGGTATTGTGAAGGCTTTGGACAGCGCTCTAGCTGTAGGCAACATGGAGAAGATCTCCAATACCATGGATCAGTTCGAGAAAACTTTTGTTAACATGGAAGTTCAGTCGGAGTTTGTAGAAACGGCCATGGCTGGAAGCACCAGTCTGTCCACGCCTGAGGACGAGGTGAACTCTCTCATGCATCAAGTGGCTGATGACTACGGCTTGGAAGTTTCAGTTGGTCTTCCTCAAGCAGGTATGGCTGCAGTTCCTGTAAGGGAATCAGCAACAGTGAATGCTGAAGATGATCTCAGCCGGCGTTTAGCAGAGCTCAAAAGCAGAGGCTGATGGATCTCGCTTGTTGTTTCACAACTGCTGCCCTCCTCGGGCGCCTTCCCCTCAGGTCCAATGCCTAGGGTTTCTACCAACCTAGGGTTTCACTGAGCACTCATAACATCAGGCAATAGCCTCATCATCATCATCAGGAGCTCTATTTTGAACTATGCCATGTCCAGTCTGGTGAACCTCTGAGGTTTCAGTTCAGCTTCAAAGAGGATGTAGAATGAAATCTGAATATTGGCTGATTATCTGAACTTTTACAATCTGAGTTTGTAAATCTTAAGATTCTTCAAGAGAACTCAACAAAGGAGAGTCTGAATGTGAATATTGCATCAGTGAAGAAGCTTTGCATCACTTCGTGCTTTCACCTTGTGCACTTTCCCACTTCTGAGGGATGACACATGGTGCTACTCCAAATGCTGAACTATATTGGCTTTTGCACACATGGTGCTCCTCCTGCAAATGCTGGACTATTGGCTTTTGCTGTATATTTCTTTTTTGCTTTAAGAAATAAAGCTTTGTGGTTCAATCACAGTGTGCTTAGATGGTTTAATGCACTCTAGGAACACTTCGAGCTAAATTCAAGCTGATATGGTGGTGGGGACAATCTTAGAAGGGGAATGGTTCAAGTTGACTTCTTGGTATAGGATCAAAAGAGCAAGTGGACGTTTCATGGTCTGTCACTAATTCTCAGGTCATATTTTAGTTGCTAAACCTGATGTTTTGTTGATTGTTGAATGCAAAAGCTTATTTGGACTAACTTTGTTGCACAATAGCCTTGAAGTATGAAGGTCTAAATGGCAATATTGGCATAAACTTGATCTGAAGGGACTCTTCTTAACCCACTTGGATTCAATGTATAGAAAGCCTCGAACAGATTTCAGCAGCTTTTTGTTCATAGGTTTCTCTCTGACAAGAATGTTGAGTTTCCTTGAAAGACCTATCTGAAGATCAGTTCTTGATGGATAGATGATGTAGAAATGAACCATTATGGATGAATGCAACCCAACCAAATGAAACAAATTTTAGAGCTGGACAGCCCCAATGCCTCTTGCTTTCTTTGTAACTACTAGTGTTCTTTTTCCCTCAAATTTGGGGTGTAGCTGAAGTGGTTATCATCCATAAGAAGGTTTAGCCAAATTTGGCTATACACAAGATATGAAAGTAAAGAAGTTTAACCCTTCAATGCGTATATGCTTTTGGAGTCAATGCACAATACAATTGATCAGAAAAATCTTAAATGTCTTTGTTGATGCATCTGACAAGAACAATAGCCAATAATAAGAGGATGAAAGCATAATAAGTGTTGTCCACTTCACCCCTTCCAAACATAATTGCAACCCTATTGCAATTATCTTTCAATTGATTGACTCGATGTGGCCTTTGAAATCTCTCTGTTGTTTAGATGTCGGCGCATGCATTAATGTCCCACATTTGTGGGCTTTGCTCATTGGAAAGCACTAGCCAAGCATTATCATGGATGTAAACCACTTGAAGATAACTCCTAGTGCATTTAGAGGGTACCATTTGTTTCATGCTTTCTGGCAAGTGAATTCCATGGCTGGTAACATTCCCAAAATGCAGAGGATTCAACCATTGCCTCCTACTGGGCTCCTTATTTCAAGAATGCCCCAACCCGGGGTCTTCACTTACACTAAACATTTGCAGATCACAAGGTGTAAGAGGAAGAGTGTTCTAACACTATTTTTTGAGAGTGAGAAGTATCTTACACCGAAGCAGGCATAATTTCCCTCCCACTCATAACATAAAGGGTAAGCATATGACCCTTCTCTATCCTAGGAGGGATATTCATGGATATAGTGTGCTGTCCAAATACACTGGAAATTTGCTTGAAGTGTTTTGTGATCAATGGATCCTCCACCAAACATACCTTAGGAGGCAACTTAGGACAATAATGATGAACTCTTCCATAACAACTTTTGACACTTGAATTCCATGATGTACTACAAATATGGAAAACCATTGGGTAGGTCAGACAGGCAAAAAGGGCTAGAACTGTTATGTTTTGAAAAAAATGTTCATGTGAGCCTAGTGGTGTACCACAAGTTTTTGGAAGGCTGAAAGCTTTCAAGAGAATGTAGGAATTTGAGAATTTGGGAGTTAAGCCTTTTGAGAAAGTTAAGTTTGGGTTGGATTGGAGGATGATTAAGAATTGATGGCAAAAGTCTCTTGGACAAGGGTCTTTTTTGGGTAGAAAACTGCCAAAAGTGGACAATTTAAAAAAAAGTAATATTCTGTCACAAATTGCCCTTCAAAACATTGTCCAATCTTGAAGGTTTTGTTGTTGTTGAGAGAGTGTTATTATATTTTTGTTTACCAACAATCATTTTCACCAGTGTTAGGTGTGTAAATCCATTACCCTGATATACGAATGGGTATATAACAGTGTAATATGATTTCGACCCATATAAAGGTTTTTTCCACGGAAAAATGGCCCAAATTCACCAGATTTCGAAAAAAAAGAGTTTTGAGATCGTCAGATTTTCATGATAAGTTCCAGTAGTTAGCCAAGAATATAGAAGGATTCTGCTTTTTTTTTTTCTACTTTCATATCTAGTATGTAGCCAAATCTGGCTAAATCATCTTATGGATGATTGCCACTTCAGCTACATCACAAAATTGAAAAAATATACCCTACCAGTTAGTAGATGTAAAAGATTACCTTTTTAATTAACCTACCTGGTTGATAAATGTTTCAGATTTGTCCTATCTTCATTTTAACTGATTAGTATAGAGTTGAGATTTACCTTTACTTTTCAGGAGGGTAAATACAAGATTTATGCCAAAATCATTATAGCATATATGGATTTCCATATTTTGCAATATATATCATTATAATGAATTTGTTCTAATTATGGTGAATAATTATTGAATATTTATATTTTCAGCATTTTATGTTCATTCATTACATTAATTACCGTAGTCAGAACTCTTACCATATGCTCATTTATTTTTACTGTTTAAGCCTTTATACCTCTACCCAGTTCTGAATTTTTTGAAACTATTTACCTTCAAGGCTTATATATATCTAATTCTATTTATTTAACCTTATTAGGCTGATATATTAAAATGGATATACATACCCAGTATTGGTTTTGACAGTTTTCTAAAAATCTGTTACAAATCAATGCGAAATCTGTTTTGGGATGCTTGCAACTAAATTGGAAAAGAAAAGTTTAAGAAAGTTTTATAAAATTGTGACTAAGTGCAACTTTAGATGAGGGTCCAAGGTCAAGGGACCACTGAGTCCAAGCAATCTTATTGGTCGAAAGCTTTAAATTGGTCCCAAGGCCTTTAGACAAAGGTCAAGACCAAAAAACGGCAAATTGAGGCTAAATGTACATGGCACCTGTTTTGGAGGGAAAATCAATTGGTTCAGACCAAAAAACAGTGCTAAACGGAGAGCTCCTGATTTGGAGAACCAAGAATCAGGCTTGGGAACAAGGTAGAGTCCAACTCAAGGATTCAATTTGCTTCAAATCAGTCCAAATTGGTTCCTAGGAAATTGGACCCTGGACCCTCGTCTAAAGTGGGCCTAAGTCTTCACAAAATATAACAAAACCCCAAGAATTCAAACCTCCTAAAAAGATTCATGTCATGATTAGCACCAAATTTCCAAACCCCAAAAACTCAAAATGATACTGAACCGAGTATTGAACTATGGAGGGTCAACAAATAATTTAGGTTAAATTTGGGATTAAAATGGAATTTCTACTCAGGATCAAGATGGAATGAAATGTCAGACTATAGATTACCATGATAAAAAGGAAATTAGTCACACCCAAAATTGATATGAAGGGTAGTCAAAAATGAAGATTGGAAAAATTAGTTTTTGGGCAAATCTTTCTCCAAATAGATTCAAGCTGGTTCTTACAAAAATAAAATGAAATAAAGAACCTTTAAGGTTCTGAATTTTTCAAGATTTTAGGGTGTCTTTTTGCTAAGGTGTATCACCTAGACTACATTTGGCAGTTCTTTAATAAATTTGATTAGTTTTTATTTGAGACCATAATTGAAATACATAAAAATATATATCATTTTATTTTACATTCATTTATTCAAATATATCAATCACATACATGAAAATGAAAGGGTTATAATATTTTTTTAAATCCTTAAATTTCATGACAATTTTCCTTTTATTCTTAATGATGCATTGTTTGATATCTTTGAATAGCCACAATTTGAAAAAATAATAATTGAAAACTAAACCTATAATGCATTTAATTAAGAAATTAATTTTAAAGAGATCCCTTTTATACTCATTTAAATGCCTATAAGAAATCCTTTTAAAACAATTGCAACAATAATGATAACCTTTTTGGTATACCTTAACTTGAAGATACCTTGCAAAGGTTATCTCAAATGTCATAATAGTAGAAGATGTAATTTAATTTGTTTCTTTGATGAAGGTTACAATTTTTTAATTCAATGAAAATTTGAAAATATCTATATAAATTAAAAATTGAAATAATTATTATTTGTTTACAGAAACTAGCATTAATGTTCTAGTCTAACCATGATATGGACCTAAACCCTTACATAAAAACCATATGTGCTTAGGCAAAGTTGAATACTTGATGCCGTTACTTCTTTCCAGTGTTGGGTGGGAGTTTACTAGTGTTTTGCATCTCTCCCTCTCTTCAAGAGAATCTCTAGTCTGAGTTTTGATGATTTATAGTTTTTTGGAGGTTATTTTGAAGAAAAATAAGGATGCTCACTAACTTTGCTAGCATAAAGATTGGGTTGCACTTTGCAAACCCATGCCCATGTAGGTTCATGGGATAAGCTCACTCTAAATGCAAAGAAATTTGTTTCAACATGTTTTATGTACAAAACTTTCCAACAGATTAAAACCAAGGACTATGTATAAGTATGAAGTTTGACAAATAATTAAAGTTCCAATCTTTAATTTACAAAGTTCAGCTCACTTGTCAAATTTTCTAAAAACAATCACTTTGTCAAAGAACTTAACCTTGAGTTCAAGAATATTTTTTCACAATTCCAAATCTAGGAAATGACTAGTTTCATGATCTTAATTCTTCTTGTACCAGTTCCAGCAAAAGCGTGCCAACTTTGTTTGGGGGGGTCACACTTGAACCTGAACCCCCAAATTTGACACTACAAACCAAGTACCCTTTCAACACTGATATTTACTTTTGAGCATATTAACTGGTACTGGTATCAAATATTAAAAAAAAAATTCCATACCAGCCTAGTATCAGTATTATGGTCTAATGTTTGAGGCAGGCATTTATCTGGTATGAGCCTAGTATCAAATTGTTTTTGAAAATTTCATATTAGGCATCCTGTACTGATATTGAATCTCCTTTAAAATTTTCATACCATGTAGGGAGGTACTGGCAAGGTCGGCATGAGGCAAGTAAGTAGATTCTTCGATACCAGGACCAGTATCATTCTCTATATACATAGCAGGGTTTCATCGATATATACCCACCCAACATTGGTTCTTTCTAAGAATTACCTTTCATCGAGTGGATATCTACCATTGAGGGATACTTCGACAAAAAAGCAAATACCTCAGAAAGAACCGCCTGATATCTGACAGGGGTCTGGTGAGAAAAGTGATATCAACAAAACACTGGAAAAAAAACTCTCAACTCAATTCCTCGTTTTATGTGTTTAAGGTTCATTCACAGTAAAATGAACTAATAGGCCTCATGTGCAGGTCCTTTGTAAGGACTGTGCTTTTTCAAGTTTGAATCATGATCTCCATGTTTTAGGTAAGGCCCATTATTGGATAATGGTGTCAATTTAAAAAGTTTAATTCACATATGTTTTCATGAATTTTTTAATAATTTGTAATTTAATTTAATTTTTTAGTGATAAAATTTCAATTGAATAAAAAATTTCCAACAAAAATAAACATGTCAATATTTTTTAAATAATATGTCTTTCAAACTTTCAATGATACATTATACATTGAGTTTATTAAACACATCTCTTTTTAACATCATTCCAAATGAAGCGGAACATATTAAAAAATAAAATAAAAATGTTATATAACACATTCTATATTTATGAAAATGCAACCTTGCTTTTGTTTTTATCAAAATATATATTTTTAGTTTGAGAAAGTTTTTCAAATTATGTAGCTTTAGTGATCAAAAGCACATTTAAATAATAAAAAAAGATTATCATGGATAGTTAAAACAAAACATATATTCAAATTTTAAATGGTATCATGCTCTCATAATCATCAATATATGGTCACACATAAAATTTCAAAATTAATGGTTTGGTTTTACATAAGATAAAAGATATTAAATTTTTTAATATCCTATACATATTAAATTGTCCACTTCTTATTAGACATTTTATGACCAATGAAACATATCAAAATTACACAAAATTCACTGTGATGAAAATTTATAGATAGATAAGCATTTTGAAAATGATTTCATTAAATTATAATTCTTACAACTCATATAATTATTTTTCAAAGTCATAGGGTGCAAAATTTTATGTATGTACATACAATCCTTGACTTCTTTTACTATAAACACACCTTTCAGTTAATTTTAAACTTAAAAAAATAATTTTTTTTAATAAACAACCATTTAAAGATTTGAAATTTGAAATTAAAAAAAAAATCATTATATAATGTAAAAATATATATTAATAATGTCTTGCCTCGTCAAATGATTCAACAAATAGATATTTCTAATGTTTTGTCTTAAATATAATAATTTTTCCTAATCATAACCGTCAAGTACCAAAAGTTCAAAATTAACAATTTATTCCAAAATAAATTAAATACATGTTATAACAAAATAATACAAAGTTCCAAAAAAAGAACTTTAGATCATTAAACAATTTAACTACTTCTAGCACGCTTGTTGCATGGCTGATCATTAAACAATTTAACTACTTCTAACACGCTTGTTGCATGGCTGCTGCCCGTAGTCGTCCTTCTCTGCCAACTCCCCACTCCTCCTCACTCACCCCATGCAGCAGCGAACAGATTGTTGCTTCTCTCTTGCGCTTTGCTGCACAACAGGGATCACGTGTAGCAGATGATGGTGGCGATGATGGTGGCCACCAGCTGCTGCAGTAGCAGCGGAGTGCAGCAGCAGACGATGTTATTATACACGCCATATTATTATGTATAGTAAGTTTTTTCCTTTTCACGATGTATGTACTACTGTGATCAAGATTCAATGTACACTAGATGATAAGCTGTTTTAGAGGAGCTGTTGATCCTTGCAAGATTTATGAGTCAGTACTTGATACGGAAGTGGCAAATGGCATCATCATCCTGTGAGTTAGCATTTTCCAATGGTTCATCATCCCCTGTTTCGAGGTGCTGTTATTGCATATCGATATTGTCTGAACATTGTTGGAGCAGAACTGAATCATATTCCGAGCTCTATGGATGGTTAATCGCAGCGTTGATTTCTTGAAATCGTTATTCTCATGTGTGGTAAGCCATGCTTGATTGATCAGGAAGTTTTTTTCATGGGAGTAATGTACGTGTATGTGGCGCGCGCAATCGTGAGCTGGGACGTGGATCAATGCCGGGAAAGCAATATTGTGCTTGAGGACCTCGTGATCGACTCATGCGTTTCCGACTGCATGTGGAACGGCAACTGCACGTACCGCACCGCAAGATTGGAGTGCGCGCGTACATTCATAATTTAGCGATGGTTAAACTCGTACTAGATGATGATGGCCTACAGCCGTCTTGCAGTCGTAATAGTGACTACTTACATCTCATAAATCTATTGTGCAAAGTAGAGCTTCAGCCCGAAGCAAACGTAGGCCTATAAGACCGTGTGTGGGAGGAACATGGCCCAATTAGTGCAGGCACACCCCGATCTGAGCTGTTCCTGATTTGTTAATTGCATGCTGCTTCAGATTCTTTCTAGGAATACTCGATTATTCAATAAGATTTTGTGACTGCTCAGGATGCATAAGCCAGCTTGCTCTCGAAGCACTGCAGTTGTATGTAATCTGCACGCAAGATTGCAGTCAAGAAGCTGAATAGAAAGCTTGGTTTGAAGGAGCCATGAGATACATGTCTCTTCTGAAATTCGAAGTCAGATGGAGACACTGACTGACCCTTGGTTGACACAGGTACTGTTCGAGAATTCATGCTTTCAAATTACTCCTGGAGATGGAGATGCGAGTCTTATCATCTTCTGAAGCAGATCTCGGTGCGGTCCAGTATGCGGATCTGAACAAGGCTACGCAAACACAGGTTCACATCCACTCCAGAGTCCAGATCTGCTGTGCTTTGTCGTCAACATGACATGTGAATGTCACCCATCGTGAACACACGACGCTGGTAGAATTGTTACTAGAAGCAGATCTGAAGAATTGGCTTCAATAATAAGATGGAACTTGCACATCGTGAGCAGGCGAAATGTGGATCATGTTTTTTTCTGCAAATGCTACTCGCGAGTTGTCCTATGTGTGGCACTGGTGCTTTTTGCAGGCTCTCTGACTGACTTTGTGAACAACAAGCTCTCAGGCTGTATTTTGGAACCGTGCCTGTTGCAGCTTTGCCTTTGTAGCGACAATGTTTGAAAAATTTCAGCCATGAATGTTGGCGGGAAGAAAATTGTGTCCGTAAGCACCCGCGAGCCACTTGACATGATAGCTGATACTAAGGAGCAGACGGGCTGAAGCATCTGGACAAGGTTACGACCCCACAATCGGTCCAGGTGAGGAAGTTCTTCTTATGTCATTCGGGCTTGCCTGTAGCCGCCCGGGTGTACTACGAAAAAATGGTAAAGTTCTCGGAGCAATTGGAGATGCAATTAGTACCGGAGTGGAGAGGAGCTTACTGCCAGTACAATCTTCTGAAAAAGGACTTGAAGAAAATCAGGCTAAATCGGCGCATTGGTATGCCAATTGATCCAGCCTCTGTAGCTCCAGCAAGTCCCTTCAATTTTCACAAATGTGTTCATAAAAGCCTGCGATATCACAGCAATCTCATTCAGGTACAACTCCGGAGTCCACACATGATACCCTTTTTCCTTTTGTGTTTGTTTGTGTCACTATCGGTTTACCCGCAATGCCATTGCACACCATCTTACTTTCAAGGACTAACTGTTTCACGGAACCCATTGAGTGCAACTTCAGATATCATTGGTTGAGCTTTGCTGCTGATTTCCTGAATCTCCTGTTTCTTGTTCTGTTGGCTGTGATCTGTTTAAAATTGATTCTAACCTTTCTGTCATACATAAAACAGTCAGAGTTCAATTCTTTGTAATGAGATGGAATTGAATCAAGTTGTAAAGACCCGCAAACATGTCCAGATGGGTAGGATTGCAATGTCTGTATGCTGAAAGCTCACAGAATGTACAAGTCAAGTTCAGTTCCTGGGAGATGTAAGATGTTCAAGTTCCTTGAAATCTGAGCTGAAATCCAAATGTGTTCAACCGTTCTACAGCTTCAGAAATCTGTTACTTACTGGAAATTCTTAAGTATCAGATCCTGCACTGCTCACCTTCAACTGATAGAACAGATCTACAGCATGCAATATAGACAGGAGCATTAGGGCTGATTAAGCTTCTTCTCCCTTCCCAAATGCTTAGAGAATGGATTCCTTGCTGTGTTGAAGTAGTAAGTTGATGAATGTGGAAAAGACTGCTTTCTTACAGCTGACGAACAACAGGTACACTGCAGAAAATCAGACATGGGAGATGAGCTCGTTTATGAGACTGAATTATTTGGACAAATTGCTCAATCAGACTATGACAGGAGGTTTTTTGCAAGTCTGGATTCTCAGCTCAATAAAGTGAATGAGTTCTACAGAAACAAAGAGGAGGAGTTTGTGCAGTTCGAAATGCTATTGGAGAAGCAGATTTTTGCACTGACTGGAGTGAAGAAACTACTGAAGCAGAACCTTGCAAAACAGATTTTGATGGAGGCCGAGCAGTATAGTACAATCCTCCCATCACATCCATCAATAGGCAAGTGCACTGTATTCAGATATGAAATAGTCTCTCCTCCCCTGGTATTTCAAGCTTTCCAATCAGGGTGCTGTACCCAAAGAAGTTGCGGTCAGACATCCTTGATCTCCCTGGTGTTATTTGAAAATGGCACAGCACATATAAGCTTTCAAGACATTCTTCTCATAAATCCAACATACTTTGACATCGTGTCTCATATTGTACAGATAGAGGGAACTTTTGTGCAAGCATGCCAGAGTCAGGTTACCTTGATAAGAATGATGAGCTGATTGATTCAATAGCAAAGGCAACCCTTGCAGCAACATCTGTAACTGGTGTGCCATGGAGGAGAAGAACCATGGATTCCTGGGAGCTTGCTTTTGGATCCAATGCAGGTTTGATTCCTTCAGAAGTTGCTGCAGGGACTCTACTCACAAGAGCTTCTATGTATGGATCCCAAATTAGATGGAGCATACCTCAGTCTGCCTCTATGGCAATGATCTCAGCAATCTCCGAGATGCTATGGGAGGATGTGTTTTGTCAGTCAAAAAGATTGATGACTGACTATATAGGACAAGAAGACATTGCCTTCAGCCAAAAGAAGGTTCAAAGTGCTACAGACATGCTGCGGGTGGCATTCATTGACTTCTACCGAGGGCTTGGTATGCTGAAGAGCTTCAGGTTTCATACATTTTCTACCTTTGAGGCTCAAAGTGCTTGAGACTCTGGCCTTGGGTACTCTCATCTTGTGTCTTCCTATTGTAGCCACTTGTCATTTTCTTTTTCTTTCTTCTTCTTTTTCATAGTTCTTCAGTTCTCTGACCTTTCAAGCAGGTGTTTACATGTTTTCTTCGTCCTATCTTTGTTTTTATGCTGACCTGATATGTTGCAATCTACTCTTTGGGCCATTGTCACTCCAAGTTGTTGCTTCAATCAATTTTACTTCACTTGATTGTTGCATGTATCTGGAGGCATGCATCTAGACTGGCTGTTAACTCCTTTTTTCTCTCCTGCTTATACTCATTCTAGGAGATCACTCATCCTGCCATCATAATGTGCATCTCCCTTGTGAATGAACCAAGACCAGAACCCTGACAATCATTTTGGGGATATTGTGGCAGCTCCTTGAACATGGCTGCTTTTGCAAAAATATTACAGAAATATGAGAAGGTTGTTTGACTTCTTCCAGCCTTTTTGATCTCATATCTTGGATATCATAATCCTATTCAAAGCACAACAGTTTCAGAAAATCACTGTCTATCCTCCTCCAACTTAGACCAACGTTCTGCACACCTTGCTTTGGCAACACAAACAGAGATAGATTTTGAGTATTCAGAGCATGCATAGTGTCTACATTTTAGTTGACTGCTTTCTTTCTCGGAGTTTTCTTCTTGTGCTGCAAGCCTGGGAGGATGAGTTTCTCAGAATGGATGATGTGTTTTTCACAGCTTTTGCTTACAATAGTTGCAATGAGATTTGTTTCTCAGTTATGAGTGTTTCAACTACTTTGAAGTGGTCTGGTGCTCTTTTCATATAACAGTTGCTGGGGGTTGGTGCAGGTCACTGGTTTGTTTATAGCTCAAAGCTATATGCATCATGTGGATTGTGCTTACATCAATTCCTCTGAGAAGGTTGACGACTCTTGTTCCTGATCTGCAAGGTCAATTCTGCAACTGTTGAGACAGCTGATAGGACTGGTCTGAATTGGTCAACTCCCTGATCTGCAGCTAGGAAGAAAATTTGAAACCTGTATGATGTATGAACTAGAAAGAAATGTGGACTTCTGAAAGTAAACAATTTGCTTGGATATGGCAGATAAGTCAACTTATGGGGAAGGTAGAGGTCACATTCGCAGAGCATTTCACTTCAGGTAATCAGCAGCAGGCCATGGCAGCACTGAGACCAATTCACCAAACAGCCCCTCACAGTCTGACATATTTACTAGGTATGCTCAAAATCATTACCATTGTCAAACATGGGTTCACATTTTTAGTGGTTTTGTATGGAGGCATCCCTTTCACCTTAAAGAACCAAATCTAAGTGCAGAAATTGTTGCTGTCAGTGCACAAGGGGTTGATACAATCATAAGGCAAGAAGCATCAGAGCCTCCAGTGTTGCACTGTGGTCTTATTACTTACTGAAAATTTGAAGCTCATTGAGATCATCCATAGATTTCTGGTGTACAATTGTGAGTTCTAAATTCTGGTTCCATCTTACTCTTCTGCAGGGTTTTTCACTGGGTGTTCGTTGATGCTGATCTTAGCATTTGGCTGCATACTGCAACTAGATGGGGATTACAGAAAGATGAAATATTTAACTTATTTGCAGACCATTTTCCCAACTTTCAGGCACTATCTTATTTCCTTACTCTCATTTATCCTCTCTACCAACCAATTTACTCAGATATAATCCAAATGTTTTCTCTAGGATAGCAATTTTTAGCTTTCCTTTCAAAGGTGCATGCTGATAGATAGTCTGAACGTACCTCTCCTTTGGTGTGAATGGTTTGATGGGTGCACAGCTTGGTGGCACTAGTGCTTATCCATATGTACATGTATGGATGGAACCTATACATGTGGAAGTGTGTTCACATCAACTACACCTTCATCTTTGAGTTTTCCCCTGGTTCAGAACTTCACTGTGAGGAAGTCCTCCTGGTCTGCACAGCACTAACCACTGTGCTTATAGGAGCTATGGTGATGCATTTGAGCATCCATTCAATGCTCTTTCATGCACAAGCATCTGCTTATGTTGACCTCATTCCTGTGGCAGTTATGCTGGTCAGTTGCAAAACTGGATATCCTCATGTTCTGAAGAGCAAATCTGGCTTGAAAAACTTCCAAACCAGATTTGCTCTTGACCAGTTGAATGCAATGCTTCTTGCCTGATCAATTTAAGGAGTTGGAAACACTTTCTCATGGGTCAATTCCAGGGCCTTCCATGGTTTCAATGAATTGGAATAGAGTTGCCACACGTGTCGCATCTATTCACTCAATAGCACATATTAGTCTATGAAAACAAGAATCTATGTTGATGTTCTTCAACTGGTGCCTCTGACTTCTTAATGGATGGTGATTGAGCAGGTATTTTTGGTACTACTATTCAATCCTCTTAATTTGTGCTACCGTTCCAGCCGTTTCTTCTTTCTGAGAGTCTGGCAGCATGTTATCTGTGCACCCTTTTACAAGGTGCTCATTTTGCCAATTTCATTAGATTCAATGCATCAGATGACACATTTAAGTACCCAAAAGCTGTATTTGATATATGAAGAATGAATGGTGTTGCAGGTGGGGCTAGCTGATTTTTTCCTTGCTGATCAGCTAACAAGCCAGGTTTGTAATATGTTTGAACTTCAAGAAACTTTCACCCAACTCACCTGGTCTCTTTTGAAAAGGCATGCTGCAATTGTAGTATACTGATGAGATAGAGGAAAAGAGGGAATTGTGCTAGGAAGGATCTTACAGGACCAATATTCTTGGGCTGACAGGTCTCAACCCTGAGAAATTTAGAGTTTGTTTTGTGCTATTATGGTGGAGGACATTTCTTGACCATGAACAGCAATGCTTGCACCAATAGTGCTTGCTTCAAGAATTGGACATTTGTCCTTGCTCTTTTACCGTACTGGTGGCGGTTCTGGCAGGTTTCTCTTTTTCTTTCTCTGAACCTTTCTGTTGATAGAAACATTTTCCTCTTCAACTTCATGTTCGTCCTCCTCAGGCACCTCCACTTTCTTACAAGGCTGCATCTGATGTAATTGCCTTGACTACTGTACTGATGGGAGGAACAGTGTATGAGGCGCTGGGCTGATGAGAGTGATACTATACATCTGGCAAATGCGGGGAAGTATTTATCAGCTGCAGCAGTATTGGCCTTGAGAATAGTATATAACTTGAACCCTGGTGTGGCTTGGCTCACCATTTTCTTCATCGTTTCCAGTATTGCAACAGTATATCAAGTGTATTGGGATGTTGTAGTGGACTGGGGCCTTCTTCATCCCAATTCACAGAATCCATGGCTTCGCGACCAGCTCCTCCTTGACCGCAAGTCAATCTACTTTGCATCCATGGTATATAGCACAATGCTTTGCTGCATCAATGAAATGCAGCAGGTCCCTCTGCATTACCAAATTTCAGGATGGTCTCTATGAACATTGCTTCTACTTTGAATGCATTTTACATTGGGCTTCCTCTGGATGCTCCCATAGTAGTCCTTACCATGTCCATTTGATGTGGCAGGTGCTAAACTTGCTACTCCGACTTTCTTGGTTGCAGTCAATACCACATCTCAGGATTGGAGGTGTGGATGGCTACGTCACAGACTTCTTATTTGCTTCCCTTGAGATTCTGCGGCGAGGGCAGTGGAATTTCTACAGGTGCACCTCTTTTCTGAATCTGCCTCACATGGTGGTACAACCTATCCATCTACAGATCTTTGTATGGTAAGGACTGAGAACTGAGCTGTTCTGGGAATGAGGGCTCCATACAAGGTGGGAGCCAAACACAGGACCCAAAGTCCCAGAACAGCCTCATTCAAGTTCCTTACCTGGTGTAAAGTACTGATAGAATTTGGCTTTCATAAACAGACAGCTGTGATTTGTTTGAGAGGAAAAGAGGCACCTTACACATATGGTGCCATCCTCTGTTGAAACATAAATTTTACTGTCAGTAAGGCACCTTTCACATACACTAGAAAAATTCTACTGGTTCTTCATATTTGTAATTATTTCATAGGTCTTGTACCATGGGTGTGAGTGAGAATCAGATGCATTTTTTATTCTTATTTGAACCTGTAGGTGGCCGGACATGTCTCAAGCACCTCTAATTTGTTACAGCAGAAGGTCCTCCACTGCACAATTGCATCTTGTCAAGAATGAGACTTGTTTCATGCTTCACCTCTCCTCCTTATTCTAATGTAGGTTGGAGAATGAGCACCTCAACAATGTGGGACATTACCGTGCCATCAAGACAGTACCTCTGCCATTTGAAGATGCAAGCTCAGTGAATTAGGGGGTGAATCATCTACTTGGACAGCTATATATCAATCCTTGTAACCACATGTCAAATAAGCAAAGCATGGATGTAGGAGAACTGAACCATTCAACAAGGAATGGTTTACACAGCTCATAAGCTACTAACATCATTCTGCCCAATGCATACAGGATGCTAACTATATTAGCCTCATCCACATAGATTTGTCCACTAGAGAGAATATTATCTCAGCAGGGCAAATCTCATCACAAATCAGCACCTTGAAAATAAATTCATTGCACTGATGGAACACAGTGTGACATAGTAAGGACACAACTCTGAGACCTCCTTTCAACTTGCCAAGTCTTTCAGCTCTGAGACCAACTGCAAAGAATAAATCACTTGATCAAGTCCAACCCTTCCCTTTCCAGCTTGAGGAGATTGAATCCTGCTGATCAAGTTCAACTCTTTCCAATTTTTGTAGGAGATTTTTCAATACTATATCTATATCAGCTTTGAGAAAACAGGTGCACTCACCAAACTGATGTCATAAAACTATCAGGGGCTTCTACACATCATTCTTGCCATATATATCCATGGCTATATTTTGTATTCTTGCCTTATTTATTCAGGAGAAATTAACCTGCAAGTTTTGTATGTTAGCCAAGTATCTGAACCATTCTATGCTGCTGGGGCAAAGCTTGCTGCACTAAAATTATGGAAGCTTGGACTTGATTCAAGAGTTTGAGTCACTTGAAGGTCCCAAAGAGCTGATGAAACTAGCAGATGGTGAAGAATCCTTCTAGCAGACTCTGCCCATAAATGAACTAAATTTCCCCCCTTTGAAGAAAGTGAACAGCTTGACAAACTGGATCACATAGCAATATACCTCTGAAAATGCCAAAAAATCTCCACAACAACAAATTGAAGGTAGTTCATGACAATAAGTGCAGTCATAACCTTGTGAGAGTTGCTTACAAAGGGTGAGACCATCACCTTTATCATGAATAGTCAGATGCAATTACTACACACTGACTTCATCAGCTACCTTTGGTGGGTGTAGTAGATAAGTATCTAATATTTTGCTCAAGACTTCAGGCAAACCATTATATCAAATCTGCAATAGTCGGAGTTTCTGTCATCCCCAAACCACAGGAAGACTCAGACATCATGTTGTGTAGCACTTGAGACACAGCTAATCCCACAAGTCAACAGTCTCCTATCAAGCTGCAACAAGCCTGTGAGGGTAAGAAGTCTCATTTCATTTTAGATTTCCCTATAAAAAAAGCAGGCATCTAAGCCAAGCACATAGAGAGACAGAGAGGGTAGACCAAGAAGAAAGCCTCTCTGACCATAGACCACATAAAAACAAGGAAGGATCTATGATGAATAGCAATAAATCACCCCACACAAAGACTGAAATAATCCACCAACATCAAGCCTGAGAATAGATCCTATGCAGAGACCATAACTTACACCATATCATCACTAAACATGCACAAATTCATCATTAACCAAACAATGTGAATGGTGAACTCTAAAGAAATACAAGGGGTGTGTCACACAGTGGCCTTGCCATTTACATTAAAAAGTATCTTAAGGCACAAGAAGAATTATGCAAACTCAAATATATTACCATGCAAAAACATAATTTTCAAAAAATCCTCTAAAAGAAACCAAAATCCTTCAAGATATCATAACTCTATAACTAATCTCAAGTTTCAACACAAGCCAAAATATCATCTTTCAAAAATCCTCCTATCAAAATAGACCTATTACCTAGGGGCCAAAGTCCCTTAAGCTACTATACTCTATAATGAATATAAATGCAACATCCATGCCTACCAAGGCAAGGCCAACAATCATATTTTGCATGGAATTTGAGTGAGATGTAACCTAAAAAAAGTTCATTTTTTTCACATTGAATTGTCTTAACCCAATTAAGATTTCTGGGTTTCCAAGGCTCAAATCACATGGTTTGGGTACCTCTTATTCCACAAACCAGCATCAATAGTAAAACTTATGCTCAGCAGCTTTACATCACTATCTTGATTAACAGCATTCTCATAGGTCTCACATTTTCTAAGCTGTGGATCCTTGTGCAGCATCACTGCCCCACACCCAAGCTTTTTGCAAGCCATCACCTTTACAAAGGCCCCCGATTTCATAGTATTTATTTTTGACATTGAAAATGGGGGCTGAAGAATTAAGAACGGACATCAAAAGCTTACTTGAACAAGTGGCGTGTTCTACAGTGCCAGAGCTCCATTCAAAAGATGCAGTCTGGGAGCAATTAAATTCCTACAAGTGAGCTACAAACACAAACAATCAGTTCCATGGTAGGAACATGTTATTAGCATTCCATTGTGAAGGGGCAGCCAGCACTGATTCCAAACAAGAAGCCATCACAATGTAATAGTAGCCCCTCAACAAAGGTGAAAGAGAGAGCAGAATGTTATTAGCCTAGCTTCCCAATCACAGCATCAACTATGTCCTGAGTGCTACTGGTGCCCCCAAGGTCTTTTGTGCGATATGTGCCTTCTGCTAACACATTCAGCACAGCTTGCTCAAGTCGATCTGCAAATGATGGAAACTGAAGGTGTCGTAGCATCATTGCTGAAGATAACAGCAATGCGGTGGGGTTTGCTGTACGTCCTTGAACTAGTTTCTCATTTCCTACATTCCCTGCTGAAGCTCCCTGCTCAAAGACTGCATGCTCAGCACCCACATTCCCTGCACATACACAGCTTAGCCGCCCATTCAAATTGAGATCACTGTTGACACTATGTCTTTGTCAAAGAATGCAATGGTTGGGTCTTTAAAACTCTACTTCTGAGCTTCATCATGCATAGTGTTTTGTCATGTTGTAGTGCCTCCCTGCTTATGGTCTAATGTGTTTTCACAAGCTGATCATGTGACCTATTCCATTGAATCTCTGCTTGACATCAAACCACAACCCTGTGCTTCTGAAAAGACATCTTTGTATGTATAGGAGAAGGGCTGGTCTTGAGGCCATTCTGCATTTTGAGGTGCTGGATAAATGTCCCAGGCACCAAGGAACGCAAAATGGCAGAAAGACCAGTGCTTCTCCTGCATAAAGACCAGGGATTTTATAAAAATAAGGAAGCCATTATTAAGAAATGAAGAGGGATCACATCTTTCAAAGCATAAGATTTGTCTTCAGCAATGTCTTTGACAGCGGAAGATTCCTGAAAGTATTCACTCAGATAATGGACAGCAAATAACAAAGAAAAATAAGTCCCAGGTCCTTATGCACTAGAAAAGTGTAGTGAGGTAGAGAGAAAGGCCTCTATACCTCCTGGCATGACACCAGTACCACCAGCAATACCAGCTGCTGTGTTTGCCACCAATGTGCCATAGAGATTAGGTGTGACCTGCAATTACCATCCAATACCCAAGTTATGAAGGGTTGGTAGTGTAGCTGACATGATCAGACAAGCAAACCAATGCACAACTACACAAAAATGAGAAGCATGAGAGAGAAAACATAAATGAGGGAAAAATTAAAACTATCAAGAACTTCTACAAACTTATGATTGAAGATCTGATAATAAAGTTATAGAAATTTCAGATCGGACAACATATCAGACTGCAGTGGGGAGAGAGAGAGAGAGATCAAAAGGAATTGAGGAAGCAAAGGGCATGAGACAAAGTCTTGATGATACCATCACATCAAATTGCTGTGGCTTAGAGACCAGCTGCATGCAGCAATTGTCCACAATAACCTCATTGTACTTTATAACTGGGTACTTTTTGGCCACCTCCCGACAAGACTCCAGGAAAAGGCCATCAGCCAGTTTCATGATGTTGGCCTTGTGCACCGCAGTCACCGTCTTGCGGTTGTTGAGATAGGCATACTCAAATGCATACTTTGCTATGCGTTCTGAGCAAAACTTTGTAATCACCTACCCAAGTCCTCATGTTAGAGACATGCCAATCTTATAAAATTATCCATATATTGCACAATCCACAGAACCCAAACTCAGTACCACTTGGGTAGATGAGGGCAAAATAGAGTAGTAAAAGGAAGGGTTCACCAAACTGCAAATATCAAAGTGAACAATCCTGGTTACAGATAAAAAGGCAATCCAACTTCAGTCACCCTTTCTTGTTGCACTAATTGCATTCACATGGCACAAGTCATAACTCTTGAAAACAACTTGATCATAACAGCATCATGAGAGACTACCAAATGAGATTCATGTGAAGTACTGAGAGAGCTAAGAGCTCCATGACATGATGCATCTTGGTGAGTGACAAACTCTTTACATATCAATCATGGATCTAAAAAAAATACTCAAGAGATTGCAGAGATTGCACCAAACATCAATGGAAAAGCTTTGCATGTAATTTCAATCTCAGAAGGGATCTACAAGCAGGGTTCAGATCTAAACTGATGGCAAGATTACTGATGAGACTGCCATCAATAGTTTCATGTACCATGGATACTAAAGCCTTCACTGTTGCACCTGCCCTGAGGATACAACAGTATAACTGCCTCCAAAAAGGAATGTACATGCAATGGGAGAAATTAGGGTTTCATGTAACAATCGCGAAACAAGGACACAACTCTCTGCAACCTGTTGGGCAATGTTTAGGGTTGCTTCTGAATGCCAGAGATTTTCGCCATCCAGATCTCAGCCTATCTAGGGTGTTGTGTCATAGCCTCAGATAGAGAATTTAGTTGCTATAACAACGTGGGCAATGAATCTGAAAACCCGATGTGTTGCAATTCCAACATGTACAGAGATTTGGCCAAGTCTCTCTCTCTCTCTCTCTCTGATGACCTAACCTAACACAACCTACTCAAGCGGAGAACGTCCTAAAAATAGGATGTACAAAAGCTTGAGCAGATTCTTCACCACCGATGATGAGGAAAGTAGAAAAGGGCAGTTGGGAAGGTAAACGGTGTAGAATACCTTTAGGCTCTCGACAACGCCAGGAACCACTTCATGCTCAAGACCGGAATACTCGCCCTCAGTGTTCTCACGAATCACCACAATGTTAACGTTGTCATGTCGCGTCTTCAAACCTGGCAAGTTGAAACAATGCACCAAGGAGGCGTACAAATCCAACTCCTTCCGCAATTGCACGTTCAGCGAGCTGACACCACCACCCACGGGCGTAGCCAAGCCACCCTTGAGACAAACCTTGTTCTTCCTGATGGAATCCATCACTTCTACGGGTACCTTATCCATCTTCCCCGATACCTCGTACTCCTCGAAATACACCGGCGCGTGCATCGCCTTCATCACTTGTACCACCGCCCCTGTTACCAACGGCCCTATACCGTCTCCTGGAATCAAAGTCACAGCTCTGGGATTGCCGTCTCCAGGCCGTGGCATATATGTTATCCCTCGAGTCTGTTGTTGCCATTGCCTTACTAATCCCCTCAACATCGTCATCCCCCTCCCTCCCTCCCACGCCATTCCCCCCTCCCACCACCACTCCCACCGCAAAGCTCCGGAACCGCAATCCAACAACAACCCCTACAGCACCCCTACAACACCCCCAAAAAACAAAAACCAAAAAAACCAGAAAACAAAAACAGAAAAAATCCTTCTTAACACTTGTGACCCATTTGCAGCTTTTCTTCTTTTTTTTCTCTGCAACGCAAGAAGCAAGCAACAATTGTGCTATCGAGCACCGATGCAGAGGAGCTCCGATCGAGTAGCGAAGGATTGGTACAAAGAAGAATTTTGGGTGAAGAATCTATTATGTTTTGGTGCTGGTGGTGGCAAGTAACTCGGCGCGTCGCGTCGCAGGACTCTCAACTCTCTCTAGAGGAAATCATTGAGAGCGTGACTGGGGAACAACTGAATTTTTGAGAAACAATTTTTTATAACTCCTCAACTGCATTTGGATTTTTTTTTCTCTCCATTTTCCATTTTACATTTTTTTGCTGCTGAACAAGAAAGGGAGTAGACATGAATTTTTAAGGTGTTGGTGATGTCAGGGTTTTTTTCTTTCAATTTCCGGATGTAGTCACAGTGGCGATCATCCACAAGAGGAATTAGCTAATTTGGCTACAAGACAGAGAGGAAAATAGGAAAATTTTGAGAATCCTGCTATATTTTGGCGACCTGTTGGAACCTATTGTCTATATATGGCAATTTCAGAAAGAATTCCCTGGAAGTCTGGTGACTTTGGGTGCATTCTTTTCACAAAAATCCTTTGTATGAGTCAGACTGGAATTTTCCTCTTATTGCCAAAACGTAAAAATTCGCCAAAAAAAAGGCGTCACTTCTTTTTCTCGCTCACACAAAAAATTGGGTAAACAAGGAATTTTTATGTGTTGTTGTTCATGATAAATTTATTGCTCACACAAAAATGGGTAGATATGCTATTTTTATGGTTTGTTGTTCATGGTGTAAATTTTATTGGTGGCACAGAAATGGGTATAGGAATTTTAATGAATTTTCCTGGTAGATTCTGCAACCAAAAAATGTTAGACTGATTGCTAATGTTTTAGGGACTTTAATAGGCCACTTTTTGCAGAGTTTATGAAGCCACTTTTCATGGCCAAATGTCTAATCGCATGTTAGAGAGCATGCCCTGTTTGGTTCGTCCCTATTACAAAAACCTAAATTGTTTGTGAATACGTAGTAACTATGCACTAACACATCAAAGCAAATGGGCAAGCAACCTCCAAAAAAGACTAAGGAAACGAACATGTTATGTGTTGAGTAAGATGATAGGGTAAGCCTCACCATTGAGGGCGTTATGCTAGCCTTAGGACAATAGTACTCCTGGGGACTGTTTGGATTCACAAAGACACTTGAAACGAGTAGAAAATAGTGAAAGCCAGCAGTCAAGGGGCATAAGTGTAACAGTTCCAAAAAATTCTGAAATAATCTTTGTCATCATCTTCTTCTGGTGTATATGAAAATCAAATGCAACCAGAGCACAAGACTAACTGGGTAATGGGGTTGTTCTTTTGTGAAGGATTCTGTTGCACTCTCTTAACATAGAATGTGATCCATCTCACTTGGTTCCATTAGGAAGGAAGGAGTCCAGACTTGATACTGAGCGGGGACTGGTTATTCAGCTGCTGTTTTCTTTTCTGTGGGTTCGGATGCTTGGCATCGTCACCCCTTGTGGGATCCACTTTCATGGAGTACTAGGGTTTGTGGGTGGTGACTTGTGCAATTTGTAAAACATATGCAGCCAGATCTCTTTTACGAAAGTAGGACGGACGGAATGGGATTGCATTAAATTGTTTGCTTATGGTAATCAGTAGTGAGAATCAAGTTCCACATCATGTCCTGCATTCCCTGTGCATTCATTCATTCATTTAAGTTATTATCGACATGTTTCAATCGAAGTTTCTTTTTTGCACATCTCTTGTGGAAACTGAAGGTTTTTCTCAGTGATTATGAGTTCATGTTTCATATATATATGACTTTGATCAGACTGAGAAGAAGAAATTCATGAATATGCTCATAGTTGTAGGTCCATCTTGGAGAAGAAACTTTCTTAAGATTGAGGTTTTGTCAGTGCACTCTGCTGTTGTGAGAAATGTAATCTTTATTGTGGGTGTGTCAAGTGCAGTCCATAATGGTGTCCAGTCCATGTCCAATTCATATGAATCCTATGGATTGGATGCCAGATGATGTCTTCTTCTATTGAGATTTGTGTATCTTCATTGTTCTTTGTTTCTCTCCTATCTTTTCTTTGCTGGAGTAGAGGTCTTCAACCTGAACCACCAGCTGCCCTCCTCTGCTCACCTTTGTACAACATGTAAGGGTATAAATGGCAAAGGTCTCCTCTTGTCAAAGTGGAAAGGTGTGTTCTTCATTCATCCCATCATCACATTGTTTCTCATTTTAGATTCCAAACCTTTGAGCTCTCATGATCAAGTTTCTTCACTAATTATCACAAGTTATGTTCTCAGTCATCTAAACATTAGTGTGGAGGACAGGTACCAAGATTGTGAGAAAAAAGAACTCATTGTGAGGGCTCATCCATGTGATGATGGGCAACCTGACTTTCAAGATTTTGAATCCCAGAACACAGCCCATACAGATGAGAAACATTAACAACCTAGAAACATTGACCTCTTCAAATGGAAGTGCCTTGGGGTTGAAAAGTGAGCAAGGTTCTCTCTATAGATTCCCTAAAGTGAGGAGCATAGTCACAGCAGACAGCAAGAGAAAATACCACAAATTGCCATGTGGTTGGAGCAGCTATGAGGAGCCAGAAGAGGGGTGATCCAGCATGACCCTTGGAGTCACATGTGAGTTCATAGGGTTGGGGAAAATGTACCTCATCTACAGACCACATGACTCCTGCCACAGAAGAATATTTCTCCTTGGTGTCAGTTGAGAGCACATCAAGATACAAACCAGCTGCTAGACATGCCATCAATTTTTTTTTGAATCAGCTGCGAAAATCTGATGGTAGCAAATATTCAACTAGCTTGGCAAGCTGAGGAATGACCTGGATGATTCTCACAGAGCTCGCACATTAATGGGCTTTCTAAACCTGCAGTCATTTGTGGCTATGGCTCTCTTATTATCTCCTCATGCAAATCATAAAATGACATTGGAAATCTTCGTAGATCAATGCCAAATTAAATCCAATTAAATTTCCAATTTTTTGTCTGAAATGGAACATTAACTGGTTCTCTAGTGCCCAGCAAAGCTCCATTTGACCTAAAAAAATCAGCAGATCATCCCTTGAAGTCATGATTCACAGCAAATCCCTGATGACCCATGGAACTCTCCAATACATAATTGTCTGAAAAACTCCAAAGCCAATGGATTTTCTACGGAAACTTTGTTATAAATTTGGTGCACAGTGATGTTAGTGATCTGAAGAAGTGATTGTGCAACCTATCCACAGACTTGAGTGTGATTACATATTGGGCTTAAATCATATAGGCCCTTCATGAAGTCCTGCAGCTTTGAACACCCAATATGTTCATCTTCACAGCAAGCAACATTATCCCAAGATTGCAAGATCCAAAATAGGGGGGTTTCAAAGGTTGATTCTCTCATTTGCATTTAAATTCTGCTTATGTTCTTGATTAGGTGATCATTGAGGCTGAAACTTTGAAATCCTGATTTTGTTTTGTTGCTTATCTGAGGATTATTTTGTCGATTATTATTACAGCTCAAATTCCATAATTCCATGGTGAGAAGAAGTGCTTCTGGACATCTAGAGTGAGAAAGGTTAAAAGTCCAGACCCTACTTTACTTCACACCGAGTGTGAGAAAGTGTTCACAAGAGTGACATTTGAATCGTTGATGATTCAATAATCAATCCAGTCATATTCAACCAAGTGAACGTTTGAGATAATCACCTATTGAAATTATCCATTATTGCACATTACTATTGAAGTATGATGGCAAGGTCAACATTTCAGTGTCGAACAACTATTTTCTTTTGAAGGTTCTACATTGAAAACTAAAATAATATTCCAAAATAGTCTCAAAGATTAGTTTCCTTCACAAATTTATGTTCTTTGAGAAACTATTTTTAGGAAATGTCAGCATTTCTCAAAAGGATATAATTAGTATGAAAGCTGCCAAAGTACAAATAAAATGAGAAGATAATCAAACCTTTGAACCTTTGAACTCTAAAAACAACACCCCCCCTCCCCCAATGTTAAAGATTTGCTCGTAACTTGAGGACGACGCTCATGCTGGGCACCGGCAGTGAAAGACAATCTCGTTTTGAAAATTGCTTTGAAATGCTGCACAATAAATATCTCTGCAGTACACGTGTGTCGTGCAGCATGTTTGGGCTGAAATCGATCCTCGATTATCTCGAGATGAATATTTTGTCAACAGGCTGATCTAGATTCTAGAGCAAGTTGTTATGAGATTTGAAGCAGCTGGGTTTCTTCACGCTAAAAGACAATTCGAACACCGATAGGTGTAACAGGGAGCTGGCAATTCCAATACCCTATAAGGTCTCTTCACCAGTGGAAAAGAATTTGGAATTCGACAGACGAAGCCAAACTTGTTGCAAATTTTGTTCTAGACGGATACATGATTTGCTCCGCGGCGCGCTATAATGGGTACCACCTACGCATGCTTGTTGTACAAGGATCTGGAGTTGCCTTGAACAATGTGTTTGAGAGCGTCGAGCTGACGACACCTACCGGAGCTCAAAAGTCAGCATAGCATGCCGGAACCAGAGGAAATATATATCCCGACGATGCGTATTGCGGAAGACTCTCTAAAATGGCGTCTTTTTTCTTTGCGGATACATGTACGGTGTTGTGTGCACCTGCTGCATCGCAGGAACTAGAGCTTGGCCACTTTCATCTCTGATTATCTCTGATTCTGGACTCTTTATATAGCCTCGTTCAAGGACCAATTTTGCACTTGGCTAATTCTAGAGATTTATTTGCATTGAGGAGACTGCTGCCTGCTACTGCGAATTTATTCGGTCCAGTTTGGATCAGCTAGCGGCGCAATTGTTGTTGCCAATCTGCTCGTGTACATTCCGAGGGTAGCAGCTGGTTGAACTCGACAACAAGACTCCTGTCAGTCAGTTTCCAACTGCCACCGACTCTTCTTCGATTTCGTTAAACTTGCAGGTAGGTCCTACTGTCTTGTCCACCAGCACGCCTGTTATGCCGATCTTAGTATTGGCTTGTGCCTCACAACCATTGCTTCTTCTGTTCCTTCAAAACTGTAACAGTGAAGTTCATGGTGCAGAACATCAGTGAGATTCGTCTGGAAAATAGAGTGCGAGAATTTTGCGATGGAAGTAGATTCGGGGGATTCAGAGGCAGAGAAGACTCACGAGAAGAGCCATCTAGCTGGATCTGTGAGCGACACAGGGGAGCAGATTCCACAACAGCGGCCATGGCACCCAGCTGCTGGGATCGTGACGCAAATAGGAGCGAATGGAGCCGGGGATCAGAGCAGTCGCCTCTCAATCCTTGATCAGCGGCCCAGTTCTTCTGATGATCTACCAAATTGTGACAACAGGAAGACCATAGATGATATGCCCCCCACTTCAGATGATCAGACGCTCAATGTCTCGACCACACATGCTCGCTCAGAACCTAGGCTACGAAGATGTAACCGCAAAGAAGGTGTAACTTTTGACGAGCTTACTTCAACCCTGGAAGAATCGCAACTGTTGTACCTGGAGATCATGTTTGAGTACGAGGACGAAGACATTGTGGTGGGTGGATCCAGCGAATTAGACCACATTCAGCAGCATCGCCTTAAATTGATCGATGCCATCGACAGACGCCGGAGCTTGAAGAGACTGGACGTGTTTGGACGATGGCATATTGAGGAAGTTCGAGTGCTCTGCCAAAATCTACTTCTACATCCGGTATTGGAGGAGCTATGCCTATTCAATTCGTTTATTGATGAAAGAGAAGGCGCAATTATATCCCAAATGTTGTTGGAGCAAAACCATAATATCCTTAAACGTTGCTCACTCTCGGGTCGCGGAAGGGTGTCGGCAGTAGGAACTACAGCTTCCAAACCCGGTCTCACGTTTGACGGCTGCAGAGATATCACTTTTGACGAGCTTATTTCCGCCGCAAAAGAATTGCAACTGGATCTGCTACATTTCGGCTTTGACGCCGACGACTACCACTTGGTGGGTGCATTCAGGGAAGCCCAAAGGGAGCATCGGCTGCAATTGATTGATGTTGTAAGCAAATGAGACTGGAAGTGCGGGGAATGTGGAATATTGAGGAAGTTGAGGTGCTCTGCCAAAATCTATTTCAACATCCCGCATTGGAATGGCTATCCCTACCGTCCATTGGTGATAGAGGCGCCGCAATTGTATGCGAATTGTTGAAGAAAAACCATCTCCTTAGATATTGTTCACTCAGTTGTGGAGGGGTGACAGCAATAGGAGCTACGTCCTTTGCGTCAATGTTGGGCGTGAATTGCACCCTGAAGTTTTTGGATCTATACGACAATCCTTTGGGACCAGATGGAATGGAGGCATTGCTTGTGCTTCTTACTGGTCGGGATGAACACTTGCCCCTCAACAAATCACTGCAAAGTCTTTCCATTGGTGGAGCTGAAAGTAGGATGGGACAAAGAGGGGCCAAAGCTATCGCCCGAATGCTTTGCACCAACAACACCTTGAAGGATCTCCGTGTGAGCTATGAACCCAGTTTAACGCCATCAGATGTGTGTGTGATTTTGCAGTCTTTGGAGATTCCAAATGAAACTTTGCGCACACTTGATTTCGATTGCTGTGAAGGTGTTGATGATGATGAGGTGTTGGCCAAGCTCAAGGATGTTCTACAAGTCAATCTTTGGTTGGAAATCAGGTTGGAAAATACTCCATTGGAAGGAGCTCCTTATGAATAAGTATGTATGCTCCCAGTTTAAAGCTTGCATTAAATGTGTGTAAATGATTTTGGAGTCTAGAAATTTGGAGGAAAAAACTGAAACTTTGTGTGCACTTGATTTTTCTTCATCTTGGAGTCTAATAAATTTGCAGAAAGAATGAAATTTGGGTGGGCACACTTGACTTTTTTTTGAGAGATGTGACAGTGTAAAAGTTGATCGGGTGCTGTCGGCTGAATTAATGGATCAGATTCTTTGAATCTTGCAATCCTTTGTTGATGGAAATTGGGTTGGATTGTACTCCTTTGAAAGAGCTCAATATGAACTAATAATGGTCCCAGTTTAAAATCATCAAATGTATGCGTACATGATTCTGGAGTCTAAGTGGGAGAAAAAACATGAAACTTTGTGCAAATTTATTTTTTAGGGCATCAGTGTTGAAGATTATGAGGTGCTTCTACGAGTCATCCTTGGGTGATGGAAATTGGGTTGGAATTAATTCCATTCAAAGATAAGGGACACACTCCACAAGTACAGTTGATCAGACCTCCATGTAGAGCACAATGTAAAAGAAAATGCTCAAGTACTTTAGGTCCTACAATGTCAAGCCAGTTTTGTCACATGTATCCCTACCTTATAGTCTCAGGATTCCTACGTTGTATGTAATGTTATGTGAACATGATCTGCAATCTCTAGATATATGGAGAGGCCATATAGCAAAAAGGTGGGAGTTACCATCTGCTTTACTAGCTGCAATGCACATTACCTGACCTATGGAGAAGAGACAGCCAAAGAAAACTAAATACCATGTCTACTTGTTTGTGATCTAAGAGGACTGAGGAGACCAACCTAATCCTTCAGTCCTCAAACTTAACACAAGATGGTTTACAAGGTTGACAGAAAATCAAATACTTGTATTCCATTGAAGAACCTAGAATCAAGAATGGATGGGGTGCTTGGATAATTAATTAATCTCTAAGGCAGCTGTAAACAACATCATGATCTCCACCTTTTGCACAGTTTTCAACTGTTACTTGCATGTTCATTGTCAAGTAGACATATTTCACATTGCTGCATTATCACAAATGTAGAAATGTCAGAAGCATTGTGGATCAATGCCACAGAAATATCCAGATTACTCTAGGTCCCACATTGCAGTGCATGATAATGTATTGGCTTTTTCCATATCACCGATGCTTCACACACCCCAGAAAAAGGCAACATCCTACTAAAAAACTCAGCTCAGTTCAAAACACAACACATAAAAAATTCAAATGTGTAGACCAAACAATGCCCTTGCATATGAGGCTGTACATATCATAGATAAGTTGCTATAGAGTAATAACTGAAGAAGGCAGTAGTTCAGGATTCCATACCAGATACCAGCTTCACGAATGTGCTGATTTTCTTAAGGGGATGCAACAAATGTTAGCTTTTTTGTGAATGGTACCTACTACCCACATTACTATCTCTTCGCTGATGGTATCTACCCTAGGTGGAGTTGTTTTGTTCAAGCAATTCATGAACATGTTGATGAGAATATTTCATCATCATGTACATGCAATCAACTTATTCTTGATTGGACCCTACTCACTTGCCTCCGAGCACTCCATCTATGACTGTGTCACCACATCCAATTGCAATTTAGCATTAAGGTATTGAAACTCAAGTTCATCATGGCATATCTAAGGATCATACTTGATTATGCTTCTTTTAGTCTCAACGAGCCATTCCCCACAAATTTGGCAACTAAAGTTTTTTGTTATATGCTACTAAAAGTCTAAAACTAAAGCACTAGTACAAGATGAAGAAATTAGAGACAAGGGCAATGCAAGCAATGGATCCCTAGAGAGAAAGTTGAGAAAGCAATTGGAGATTACATGTGCATAAACTAAACTGGAGAATGCTATATGCAAGATTTTCACATCCACACACCACGATCACTGTTACTTGCATCCTTGTGTTGCTCATTTGTTGAAAATTAACATGTGTTCTCCTTGATTGTTGATATGCTACAAAGTCTTTTCTAACAAACTGTGCACATTGTAAATCTTCAAAATATCATGTTACCAGTGTTGGGTGGATATCTGAAAAATTCAGATATAAGACTCAAATATTCTCCCAGATATCATCTTTAAAACTCTCCAGAGATTTTTTTTTAAGTGATATTTGGAGTGACTCTTAACCCCGGGATCTCAAAAATATAAAAATCTGATCAGTTAATATCTGGAATGGATTTATAAACAGATATTTTGAAATTCAGGCAAGGTATCAAATTCCTGCCCAGATCTGGCTATCACAACTCACAACAGGATAGGAGCTAGAATATTAGTTTGAGAAAAAAAATGAAATTAGGGTTTTCGAGGGCTAGGACTTCAATTTGAAGGAAAAAACTGGCACATAGTGTTCTGGGAGCAGCTGCTGCCTCCAACCCTAAAATCAAGAACTTATAAAGGGGCTATAGATCTAGCCCCACTTTGTTCCTTGCATTTTTTTGGGTTTCTTTCTTTTGTTGTTCTTCTTTCCTCTCCCTCTTTTTCTTTTTTTTTCCTCCCAAAGTTTTCTAAAAGAAATGTTGTTATCTCTTCTCCATACTCTTCTTCTTTCCCTTTTTTCAAGTTTCTTAACAAAAATATTGTTGTATTTCTCCTTCACATTGCTCCATATTTGAATATCTAGGTGGGGAGTCCTCGGTCAGCAAGTGGGAGTAGTTGGGAGGTAGATTTCCTGGCAACAACAATATAAGTTTCTTTTTGTTTTTCTTCTACCTTCTTACACTTTCTTTTCTTTGTTTTTTATTTTGTTGTTTTTGTGTTTTTCTTTTCTTTTGTTCTTATTTTTTCTTTTAATTTTTATACTACTTTTATCTATTTTTATGTGTTTTTTTTTCCATATTTCTATGTTTTTTCTTTTCTTTTCATGTTTCATGTTTTTTTTCTATGTTTATTCTGTTTTAGTTTTTTTTCCCTTAGTAATTTCTTTTCTTTTCTTTTCTTTTTTTTCTTTTTTTTCTTTCTATTTTTTCTATGTGTTTTATTTCCATGTTTTATTTCTTTTATTATTTTATCTTTCTTTAAATTATTTATACATTTATTTTCTTCTTTGTTTTTTTTATATAATTTTTGTTCTTTTTTAATATATATTTTTACATTTTTTGTGTCAATTTCCTTTTTATAATCATTATTTATGGTTTTTTCTTTATTATGTTTATTTTTTCTAGGTATTTTTTTTGCTTTAAATCCTTTTTTTTCCTTTTTCCGATACTAATGGTTTATTTTGCATTTGTGGTTGTTGTGTAGGGTTTATAATATAACCTTTTTTTTAAATGACATTATAAATTACAAATCCATTATTTGTTTTGAAATATTATTTTTCTCGTAAATGTTTACACCACAATCTTTTAGGTGTGCATAACATTCGCAATATCTTCGGTATTTTTTGCATGACATTTGTTTCTTTGAATGTTTTCCATCATCTGCCTTATAGAACACTTGTGTGAAAAATGGGATAGTCAAGTGAAAATCAAAATGAAAAAGCAATAATATTCATAAGTAAAACTAAAATTGAAAAAGAAATGGAAGGAGTTGAAGAAAACCCAAGTTTGCAAATAAAATCTAACAAAATCCTAAGAGTGAATGAAGAAAATTTACAAATTACAAAAGATAAAATTAAAAAAATTTTGGAACAATTGCATCTTCAAAGAAAAAAAATGACAATCACATAATAAAAATGTTTTATGTTGGTCTTTTTACTATGTTAATTAAAATGCAAAAGTTCACTTGAAACCCCTCAAATCATGTGTTGAATATTATGTTATTCCAAATCTTCATTTTTTGTAAATCCAAGAAAATAACTAAGGAAGGTCTAATATCATATTATAAGACCAATGGAATAACTTGTTTTCTCAAACATGTTGATGGAGACCATTCAATAATTTTTAAAATTTTGAAGAAGAGGTTAACAATGCAATGAAAGGAAATTCAAATAGACAACTTGCAAAAAAGGAGCAAATGTTTTCAATTTTTCCATTTTAGGTTTTTTTGCTCAAAAAGATCCTTTCAAAAAAATGATGTGGAGCAGAAAATGTTTGTTTATGAAGGACCTTGCACTTTTAATCATCAAAAACCACTTGCCTTTACAATTTATGGAAAGTGTATGGTCAAAGTGTTTAGTATTACATATTTGTCCTTATGTTGAATTTCCCTCAAGACATTTTTTTTCACACAATGTTTTATTTAGCCTAATGAAGAAAACTAAATAGACATATGTTTTGCCTCTTCTACAAGAATATTACTTTGGCATTGCTAGTCCTAATTCATGAACAAGTAGCCCCATTAAGAACAATTTTTTCTTGAATAAATGAATGTTCAAGACTTTTCACATTATATGTTTATGCCAATGTCCTTTGACCAAACCCATGACCTTAATTGATCCAAGACCATGAACCCACAACTACTACTTATTAATTATAGTCATTAACCAAGTGTTTAATTTAATTTTTCTCATGTTGGCAAACGAACTCTTCTATTTCATCATGTGTTTAGTGGCTTTCATATCTACATACCAGATTTCTAAATCATGCAATTCTTCATAATGCATTAGTTACAAGTCCTACATTGATTGAATACTTTTCATTTTTTACAACATTAACAATAATGTTATCTTCCTTCTTATCTTCTTTCTTCTTTTTACATTCGTGCTCCCAATGCCTAGGTGGCCTTCTCATGGTAATAATTACATTCCATTTCTTATTTCAAAATTGCCGAAGGATGGAAATTGAGGGACTATGTCTTCCAAGCTTTGAAGGCCACCATGTACAAGTCCATTGAGTATGAAGAAAGTATTGAGGATTTTGTTGGGCACACATGAGAGAATTTGTTGATGACTATTATGGAGGATTTTAAGGGTGTCAAGTTTCACAATTATTTTTGGGCTCCTTACTGAGCTCATTTGGATTTTAAAAAGTGGAAAGGGCAAAGAAAAATGGTTTAAGGCTTGCAAAGATGCAAGTCTTTTCTTTTCAAAATTGAAAAACTCCTATCAAGACTCAATTTGTGTCCAAGGTGATTTTAATCAAAGAAACCTTGAGTTTAAGGATGCCATAAACCTTTTTCTATTCAAGGCAAACATTTTTTTTCTAGAGCACAATTTCTATTCTTGAAAAAAGGGGGGGAGGGGGAAAAGCACATTATAGTGGACCAAAATGGGCAGTTGAAAGTCCATTTTTGCAATCCAATTCTAATGTATTTTCATATAAAAACATTCAAATCACATTGAAATTAACATTTATTTCCATATTCAAATTCATGAGCCCCTAATATAAACTATTTAAAAACACCTTTATAAATATGGGTCTTGAAAAAATAAGTTTAAATATTGAAATTGATTTTATGAATTTGACATATTTCATTTGGATTCATTAAAAAAAAATTTAAAATTAAAACCTTTTATAACTTGATTTTTTCATCTTAAGTATTATAAGCTTGCAAAGTAAGGCCCCCAGAAGTTCTAAACATGTCCTCCACTTCCACTAGAAGAAAAAAATCCATATCCATAATTTTTAAACCATTATTTGGACTATTACATTTGACATATCCTATATTGTAAAGCCCATTTCCCCATTAAATATTGATCTTTTTGGTGTAAAATTTTCAAAGTTAGGAGGACTAGAATATAAGTTTCATTATTTCATCATAATTTTTAAAAATGTATCAAATGCATTTGAATTATATACAAAAAGACTTGACTAACCCAAAAAAAATGAAAAATGTTACATCCATAAAAGTCCACTATAATGTGCATTTACCCCGGGGTTGCAAGCAAGGTAAAGTAGATGGTTCATTGCTCCTTCTAAAAACAAATTACATGTAACCATGAAAAAGTTTTAATGTATTGAAAGTATAATTTATTTTTGGTACAATAATTAACATGATAATAATCTTTCATTTTATGTTTAAAATGTTGAAAAACCCCATCTTGAAAGTAAACATTTTTTTCTAACCTACTTTATACTTACCTAACAACTTAGAACCTACCTAGTAACCTAGTAAGTACCTAACTTGGTAGGTAATAGGTAAGTAATACCTAGAGGTAATAGTAAGTAGGTATGTATGTACATACCTAGTAATAAATAGTAGGTAAGTACAGACATACATACATATGTACTACCTATTAGGTAGGTAGGTAGATACATAGGTATATATGTATGTATTGTATAGAGTAGGTAGGTAGATAATAGGTATACTAACCCATAGGTACTAACTACTTTATAGGTAGCTAATTAATAATTAGTAGGTAGCTAACATCTAGTTAAACTATTAACATAAGTAGGTTATTAATGTATGTAGGCTAGTCATGTAATCGGAATATAGTCACAAAATAGTCTTAATTTAGTCATGTAGTCATAATGCAATTACAATGTAATCACAAATTTGAGTAAGAATATATGACTAAGGATATATGATTACATGACTATATTAGGACATTAGTTGTAAATGTCCAAGTCATGAAAGACACATTTTGGCGTTGTGTTACAAAATGGGTTACATGTAGATGAAATATTGATTTAAAAAAAATTTCAACTTAGTGGAGCCCTAAAAAATACTTATGTATTATCAAATTATGATTGTTATAATCAGAATATATCCAAATTTTTAATATGAAGTAGGTTTGAACACCATTTTGACCAAATTAGTTTCAAACATACTTTCAACCTACTTTTATGATACCAAAATTGTTCAAATTTTGTATCCAACTTCCCATAAACTAAATATATGGCCCTATGGTTTTATATTTTTATTTCAAAATATTTTGAATCTACTTTCTTGTGTCCATATCAAAAATTATTCCATTTTTAATTGGACTTTGGGTGGACTAATTTTTTTATCTACTTTACCTTGTCGACACCTAGGGCTATGACATTGAAAATGTTTAAAACCCTAATTTTAATGTTCACCCAATCATATGTTTTGAATCAATCTTGAGGGTATTAAAAATTGTTTAATGCAATTATTGCTACCATAACCATGTTATTTTAATGGGCAACACCAATTTTGCAATGAATGGGGTAATTATGTATGTGGGTTTTTATTTAGGGTTCAATTTGGGTTCTTTTTTGTTCAAGGTTAATTTTTTTATAGTTAAAATCAATGGGAGTTTGATTATTTACATTTAGTTTTTTTTTTTGTTGTTTGTTGGCTAGAAAATTTGACTTTGAATGATGCATCTTGGGCATTGAATGCAAATTAAAATGATTGGTGTGTTGAGGCCATTCCTAGCATGTGCATCATCATTTTAGAAGTGTGTTGCTCATAATATGTTAGTTTTTATGCTTGACCCACATTTTAAACACCTACGATTCATTCAAGATTATGTGGGCCATGAACTAGCTATGCAAATTGTTGCAAAATATTATTGTGAAGTTTTTTTGTTGATTTTATTGATTGTTTATAAAGCCTTAACACCAAATTGTATCACTATTGAACCCATTGGGTCTATTGTGGTTGAACTAATTGAATTTGGGTCATTGGGGTTCTTTAAAGCAAATTTGTTTCTTTTTAGAAGGATTATAGTGGTTATTAATCCATTTAGTCCTTTGATTTGGTGAGTAAATCATGAACAAAAAATTCTTAATCTATCATATTTCAATCACCAAGTCATGAGCATTGTTGGCTCATAAATTGATATTAAAAGGATTTAATATGATGGGCATCATCATAAGTTTGAAATGTTATTGGATTGGATTTGAAAATCTAGATATTAAGCTAGGTCTACTTATGAAGAACTAGTTAGATGATCCTAGATTTGGGTTCACAAATGAACCAACATTCATTGATGAATACTTTGATGTTGAAGATGGAATGATTTTAGAAAATGAACATTTCATTGCATATTTCAATTTATTTGAAGAATAATAACATATTGTGGTGTTGAAGGGTGCAAATTTCAAGACAATTGTGTAAAAGAAATTTATCTTGTGAAAAATAACAAAGGAGGTACTTAATTGCAATTGTTTTTGGTTATGAGTTTTTGTGATTTGTTAGTTGCAAGTACCTAATGGGCATAATGCTTCAATTGTGTGTTGTGTGTTTGTAATTTGTTGGTTGTAGGTACCTTAATTGTAAGAAATAACATGTTTCAACAATGAGTAAAGGTAGAAAAAATGTGAAGCACCCTAAAATGTTTTAGAGCTTCACAATAGTTCAAAGTGTAAAATTGTATTTGCATGTGTGATGTCAATTAATATCAAATTTCAATGTTATTGAAGCAAAATTAAAATATGTACAATACATTTTGTTAAAAATTATCAAAACATTTTTTGTAAGTTGTTTGTGACATTTTCACTTTCATACACATCTTTGATTTAAACATGTGTTTTGGGTATACTCACAAACAAGATTTTGACATAAACATGTGTATTTTTGCTTGAAAATGATGTGAATTATGGCTATATTCTTTAATGTACATGCTTAAGTTCATGTTTAATCAACATCGACCTTTTTCATACCTATTACCCTTGCCCTTATGTGAAAATAAAATGGACCTCTTCTAGGCATAAATTTTGTTAAAAAAAATATATTATTAAGCCCATGGGTTGTAGAAATGTTTTTTTTTTTTTAATGCCTTGACCCTTAATGTGCATGAAAATAAATACCCAACCAACATTGATTTGAGTTTGCCACTTAATCAGGTCTTAAAGTAGGTAGGGAGGTTTTAAGATAATCTACGTATAAACACAAAATTGCAAAATCTAACATTATATTAATTTATGGAAAATATGGATGCTTGAAAATTTGCTAATTCACATACCTTTTAATTAACTCATACATGAAATCTTCACACTATTTTGTTAATTTTATAATCCATATGAAAAGAAACCATGGAAAGGCAAAGAGATTTGGCCAATGGTTTGATTTGCATAGAATTGTTTTAGCCCATCATTAGAACTAGTGGTTCTTTCTCAAGCCAAAATCGATGCTCATTAGGAAAACCAAACACATGGCTAACATTGTTGTAGACATAATTAGTGGTTAAAAATCATTATCAAGGACATCTTCATAATTAAGTTATTAGACATGTAAAAAATTGTTGTACAAAGATGATAACACTAGGATCCATTCACAATAAAAGGAGTCATAGGCGCTAAGGTCAAAATCCTTACCAAGGATTGCATTTTACACATGTCTTGCATGGATTAGTCTATTAAATACCAAAAAATCATTTTAAATGTAATTTTTGGGACTAAATATAAATATTGTGACCAAACATGACCCATATTATAATAATAAAAATATATTTTGCATGAGGACCTAAATTATAATCAAATGTACACATTTTTTTAAAACCATGATTACAAATTTGAACATTTTTAACCATTAAAGGATGTTTAGAATCAAAATTAACAACATTTTTTCAAAGGATTCAATACATGTGGGTGAAATCACAATCAAAGGAGCCAAGGACGTCATTCTTGTGTTGGTTTATAAGTTGAAATTTTGTATTTCGGATACCCCATTTTAAATATAAATACATTTTGATGACAAATTGATTTTATATCATGTATATTATGCATTCATGCCCTCTATCACATATATATGAATAATGTTTGTTAAAACCACACTTTTAAAATCCATGATTTTTAATGTCAAAAACACTTTTGAACCAAATGGGTTCAAATGGGTTATAATTTTTTTTTCATCAATTCAAATCCTTTTGCCCTTCTAATCATCAATATTAAAATCCTTTCCAATTTTCAAAAGGAATGGTGCACATTTGGTAAAAGAAAAAGAGGTTTGAAAGAAAACAAGGACTATCCACTTTCAAAGTTTGAGTGCTTTGAACATGCAAAAACATTTTTGATTTGTGTCAAGCTTTGAGCATGTAAAATTTTAATTAATGGAAAAAATTCAAAAAACATTTATGACAATCCAAACTATTATGCTTCCCTTGTGATCTTTCAAACATGCAAAAATGTAATTTTAAAGAATGTCCCCTCACTTGGGTGGCTCTTTAGACTATGATTTTACCCATGTGCATTTGAAAATACAAACACATGTGCCCCTTCTTATGATGTATATTAGAGCCCATAATAAAATTGAAAACATTTGATGAACAATTGAGTAACAAAAAACATGTTCAAATTTTATAGTCTTTAAACGAATTCTATCAACAAATGCTTTGTGTATGACAAAGGATTTTAATAACATGATGAAATGACTCCAAATTTGTAGGATATCAATTTCAAGAATGAACAAGCAAAACTCCAAAATATGAACAAATAATACATTATATATAATTATTGATGATTTTTCAAAATATTAGAGGTGCAATTTTTATTGCAATTACAAGTGATTTGGCTCCTTTTACTATGAATGGACCCACTAGTGTTGTAAAGATGGTAGTTCTATGTCCCTAAATGACACCCATACCTAATCAATTTAGTTAGGTCCACTGAGATATGATCTTGGTCCATTGAGAGTGATAGACATCCTGTAACTTCAAAACTTGAACTATTACAATGTTTGTAACTTGTAAGCTCCCTCCATTTCATAATAATTATTTCAAAGATTAACAAAATATCATTTGTTAATTTACTATTCATATAGGACAATTCATCAACCACTATTGTGGCTTTGAAAGTTCAAAACTTTTAGCCACAAGGAGAAAATGTATGAATTTCATTAGCAAGTGCTTGTCCATAAGTAAAAATCAAAATCAAAAGATAAAAACAAGAGGTTACATACATACTACAATCTTTAGTGCATAGTTCATGATTTAGTCATTTAGGTAAGATATTGGAAAAGATTTCAGAAATTTCAATCATTCTAGGGTTTGAAGAACTTGAAAGCAAATGGTTGGACACCCCATTGTTTGTTGATTGACTTGTGGAAGAAGAGAGGGATGTTGGGGTTGAAAAAAGGAGGTGAGTTGTGTCTTTCTCATGGTTGGGGCCAGATGCAAATTTGGTAATATCTGGAATTGAATTGCGTTTCACATCACTTTTAGGACTGAATTCTTGAGACTCCATTTGACCATTGCCACAATCTCGAAGGGCTTGCACCACTTGAGGCATGGATGGTCTATCATTACCTGCCATCTCCGCACACCAAAGGGAAAGTTTTACAAGGTCCGAAAACTCTTGTTTTTCAAAGTTACCATCCATATTTGGGTCTGCCAATCCATTAAGATGTTTGGATCTCCAGGCTTCGGATACCTAAAAAATATAAACATTGCCAATTGTCAGCTTGTAAGTGGTATTTTTTTTTTCGTATATGCAAAGGGAAAAGAAAACTTTTCCAATGGAAAGTAATCATTATTACTCACTTTCGGTGTAATAGCAAAATGACTTTGAGCAGTCAAAATCTCCATCATCACAATTCCAAATGCATACACATCGCTTTTGTTCGTAAGCATTCCAGATTGATGATATCTGCATGTCAAGTGAAAAACTTGTTAAACTTACTATAGCTTAAGTTTTATTTCTTCACAAGTGCTAATCAACAAACAACAATATCATGAACAATAATAATATGATTACATTTAGAGCCTTACTCAGGATCAAGATAACCAGGAGTTCCTTTCACAATAGTGGTGATATGGCTATCATCTCCTTGTTCCATAGCGTGCGATTTGGAAAGGCCAAAATCAGCCACTTTGGCAACCATATTACTTGTGAGAAGTATGTTGGTGGTTTTGACATCACGATGTATAATGGCAGGAGAACATTTGTCATGTAAGTATTCAATCCCTACACCAAAATAAAGTACAGAAAAAGGATATTCAAACATAAATATGAATCAAAGGTGTGTGTGACACATTTATCACATAGTTACTCCAGCCCCACACAAAAGTGAGCATTTAGCAAGGATGATAATATAAGTATGAGTCTAAACATTCCACAACACTTAAGTCTTGTGCATGTGTAGAAC
>Ga0116231_10001095_pt1 | contig 53883 bp, 39 predicted proteins | sample S1TSphgellanicum_2_FD_89695 | JGI IMG/M metagenome (GOLD analysis project Ga0116231, IMG submission 89695) | Host-associated microbial communities from peat moss isolated from Minnesota, USA - S1T2_Fd - Sphagnum magellanicum MG | ecosystem: Host-associated > Plants > Peat moss > Unclassified...
CAAGGTATTTAACAACAAGACCAAACCACAAATAACCAAACTAAAATAAGTAACGAAAGTAATTCAACCTTGAGAAAGTAACCTAGTTACTTTCTTACTCTAGTAACTAATGAAACCTAACTAGTTGAGCTTGAATTCTCAACATCCCATAGAAGCTTACCTTTACAAGGGAAAATGATTCAACAAAACCATGGTTACAACTTTGAACTCTAAAATAGAAAATGATGTACCACCATTCTAAAATTCAAAACCATGTTTAAAACTTTGAGCTCCTACAACAGAAGATGTAATGCCATGTGGGGATTCAAGAGGGTAATGCATTTGAGCTTTTGTGAGTTCATTTGTGGATGCTTTCAAGTGTCTGCTTTCAAATTCTTCCCAAGCACACACACGATCCAACAAATAAGAAATAATCTTTTCATGCAAAAATATTAGGTGTTATAATCGTTGCCTATTAAGTTCCCAATTACACCTAAGATCAAACTCTTCATTTATACTTTGGAATTCTCTTAGACTTTGGGTTGGGGTTAGAAAAAACTTTGTATCAAACATTTCTTCTTATTTATTGTCTTTGAGAATCTTCGTGCATTTCAAGGTTTCCCAAATAGCTTTCCACACTTGGTTCACATGAAGGTTATGAACACTCATCTTACGCGAACTACGCATGGCAATGCACACACAAAGAAATAACAAATTCAAAACAACCTTCCCATGCATTCCCACCTAGAGTTTGCACACAAAACACTCACACACAACATAAAAACCCTAAACCACACCTTCCTGTGCATTGTCACCCACATTTCACACACCATAGACTTCAAGTTGCAACAACACATAATCACAAGCATCCCAACCCCATTGAGCACCAAACCTTAACATTTGAACGAATTAGATTAGTCAAATGGCATGGCATTTGAACTACACCATTGATATTCGATCTACAGACATAAAATACAAGTCGGTTTTTCATCAATGATCCCTAATATTTCATCCATACAATACTAAAACTTCAAGATTATTTATTTATGGCATTTATAAACAATTATATATGTGTGCACAGAGTATGAAAACATTTGTGAACATAAATGCACATGTGTACATGTGTTTGTCCATGAAACTTGTAACTTGATTAAATTTTGTTGTTTAAAACATGGGAAATTATGTGACATAGCTTGCAAAATTATTTTTTCATTATTTTAATGTGTGCATTTGTAGTGTAATTTTGAAATAAATCACGATCTTTAACATTTGTTTGGAAATGCCATGTTTGGCTTCAATTGATGTGTTGTAATAAAAAAAAAAATTTGGGGTGTAATTTAAGACAATTCAATACAAAAAACATTACCTACAACAAGTTTACAATGCTTTTGGAGACCTCAAGGCTATTGGAAAAATATCAATTTTTTGTAATGCTTAGAAAATAACAATATTGTCACCATAATGATAAAGTTTTTGCAAATTTGGACATCATGTGATAGAATGGTACAAATTACATTTCAAATTCAGTAGTAGTTACTGTAACACTAGTTCATTTTACCACATTTTTACCCCAATCTCCCATTTTATAAAATGAAATGGAATAATTTCTTTTCTAATCTCTTGCTTGGGTTATATTCTAACATAAAATATTATGAAAGTATTTTGAAAATTTGAGGTGGATGCATTCAAACATGCACATCCCTCAAAAGTAGTACAATGTGACACCCTAAAGGGGTCACCATAATGTGCTTTTGCCCAATTATTCTTTTACAATAGCTTAGGAACTCTAGAGAACTTATACTAACTTAGAGTAACTAGGTTAGGCTACCTAATTAATAGGTTAGGGAAAAAAATCATAATAATGATGACAAAAGTTATCATTCGATGATAAAGTGGTGCAATGATTAAAGATTCAATCCTTCAATGTGGAGTTGAAGGGTTCAAATCCTCATACTGGTAGATAAATGTATATGCTTAGGATAGGCTACCTAGTTTAAATTAATTAGCCAATCTAGGTTATATAACCTAGCCTAGGTTTCCTAGCTTAGGTTGCCACATAATACTAATCATTGGATGGAAAACCTAATAATTTTCACAACATATTGTAGATCCAATGGTTGGATATGCATCATAGATGTGTCCTTTGTGATTGTTATCATGGAAGACACAATCAAGAATGTGGCCATGGAAGTGATTATGGTAAAAACAACAAGTTCAAGTTGACCATATGGTCATGGAGTTGGATGTGTCTTAAACAACCATCATTTCTATAGTCATAAATTTCATTTTCTGCAGCAAGCATGGTGATGGCAAAAAATAATCTTTGTTGAACTATAAGTGATTTGTCAAGCAAGGGGGCAATCATGCCAACATTAAGCATGGACTTAAAATAGTATAAATGAAGTGTGAGGATGGCTAAATGGGCAAGAAAGGATAAATTATGGACGTATGGCTATAACCAATAATGGGGCTATAAAATCCCAATTGCATTCATAAGGTCCTAAAAGGGGAAACACCTATCAAATTCATTAATCAAAACATATGTTAATATATGTGCATTCCCCTTAAATATAGATTGCATTAACACAATCAATCATCTTTTGTCACCATGCTCATAATGTGAATGGCACTTGATGAATTTTGTGAAACGTGTATAATTTGTTGTTGAACTTGAAGGCATCATACTCATTATGTTGCTTATTCCATTATATAAAGATAAAACATTATGCATCAACATTACATGTAACATCTTTGAAAATTTGAAATAGTTCACTAAAGGGTGAAAGCACACTACGGTGACCCCATTTGGGGTGTCACATTGTATTACTTTTGAAGGGTGTGCATATTTGAGTGTATCCAACCTCAAAATTTTGAAAGAATTTCACAATATTTTTGCATATTATGTTAAAATATAACCTAGACAAGATACTAAAAAAATTATTTCATTTTATTTCATAAAGTGGGAGATTGGAATATATTTGTGGAAACAAATGTAGTGTACCTATGCAAGGTAAATGCACAATATGGTGACTTGCTTTTTAAAATAATTGAATCCCACAAAATTCCACGTTCTAATGTTAAATTTTTAACTTTTTGTGGTACCATTTGTTAAATGGTAATAAATTCCATGTATTAAAAACAATAAAATCCATATTAATAAGAACCCAAGTAGAGATTCCAAATATATGCACCTTTGAAAAAAAATTTGAAAATGAATGAAAAACAACAATGCTATGAAAATACAAGTTAATTTAAAGCATTCAAAGTTCTTAAGTAAAATTTGGTTATGATTCTTAAGGAACTTTTTCACATAAAAGTGTATTATTTCATTCTAACTCATATGCTAGGTCACTATAGATAATTTTGAATAAAATTTAAAATGAACCTTTCAATTTTCTATCATTCTATTCAATTAACCAGTCCATAATTTTGAACTTCAAAAGTCCATTACTACTAGCATATGAATTTTTTATCAATAAACAACTACACAAATATTTTCATAATAAAGTTGTAATTTTACATTCAATTACCAATTAATATATTTAAAAATATACTACTCACCATATGCCTTTGAACAAGGGGTACCCAACAAAAAATACCAATGTGACACCAAAAGTGAGCCACCATACCTTGCATTCACCATGTACTAAAAAACATAAATATATTTCAAAAACAATTTAAATGATTTTTAATCTTGATGAAAGTTGAAAGAATATTGAACCATAACATTTCACATAGTTTGAACCATGTTTGGATACCATGTGACTAATTTGAAATTTTTCATCTTAAAAAATGAAATTCTTTTAGCAAAGATGTAATAAATGTGTGGTAAATTGAAAATTTAACAAGTAATCACATTCACATAGAAGATGACATGGTAATATGTGTAATATGCACATGTGCAATGCACACCAATCATTTAAAAAACACGTTCATCTTTCAATTAAATAATGACTTTTATTCAAATGTGGTGACACCATTTGCACCAAAACACACAAGCTTAAAAGTAATGACATACTTAAACTTCCATACACTTGATTTAAAGGATTACACCAACATGTTTGTTTAGTTGTTTGAACCAAATCCTTTTCACGTCCTCTCCAAGTTTAGTAGTAAAGGTACCTATAACTCCAATTTTGAACCACATATGCATGTACTAACGCGTTCCCAAGTCCTTAGTTAGCCCGTCACTCGAGTTGCAGAAATGTGGGGGACTTGGGGCACACTCCCAGCTTCCAACACTAAAGGGGGTGAGAGGGGCGTGCTGAAAGCTCCGGGATTAGACTAGGAAGAGGGCCAAGCTACTTAGTTATTCGGTCCTGCATCCAAATCCAACCAACAAGTTGATTAGAAATCATTCTGCACACTTTCAGTGTTGGGACAAGCCACAAGCAACCTTGGACTCACCTAACTCACCACGGCCCGGATTCGGGGGAAGCCACCACCTTCCCCCATATAGTATTCTCTACAGCTCTCCACCGCACTTGCATCCAAATGGCTCTTTTTCCCGGGACTCCCAAAGTGGAGTCCCGAAATTGTCCCGGTTTGGACTCCCGAGACTTTGGGCGTTCATAATTTCTCGCCCCAAGTTTGGATCAGGATGAGGTCTAAACCAAAGTTGTAGCTCTCCTTGAGAGCTTTCCAAAGGTGTGTCGCACTCCCCCTACACACATCGGGATTGGGTCGATTCCCGACTTTTAGTGGTCAGGAGTCAAATTACCAGTTTAACTCCCGGCCCTTCTTTTGACCATAACTTGTGCTGCAAATGTCCAAACGGCTCATGCGAGGCCATTTTGGACATCTACACTTCAAGACCTTTTCAACGATATAAAGAACGCTTCAATGCAAGGTGTTTTGACCCCTGCAATCATGCTCTAAATTTTTGGGAGTCTCGAGGGACTCCCAAGTCCCATTTTCGGGAGTGTGAGTGGCGACCTCACACTTCCTTCAAAATGGGGTTGCGACATGTACATATACATATTCAAAAGTGAGTATTAACAAAAGTTACTTCATCACAAGATGTAAATAAACTTTTGTTAACTACACATCAATCTTGGTGGCTTTGAGCACTTTTAAGTGCATGGTATCTTCCATACCCCAACCACCACTTCTACAAAACATGTCTCAATTCCACTAGGCATTTCACTTAACATTGAGTGGGAAGGGCCCTTCCCACTCAATGTTAAGTGGATGTTGGGTGAAATACATAATGGAATGGGGACATGTTTCATAATAGTGAGCTAGTTCATCAATCCAATGCTTTTGAAGGTTGTTTGAAACCTTTAACAAATCGAATAAACCTAAACAATGATTCAAAATTAGTCATTATTTTCCTTAACTTTAACAAGTGAAAAGTTCGTAAGCAAACTAAATGTACTCATACTTTTCTTAACCTTCCCCCCATTAACACATAACCCATGCATACACCTTCTTTTTCAATTGTCTCAAAGATCTTGTCATTTTCCAAATGTTGACTACTTGGGCATCATTGGCAAAATTCACCAACTACTACACCATGTTTGGGAGTGGTGACCTTCCTTTTTCCATTATGTTTATGTTGGCAAGCCAATTTAAGCATTAGCAACTTAGCTCTACCCCTTACATATATGTAGACTTTGCCATGTGCATTCTAGGTCATCTTCCTTAATAACAAATTGTGCCTAAGGGAACTTCGCTACCCAAAAGAACTTTGAAAGACCCATGAATCTCCCAATATTGTTTCTATTTCTTTGTGGTAGGATGGCAAAGTGTCACAATTTCATTTCAAATTGCTTGTCACCAAAGGTAAGTGTGTTGTGAGAAGACAATACAACATTGTTTCAAAGACTTGAAAATTCAAATCCAAGGCAACAAATTTCCCTCTTGGAGGCATTGTGTTGTGTGTGCACCATATTGGGACTCAAGAGGATTATTAATGGCAAACAAACTTGGTTTGAAGGCTTCAATCTTCAATCCACTAAAAAAATGTGATACTTTAAATTAGAAGGACAAAAAGCATGGTGCCAAGAATTACAAGGCAGGGTGCCAAATCGTATTCTAAACTTAAATGCTTATATGCACAATATAAGCACACAGAAAAAATGCACAACAAAAGCACCAAACAAAATGAACACCATGATGCAAAACAATAATAGAATGATTGCATGAAAAATTAAAAGAAATTGAAAATTAAACTTAAAGAAAAAAAATGTCAATCAAAATTAGAAGATCAAAAAGTAGGATATAATTTTATTACTTTAAAACTCCACCCAATTTCGAGCCCAATAGAGTCCATTATTCATGCCCACCTCCAAGCATATGAATGTTGGTCAAATGGTTATTTGATTATTCCAAATGACAACATAATACTAACAAAATCCCCCTCATGAATGAGATTTGCACCCCAAGAAGGCATTCACTTCACTTCTAAATCTATACCATGCTTCAGTAGAATATTACATTGAAGAATATAAATGTTGTTGCTTGGAAAATAATATCAAACATTCAATGCAAGGGAGGCCTTTTGTTTGGGCTAAAAGTGGTGACAAATGAAGACAATGAAGCATTCAAAGGTGATGATGGATGTTCACAATGAATGACAACTCAACAACCCCTTGATGAAGATGAAAGGTATATCACTATGCCAAAACATGGCATTCATGATTAAAACATTTTTGCAACTATGTGTAAACTTTAGTGGTAAAATCCATGTGAACTTTGTGAAAATAATGTGTTGACGAATTAGAAAAAAATGTTGGATAAATAGAAAAAATTAGAGTATGAATGCAAAGAATTAATATATATTAATTCTTTGCATTCATACTCTTAACTTTTCTATCTATCCAACAATTTTTTTGTATGTGCATGGACTAATTAACATTCATATGTATTATTAACATCATTTATTATGTATATTTAAATAAAAATCCCAACTACAATCCCATAAAAGGGGATTTAGTTGATCAAAGTTAATCATGAGTAGCCAAGTGTAAAAACATTAAATGATAGTAATTTCCAAAAACCCCAAATTTCCATTTAAATCAAACATCCCAATTGGACCAAATATTTGTTGAAACCTAGACCACATGGAAACATTTTTTTCAAAAATCAATAATTTAATATATTTACACCTCTGAAAAATGAGGTTTGAATGAATCAAAAGTGAAGAGGATAACAAGATAACATACATTGAATGTGCATGGAAATGAACCTTGCACCTCAAGCAAATTTTAAATGCATCAAAATTAATAGGTAGGTTGTATGTTGTATGTAGATTGGGGATTAGTAATTAATATGTACATGTAAGTAGGTAGGTAAATATAGGTAGGTATGTTTATATGTAGGTTGGTAATAGGTATGTAAGTATGTAAATAATACATCACAAATTTCATGGGCAACAATTTGGCAATAGTAGTCATGTGATATCTATTTTTTCATAAGTTCATATTATCTATATAATATGAATTAAAATACAACATCCATGTCTAAACAATGCACATGACATTTGTGTTTAAACAATACAAATAAATGTATGACATCCATGTCTAACAATATGAACCTATGGAACAAAAAAACTTGCACAACTATTATTATCAAGTCATGCATGAAAAGTTTGCAATGTATGTAGGCAAGGGTTCAATCACCCTAAAAGGAACTACTTGCAATACTAAATCCAAGGCTTTTGAGTCTTTTCCATTTTTTCATAATTTTTTTGACTAGTTTGATTTTGTAACTTAGTTATTAAATATGTTTATAATTTCTTAATGCAACACATGTTGTGTTTTAGTCATTGTTGAATATATATGAATTTCTTAAAACGTGTAAATTTGTCAAATGTTTGTTTTGAAAAATGAACATAATTTCAAATCCTACCAAAATGTGTTATTACTTTAAGGTTTAGATTCTTATAAACTAAGTTGTATCATATTGAGAAATCATGTCTACGGCAACTAGATTGCCCTACAACTAGAGTTCCAAAAAAACTAATATATAATTATACTATACCTATTCCATGGAAATATGGGGAATTAATAAATAAAATGCGTCTTAAAATCAGGGAATTGCATTGTAATTGTAAGTTAATTGCAAGATGAACATTTACACAATAAAATGTACACATTGTATATATAATTTTAATCAACCATGTTTAATTTTGTAAGCAAAGTCCACATGGCCTAACATTTAAAAATATTGTCATTCATTTGTAAATAGTCCATTTGTCACCAAGTTGAAGTCCTTCACCATCAACCTTTGGTTTTGATGTATAAGCATGTATAGTCCATGACCTAACATTAAAGTCCTTGGCTTTATCAACTATATTGTTGTTCATTTTCTAGTTAATATCCTATTGTGGCATTAACTAAATCACAATATTCCCCCCAATGACATCTATGACTTAGTGGGTGTCAATAAGTAGCATACACCCATGGTATGGGGCAAAGTGAGGAATACCAAGTCCAATAGATCAAATAACTACTACCACCTTGTATTCCAAATGCAACCAAGTCCTGAATAATGAAAAGAGTTTACTAGACCTAATTTATTAGTCACCTTCCTTGCCATGAATACATCTTGACTTTAGAATTATGTTCAAGTTTTCATATTGACATTACATTGCATATTTATGAAGGTTTACAACAAGCTTTTGCCAATCTTGAGATCAACTAAAATAGAAAAATGGAGCAATAATCATCATGTATTTTTCACCATGGAAAGGGGAGCTCAACTTTCAAAAGTAACATACACTTTTTGACCCAAAGGCCTAGACAACTCTAAAACAACATAATTAGGTCAGGAATTCATTTACCAATATGGTAGATTTCTCCTCCCACCTTTCTCAAGAATTTGACTTATGTGTTGTAAGTTTTTGTCCAACCTCTAAGAAGCAATGTCCATATTATTGAAACATAAACAAACCACACAAAACACACATAGATTATGAACAAAAGACAATTTCAAATTGCTTTTTGATTAATGATCCAGAGCCTTTTACATCAAAGACCATATTTTTATTTCTTGTAGCTTGGGCTTGATGTTCATGCAACAATAGACAATTAAACAAATAGATCTTGTTCCTTCAGCTTTCAACATGAAACTTAGGAGTTACTTACTATTGTGCAAATAAGCCCTTGGTGGAACAAAACAAGGAAGATGAAGAAACAATGTTGGAATTGAAATCTTACCATAAACATTAATCACGAAAAATAATTACTTTTGCAAACTTCAATAGTTCTAACCATTGGGCCAGGAAGCAACGAAATGTGCAGTAGACCTCATAGACAACTTTCACACAACCAGGCAACAGACCTCAAATGTACAAAGTTTGTGTGGGCAATAGAAAAACACGAAAACCAAAGAGAAAATCTCAAACTAGTTCTCAAAACTTCTTCTCAAGTTCACCTTTTTTTTAAGATTTTGGGTAGCAACATCAATAGGCATTAAGAAAAAGATTGCAACAAGCCAATCACACAAAGAACCCACCCTAAACCCTAATCACGAATTGTAATCATGAAATTGCATTTATGTAAGGTATCAAGAAATTCATAAACATCCTAGAAACTAATGAAGAGCTCCCCCATAGACAACATAATCTAAGCTTGGAGATCGAATAACCTCAATGTTGTCCAAGCTTGAAGTTATTTATTGGTTGGAAATTGATTTTTTTTTATTGTATCCAATCTTATAGCTCTTCTTACAACTTGATGTTTACTTGCAAAGTTTCATCATGCAAGACAAAGGAGATGTCAAACATGGGAGAAAAATAGGGAGAACGAAAGTTCGAAGGTTTAGCAAAACTTGCAGCACAACTAATGGTTTAAGGTTTAAGTGATATAGTGATGAAACCGTGATGACCTACATCCCATGTGTTTTTGAAATGACCGAATCAGTAAATGCCATGTAGCATTTTAAAAAGTTAAACCACAAGATTTAAAACAAGTTGTGCCTTTTTGCAAAGTAACACATGTGGCTCCTATCTATGTACTTGCACCCATTTTGGATTGTATATAATGGATTTCTTTTTGACATGGAAAATATTTCAATGTTAGGTTACTTGCAAGAATAGTGAAAATTGGTTAATCATTTTTTTAACAACTTTTTAACTATTAACATCTAGCATAAGTTGAATCAAGGTTTGATAACAAGTCGACAATGTTACTCACTTGAGGTGCACCTTGCATTTACACATAAGAAATCTTGTCATTTTCCATTCCAACACATTGTGACTATTATTTGATTTAACTACATTTTCTTCACATCTAATGTAATCATTTTAAGTTTGCAAATAGCTTGTTACAATAGTGAATGGTCAATATTGTTTATAGTTGTACCATTCATCATTGTGCATTTATGAGTATAATTTGGACCTTATTTTATTTTTTAATAATTTTAAATTATTGATGAGGAAATTGAGGTAGTCTTTAATTTTATACACATTGCATTATAATGAGTTAATGATTTTTTTGATGTCTCTTCAACTATCAACATGGTACATGAGTTGAACCATACACTTTTATCATGTCAAAACCATTATTCATGCGTTGCATTTCACACTTACCATAATTTAAAACATCACATCTTTTAAACTATCAACATTTGCACATGAGTTGAATGATTCACTTTGAATTGTTAAATTCATTATTCATTAATTTCATATTTCATTTATCATAATTTCTTGAAATGTATGTATAAAAAAATGTCACATCTCACAATTACATTTGAATTAATGATTTGGTCAAAATGTTCATACATGCAAAGTTTAGTCCTATTTAACCTCTAAATTATAAACTTATAATGTACTAACTTGTATATTTACATAAATTAAAATTTATGTTTTTCCCCTAGTTTATTTTAAACACCATGGACAAATTTTTATGTTCATGATGCCACACCAACAAAACCTCCAAAATAATCCTAAATTATTTCCCCATTTTTTCTTTTCATGTATGAAAAATAAAAATCCTAGTTAGATTTGTCTTTTGATTAAAAAATGTAAGTCGTTTTTTATTTTTATTTTGATTTTTACCATGATTTAACACTTTTGAAGTTTATTTTGTTACAACATTATGTCTAAATATTTTTAAATGATTTTTAAAATTTTTAAAATGGTGATATCATAATAGTGACATCAATGTATTATTATTATTATCAATTTCGTGGTGTTGTTCAAATAACAATCATCCATAAAAAAAAAGAAGTTATGTTTTAGCTATAAACCATATATGGAGGTATAAAATTTTCAAATCCTTCTATAAATTGACTCAAATCTTCAAACCTATTGTAGAATTTAAAATTTTAATTAAAAAATTAAATGTAAATTTTAAAATATTTCTTCATTTTGATGTAAGTTTAAAACAAGTTTGATGTTGGAACTATTTATTGGTTGAACATTGGAGTTATTATAATTACTCATTATAAATAATCTTTTAATTCTTTCAAATTTGTGATATCAATTTTTTGGCAAAATTTCATCGGATGTATTTTTCCCAATGGGGGGTCATTAAATGTTGGAATTCTAAACCATGTGTCAAACAAGACATTTTTTGGGGGGTATTAGGTAATTGTCTAACCTATTTAATTTGACCCTATTATTATTATTTTTTTAATATACGCATATTTAAACCACCTTATATTACTTATAATTTGCAATTATTACATACCTTATACTTAATATTAATTATTATTTTTGAATAAATAGTACCATTTAAAGAATTAAATCATATTTTATGCCCAACAATTAATATATAACACCTTAAATTCTATTTTTTAATTTTTTTAATTAAAAAAATTGATCCCCTAAATATTTTACCTTGAGTTTTCATTATTTTTCAAGATTTCCCCCCCAAAAAATCACCAATTTGTGAAATTTTTCCACCAAAGAAAAAACACAAAATAATGTTGGTGAAGGTGGGGGTGGTAATCCAATTATTTAATGCCCAATTTTCACCAAATTATGTTTCTTTTACTTCTACAAAGGTAAATGTATTGTTACATTATTAGTAAAAAATATATAAAAAATAAGTTGTGATATTTATTTCAAAGTTATGTTGTGCAATTAATTAATTTTTTAATGTATGGTTAATGTTGTTAAACATATATGAACTTGAAAAAAAATGGTTATATTGACTATTTAATTAAAGTTTTTTCTTTACAACCAAGTTTTTACAATCTAAAAGGAGGGGGGTGGGGCACCAACAAAGGTTTTGTTTCCCAAAAAAGATAAAAATGAAATTCAAATTTCAAATTGATCTTTTGTGAACATGTTATTGAAAGATTTAAACAAGTTTTCAACTCCATAATTCTTTTATAACCAAATATGGCTAAAATTGTTTATGGGTGATTACCATTTGAGTAATAAGGTGAAATCATGAATCGATGAGCCAATATGTTTACTTTGTTTCGAAGGACTATAATCATTTTGCCAAAAGAAAAATTTCATTGAAAGGAAAAATTTTAAATGTTTTTAAATTATTAATTTTACTTACTATAGTTTCCCCAACATATCACATGTTTTTTATTAATCATTTTTTAATGAAAATGGTTTTCTAAAAATGTAAGATTCTATACTACATTTTTGCATTTTGTCTTGAAAAATTATCACAATTTCAAATCATGCCAAAACATGTTAATTACTTTAAGGTTCAATCTTTTGTATTATAAGTTATAACTTTGTTTTAGACACCATTTACTTACATTACATCACATTTACATGTCACTAAGGATTCATGAACATCAAATAGACCCAAATTTTTAATTTTTTGGGAAAAACATCAAGTTATAAATTCATTATATTTTGATTTTTTTTTATGTGCGTATAATAGTCCCCTATTATTACAAAAAAAATCAACACAAAATAGTTTGTATATTATAAAAATCAAAGGCCCTTTTGTGAAACTAATTCTAATGTTTGATAGAACACCTACTCAACTTTAAAGGTCCTTTGTTCAAATCAAAACTCAAAATCAAAAGATCCAATGGTTCAATTTAGATTTCTCAACATCCATTTTAGTCATAAAGCACAATTTGCCATGATTAACATGCCATTAAAGTTGCACCACACACACACACACACACATATGAATGAAGTTTTGAACATGATTTGACATGGTTTTTGGCTCATTGTTTGGCGATTTTACCCAACATCACAGAAGTGAAAAGAAAGAAATAAATAATGGCAAAAAATTCATACTGGGGAAAAAAAAAATTGCAATTTTTCAAAATTATGGACATATATTTTACATAATGGAAATAATTGTGTTAAAGACTTAATTGAAGCATTCTTGAATTCATATTGAATTGAATCCCATTTATAAAGATTGTTAGATTGTGGATTTTTGGATTTATTCATAACATGTTACTTTAAGTTGTTTTTAACTCTTCAAATTGAATAATTTTAAATTATAATCATTTTTATGAATAGATTATTGAATAAACTTCATGTTTTTATTTGTAGCATTTGGAATGTTCTAATTTCACTTATTCATCCTCCATTATTATGCATTATGTTCCTACTAAATCTCCTCTGTTGAGCCTATCCTAATATAGACATCACAATACCTATTCATTATCCCCATGCATCCTAATATGTCTTATTAAGTTACAATATAGTTTTACCTTTAACAAAATGGTTTGGTGCTTAAAACTTTGATGCATCTCCATGAGGTCTTGGGTTCAAACTTTGATGAATGCATATGCTAATGTATATATTGAGTATATACATTGATGTATCAAACAAATATAATATATGAACATGTATAATGGTGGTGAATGGTTCAAAACTTTTGTTGTCAAAAACTCAAATAGAAAAAGAATGATTTTTTAAAATAAAAAAATCATAGCATGTGTTTTTGTCATAGAATGTTGGGAAAAAATATAGTTCATGACCAAAAGAAAAACACATTAAAAAACATTAAAAAGTTATATGATGCCATGGCATGTTAATCCATGTCATATTACCTTGGGACCTCATAATATCCATGTCAAATTTTTGAAATTAAAATTACTTAGTGCTACATGTCATTATCCAAAATGACAAAAAAAATTACTAAAACTGTTTTAATCAACTAATCTTTTTTTACTAAAATCATACAAGTTATATATTCATGAACTTTATCCTTTTCACTAAAAGCATAGTGAATTTGGGTAGTGGAAAAACCCAAGATTTCTTCTTTCGAACTCGTAATCATAACCTAGTTGCAAAGAAGACCAAAATTCATCCAAACGTGAAAAGTAGTTGCATAAACAATTGTTCATAGTTGTAGACAACATTTAGTTGCACCTTGTTACACAAGAGGTGATTGGAAACAACAAGATTTCTTCTAGTGTTCACAAGTAATAGGCCATGATGTGCAAGGGTACACACTTGTAATATGCATCATGTTTGGGTAAAGCCGTCAAAGATTGGATCATGGACAATGTTAAGATCTATCTATTTGCTACACAAATCATGGCAAAACATGAATAACATTGTTTCAAATAGGATACCAAATTAGAGAATCATGGACACACATTCATTTTGTATTCCCCCATGACATTTCACAATGCAATGGATATGTATGTTAGTTTGGAGTGTAAACGCCACTTGGATGTGGCAACCATGGTTAAGCTCTAGGCAAATGTGAATTTTGATAAAGTATTCTTCCTTCAACAAAAACCAATTGCTTCAACATTGTCTCTGCTCATATTTTCTATTGGAATCCAAACATCATATGAATGAAAATTCATGGTGGAGTTGGGCTATCAAAAGGCAATTGCATGTGATGCAACATTTGGGACAAATGACAAGAAGATATTATCACATGTTCATGCCACTTCAAGCATGATATATCATTATAGGACATCCAAATATGTCACAATTTGTTTTGTCATAGTTATTGTTATACACAATGATGCTTTTTGACAAATAACAAAATGGAATTCCTATGGCTTGGATCATTTCGGCTCAAAACAAGAGCATTAACATCCAATTGTGTTAACAACATTGAAAGACATATTCAAGAAAAATCTAAATGCATGGAATTTGAATGCATTCATTGTTGAAAATGTTGATGTGAAAATCAACGCCACTAAGTAAACTTTGTTGCTATAATTCTTTTAAATTTTACATGCAAAACTAATGCAATCCTTGGGTGACCCAGTCCAAAGAGTTATATTGTAAACGTTTTTGGATATTTCTTCGTTCATAAAAACATACATGTTGTAATTCCTTTAAGGAAGTATTCTAGGGTGGTCCCATGAGGAGCAATGTTAGGCAATTATTTGGGGAACAAGTTTTGAGGAAGGATGTCAATGACCAATCCCGAAAGGAAACATGTAAAGGTTAATTCTCCCATGGAAGCCTATTGGTGAAATTCCCCAAGGAATAAGACTTGCAGCCAATTTCTTGAAGAAACATTCAAGGGGCAATTCATGTGGGGAAGCACATCAGGGGTAATTTTTAAAAGGAAGAATTCCAAAGGCATTTCCTCTAGGAAACACAAGATTTTCTTACTTTGGGGAAGCATTTTGACATCCATTTCTTGGGGGAACATACAAAGAAGGAATTTCCTTGGGGGAGCATGCTATGGAAGAGTTTCCTTAAGGGAGCACTGATCCACTCCCAAGCTCCTCGATAGACTCAAATGTGAGTCTAAGGTGAAAACAACGGAAAGATAAGGAGTTGGGGCAACTGTCAGCACTTTTGGGGTAAAGGGGCATGCTAGAGCTTTGTGATGGGGACTAGGAAGACTGACAAGAAATTCAATTACTCACACAGACTTACACAAACCAAATAACAAGTTGGTTAGTGCGTAGTTGGAACACTTTTAGTGCATGGACGAGCCACGGGCAAACATGGACTCACAAGATTGACCACGCCCCAAATTTGGAGGAAGCCACCACCTTCCACCATCTCTATGCTTGGCCACGAAGCTAGCATCCAAATGTCATTTTGTCATGGGACTCCCAAGTTGGAGTCCCAAAATTCCTAAAATTGGGACTTTTGCAATTTTGGAGGCTCATAACTTTGTGTGCAAACCTCCAATTGAGGTGATGTCTAAATCAAAGTTGTCGCCCATGTCAAGAGCTTTCCAATGGTATGTGACACATCACTTGCACGTAAGGAAACCATGGCGATTCTCGACTTTTAGTGGTCAGGAATCAAAGAGTCAAATTGACAATTTCACTCCCGACCTTTCTTTTGGCCATAACTTATGTTTTAAGTGCCCAAAGGGGTCATGTAAGCCCATTTTAGACATTTAAATTACAAGAGCTTTTCAATAATATAAGGGACTTTTCGATCCAATGAGTTTTGATCCTTGCAATCACCCTTTGAAGATTCGGGAGTCCATCAAGACTCCAATTCCCAAAGTGGGAGTTCATTTGGGGGTGTGGGGGTTCATTCCTTCACATTTTCCTACATTCCCGAGAGCATGAAATGTGACTCCCGGGCTTCATTTTTGGCCTGCACCTTTGCCAGCCCACGTTACTTTGATTGCGAGCCTAAGGTTAGGGTTGTGACAAGCACATTGTTGGACAATTTTTTCAAGAAAACCCTATATAATCTCAAGGATTCTTCTCTACTTCTAGTGCATTTCAATATTTCAAATATTTGTTGGTTTATGGTTGTTTTCATGTGTAGGGTGTGTTTTCTAAGCTTATCCATTTTCCTTTGCTTCTAACATGTTCACTAAGCATGGCTCAAACACTTTTTCAATATCCAATATATAGTTTGCAATTCTGATTTTAAATGAACATCTTGGGATTATTCATGGGCACAAAAAGGGAACCTATGCAAGTAGGGTCTTTGCAAATTAAAATGCCATAAAAACATGTACAAAGATAGTTTTTTTTAAAAACATTTTCAAGTTCAAAGACTTAAGTGAAATAACTATTATTGTTAAATGAGAAAATATATGTATCAAAATGATTAAATGTAACTAACATGGGGGAATTTTTTTTGTCTAAATCATTGAAAGTGAAACTATTTTGCAAAATGATGCATATGGATTCACTAGAACCCTAACATCCTCAATGAACTACACTTTTTTTTTCCAAAATTCAATTATATGTTGGTGAACCATATGTGCAAGCTTCCATGCCATTTCATAACATGAAATGTACTTTAATGACTTTTGAAGGCATTAGAAATGCACCAATTCTTTAAAGTCAATTTCAGCATGAGAATGAAACTTATATATTTTTCATTTATATTCATAAACAATGAATATAAACATAAGCAAAATGGTTTCCCTAGGTCAATTTTTTGAAATTTGATTGTGGTTTAAGCTTCCAATAATGTCACATCTTTGTCATAATCAAAATACACTACAAAAATGCATTTTTATGAGATCCTATCATATTGTTTTTGGTCCATGTTAACCTAGAGTTTGATCTTACTTTCCCTTAAGAAGTTAGTTATTAGAGGGGTAGATTAGTAATTTTTATTACTAGTAATGGATTTCTTACCATCTCCACTTTTGGAGGCACAAAACCCATTAGTTTAGTTAACAATGGTAAGTAGGAATTAGTCAATCACCAACCATTTAAAAGTTGGAAGGTAGCTAACTTAGAGATGATTTTGAAGGACTAGCTAATTTAATGGGGCTTTGGTGGTAGTTTTTTTTAGGCATGTCTATGGGGGAGATTTAAGGGAAGGGAGGGCCCTTCTTTTCTCTCTCTCATATTATTTTTCATTTTTTTCATATCTATCTTATTTCCTTTTCTCTCACACACTCCCCTTTGTTTGTTTCTCTCTTTCTCCTCTATGTCCCCTTTCTTTTACTTTAAAAAAAATTTAAAATTTTTATTTCCTTGTGCCTCATCTTGGTAAGTTGGGAATGCTTAATATAGGTTTTTAATTTTTTAGATATTGGATTGTCAAAGGAGGGACTATGGCAACCCTTAATGTACTTCTTGGCCATGGAAGCACAATGAAACAAACATATATTTTCTTCTTCTTTTTGGATTTTTGAAGTTGTTTTTTTTTTTTTCCCTTGTGTTTTGGAGTAATGGTAAAATGTGGCAATTTCCTAGGAAAGGAGAAAAAATATAGATGATAGTTAGTATTTAGGACTTGAATACCTTCATGGTGTGTATTTATATATATTTTTTGGTTTGCAAAAGTCATCGTCTTAGTAGTAATTCTATTGCAAGGCATAATTACCACCCCTTCATTGTTATGGGCACTCCATTTAGACAATACTACACACCTCATGATTGGCATGAAATATATGTTAGAACTAAGGAAAGTAGTTGTGTTAAAGGATAGTGCTACCACCTTACTAGGAATAGGTTAAATTTTCTTTTTCATGTAGAGATTTCTTAACTATTATTTGAGTAGTTGTACAATCATAAGTTAATAAATTATTTTTTTCTTCCTAATACTATCACTTGCTCCTTCAACTCCTCATTGATCTTTAAAAATAATTCTTGCCACTCATTTAAAATGTGTTGGGCAATATTGTTTTGCCTCACCCCTTTCCCTGCTCCTTGTGCCAAAAAAAACAACATACCATATTTTGTGAAATCTAAAGTGATTGGTTGATCAATGCAATGCTAGCGCTTCAAAGATTTGCCTCCATCACTATCCTTGTTCGACATGGTTGAGGAACACATCCACACAAAATATTGGCTACATAATAATAATAATAATAATAATAATATACAAAATCACCTAAATATAAATATAAATGTGAATTTATGACAAACTAAAACAAATTGCAAGGAATATGCAAGAGATTTCAATGACAAAAACAACAAAGAGCAAAACATATGGAAATTAAATCAAGTGATGATCAAACAATGCAAAATCAAAACAAATACAAGAAACCTTCACATAATTGTCAACATGATTGACAACAAATTAAACCAATTGCAAAAAACAAAAATGTACACGAAGATGGAACAATGCAAATGTAAATCAAGTTCCCCAAATAAGAAAGATGATAAGAAATAATGCAAATGCAAATGTGCTGCATGGATTCAATGCAACAACATCCTTAGGCACACCACTAAATGATGCCCCCAAGGTAATGGACTCCTTGCAAAATGAAAAGCCATGCTTTGGGAATTATGATGATGCTTTAGGAAGAATGCTCTAAAAATTAGATCCTCGAACAACATTCCAAAATATTGAATCCACCTTTTTACAAATTATAGTTGCTAATGCAAAAACCCAAAACATTATTGCAACAACAACGATTTGGGTAGCTAATGAAATGTTGTAGTCATTATTAGATAGATGTGTTGTCAAAATGGTGATGTGTGATTGCACATCATTCTAGATGAACAACTACGAAGGAATTATCGATAATTGATATTTGCAAATCAACAATGAGGAGTGAATATTTTTGTGCCTAGGGAAGCTGATTGTGGGAAGTTTGTTTAATTGCAAATTTAATTTAATAAATTACTCCAACAAATTAAAAATTCCACATCCTTCAATTCTAAGGAAAAACTAATGCATGGGGGAAGAATGACTTCCCAAAAAATCTAAAATTATTAGTGTTGGGAAGGTCAAGTAGTCTTGGGGAGTAGTGGTGTCTCCTTGGTGAGGAGATTTAGGGTGGCCTGGAAAAATGTAGAGAAGTCCAAGGGAAAGCAAAGTCTCCCCCAATGAGGAGACTTAAGGTGCCTAGGAGAATGTAAGGAAGTCCTAGGGAGTAGTGGCACCTCCCTAACGAGGAGAAGGAGAGTTAGGGTGCCCCAGGGATAGAAGGAAATCTTGAGGAAGGGTGGCATTCCATGAGGAATGGAGGGAAGGCCCCAAGAATAGCAACATCTCTTCAATCAAACAAGTTTGGCTAATCAAGGGGTGGTTAACTGGGAATGGGGTGTTCCGGGTCAGGGCATTGGAGTCCATAAATCCAGTTGTTAGAGCGTGTCATAGATTGTGCACATTTAACTTGTTGCACCTACTTAGTTGGGACATTTTGTTGGGACATTTTGTTCAAGATATGAATATCACCAAGGGTAAGTTTAATAGGCAAGTCTTTGAATTTTGTTATATTCTCCATTATCATAAGGCATTGATATGTTTTGGCAAAACCTTGAAATTTTTTGACCTGAAAAATCTGATTTCAATCTATACAATGAATTCTTAACCCAAAAAAATGCCAAAAATTTGGCAGATCTTGAAAAAGAAGAAGAAGAGATATTCCAAATCTGGTAGCCACCACTAAAAGATACATAATTTTCTAACTTTAATATGTTTTTTATAACCAAATTTGGCTAAATGTGGTGTGATATGCACTTCAGCTGCATCACAAAACTGAAAGTAAAAAAAACCGAATGTACACACTAGTATAAAAGTTTGTCCAGGGATTGACCATTTGGACCTTTCACTTGGACGAATAAGGGATGAAAGTACGTGTGAAATCAAAGTAGCGCTTCCTTTTGTCTGTTATGCACAAACGGCCAAAAAGGACAGGCCTAATTTTCTCTGTTTAGGTCTGTAGTTCTAGTCTGTTGTGTCAGAACAGTTGGACCCAAGTTATGTAACTGGACTCTTGAATCAGACCTGTTGCCATCAAAATGTTGTTATACCAGTTGTTGTTGCCAACTGCAGACAACAACGATATGAGGAACTGCAGTGAATGCTGACCTGAATTAAGTAAAAGGGCACTGGGAAGTCCGAACACCGCCCCCTCAAGAAAAAAAAAACAACAAGGGGGAGATGGAAAGAGGGGGAAAAAAAAACTTTGAGTGTGAACAGTGACACTACCAGTGTTGGACTTGTATGGGACTTGGAGCCCTAGCATATAGACTGGTACTGGCCATGGTATCAAAGAACCAACAACTAGACTACTAGCCTTGTACCAATACTTGCTTGGTAGGCACTTGAGATAATACCAGCCTTGTACCAATGCTTGCCTGGTAGGTACTGGAGGTAATACCAGTTTAATACTAGGGCTATATCAATCTCAATATCAGGTATATACTTGTCACATACCAGCCAAAATTCAGCCTTGGAACCCTACTACCAGGTCGAGTCTGGTATGAGAGTTTTAATAAAAGGATCCAATAGCTATACCAGGCTGGTATTGAATGTTTTTATTTTGAAAAGATTCAGTACCACCAGTATAACCAGCTGGGATTTTCAATCATCAATACCTGCCCAACAAAATTTTGGACCCTACTGACAAAATTTCCCCTTTAGACTTGTTCAGGGCATGTGGCAAAATTTTGTCTAGAACTTTCTTTTTGGGGTCCTGATGACTTACCAGCTTGAATCTTGAATTGTCTACAGTTTTCACCTACTGAAGATGCTTCTGCAATGTGTGAAGATAAGTTAAAATGAGTATTGTTACTTTGTTAATCCTCAATCAAATGTGACAAAGCATGAAGGAACTATTTAATGATCCGAGACATTGGGAATAATTTGGAATGACCTAGAGGAATTAATAAGTAACTGGTGGTAAAAACACACACACACACACACACACACACACACACACACACACATTTTGTACTTTAGGGTTGGGAAGGCCTTGAGTCTTTCCTAATTTTTGAGCATACACCCTGAGGCTACTGCCTTTGGGGCTATGACCCTCAAATTAGGGCAGGCCCTTTGGAGCAGGCCTTCCACCTGTACAAAAGTAACCATATAATGACCGAACCAAAAGTAAGTGTTCAACCATGGATAATGTTGTGGATGCAAGACCAAATTCAAATCAAAGTTGTGGTAATGAAGGCTACACAAGTTCATGATTCATATCCAACGAGACAAATGTAATGTGGTGACTCCTTGGAAAGAATGTTCAACAAAGGTTTTCTAGTTTTTTTGTCACTCATGCCGATTGCCTCCAAATAATTCAAACTCAATGTCAATTTGCATTGCACAACACATTGTGCATAGTAAATGTGTCATCATGTGATGAGCAATGCGAATTTTTAAAATTCCATTGGAAACATGATTTACATGGTGTGTGGTAGATTTCACACACAAATTTTTTTTGGTTTGTGTGGATGTCAAAATGGACATGAATTTCAATATATGCATTCATATTCAAAAAATCTTGAAGGTGTGTTGAAAAACTTCCACATATATTACCATGCCATAGGATCCCTATTTCCACCTTTTGTGTGTAACATGGTATTTGATTTCTATTTCCTCCATATATGGTGAAGAGATACTTAAACATAAGTTTAACATTCTAATTATGTCTATGTGGCATTCATATTGCATAAACCCCTAATTAGACTTTAGAAATAATTGTGTGATCATCTAGCTTTTATTATACTTCAATCAACAATCCACAGAGGTCCCAAAAGTGATCATCAATGTTTAAATCATGTAGGCACTTACTAGTTCACCAATAATTCAAAGGTATATCATGCCCAATCCTTAGGTATGTGAACTTGAAAATGCCAAGGGCTGTAGTATACACCAAGATCACCATGCTTCTCTCAACTTTCAAATGATACCTTAACTCTAATATGATATTCATTGAAATGAATCAAGGGTGTAAATGTAGCAATCCTATGAGCACTTTATTTATTTTCATATGCAACTACAAATAATTAGTTGTAATGCGAATTACATTATTTCCCTTCGATGAGTGACAACTAGCACATTTTTTTTCATTAAATACATGAAATTCTTAATCAAGAATATGTGTCACATAATGCATGGTTTTTGAGTTGTCACATGCCAAATTTTCATTGATGGACACTCTAGTTGCATCACAATTGTAAGCATAGTTGCATGGACACATCCAAATACATGTACATGATCAACGTACATGTGTTTTATGTTGCAAAAGTTCATCTATTTCAACTCTAGTTGGTGGTGACTTGTCTTTTGCTATTGGGTTGATTTTTAATCATGAGTGTTATTTGCAACTAAAACCTAGTTGCCAAGACCAATCAAAAATCGATAGTTTTTTTTTTAATGGAACCTTATGGTTGTCCTTATTTTCCATACAATAATTATGGAATAATGCAAGGTTAGGTATGATGTAATTTTGCCCAACCTTGAACCCCTATTGACACCTCATCTTGATGGAATCATAATGTCTCACTTCACTTTCCTAAGACTCAACCTCCCACCTATTCCATTGGGTTGCATGTGATCAACAACTAGATTTCTCATCTTTTCATCTTCAAGTCCAAATGCATAATGATATGTTGACATAGTAAGGCAACTATTTATTTGAGGTGTTTTGAATAACCCATGAGAAATTGATGTACATATCTTCTAAACAAATTTCATGTCTTCATTGGGTCACTTGCATTAGCCATCCATAAAATCAAGTATTTTGGACTAGTCACGGAATGATTATTATGCACAAAGCCTATGGAATCCCTGACCACTTGTTTTTCTTTTGATCCAATGAAGTTTTCACCAAGTAAATTTAATCTCAAAAGATTGCTACAATTCATTGTACAAATATGCATAATTAGCTTTTGTGCATCAATTACACTAATGGACCACACTATTACAACAACCTTGTAATAAACTTGTACTTAACCTTTAGTTTAGTTTCAATTCACTCTTAGTTAGCTTCTAATTAAGTTTTAATTCACTTTTATGTCACTTCCAGTTGATTCTTGGTTGACTCTTAGTTAAGTATTAGTTCATTTTAGTTAATTCTTATTTCACGTTTAGTTAATTTTTAATTCACTTTTAGTTAATTCTTAATTAACTATCAATTCACTTTTAATTGAATTTTAGTCCATTATTAGTTGAGTTTTAGTTTACTCATAGTTCACACATGGATGAACATGGGTCACATGTAGGTTGAAAGTTAAGAATTTTTTTTAAGCTAGGTGTTTAATAGGTATAAATAAAGGTAGAATTCCACCTTACCTTTAATTTGTTCAACACCAATTTTGGGTATGTTTTCTTGTCATAGCCTTATTACATTCTTTCTTTGTAATAAAATCTTGTTGGATTCTTATTTTGCAAGTGTTTTGTTCTTGTTCTTGTTTTTCTTGTCTCATGATTTGGATTTATAATTATGCATGCCCTTGTTCTTGTTTTGGTTAAGAAATCTTGTAGTCTTGGTTGTTTTCATGCCCATGACGTCCACATTCAAATCCATACCATGTTCCACAATATTGAATGACGTTTTCTTGGGTAATATTAGTGCATGTGAAAATAACTACAATCTACTGCTTGCATAATTTCTTTTACAACACACATTCACATGTGCAACATGGATATAAAGCAAATTGATATGTCATTTGGTATGTGACATTGACAAAACGTTGGTTCCACACCACCCAAGCACCACCATTCTCAAAGGCTGGTTGGGCAACATGAGTAAGTAGGATCAAGGTTGCTTTCTCCACACTTTTTCTCAGAATTACCTCCATAGTCTTATTTTTTATGAGCCCTCTTTTTCTCATTTCCATTGTTTGCATGTAATGGTGGGCAATAGTTGTGGTTAACCTCCACACCAACCAATCAATTTAGTGCCCTTTAAGACCCTTTGTGTCAAGAGAAAACCAATGCGTTAAGGCATTATGATATGATTTAATGTTCACTTGTGTGTCTTGGTTGGAATGAGGAAGTTGTTGAAAACCAACCATCCACAACTTTAAAACACCACACACATTGCAAGAATTGAATATGGCCACCCAATAACATTTCAAAAACAAAAGGAAAAAATATAGTGGATGATCAAACGTGACAAATTGGAAATGATCACATATCAAATTACCAATAATAGGTCCAAAAATAACTTATCCATGCATCATTAGGCAAATGTTGATTGAAAAATTGTTTCATTTTTTTGTTTCACATGTTCTTGGAATGTTTGAATGCTTTCATTGTGGTTCATGGACATGTACATCACATCATGGAGATCATTGAAGATTGCACCTCAAAATTAAGCTTTTAAAATATGCTAACAACAAGGCAAATAGGGACATTGTCCATGGTCCAAATGGTCCTACATGTGCATATACAATGAACACAAAATTAGTGCATTGGTTGAGTATGCAAGTAACATAAACATGAGAAGGATTCAAATAATTAACTAATGATCATCAAGCACGATGTTAAATACAAATTTAACATAGGGTTGGGTAGTCATTGCAATGCCTTTAGCTCTTGTAGGGCATCATCAATAATGAAACAAGATGGTTTCCAATTGGGCATGCATGACATCTTTTTTTTTAGGGGTCTTAACCATTTGAGCAAATCTTCAACCATTTGCTAACTTGTAATTATCCATGTTAAAGGAACACATGTGTGATGCGCATCAAAACCCATCAAAATGAACAAATGTGACTACATGCCATTTGTGTAAAATTTGGCATCCATTGAAATAACATCATTATGGCCACATGAAAACATTGATTGACATTGAATTGGTGTTTGGATGCCAATGGTGAATGGCACTTGAATCCCATTGACTTTGCTAATTTCTTGGAAGAAGAAAACATCCTCTAGATGTGGAAAAGCCCAAGATTGAACAAAAGTGGTATGGCCACAAGTGTAAATTTGAAATGCAATACCCACATGTCTACTTGAAATCCAAATTGTTTGTGGGTAATTTAAATATAATACCCACATTGTGATGGAAAATGCAATACCCACATGACAAGCTAAAAAGCCCATTGCTTAAGGTTGGTGAAAATGCAATACCCACATTGCAAATGAAAAACCCCACAATTTATGGTTCTTAAGAATGCAATACTCGCATGACAAATTAAAAAACCCATTGCCTATGGTTGGTGGAAATGCAATACATGCATGACAAACTAAAAACTCCATTATTTGTGGACATCAAATATGCAATACCCACATTATGACCCTAAATCCACATTGTTTATGGGTAAACCAAAATTCAATATCCATATGTCAAACATGGAACATTCCTAGTGCAAATTGATGTCATTGTTCAATCCATCCAAGGAAAGCAGAATTTCTTAAACTAAAAACAAAACATAAAAAAAAACTAAGGGACATGATTGAAAGATAAATTCATACCATTGATGTTAAAAGATGATGTGATGGTCAAATGAGTCTTAGCCCAATTTGAGACACAACCTTAAAATAAATCAACACAAATTTCATTAAACCCCTAGATTCAAAACCCTTAATAATCCTAATGGTACATGCTTCTTAAACCTAATAATTATACAAACATATAAAAATGGAAAACAAAATAATTTTATAGTATTTTGTTATGTTATGATGTTCAAAGCTAATCAAATGGAAAGAACTAATGAATGAAAGAATTAGCCATAGAGTTTAAAGCTAATTAAACCCAATTTTTTTTCACAAAATCTTAAATTAATAATCCTAACAATAGATGCCATAAAACCTAACATTTATATAAGCATATCTAAATGTAATTAAATAAAACATTAACTATTTATGCCTTACAATCTAAACCTAATTAACTAAAAAATAAAATGAAAGATGGTGCATGTTTATTACCTCTTGTATAGACTTTTTCCTCTCCTTTTCAAAAGAAGAAATAAAATGAGTGTATCATGCTCTCTAAATGTCTAACTAATAATTTTCCCCCAATAATCTTGGATTCATTTGAATTAATGTAAAATGATGCAACAGTCATAATTATTTGTTATATCCAAAACCTAAATCTATAGATCAACATTGCTTAAATACATCATTAAAATAGGTATATCAAATTGTTAAATCTATTGCATATTGTTTAATTAAATTAGGTTAACAAAAATTAGGTACACTTGCATTAAATAGTCCAAAGTGGAGATGGAGTTATTAAACCAATGTTGCAAAGTTGATCATATTTGCAATATTCACATTTGAGGCTACTATTTATGAACATCAAGGGGTTGAATATGGTTAAAATGATTGTTAATTTGTTCAATGCAATATGTTCATATTATGTATACCATACATTGGTAAACATTGGCATCATGTAAGTGATAGGTAGGTAGGTGGGTCAATAGGTAAGTAGGTAAATAAGTAAATAGGTGGATAAGTAGGTGTCTGGGTGGGCAGTTAGGTAAGTAAGCAGTTATGTAGGTAAGTTCAAAAATAGGTGAATAGGTAGGTTGCTGGTTAGGTAGGTAGGTATATACGTAAATAAGAAGCAACTTAGGTCAATAATGTAGTTAGGTTAATAGGATAGCTAGGTGAACATGTTCACCAAAAAGATTTGTCAAATTTTTTTTTGAAAAAATAGTTTTTGAGATAATTCAAGAAGATGTAAAGGTTTTGTCAATATGTATAAGCTTAGCCATGATGAAACAAAAGTTTTGTTGATAAAAGTTTAGCCATGAAGAAATAAAAGTTTAATTAAGAGATAGATGCTTAACCAAAAAGAAATAGAAGTTTTCCCAACATGCAGAGGTTTAGCTATGAAAAGATGGAGGTTTTGTCAAGAGCTATAAGTTTAGCAAGGAAGAATTGAAAGTTTTTCCAAGTGGTAAAAGTTTAGCCAAAAAAAGATAGACGTTTGGTTGAGAGATATTAGTTTAGCCAAGAAGATATAGAGGTTTTGTTGAAAGGTAAAAACTTAGTCAAGAAGATATAGAGGTTTTGTTGAAAGGTAAAAACTTAGTCAAGAAGAGAGATAGGTTTTGCCTTCATGTAGAGGTTTAGCAAAAAATAAATAAATTTTTTGTCAAGAGAGAGATTTAGTCACAAAAAGATAGAGGGTTGCTAGGTAGGGCCAAGATATAGGTAAAAAATGTAGCTAGGTTGGAGGGTAGTATGGTCAGGGTTGGAAAAAAACACCGCCCAAAAAAATGGGTGAAAGGTCAGCAGCCAAAAAAGGTTGACTGTGTACAATGTTAATGCAGGGTCAGGAACTGGATGAAAGAATGCAGCCCATCCTATGGACAAAACGGCCAACTCGTGAATTCGTGGGTGCTGGTTCACTCTGGCCAACATCTACATACCCTACAAGGTTGAATTATGTGTTGTTTCCAGACTCTAGAATTGATCCTTGAGACAGATCTACAATTTTTTAAGTTGCAGCTTACTGATACCATAGCCAAATTATGAATGACACTTCACTGTGTGAGAATTATTAGCATCCTAAAAGGAGATTATGTGATCCAGCACCACCCAACTGTGCACCATTCATTGGAAACATGTTACGAGATTATGACTCATTTATGAACTAATCACAACTGAGTTATCAAGGTTCCACCTCGGTAACCTATATTGTAAACCCCTTATTTCCATCACACTAGTTTCAGTTTTAGGGAGACTCTTTCAGCTTATTGCAAACTCGGAAACCATTCAATGGTCTTTCAGTAATGCCAATTCCTGTCTAGTTTTCACATGTCCAAAAGAGTGTACATCCTTACATAATGTCTTACAACAACAATCAATTCGCATATTTAGGTAATCATGTGTACAATACCATTCCTTGTCAACACTAGATGGTGGCAAGGACTTATTAACATGCACTTTTAAAAACATATCTCCCAATGGGCATAGATAGGAGCATATGTTTGCTCAGTTTTCAACAATTCCACAAGTTCCTGTTGTACTGACAGACCAAAAATTCATGAATGTTTAGAATCTGTGGAAGGCAATTTACATTCCCATATTGAGAAAGTATGTTGCCTGCAAGCACTAGGTCCCAGATATTTGATGTCAGAATCTGTGAGAACAGTTGATGAGGACTCTAGTGACAAACCTTCAATTGGCAGGTTAATTAGTAAATTTATGTGACGAGCATCTGTGCCTTTCATGTAGAGACCTGATAGGAGACTGGTATAGATTCTTGGCCATATATCTCAGCATGAGGACAGTGTTCTGAAAGCCTGGCCACAACAACAATAACTATTGCGCCCACTCCAAATTAATCTTCTATAGTGCCTTGTAGCACAAATGGGGATCAATTAAGCAGATTGCGTTGCAGAGGCTTTCAGTGTACCATAATATTTCCAACAATATTAATTATCCCGGAATCAGCACTCTTTTTTGAACTCTCTTGCATTTGAATAATATTTAGCACCTACCTTCAGCACAAGTTCCTCACTGCAGTTGATTGCAACTTCCTTTTGCCCATTTCATGAACTGCTTCTCTTTGTGATTTCCTGAGGTTGAAATCTCACAAGCAACCTGCATGGTGAGTTCCAGTCTCCAATATATGAGCTCTGCCATGAAGATATTCACTCAAATTAAAAAGAAGGTACACAAAAAAAAAGTGCACACATCACCTTCCAAAATTCTGCACAACTACCTACTACTGCACTTCAATACCCTCCAAAGGTCAGGTGATGGATTTACATACATCAGGAATGCTTCATGAATGTTGATGGTGCAATATGTGTAAGCTCTTGATTTGTTGGTCCTTCCTTTTACACAAACAACTGTCGATGGTGCAGGATCTGTTAAGCTCTTGATTTGTCGGTGCTTCCTCTTACACAATGCTGCATCATCAAAGGATTTCGCATCTCACTTTCATCAGTTTCTTGCTCTTTGCTAAGTGTCTGTCTTTGAGGTTCCTAGACACATTAATTAAAAGCTTGTCTCATGAAAAGCCTAAAATGCACATCTTCCACCAAATGCATCACAATGGCTGACCTTAATGCAGAAAAGTACAGACTTTTTGGAGTCTGTTGCTCACACCAGCGTTACAATTCAACAAATTCCTTGGACAAACTACATGAGAGTTTCAAAAGAAATCACCTTTTGACAGGTCCACAGGCTGCTTGTCCTCTCCAACTAGTCTATTGATGGGTGGTTAGCTGCGTTCAACCTGGGCCAACTTGTGCTTTAAAGCCTGTAGAGCATCCCGTACCTCTGGATCCAAGTTGTGCTCCAAAAGTTTGCCTTTTGTTGAGTACATGCTATTAACATCCAACACCATCAACCTCTCCAAGATCATCATCAAGGCTGATATGATGGAATGTCACACTTTGGGCTTGCAGAGTGGAGAAGACACTTACATCCACAAAAAACCTTTATAACAGTTTCATCAGCATGATCCACACAAAGGAATTCAGCAATAAATGACTGCAGAGACAAAAAGTCAGTGACAATGGAGATTCATTAACATTGTGCTACAGGGGATAGTAATAATTTGCAAGTGTAAGGCAAGGTAAAGGTTTTACATACGAGTCATCATGCAGCAGTGCCTGCAGCTGCTTCTTGGCATCTTTGATCTAGCCATCAGCATAAGCTTTCTTAGTTATGCAAGAGACAACAGAGCATCAACTTGGATGCCTCTTCATAGCTAAGTAAAAACTGAAGTCCCATCAGTTGCCTGGAAATTGAACATCTTGCAAAAGTCATTTGCAGTTGCTGATAATTGAACCCTAGCAAACTGGGACAAGGCTACTAACAAAAAGAAGCCACATGAGCAGACAGTACCTCAGAAATAAGTGTTTTGCAGTTCCAAACATATGCACCCTGCATGGAGAGTATTTTTATCAGATCCTAAGACACAGAATGTTCAAGTGATAGTGGTTATGAATCATCTTTTCACAAATGTAATATTGCAGAGCTAAGGCAGCATCCCCATGAATATAACAGAAATACATGCAAAATTACAGATTTGTCAATAATGAGTCCCAAGCTGGAAACTGCTTGCAACTATAGATTTAGGTCTTTCAAAGCAAACCTTTATTTAAAACTAAATGTAAGGAGTTCACAAACCGAGCCATGGGCAGCCTGCTGATGAAAACTATCTGATGTTGCCACCCATACCTTTGGACACCCATCTGACCTTAACAATAACACCTGTCCACACCCACTGTAACTTCCACTTCAGCTCCTGGTAATGATGACAGCTATAGAACAAAGAAGCACCAAGAACGGATCCTCTCTTATGCACCTACTGTGAGCCTTTAGAGCACTCATAATGTGATCAAATAGACAATCCTGCAGGATTTTCTATTGGGAATGGTAAAACTTACCTCCCTCTCAATCCAGGAATCTGAATCAGAAGTTGCTGCATAAACAACATCCACACTGTCGCCCAGCATGCCACATTCCCCATGCATGATTTCAGTACATGAGGATCTGTGCATATAACATGTGAAAATGAAGCTTACATCTTAATTTTGGGAAAGTGTACAGCCTCCTCTTGAGCAAACTCCAAGCTGACCACAACTCATAGAAAGACAGGTGTCCAAATGTGCATCAATTGTTCCTGGAGCTATAATTTCCATAACTTAAGAGGCATGAGCAAGAAACTGGGTAACCAGGTTTGACACAGAACACACAAACACTCGACATTTTTAATTCATCATGATAAGAGGGAGGGTAACTGCAAGTACTTGGAAAGAACCAGCCTGCATGCAGACAAACTGAGCTCACCTATTCACTGCTTCCTTGTGGTTAGGTAGCCCAGACATTGTGGCATCGAAAACAACAACTACTTTCACACCTGCAACCAAGTGATGAAAAATTCAGTGCACAAGAACCAGTGTGACATCCAAGATCATCAGATTAAAATTGCACTGCAAGGAAGGAGAATACCCGAGATGAACACATCAAGGATATCATCAAGAACTGTGGATACAAGAAACGAGGCTCCCTTTCTGGGCTGCACCTCGAATATGGGTAAAAGTGATAAGTTCGTTGATAAGCTTGTCACGTGCACCTTCGAGATCACCACGTGAGAAATATTTCTTCAATTTAGGCCAGAAGCCACACATGTTGTAACCATCCACTAGCAGCACTGGCCTTGCCAACTCAAATCCATCATCGGTGCTGTAACAAGAAGACACATGGATGCAGAGACCAGATATAATTATCAAGTTGCTCCATCTTCTGATCATGGTTACAGATTCGTTTGTGGCAACGATGATAACACATATCTAAGAGATTGCAGAGAAATCTGCCCAACAATACTTTGAAGGTAGCATTACAATTAGTGAGGTCACAACCTTCTGGGAGTTGCTCACAAAGTGTCACACAATTACCCTCATCACAACTAATGCTCACTAGTTGCCATGAGTACCCACTGACTTCATCAGCTCCTGATGGTGGGTGTGGATGAATTACAACAATCAGCCCATAATTTCAGGCAAAACATCTGCATCCTAAATTTCTATCAGGATGCAGATGTTTGTTTAATAACATGAAACATTTGCACAGACTTCTGGGCAATGCACACAAGATTCTTTCCAACAAAACTCCTCCAAACAGCTTATTGTCCTCAGCAAATTGTGCCCTTGCTGAAGTATTGAAATTCAGCATACTAATTGCTTCCAGAAAAACCGAAGTCAGTCATTATGGTTGTCAACAACATGAGAATTAGTTGCTTTAAGCAGAGGGCAAGAGTTTGTTTCATGGATCCACAAAGCCATTCATAGAACATCTGTCAGGAAATATGGAGACATGTGATTCCTTGTTTACAGGACCTGCAGTGACTCTACACTACGACACCATTCATCACCCTTCAGTGGAAGATCTCTTCAACAGAAGATCAGAGTGAAGTGGGAGCTCCCATTTACGTACTGATAGAGCCTGGTTGTAGGGTCCTCATATGTATCAACATCATCAGGCAGATCCTGCTTATCAGTCTTCTTTTTTCGGTAGCTCGTGGTTGGACGTGGTGAGCTAGACTCCTTCTTTGCAAATTCCTAGCAGCAAAAAACATCATATCTCAGACTGACAGACTGACAGAGATAGAACTTTGCCACCACAACAAGATTAATCAGTTACTCATCAGCTAACCTGATTGACATTTGCAAAAAGCTTCCTTTCTGCTTTGCCCAGTATTCTGATGTGTTCACCAGAGACACCAGAGACATCTCATTAGAGCTGCGCACCTTTGAATAGACTTTCCATTATGAATAGATAAAAGGGCTCAAGATTGCTAATGTAAACAGCAGTATGTCAATCAACTGCAGCATTAGTAAAAACATCACCCTGAAAAGCTTCAGAAGTTGCAGATTGCGCTTCACATTGGAAGTGATTCTTGGTGCCACAGGCTCAGGGTCCTGCAAACAAGTGCACAGATTGCAGTGGTTTCAATAGAATCATGAAACTAGAACACAATGACACACTTGCGTGTTGCACAAACAACAATGTGATGAAATTTCAAGTTTCAAACACACAGACAGGTCTTGCATTCAATAGTAGTACAATTCCATGTCAATCAGATTTCTGGTCAATCACAACTATGATGTTCCTCTCCTCCAAAATAATTGTGGACCACTGTAGCAGCATCCATTATAACAGTAGGCAAGAATTAGTAACAGAATTGTTCTTCAACCTGGACCTTTGTTAGAAGATTCAGCATCTGAGCCATGTGATTCATAAAAGGCCATGTAAGTTTATGAAAGGCCAGGGACACAAGTGATCCTGCATGAAATGGGCAAAGGAGATCCAAAGACGAAGCTCATGCCTTACAGACTCTCTCCTATACAGAAGGAGTTTGCAAGCCTTATGATAGCAATATGCTGTTGATTCTGTCCTGAACTTCTTTTCTGGCGGCAATAGCCATTAGCCGACAGCAAACGTCAAGAGAAGTGCAGGAAAGGGGGACTAACATACATTAGAATGCTGGCTGGAAGCACGCATCGGGAGTCCACTGCGACAATGATGGTAAGCAGGGGGCCGATAAGACAGAAGCAAAATCGGAGCAGGTTCAAACGCCAGCATATTGGTCCCCCGTTGTCAGTGGTTTCCCTTCGTCTCCTACATTCCCTTACACAGTGCTCTCTCCAGCAGATTTTAGAATACTAGTCTACGGTAGCGCAGCATCCGAATTCTCGCATCATATAGGAGGTACACTTTAAGCATCTGTCTCTCTCGAGCCCATCATTCACGACACTGCTCTCCAATCTCATCACGCCATTCCTTTCCAAAACCAGCTCTTGCAATCTACTATTCTATCAAAAGCAATCCTCCGAAAATCCTTTCACGAACTGCTTTCCCAAACCCTGTACTCTCTCTCTCTCTCTCTCTCTCTCTCTCTACACAAAGCACCACCAGAATCCCCTGCCCGCCCGCCCGCTCGCCCGCTCGCCCGCACTTAAAAAATTCTTCAAATACACATCCGGGGACTAATTTTCTTAAAAAATCGGGTAAATCTTCTTCCTCAGGAATGCTCCTTCTCAGGATCTCCTGGTGAAGGAAGGCAATCAATACTCCTCCAACGAATCCCTCACCAACAACGACCATGTGGTTCCATCATCATAAAAAGCCCTAATTTTCGCACCTAAAAAACCGTGTCATCCATGGATCGCAGAAAGATGCAACCAAAGAAACAGCACTTCCACTTTGCATGTAGGTTAGAACTTTGAGCAACCAACAAAAGCCGGGGAGGAAATTTTAAAACTGCGCAATTTGCGTACACCATTTTGATCCTCACAAGATCTGCCACGCAATTGCATTTTTTGAGGACACAGAATGTACCTATCACTGACATACGAAACATGGGGCGGGGGATAGGGTTTAGGTACTTAACGTACACTAGAGCTAGAACAAAGGAACGAGCAGTGCTTTGGGGATCAGCATTCGACACGACACGCGGTGGCTTTATTTCTTGCTTTAAGGATAGGATTTGACCTCTGTGTCCGTAACTCACGGCGCTTGTCTTCTTGTTTCAGTTGACACGGGATTTAGGGTTTACCACGGCGTGCTTCAACTCAAAGGAAAAATAAAATGGGAAGAGACCGTGATCATCATGCAAGTTGGAGTGAAGCTTAGAACGTTTTGGCCGGGTAAGTACCCAGACTACTGACTGTCAGTAGCTACTCTTGACACCTTCATCACCATGCCACGCATCTTCTTCAGTCTGCACAAATTCGCCTTTCATTCAACTGTTGTGCTTTATTACAAAGATGTAATCGAGAATTGTGGGGGCGGCCAGGCCAGTAGGGGAAGGCAGTAATTTGCCAAACAGATATGGAAGATTTCCGAGGAGAATGGGGGGTGGTATGGTGTAATAAGAAAGACAACCAGACATGAAAGAATTGTGGTGAGAAATCTTGGAGAAGATGCAGAGAGATGCAAAGAAAGCATGGGGTATAGATCAATATAGATCTCTCAACAGGGTGCATGAAACTGGAAATGGTGAATGTGGCAGATAATACAGATTGAGCCATATGCGTTCTGACACCCTTGATTACAGAGAACTCACCTTCCAGGGCCTGGCCTTCCCTAATCTGTCATGCATATCTCTCTGATCTGAGATAGGGGTACTGCCTTGAAGACTCAGACACTGACAAGACACAGAAAACAACCGCATGTACATGTACCAAATGGGGGGTTGGGGGGGCCTAGGCCAGGCAAGGGCCAGCTTTGTTTTGGCAAGCTATGTTACATTGCTATGCTCCAAAATGAGCAAGTATCAATTTACTAGGAAAGGAGCAAGCCCAGAATGATAGTCTTAACCTGTGGTATGGGCAATTTGTAAGTAGCCACTCAACATAGGTGCAAAGCTCCCCCCCTCTGCTTGATGTGCTGTGCAATTCCTAGATCTGCTAACCCGCCATCTCCCTCTACAGCATGGGCAACTCAGACTTGCTGAAGCTCCAGAGGAGCTCTCTCCACTCCAGGAGGGGGGAGGCAGTATTGTCTTCCAGAGTTAGGATTTGCTGCCCAAAAATGGCATGCTGGGTCCACACCAAATCAAAGCCACATCCTTCTTCAGGGTGTGAACAGCCATGCATGGTTGGGTGTCATTGTCCTACCAATCATGGCCAAGTTGCTGAGGCCCGTCCTTTTTCAGATTCAAGCTGAATTAATTGTGTACGCAAACTGCGCTCCTCTACCTGCTTGATCACACGACCATGACATCCAACTTATCAATATCCATGTCTGCCTCAAAGAGTTTCCAAGTTGGGTCATTGGAAACTACTCATTCGACAAGTTCCTTTAGCCCAATCTTGAGGTTCCCCTGCCAACTGACTGTGCAGAATCAAATGCATGTGTTCAGTACCTCTAGAGAAGTGGCAACAGACAAAAGGTCCCCACACTCTTCCAGAAGGGCCCGCTCCTGAGCTGCAGTCTTTGCAAGTTGAGATAATAGCATGTCCATATTATCTGCCTGCTAAGGCAAACACCCTGAGTTAATTTCCCAGCACTACCATGGTCCCATACCCAACTTCATAAGCCTAAATACAAAACCTTCTTCTTGTTCTTTGCCTACAATATGATTACAGCTGGCTCCTAAATGATCCAAACAAATATATTACCTTGGGTGACAATGATGTTACAGACAAATCCACAGCATTCAGTACATCTACAGCTGATCCAAGTGCTTCTCCTACAGCATTCACATCCGCCTGGAAGTACATCACAGCAACAGGCCTTCATTAAGGTGCACAATCCAAGAGCAATCCATCAAGATATCATCATATGAATCTCCTTCTACAAGGAGTGTTACTTACACAATCTCCAAACAACCATAAAATATGTTATACAATTTGTTTTGCACAGAGTTTTGCAACATGCATGGTTGCTACACAGGGAAGCCTCCTATCCAATGTAATATTGTGCTGGGTTTACCCAGAAATGGACAACTTGCAAACACATATCTCCCAATGTGATTCATTATAGATGTTCTTGTAAGAGACTTGATTACCAGAGGCACCTTAACCATGTGTTCGGTGTGGTCCACTGCAATTGATAGATTGCCTGTAAGAGGAAGAGTGAAGTTTTGAGTCTAGCCACTCATCTTGTAAGTAGTAGCATGGTGCTTGGTTAAGTCATCATAGTGAAGTTTCTACATACCTTAGCACCTCCAGTTACAGGAACTCTCAAGATAGCAGCTTCCAGTGCCTCCATGGCTCCACTCAATGCACTTGAGTGCTCTTCCTCTAGAGCTTCCCAATTTTCCAGATGTGCTGCCTGCCAAGACAAAAACCAATGGCATCATCAGATAAGATATATACTGTTTAGGCGGATGCTGAACCTAACCAAATTCAGTGTTAGGTGAAACATACAAAGGAGACACTTAACCATATGGAACTGGTGTGCTTTCAAAGGAATTTCCTACACCATACGTTATTTAATCTGGACACGCACATACATTTGTAACGACTTCCATAGCAGTTTTTCTGGTAGAATGAGTACTTAGACTCAGTTGGTTAGTGCAGTTGATGGATGATACAAAAACTAGAAAAAACTTTAGATTGCTTCTCACTGCACAACTCAATCCTGCACATGATGGAAGTAACAGAAATAATGGCTAAACCTAAGAACTTACATGTGTTGATAATATGGAACGCAGCTTGTGAGCCTGCCTGGCTTGCTGAAGTTTAATACGTTGCATGGCTACAGATCTCCGCAATTCAGAGGTCTTGATCCACACATTGTAAAGTGACCTCTGCACAAATTGGAGCAGGATTGCTCAGAAACAGTAAAAGCTTTTGATTTGTGAAAGAAAGTTCATACCCATGAAAAGAGATTGAAAACTTCCAAATCACTTGTTCACATCAAGTAAATGGAATCTGTAGAATGTGACATTAACTGAGCCAGGCTCAATAGTAACCAAAAATCTCCTTCTTCCCAAGCAAACCCTGGCTTACACATCCTCCTTACATTTGAACCAGAGAGGAATGTCAAGAAACGAAATTTTTTTCCTCTCTTCAGCCTCTATATTGAATCCAGACAGAGAGCAATCTGATTTCTGTTGACAACATATTGCAATGGAACATTTGCACACAGATGTGGTATAGATATAACAAAAAAACTTGAATAACACCACAGTGATAATTGCAACAAACATGCTAGTGTTCAAACACACATAGAGATGTACATTGAAAAAAAAGCTTCATGTGCTCCATGGCCAACATCAGTGCCACACAACTCCAATGATTTGATAAGCAGCAAAACACATTTTGACACTAAGTCCCTTCAGGGGCAACCTGAGATTTGCCAGGAATGAAATGAACACAGTGAATGCAGTTTGCCACAGCAACCTTGTAAGTGCAAGTGAGGCCCTTGATGCCTCATTGGAAAGGTGCATCACCTTACATGAGAGAAACCAATAAGGCTAATCACAACTCACAGTCATTGAAGGACAGGGGAGGTCCAGAAATATGGGCACTGCAAATTGAGGTTGCAGGGTGGTGCTAATGGAAAAGTGTGAACATTGTTCAAGTATAGTACACACCTCAGCAGCTGACTTTTGAGCACTCATTACTGCTTCAGCACGTGCATTCACAAATCGCCATTGCAGCCAGCGGTTGTGGAAAATGCGCAGGACCTGAGCCTCCTCTTGCTGAGTCAATGCCTTTTTCCCCCTACTCCGTCCATCAAATCCAAAATTCATGATCATACCTCCTAAATTTCGAGCAGTACCTGAAATGGCCATTGTTCCAGATACAGGCCTTGTTCTCTGTGGACTTGGCAACCCTCTCAAGAGAGATGAAGACCCCTTTGTCTGTTGGGGAGACAAAGGCAGTTGTGGAATTGACCCAGGGTTGCTCATCACCCGTCCTGTAGACAATGACCATCCTGATGTCATGTTTCCAGACATACTTTCTGTACTAATTGGTGACTGTTGGGATCCAATTGGCACAACCCTGCTGCGACGGACTGCCTTCACTCCTTGGGCACCACCTGCTGCAAGATCAGGCTCTGATGAACGCGTTCTGTCTCCCTCAGAGAACCTCCGCAATCTATTGCTTGTATCTTGCCATACACGAGCTGGAACAGTAGTACCCCGACCAGGCCCCCTACAACCTGGTCCAGAGCCTCCAGAGGATACACTTTCTGTATCTGACATATTATCACATGGCATAATACAAGAGTCCAAAGTTGCCACAGAATCCTGGGATAATTGCCTTACATGGTTAGTGGCAAGTCCTGTAGTTGAATGACTCTGTTGTGCACCATCAGTAGCATGAGCTGCGGTATCACAACCACCAGTATCTGGCTCCATCCTGCCTCTGCTAGGTGTGGAATTTCCTGTTGTTGAACGACTCTGTTGTGCAGCATCAGCAGTATGGACCACAGCCTCACGAGCACCAGTATCTGGCACCACCCTGCCTCTGGTGGGTGTGGGATTTCGTCGAGGAACTGCTTGGCCCACTGGCAGTGTGTGGCCTTCATTGACAGATCTATTGAAGCTTTGAGAGGCAGTGGGCCTAGCAGTTCGAGAGGAAGGAGTCCCAGGTCGACCATGAACCAAAATTGTAGCAGCCCGACTCAGGGGCCTTTCCCTATCAGTACTAAGATCTACACTCCTAGTCATCACACCCCCAAACACTTTCCCATTGCTAATGCCAGGCCACCTTTGCTGGTCAGGTTTCAAGTGCAAATTTGTGGCAGGACGGGCATTCTCCATTTGATCTATACTTTGGCGGCGAACAGGAGAACCTTTCCGTTGAGGAGACCTTACAGCTGGATCAGCAGATCGATCTGTGGGTCGGTGAGCACCATTTGCTGCAGGTTTTAGGGTGTGATCAGAGGGCTGGCTAGCTTCCTTGTCTCTTCCCTCGAACCTACCGACATTGGTAGGAATCCCATTGGACTCTGTCTGCTTAGAGGCAGACATGGATGGCCATAATTCAGGTCCCCGCCCACTTCGTGGACGAGGCTTGACACTAGCCAAGGCTACTTCTGCTGAACTGGTGGATGCTGCTTTTTCATCCGAAGTGATGGCAGGCCATGGCCGCCGCCTCTCAGCAGACAAGGCCCGTTTTGGAACATCAGGTGCATTTATGCTGCGCCCTAGTGTTGGAGATGGATGGCGAAGAGGTGCCTCAGAGGTTGTTACTGTCATAGCACTAGAACTTCGATTCCTAACAGGAGAAGACTGCCGGGAGGGAGAAGGTTGTCTGAGGGGAGAAGGGTTTCTACGGCCCACAGCAGGTGGTGGTGCCACTGGGGGAGTAGGGACAACTGTAGCTGCCTTGTACCTGGAGGTAATCTCCCTGTTTCGTAGCTTCCGCAATCCAGTATTGCTTTTCTCTGCTGATGGCAGACCCCCAAAGTGATGTCCATTCTCTCCCTCTGTCTTCTTCTCCAGTAACTGAGGCTCCTGCAGAGGGGCACCAGATGGAACAGACGAAGTCACAGCTGCAACCATGGTCTAATGCACAATCACTGCACAGTGTCTGTTCCCCTACTCCACCTTGCTTCTGTCCCCCACCGTCACAATTGCTAAGCCCTAGGTCACAAAACTCCTTCCCCACTCCAGAATTCTTGCATTCTGCTTCGTTTCACAGGGCCTCCTTTTCACTTCATATCTGCCCTTCAAAATGCAACCATATAATACGTCTCTCCATGGAGTCAATCCAGTCACATTGATGCAAACCACGGCCCAAAACGCTGCCTCTCTTGATCCTCTTCAATCCCCACCCTATTTTTGTCGTTCAGTGCCATTAATCAACTTGCCCGGAGTTCCATTTTTCACTGCATTATAACTGTTTGTTCTAGTTGCAGTAGTTTGCATGTCACGGCTATTACTTCCTCTCCACATTGTGCTTCACCCGCAACATTTCCACCACACAACGTAGAAGCCAAGTACAACGACAGCAACATTGACAAAAAAACAACCACCACCATGTTTTACACACACAAAAGGGACAATTGTTGAAAGAGGAAGACGGGTAAAGTTTTGTCCTCACCTCAGATTAGGTCAACAACAAAAATGCCCAATGAAACAAAAAGATGTCGCCATTTTGCTAACTGCCGATGAGATCTCAAAACCACAAACAACGCCCGTTCCCTCCCCCCACCCCCCTCACAACTACCTCAAACTACACTTTCTACATCGACACCACCAAAGCGTCGCCAAAATCCGATAGGATCCACCCTGTAAACCCAGCTAATAATATCACCCCAACTTCGGCAACTTGCAACATTGTAAATGAGTGCAAGACGAACTCCACGACAAGAGCAACCGATCACTCCTCAAATCTAATAAGATCGACTAAAAAATGCTAACGCAATGCCATGCCCTAAGTTTGATGCAAGTATCCGGCAACAGAAACTTGATCAAAAAAAAAAAATCTATATCATCAAGAACAAAAAAGAAACAGAGATATAATCAAAGCTCTACTGGAGAACTTAAGAAGCAATGGAAAACTTGTGCTACATTCTGCTGGCTTCAAAAGAGAACAATCCAGGCAGAGGTCGACGAGAATAACACAAACTAAGTCTACTACAGGAAAGGAAAAGAAAGCTTGGGATATGCAAACGGAGGTTGGGGAGAGAGGGAGAGAGAGAGTACTTGGTTTGGCTGGCGTTTGTTTTGTTGTTTACCTTGGCAGCTGCGACAGTAGGTTTCGCCACTTTCGCCAAGTCTGTGGTCTGTTCCCGCCCGCCGGCTTTGTGCAGATTCTGTATTTATTGCCGTTGTTATTAGTGTGTTTTCTTTTTCTTTTTCTTTTCCCGGAGAGGTATGTAGTATGTACCTATCCGGTATAAGTATTTTGAAAGATGGCATCCTCAAGTGTTTTTTTCTTTTTCTTTTTTTTCTTTTTCCTTTTTTGAAATTTAAATGTTACATCATTAGGGCATTAAATGGCTACACGTTTTGTTTGTAGAAAAACTGTCCAAAACTGTAGAGAAAAAGTGATGAAAGAAACCCTCCTCCCTACCCCCCCGCCCCCCAAAGACTGAAAACTGTGTTTACAATTTTTGAGAATATATATTTTTTAAATGGCCAAAAAAAGCCTCCAAGAAAACATCCAAAAAATTCATGACTTTTTTCACTGTTTTGGAAATTAAAATTTTAAAAAAAAACTCCGGAGATTAATTGAATTTTTTAAAAATCAGCCCTGAAAAACGCCTGGCACTACTGGCGCTGATTTTTTTTTGGTTTCCTGACAGATTTTTGTCGTTTCTGGTTCAAAAATTGGGAAAATTTTATTTTTCAGTGTAAAAATTCAACTACTTCGGCTAAGTTTTGGGAACAATTCGCCAAATTCTCAGTATCACCAAAAATAAAAATAATTTAAAAAAAAAAGAAGCTCTGTTTGGCAGGGGTAATAATTGGCAGAAACAACGAGTCCCATTTGTTTTTTCATAGAAATAAATTAAGGAAAGGCAAGCAGCTGGTGCACCAGCTGAGAGACTGGGGTAGAGAGTCACAGAGATGAGAGAGAGAGAGAGAGAGAGAGTGTGTGAGGGAGAAGAGACAAAAGAGACAACCCCAACAGAAAAGGTTGGGTAATAACTCATTATTGGCGCGTGTGACTTTGAAGGGACAACTTTGAGAAATCCTGACTCTGAGATTATTATGTAGGGATAGATCTCAGAGGGCTTTGATTGAGAGAGCAAACAAAGATCTATGTAAGTAGTAGTAGGGTTTTTAGGCTGCTTCTTGGGTGGTGGGCATGCATGCAACAAGGGCTGAAACTTGAAAGAGTCTTTTCCACTTTACAATTTATATACATAGGATACTGAGTAACAGTTATGTTTGCATCGTCTCTAAACAAAAAGAAAGCTCATTTTTTACATGCAATTATGCAATGACGATTACTATTCTCTCTTCTTATTGGGAAGCCCTAAAAGTATTCGGCACCCCGCCCCTCCAATCAATCATGCTTCTCTGCTGTGAAGGATACGTTGTAACTTGTGTCCAGTACTTTACCTAGTGAGCCTATTTTTGTTTGGCAATCCACAAGTCTGGCTTTTGATGGATGGCAGTTTGTGTTGGTGCTGCTGGGTGGTGAAGGAGTCATTTTCCTTTGTGTTAAGTTAATCATCATCAATTGAATCTTTCTTTCTCTGATCATCTCAAGCTGTTAATTTATTGATTTTTGGTTGCATGTTTTTTCAGGTTTTATTTCTTCTTGTTTACTGCATGCTCATGCAGAACATCATCTCCTTTCTGTGATTTGCAAAGCTTAGTTTATTTCTTGCCTATATCTCTAAGGGAGAGAGCTTGAAATCATCATGTAATTTTTCATTTGGCATCACATTTTAAGGAATGCTCATTAGGTCTTATGTTTTGAGGATTTTCAATTGGATCATCTTGAGGAATGCTCACCAATTGTTGCTATGAAATGTGATGAGTCATTTTGTGAGAACTTCATGGAACATTTCCTATTTTGTTTTTGGCTGGTTCGAACTTGCCCACAATGGGCAAAGCCATTTCTTAGGGAGCCCACTTCTTAATTATGCCCTTGTTTTGTTGTAGCATTCTTGATGCATATCATGAGCGTTACATACGAAAGCCTTCCTTGCCCTCCGCCCTTTGAAATCCCTTTAGAGGATAAGCAAAGCAAACATCAAGCATTCACAAAATATACTAATCTTATCCGGTCATTCAACTAGTAATAAGTGCAATAAAAATCCTCACGCTCCCCAAAAAGAAAGGTCCCTTGTCATAACAAAAAGGCCAATCTTTTTTCTGTTTTTTTGAAAGAACAAACCACCTTTAGGCTTTCCTAGAAAGCAGTCATTCTTAAGCATACTTTAAAGTTTACACACTTAAAGCTGACCTCAACATTTTTGTGTTTGTTTTTTGAGGTCATCTAAGCTTTGGAAAGTGTCACCCTTATCTTTAAGTATTAAAGAAGGTAATTTGTTTTGTTTTTTCCTATTAAGCCCTTAGTGAGTTGGGTGCATTGATCTGATCTTGTAATGTTTAGACTTTAAACCTACAATGCAAGAGTTATTGAATTTTGAACAATTTTTTTTTGTTGAAAATATAATTAAATCAAAACTAGAAGAATTAGGAAATTGATATTGTTGGAAAGTGTTCAATGATGAGGATTTTTATGAAGATGACTTTTAGACCAAAGGTGCAAGAGACATTAAATTTGAATAATTTTTATCATTGAACATTCAATAAATTTTTCAATTGTTTGCATAACCAGTTCACACTTGGGCTAATGGCACGTACCACACTACTTGAACTTAGGTAATACAAAACTTATAGTTTTCACATATAAATTGTGCACCAAATGATTTCATTAATTAGTTGTGAAGGTGCATCTCAAAACTTCAACTTTTTTCCAATGAGCCACTTTGATTGCCCAATTGCAAAAAAGCTTTAACATATTGACCACCCCCCAAAATAGTATATCCCATGGACATGAATTTTTAATCTTCTCATAAAAACCTTTCAAATTTTTGTAGTGTAACGCAAGGGCATTTTGTTATTTATGTATTTATCTGCTACCTAGTTTATTTAGCCTATATAGCTTATACGCCTACTTAGCCTATCTTACCTACCTTTTTAGGTAGCACAATCAATGATAACCAAGTGGCTTGATGCATTCATATTATAAATCTTACAACCAAAAATTGATTAAATATTATTTGATTATTGGTACATAATTGGGGTTCATTCGATACCTAGTTTGATGAGCTAGGGAAATTAACATATCTAACTCAATTCAATGTTATGCGATGTGAAAGAGAAATCCCTTTCAAATTTTGATAGGTATTCAATGTTCTTATTTGCACATCTTTCAAAAATGTCTATTTAGAAATTTGTAAATTTTAGACTTGAATTTTTGTTATCATGATGTCTACTAAAATCAATCCTTCAATATGTCAAAACTATTCCTTGACTTTGGTAGTACTAAAGCTTGTTACTTTTACCAAATGTTGTAGATTTAATGATAGACTTAGTACCTTTTGAAAATAGATTGAAGTCTACTATGAACAAGAAGACAAGATGTCATTTTGTTTGAATTCTATTTTTATATTGATGAAATCAAAGCATAAAAGAAACTTTGGTCATTTGGTAGTTCCATTTAACCTTTTGGTGATAACTATGGTTTTTACTGAACCATTACTTCAATGGTGATGAGACTAGTGCCATGGTTATTGGAAACCTTAGCATCCTTGAGTCATGGTCTACATAATAATATAAAATAGTTGGCATCTAACACATTATTCTTGATGACATAATAGTTATGTACATGGAATCTCATAAATGTGAATTTTCAAATTTTTACCAACCCTACTATTGGTTTAGTAATAGTTTGATTTATCATTCTAAGATGGTAAAAAGCTAGTTTGGGTATTGATAGTCCCAACTTTTTCTTCATATCTTCAATATTAATATTGATTCCAAAGGCTCCATCAACAAAACATCTTTCACAAAATTTTCCCCAACTTGAATTTAAATAATTGTCACATGTGATAATATATGGCCATTATGTCAAAACATGGCATCTATGACTAGGACATATGACTATGTAGTTGAATTGGACCCATCATTTTTATCATACTTTGGCATAGTGAACTAAGCATATTCATAGTTGGGTTCATAAAAGAATTGTATAATGAAAAAAAGGTTACAAAGGACTAATTTGGATTTTTATAACATTTATTACATTATAAATATAGTGAATTCACAAAAGAAAAATGTGAATTTACGACTATTGTCTATGACTATTTTTCAATTGCAGGCAACATTTACAACTAAAATGGTTGTAGTTGGAAACAACAAGCATGAATGAAAAAAAATTGCAAATTGTCAATGTTGTATTTTATAGTCAAATACATATCCATCCACCATATGTGTACATATTTCAGTTGTTTTTGTAACTACATTATGACTACTTATGTGATTAATTTGATGGCAAATCATGTGTTACCACATGGCAACACATTTGTGATTTTGCCAACTAATGATCATGCACATAGAAAAGTGTCATGTGCATCAACAATCATTGTCTGATTGGGGTTTTGCATACTACCACTGATAGAATTGTTCTTGCAACTATGGAATTCATATAATTGCATAAGACAAATAATCCAATGGCCAATATGAAGCCATGTGGCACTTAGGTGTAGGTTGTGCCACATGGCACCTATGTTTAGGTTATGCCACGTGGCACATAAAAAAAAGCCTAGGCTTAGTTATGTAACACCTAGGCTATTAATTAAGATAATTTTATTCTTGATTTTGGGTTTAGCTTTTAAGGTTGAACTATTTTCATTGGTTCATCCAAATGGCAATCTCATTTTATTTTTTAAATTTTCTTTCAATGTTTTTAGTGCACTTCTTTATATACTTCAAAATATTGAAATGAAAGAAAATGACATGGGATAAAAATCTTAATTGTAGCCTAGTTGCATTTTTATTTTAACTATTACCTACTACCTATGAATTAATACCTAGCCTAACCTACTATCTATAAACTAATTTACTACCTATTAATTATTAGATAGTTTAACCTACTACCTAAATTAACATAGCTTTTAGCTAAAACATATCTCATAGGTATATTGAGGTATTTACTAGGTGAATATGTACCTATTAAATATATACCTTAATATAATTAATATCTAGTAGGTAGGTACTTAGTAAGTCTAATAGGTAGCTAACTAATTTTCACATATAGGTATACATGTTCTAGGTATTTATTAATTACCAAGTACCTACATACCTACTATATACAGGAAGGGTTTAAAGTTATAATAGGTATCTAATAATTAATTAAGTAGTAGGTAGTACTTATCAGGTACATATTTTATTACTTAAATAACATTAATTTAGTGAATTCACAATAATTAATGTTAGTTAATTCATTAAATTCATTATTAAAAAAAGAATGTTAAAAGTGAAAGTAATGCAATTGCTTTCAATTTTGCTTACATCTATGTTTAACAATGTTCATTAAATGCATTTGATTAAATTATACATCATATGAGAATTTTGAAAGTTAATACATAATTCATGTTGAATGGCCTATAGGGAAAAGACTAATTTTTTGGGTCTTTTGGTTGATTGTTTGTATTCACTAGGTTTAGAATTTGAAGCCCCAAGTGCAAGTCAAACATGTAATAAGTAATTGTGAAAAATCAAGAGTAATTATTACATTTCTAGTTTTTTAACAAAATATTGATGCACAATTACATATGTGCGTGAAAAATCACCATCACCATGTGAATTATCTTAATTTGAATTATGCAATTTTTCTCACTTAATTTTTTTCTATGTAGATTCTATATTTGGTAAATAACAAAAAAAAGTTCTTAAGACATGTGTCCAAAAGAGAATAACCCAACCACAAATGTATTTAGTTGTAGAATCTACTATAAAGTTGGATTTAAGAACTTTGGTAGTCTACGAAGGAGAAATTTAAAGTTTGGAAAAAACATACTTCTTAAGGTCGAATGCATGATGGAAGAGTTGGCCCAACACTAGAATGTATTTGCTTTCCAATTAAGTTCTTGTAAAAGTGCAATTTTTTTATTCTCCTTAACTTTAGTAGGCCTTCTTTCAATAGGTAGGTGTTCAACTAAAAAAAATCATTGAAATCCTCTTCCATAGTTGTTGACTACTTCTATTGAATTGGAGGTTTTTGCTTTTACATATTGTAGATTGTAGTTTCAAACACCTTTTACAACCTCTCCTCCTCTTCCCATTTGGCAATCAACTTGGATTTTAATGGTTCCTTATCCTTAAAGGCCACATTCTCAAGTTCTTTGTTCATGGTAATTATTGTCAAAACCACATTAACTAAAGCATCCTTTTTTTTTGTTATGTTTTTATTTTCAAAATATTAGCAAGTTATTTTTGAATGTTTTATGTGTTACCAATTTGTTTGGATGTTAGTTGTAAATCTTGTGGTTTTACTTTCCATAAATATAACATTGATAAGAGGGAGAAGATTTTGGTTTGGATTTGAAATTTCAATTATCGCTTTTGAAGTTTATTTGATGCCTTCTTTACATTGGGCAAAAATTTCATTCACAGTTATCGATTTTTTCTCCTTCAACTTGTTGTTAGGAATGTCAAAATTCCAATGGCATTTTTCATTGATATGACCTAGTTCCTTGCAATGTCCACAAATTATTTCATTTTTCTTGCTTTAAGTAATTCAGTTAGTCTTTGAAAAATTTGGTTACTTGAACAACTTTTGGTAATTTCTAACATCTCCAATGTCTTTTTGACAGGTTATGGTATATCGTTTGGATATATAATCTCAGAATGTGAAATTGATAATATATATATATATATATATTTGCATTTGCCACTTGTTGTAATCACCTTTTTAAACACATGGATACATGTGTCAAGATTAGATCTATAAATAAATGTGTAAAAAAATATGGTAACATTTTTTTGGTTAGTGGACGTGTTATTAAAGTTGATGTCAAAATTAGTATTGAAGTACTACCATGGTGGGTATGAAGGAAATCCTAAAGGATGTATCCTCTTCTTTGTGGTTTGCCTAAAGGTACTTGTCTAAATGGCCCACTTGGTGGTCTCTTGCCAAGGGTCCACTTCTACTTGTTGAAGTTTTTCCCCTCCTACTTCTTTTTGAGGTTCCATTATCAATTCTTGAGAGGTTGATTCCACCTCTTGGAAGGTTATTACCACCTCCTAGAGGGGTGTTACCACCTCTCAAAGGTTGTTGTGCCAAATTTCTCTTGTTCGTCTTGATTTATTGAAAGCCAAAATTGATATGATGTATGTCCAAGACATGGGAAGGGTCCAGCAATAGGAATAACATTAAAAAATATTAAAGCTGGAATCTTTGTAGCTATTAAAATCGGTATAGATTTAATTACCAAGGCCCAAAACATGAATAATTTTGGTTATTAAACTAATTTCAAAATGAACATGTTTGCATATGGTTGCATATGTTAGCATAATAAAAATTTGTTTTCACGTTTTTTTTGCACACTTTGTGTTCTTGTTTTTGAATCACATAATCTTATCTTGTTCCTTGTTTGGAAATTAGACTTAGACCTTTCCTTTTAACTTTTATTCTTGTGGTTTTTTGTGTCCTTGACACAACTCATGTTGCAATTATGTGCAACTAGTTATAATTTACAATTAGATTGATCACATTTACAATTATAAATTGGCACCATATAATTTTTGTTCTAAATGGTTATGTGTAATTAACATGCAACTAATAGTGTATGATATGTACACATATCATAAAAATAATGATTTAAACTAATACAAATTTTAATTAATATACCCAATAGATCTATTGAGCTAGTATCACAAAGTACAAGAAATATCATACTAATATATATAATTTAAACTAAACAACAAACCTAGTCTAAGCTAGTACACCTATAGGTTTAAGTATCTTTAGTTGTAAGTTTGATTGTAATGCATTAGAAGAGAAATTGTCATTTGCACGTAACTTTTGCAACTAAAAAATGTTGTTTGTAATTGAAAAAAATTTGAAATGAACTTTTTAGTTGCAAAAAATGATGTAGGGCTTGATGTAAAAAAATCATATGTTTATTATACTATGGGTCATATGTGGTCTCAAATCGATATCCAATCTAAAAAACAATATGCAAAACAATCAAATTGGGTATTTTAAACCAATGTAAAAGACCATGTGTTAAATGCAATCTTTATAAAGGATTCAATCCTTGATTTGATTTTTTTTTTTATTGTGATTGAACCTAGAAAAAAATATTATTATTTATGTTAATCAAAACATGGATGCATAATATAATTGATATATACCAAGATGTAGTCAAAAAAAGTAATATATAGCATATAATTTTAAACTAATTTTTAAAAATGTATAAATTAGGGAATAGGGCAACACATGAATACCACACGTCAAATGTAGTCCTTGGAAATTATTTTGACCTTGGTGCCTTTAGCTTTTTTTAACGTGTTTGTAACATTGTAGTTTGCTTTTACCCATTGCTATAATATTGTTTAAATAGTTATCAAAATTGGGATACTTTGATGTTCAGTTCTAAACAAAAAAGGTTGAAGACAAATAATTTGGTACAAAAAGGAAATCTCCATATCCATGACATGTCTATCCATAGTATCCACACAATTCCTAGGAAGATGAAAAAATATTTACTACTAAAATTGGAGTACTTTCAATTATTGAAGTCAAGTTGGTGTCTCTATTTGGTTCATGCAATTCATGCAAGCAATTGAGCCTTTGTTGTAAATGTGTAATTTCATTTATAAGATTTGACAAAATTGGTGTCAAGTTTGATAATGGAGAAGACCATGATACATTCAATTCATTCCATATTCATCAAATGTTGTGTTGTAATGTTGAAATAGTCATGTAATTTTCATCCATCTTTTCCTTCTTCAATTTTTCATGATATTAATGTTCCATTTTTGCAATTCCTTGCTCCAATTGAATTTGTTTTCTTTTACCATTGTTTCATGAACAATGTTTTTTCCCTTATTGCTAGGTAGACATTCTTAAACATTTCTCTTTTAATTTTGAGTAAAAATAATGGGTAGCATATCAAAATTCAATAAGTTTAAAACTTTCTTTATAACATGGGTGGAATTAAAATAAAAGAAGCCAAAAAGTAATATAATTAACAACAATGAAAACCATATTTACATAATTTGAAAAACAATCATTTATTGGATTTCATGAAAGAATTATTCATCTTTTAGAATTGTGTTTATTTACTCATGAAGTTTCATGAATTTGAAGTCATTTCACTATGTTATCAAAATCCTTTATCATGCATAATGTTTTTCATCACCTTTAAAATTAAATATGTTTTCTATTATTCAAACTTTCACCAAATGTTTTCAAGTTTATTGTGTGTCAACAACTTGATAAGAATGGCCAAATGTGTTGATCCTCTTAGATGCACATGTATTGAATATTTTTAAGTGCATGTACAAAAATGTTGTTGGTTCCAATTTTAATTAAACATCCTTAATGACTATAATTTCTTTTATTATGGTTTAAAGAAAAATTATACATTTGATTATAATGTGGGGCTTGATTTTTAAAATATAATTTTTATTATGGTATGGGTCATATTTGGTCTCAATATCAATATAAAATCCAAATATATATTTTGATATTTATACTTGAAATTAATTTTGGTATTTAATAAACCAATACATGAAGGCCACATGTACATTGTAGTGTTTGGTAAGGATTTTGACCTTGGCACTAGTGGCTCCTTTTATTGTGATTGCACTTGTGTTTAAGGTTTTGTAAAATATCAAAACTTTGTTTCCTATAAGGGCATTTTGATTATGTTCTTGATATTGATTTTTGAACCAAAATTTTTGGTTTGATATTTGTGGTAAGGCCATCAAATGGTAAGGCAACTTTGAGCATGTTTAAATGAAATATAGATAAATTGAAGTAAAAGTTTTAAAATTCTTGATGATCAAATGACTTTGAGATTGCAATTTTGGGTCTAAAAGATTAATCAAATGAATCCAAAATCTAAAATCCTAAAGCTCCAAACTTGTAGAGTTATCATTCTCTATTAATTTCTATTGAAATAATTTAGTAGGAAATGAAAAATACTCACATATTCATTTGAAACTTTAATTCTTTTGTAAAGATTCGTGACAAAGATTGACAATGCTTAAAGGTCAAACTATATATAAAATCAACCAAAACATCACATAGATAATCTATTAAAAAAACAGTGACATTTTTGCAAAAAAAAAATCATTTTGGAGTAAGGGTAAACAAAATTTATGTTTATTACAAAAGAAGTCTAAGAAAACAATATTTTAAAACATCTAAAAAGTAGAAGCAAAACAAATCCAAGTGATGTTAAAATATTCCATCAAGGTTTAAGTACTTCAATGAATTGTGGTGCCATCTTCCTTGAAGAGCTACCAAAGGCATTTCAATAGACCCAATGTTGACCAAACTACTTGGTTAGTACCTTTGATAAACCTTGAATAATGATTGTTTCAAAAGGTCACCATCTTCAAAATCTATCAATTATTGAATTTAACATTATTTTAAAACTTGCCAAGTTGGTAGTCCAATGGCTACCAAAAGTTCAAATGACTAAAAATTTAAAAAAAAAACAAATTCCCATTAACAACCACATGTAAAAGTTTTTTTCATCACAACTTGCATTAACATCATTTTCTGACAAACACATTAACAATTCACATTGACATAGTTAAAACACTTTGTGCAACCTTTTTAGTGGCATTTAACACCCATTTGGCATAAATGGTAAACCATTGACCATTACATTCTATTATTCTAGTTTTTTAAATGTTTGTTTTCACATTGAGTTGTTTGATAATAACATTTCATTGAACCTTCAAGGACAATGTTATTATCCTTTCTTTCCTTTAGCAAATGCAAAACAACTATGAATTGTCCAAGCTTTCAGTTTTTGTCATTCTCATCCCCTTGTGCTACTAGATACATTTGACATTTTTTTCCCCATCCATACATAGATATCAAGGGAATTTTATTTATTTTTGAATTGGAAAATTATATGAGTAAAAATATAAGGTCCTTATGTTGGGTGTTGGGTAAAAATATAACTTTCAATAGGTTCAATTAACTATTTTGTGACTCAAAGTCAAGAAAGGTTTATAGTTCCTAAGGTTTTGAGTTTGATTCAATTTTTGGTGAGAAGGGGGAAAGTAGTGTCATCAAAGGGTCAAAGAAGTTTTTGGATGACTTAGTGAATGTTGTTTAAAAATCCTCCACTTGATGTTAAATTGTCTTTATGATTGTAATAATTGCTTTCAAGACTTCTTCTTAACAACATGTTTGGAGAGACTATCAAGCATAGGAACAAATATTTTATCCTTACATTTAACCTTTGAACAACCTTACACCTCACAACATTAATTCAACCATCATCTCCAACAAAAAAATCAACCCATATGTATTTCATTATTCATAAGTCCTAAGAGTTATGATGTGAGTTATGGACATGTTTTGATTTTTTTACTTTCAAAGGTGGATTCTACAAATGGATCCATAAGTGCATTGTTGTTAGAGGATGCCAATGTAATGTAATCTGTTCAAGATTATATGAAGCTTCGTTTGACCCAAGGATAAGAACATTGAGATTATGTAGCAAACTTAGTTTACTTGTTCCAAAAGATCAACACACTCTTGTGATGGTAATTTGTAATTATATAAATATTTATACCAAATGTTATGAGGTATTTTCAATAGAAGAATTGCACATTTGATGATTATTAATTATTGAAAGTTTTAAACAAAAAATAAGCCTCAAGATAAGCAATGCTGATAATTAACATTTAAACAATTTTGTCACAAATAAGTCCATTCACGGTTGGAGTTCCAAAAAAAAGGGACTCTAGGACTTTTGTGGGCTATTTTTTGCAAATAACATTTATTTGAAACAAATTTAAATAAGAAAAATTGATTAATCCAATTTAAGATAATTCATGTGATAGTGGTGAGTTTTCATATTCATCCATAATTGTGTATGAATATTTTGGTTTATATTTAAAAACATAGAAAATCCCAGAAAATCTCAAAATGAGTGTTAATGGACAACCAAACATGTTTTTTGGCAAGATTTCCTACACATGTGACTTGCACCTATAGCTAGACATTTCGAACCCATTGGACATATTTTTTTGGTCAAATGGTTAAAAAAATGAATCCTTTGCCTTGGAGCCCTTTCCTTTAAAATTTCAAGACTTTGACATTTTTGTATGATTTGGTTTTTCATGAAGTTGATCCAATGAACATGTACTTTCATAGAAGGGGGCATGTTTTGTTGTACAAAAAATTTGAAATCAATTGTATGATTTTATACATTCCTTTTGATTCCTTTATAAAAAAATGTAGTTTAAACATTTGATATAGTTAGTTTATAAGATTCAAAATGACATTTACATAATATCCAAATTATTTTAAAATATTTTAATTAATTTAACAACACATCATTTTATTTATTGGCATATAACAATCCACTACAACTATGATAATGTAAAATAAACAAAGATCCAAAATTGTCCTTTGCAATCTTTACAAACTTAAACACTCCTTTTTGGTACCCCAATCGTGAATGGACCTTATATTAGATGCATATGTGATTAACATTTGATAGGAAACACCAAACCTTGATAATAATAGAAAAGGGAACTATGTAATTAACAATGCACACAAAAGTTAGCAAGATGGTAACACATGGTCGGTTGAAAAACACAATGTGAAAAGATTAACCCAACACCAACAAGTCGATGATGTGCAATCAACAAAGGAATTCAGTTGACGCTAATAGCCAACATTGCACAATCAACAAATGAAAATAACAATTCACTAGAAGAAAAACATGTATTTTCGATTGCTCTTTGCGACTAAAATAGAGACATTTTGCAATTAAAATCCTTTTAGTCGCCTAAGACAAGTCGCATGTGAAAACTAGTCGCAAATGACAAAGAGTATAAAGTCAACAAATACATTTCATCCTTTGACTCCATTGTATAC